>Ga0210384_10000570_pt1 | contig 56353 bp, 52 predicted proteins | sample IncBWH2MmetaG_FD_160574 | JGI IMG/M metagenome (GOLD analysis project Ga0210384, IMG submission 160574) | Forest soil microbial communities from Barre Woods Harvard Forest LTER site, Petersham, Massachusetts, United States - Inc-BW-H-2-M | ecosystem: Environmental > Terrestrial > Soil >...
GTCAATGCAGGCAGGGGGTTAGAGAGAGGAGACGAGTTAGTTCCCCAGTCCCACCTCGGGCCGCCGGGGAGTTGAAACCGAAGTTGGGCGCGTGTATCGTCACAGCGGGCCGCTGAGCCGAGCAGAACTTGGTGAAGGAGACAGAAGAATCATGGTGACTTTAATCCGAAGCAGATGGCTGGCTGGAGGGGCCGTTCTCCTCATTATTTCCGCGCTGTGGGCACAGAGTCGTGGCACGTCCGAAGACGAGTCTGCGGTTAGGGCGCTAATTCAAGGTGCGGATGGCGACAACAAGAATGCCACCAAAGCGAGGCAGTACGCGGTCGATGCGGATTGGACGAATTCGTTCGGGGAACGCCTACACGGCCGGGAGGCTCTCTTGCAGAAGTTCGATCAATTGGCCCACTCCACCTTTTACCAAGCGGGTAGGGATGCCCCGGACTCGGATAAGGTGGATGTCAGATTCGTGAGGCCCGATGTGGCAGTGGTTTACGAATACGAGGAAGTTGTTGGTCAGGTCGATCCGACGATCAGGAAGCCGATGCCGCCGCGCAAAATTCATCATCAGTACGTCGTCTCCAAAGAAGACGGTAAGTGGCTCATTCAGTCAGAGTTAATCATGGATGAAGAACACTTTGCAGATGGTAGTTCGGAATGAAAGCGCTGGTGTGGACTGCAGGACCGCGACGGAGTGAATGAGCGAAAGGGCCTGGTTGCGTCAACCGACCCTTGTGTTCCTACCTATTTTTGACATTTTCGTGACAGTCCTCTGACAAAGTCCCGCACGCAAGGTGGTAGCCTTGCGCGAGTTCTTACGGCTCGCAGGACGCAATTGACCCCCAGTAATTGCGGCGAGCCTGGCCAATGCCTAGCGCATCTTCGAGGCCTTTTCTCATTCACAGGAGGCAAAATGAAATCCAGAAAGCTGATGTGCGTTGCGGTACTGACATTGTTTGCCGCCGTGCCAACCGCTTCAGCCAGCAAATGGTATGTCGATGGGAAGCACGGTAATGATAACAACGACTGCAAGTCACGCCAGCGGGCGTGCAAAACCATCTCGAATGCTCTTTTGCTCACCTTACCAGGGGATTCCATCTTCGTCGCCCCCGCGACGTATCACGAGGGTCTTTACATCCCGTTCAACTTGAAGATTTTCGGTTCGGGTGCGAAGACAACGATTGTTGATGGCGGCGGCATCAGCCAAGTCGTTGTCGTTGGCTCTGAACCCAAAGTCCCGGTCACGCTGTCCCAGATGACCTTCCGCAAGGGCGGTGGACAGGCGGACGGCGGTGGCATCTACAACTGCTTCGGCACCCTGACGGTCATCGATAGCATCATCACCAACAATAAAATCAGGAGCGGAGGTGGTTCCGACGGCTACGGCGCCGGCATCTACAACTGTCCCAGCAGCACGCTGACCCTCATCAATACCACCGTCACCGACAATAGTGCATTAATAGGTGGCGCCATCTGCAACGGCGGCATGCTGACGATTATCAATAGCACCTTGAGCAGGAATGTCGCGCGCCAGCGCGAGGGCGGTGCCATCGCCAACTACGGCACCCTGATCATCACTAATAGCACCTTCAGTGGGAATACTGCACGAAGCTCCAAAATCGGCAGTCGTGCCGGTGGCATCCTGAATGGGGGATTGTTTCAGTCGACGGGCACACTCGTGATCAACAACAGCACGCTTAGCGGAAATGTCGCACGCGAGGGCAGGGGTGGCGGCATCTTTACCGTCAAGGGAAGCACGGTGGTGCTTCAGAACAGCATAGTCGCAAACAATACGGGGGGAAACTGTCACGGCGCGGTGACCTCCAACGGCTACAACCTGAGCGGCGACAACAGCTGCCATTTCGACGCCGTCGGCGACCTGAACGATACCGATCCCAAGCTTGGGAAGTTAGAGAGTGACGGCGGGCCAACACAGACGATGGCGCTACTTCCCGGAAGTCCGGCGATTGATTCAGGCAACCCGAGTGGCTGCACCGACGGCCATGGCCATTTGCTGAAGACCGACCAACGCGGCAAGCCACGTCCCGACCGGGAGGACTCAGGCAGTTGCGACCGAGGCGCTTACGAACGGCAGAAAGACTAGGGAGTACATCGCCATCGGTGGTCTTCAATTTCGATAGTTGGCGATAAATCGCGATAACGCTCATTGAGGGGTTTTGAGCAGCTATGGCCTCCCTTGAAAAGTGCCGTAACTCACTGCAAACAGGGGTGAGTGTAAAGCCTCTTTTCATGGTTCGTTGTGACCTTTTCGTTTCGCATCCGTCCGAACGTACTCCTTGGCGGTCGAATCGGGCTGCTCAAGCTCATAGCTTTGCAAGATGCTCGGATCGTTGCCCGCCTGCCAACTCCTATTGCTCAGACGGGACGTTCCCTAGTTTTTTGCGACCGATATGGAAATGTGAACCCGTGGTGCGCCAGGTTCGCGCCCGTTCTCGAGGTTTTCAGTCTCATCACATCCGTTCTTCGGGCGCTAAGCTGGGTTTCACCGTACTCCGAGGGAGACCGGCCTAGATCGTTTTGTCCCAGCACGGCCACCTTCTCCATCGCATTCTTCGATTCCCATTCTGGGCATCAACCCCGCCGCCCGTCCACTTTCCTGTTGATTTCATCCCTTCATTTACGATATTATAGGAGTGCACTGGTTATCTACAAGATAATCAACGTTCTTTGACAACTTGACATGGGCGCAGATCTTGGCCGTCCCAACTGCTGAGTCCGACCGCCATGACGAAGACGAAAAGCTTCGTCCGACTCGTTGTCCCAAAGCGGGAGCGCAAGCGGCCAACGAACGCGATAACCCCAATGTTTAGAATATTTTGCCTCTAACTACCATAAGAACCATAGATCTAGGAGGCAAGAAAAAATCCGGCTCTTTGTTTTCTAGATTTTAGGCAAAATAGAGAGTTTTTCTTGACGAAAATGTTGCACCAGAATCTGTGCAACTGGAATCAATCCGAGCCGAGAATCGGGTAAGGGCTACCAGAGGAGAGAAATCACGCCACCATCCGGCCGGACGACTTGAATTCCAGTTCCTCTGCCAGGATGGGCACACCCAAATTGCACGCCTGAACGCCCTGAACGACACAGAGTTTCAGAACCTCCATGATTTCCTCTACCGTCGCTCCGGCCTCAAGCGCCGCCTTGATGTGGTGCCGCGTGCCAGGAGCGTACATGTGGGTAAAGGACGCATCGAAGGCGATGCTCACGAGTTCGATCAACTTTGGCGCCATTGTGCCGCTCGCGTAGATCGGGATGCCGGTTGCCATGAACTGCTCGGTCCACTCCGGGTCCAACTGGTAAAACGGCTCCCATGCCTGATTCCACTGGCCGGACGCCTTCATCTTGTCGCAGGCCGGAGTGGCTACCCATGGCTTCGAGAGTTGCGCGGCTTGCAGACCGACCGCCTTCGCTTCCTCCAGGAGAATGGGCGCGCCCAGGCTGCAGGAATGAATTGACATCACGGATGCCATCTTGAGAATGGTCAGAATCTCCTGCCGGGTTGCCCCGGCATCGAGCGCCGCGCGGATGTGCCGGCGCGTACCCTCGGGATTCAAGTTGGTACAGGCAGCATTCAACGCGATTCCTATCAACTCGACCGTCTTCCGCGGCAGAACGCCATTGGTCCACGGGTTCGTCGTCATCTTGATGCATGCCTCAGCCCAATTCGGATCCCATTCGCGGAGCTTGTTCACAGCTGCGTCCAGGGGACCCGTTAATCGATCAGCGGCGGATGTGTCTCCGGTATCTGCCATTGTCGTTTCTCCTTAACTTGATGGTCAGTTCTTCGGTCACCGGCTGCCGAGACGATCGTTGCCGAGAATTCGTTGGGTCTGCGGAAAGCGTAGTTAGGCGCTCGCCTCGCCGGTCCCGGTTCCGACGGCCTCGGTTCATCGCTTTCAGCCTGCAGAGTAACCACCTTAACGGGGCAACGGAACTACGAGAAGTACCAGCGCCTTTATGCAGCGCCGGACTGCATTTCAGTTCGACTGCCAGGAGCCGGAAGGAATTTCGGCGACCAAATCCTCAACTGGTCTCACGATTCCGGAATTGCTGGTAGTTTTGCCAGTACGCACGGAGAGGGAAACTTCCTTAAGGTCAAACTTGTGGCAAATCGAGAGGGCGCTCGTGGCTGAGTTTACACTCGATGATTCGGTGAACGTCGTGTGCGAAACGACAGGGCCTCTAGCCGGAGAGGCGCAATCATGATTGCAGCGGGCGCTGCTGCCGGGTTGGCCTTGAAGTCACAATTGCTGGAAGGTCTGGCAACGTCTGACCGCAATGCGGTTCTGGCGGCTGCAACGAAGCGGCGATTCCACGCTAGGTGCGTGGTCTTAAACCAGGGAGATCCAGCCCAGCGTCTGTTTCTGCTCACTAAAGGACGAGCCAGATTTTTCTTTATCGCACCGACCGGCAGAAAGATTCTGCTTCATTGGCTTTCGCCGGGAGATGTGTTCGGCGGGGCAACGATCTTGTCGAGCCCTTCTCAGTATCTCGTCAGCACGGAAACGGTGAAGGATAGCGCAGTTCTGGTATGGGACCGCACGACAATCCGGGGCCTCGTCGCCCGGTATCCAAGGCTGCTGGAGAACGGGTTGTCCATTGCGTCTGATTACTTTGCCTGGTATCTCGCTACCCACGTGGCTCTGACCTGCCACACTGCTCGCCAGAGACTTGCCCATGTGTTGGCGAGTCTCGCCCGAGGTATCGGCCGACAAGTTCCGGGCGGCATTGAACTCGACATCACGAATGAGGAGTTAGCCAATGCGGCGAATGTCACTCCGTTCACTGCCAGCCGGTTCTTCAGCGGGTGGCGACGAAATGGAATCGTGACCAAGAGCCGGGGCAAGATTTTGCTGCACTCTCCAGAAAAGCTCTTTTAGCTCCGATTATTAGGCGCAGTCGATCTCCTTCCCCATTCAATCTGACGCATCGCTCTTCAGCAAGCGCCCGAGTTGCCCTTGGGCAACGGCCGAAGCATACACACTTTGCAATGCTCTTTCGAGGCATTCACGGAGTCAGCGATATTCCCGAAACTCCAGAAAGCAAGCGCGTTCGTTTTTCCGTCTCAAGCATCATATAAATCAGGTGTTCCCGCTAAATGTTGATGATGGTCTTCGGTTTGAAAGGAGAAGTCCATGACGAGACGTTCCCTGATGTTTGAGCTGCTTTTCGCAATCACCGCGCTGTTGGCGAGCGGGCAACTGATTTCGGCCCAGGAGAACTCATCGCCCGCGGGGGCGGCTGTGAACCTGGTAGTGACGGTTGAAGCTCGTCACGGCTCCAACGTGCCCGACATCGGTCGCGATGACGTGATGGTGTTCGAAGGCCGCGACCGAGACAAGGTTACTGGATGGTTGCCGCTGCAGGGAGACCACGCTGGGCTAGAACTGTTCATCCTGCTCGACGATTCCTCGAACGTCAGCCTCGGTTCGCAGCTGGAAGACATCCGCCAATTCATCAGCGCTCAGCCTTCGACCACGAAGATCGGGATCGGCTACATGCAGAATGGGATTGCCCAGGTGGCGCAGAACCTTACCAGTGACCACACTCTGGCCGCAAAGGCCTTGCGGCTTCCGTTGGGACACGCCGGCGCTAACGCGAGCCCCTATTTTTCGCTGGGCGACTTGATAAAACGCTGGCCCCAAGGCAACGAACGTCGCGAGGTCCTCATGGTCACCGATGGCATAGACCGGTACTGGGGGAGCGGTCCGGACAATGCGTATGTCGACTCAGCGATCGAACAGGCGCAGCGCGCAGGCGTGATCGTATTTAGCATTTACACGCCAGGCGAGGGACACTACGGCCACAGTTTTTGGCGGATAAACTGGGGGCAGAATTATCTTTCCCAGGTGGCTGACGAGACTGGTGGCGAGGCCTATTACCTCGGCAACGGGGCGCCGGTCTCGTTTGCTCCTTATCTTGAGGACATAACGCGCCGGCTGGGCCGCCAGTATCTACTCACGTTTCTGGTCAAGCCTCAAAAGAAGGCTGGAATGCAGCGGGTCAAGCTTCAGACCGAGGTGCCGAACGCGGAGCTCGTGAGCGCCGACAGGGTCTACGTTCCAGCTACGCCGGAGTAGGGGTGTCTTCTCAGTTCTATTCGCCGGATGGCTGAGCGTATCTGCGGAAGAAACTGTCTGGCTTCCACTGCGGCCGTTGGGGGTTTTGAGCGACTGCAACCATGAGTCCCCGAATTATATCTTCATAGAGCGCGGCTGCCGACAGGTCCACCGGCTGATTCAAGTCATCCGACGGCGCGTGATAGCGCTGGGTAAGCCAGTCCTTAAAAATTTTCTGTTCGGGAGAACCGGGGGTGGCACCAACTCCCATTGCCAAGGCTGGAATTCCGCGCCGGATGAAGTTGTATTGATCGCTTCGAATGAAGATATTTCGTTGCGGCTCCGGGTCTGGCTGCACGCTAACGCCATAGGTTTGCGCGACTTGACGGGTCATGTCGCCGAGATCGGACTCCGCCAGCCCGAATACGGTTAGAACCTTGAGCGGAACAATGGGCAGGAACATGTCAACGTTGATATCGGCCACCATCGATTTCGGATCGACCGTGGGATGCGCAGCGAAATACTTTGAGCCCAGCAAGCCTTTTTCTTCCCCGGTCACGAATACAAACAGAAGAGAACGTTTGAGCTTCTCCGGCGATTTCTTCAACGATGCCGCGACATCGAGCAGTAAAGCACTTCCGGAGGCGTTATCCATTGCTCCGTTGTAGATGCTGTCGCCGTTGATAGGCTCGCCGATGCCGATGTGATCGATGTGCGCCGAGAGGACGACGTATTCATTCTTGAGTTGGGGATCGTTGCCCGGCAGCTTTGCGATCACGTTGGCCGATTCCAGGTCTTTCTTTTCGATCGTTGCCTTTGCCGCGATGGACACGGCGAGCGGAAAGCGCGGCAGTTGTTTCCGGTCTTTGGCTAGGTTCAAGAGTTCGCCGAAACTGTGGCCGGAACCCTCGAAAAGTTCGTCAGCTTTCGCGGGATTGAATATCACGGCGAGCTTCTCGCCTTCGGTTTCGTTGAATTCAGCACCGGCTAACGCCATGCTGGGATGAGCACGGTTCACCGACATACGCGACCACGGAATGTCCATGGTCGCGGGGTTCGCGATGCCGATAACTCCGACAGCTCCAGCCTTGCGGAGAGTTTTCCAGCGTTCGGCGGCAGACTGGTAATGAGACCCCAGAGGCCCCGGAATGTCGGCCGGCAAACCGTTTAGAATCACAGCTACCTTGCCATTCAGATCAAGACCGGAGAGATCGTCGTAGTTCTTCTCGGGAATGTTCAGTCCATAGCCAACGAAGACCAGCGGTGCCTGCAGTTCGGGTGCGAGATCGGCTCGTGCATTGAAAAAGGCATCTTCGCCGAGGGTCAGAGGCTCGACTTTACCGTTGCGGACCAGAGCGAGGCTCGAATCCTTTTCGAGGATCTGCCGGGATTGGAATTTCACCGCTTGATAGTAGCCTTCGGTCCCGGCGGGCTGAAGCCCGGTTTGCTTCAACTGATCTACGATGTAAGCCTCAGCCCTTCGCAGTCCCGCGCTGCCGGTCTCGCGACCTTCCATATTGTCGTCGGCAAGAACTTTTACGTGTTCCCACCAGGTTTTGCCGTCGAAATGGGTTGGCGCGGTTTGTTGGGAGAATGCGGAGAATGCAACTAACAAACTGGCTAAAGGCAGAAGCTTTTTCAGCATAGAGTTCAGTTCCTCCGTTGATTTTTGGCGTCCGGGCGCTCGTTCAAGAAAAACTCACCAGACCCGGCATTGATTTGCTCGCACCATGGGCGTGCCCTTCTTGCAGGAAAACGCCTCTTGAAACTCGGGCATATTGGAGACGACGTTGTTTACCCGGTACTTTGGGATCGAGTGAGGATTGGTCAGCACCGCGGTTCGCATCAGTTCGGGACGATACTGGTCGCACCACGAGTTAGCGAAGGACACGAAAAACTTCTGCCGCGGCGTCCACCCATCCGCGTCTTTTGCGTCCACCGACTTGCCTTCCGCCTGAAGTTTGTTGGTCACCGCCATAAAGGCCAGACGCAGGCCGCCATTGTCAGCGGTGTCTTCGCCCTGGGTCAAGCGTCCATCCTGCTTGACTCCGGCTTCCGGTATTTCCTCCGTATATTCGTCAGCAATGCATTGACCGCGCTGATCGTAAGCTTTCGCATCCGCCGGCGTCCACCAGTCGCGCAGATTTCCTTGGGCGTCAAACTTGCGGCCTTGATCGTCGAAGCCGTGGGTGATCTCGTGTCCGATCACCATGCCGATGGCGCCGTAGTTCACTGCGTCTTCCATCTTGCTATCGAAAAACGGCGGTTGCAGGATCCCGGCAGGGAAGTTGATGGTATTCAATTGCGGATCATAGTATGCGTTGATGGTTGGCGGAGTCATGGTCCATTCTTCGCGATCAACCGGCTTGCCGATCTTGTTGAGCTGGCGACGAAACTCGAAGGCAGTCGCCTCGTGAACATTGTCCAGATAGCTGTTACGGACGATCTTCACCGAGGAGTAATCGCGCCAGTGATCGGGATACCCAATCTTGTCTTCGATGGCGTGCAGCTTAATTTTTGCCTGTTCCTTGGTAGCGGGCTGCATCCAGTCGATACTGATTATGTCCTGATCAAGTGCGTGCTCGATGTCGTGCACCATCGTGATCGTACGCTGCTTGCTCTCTGGTGGAAACGCCGCGGCGACGTAAGCCTGACCCAAGGCCATTCCGAGATCGCGGTCGGCTGCACGCACACATCGGCGCCACCGAGGCAGTTGTTGTTTCGCTCCGAGTAATGTGTGGGAGTAAAAGCCCCAATTCTCGTCGACAAAGGCTTTGCTCAGATAGGGTGCGGAACCGTGCACCAGATGCCAGCGCAAGTACGCCTTCCAATCATCCACCGAATGTTGCTGGATCGACGGCTCCAGGCCACGGAAGAATTGGGGTGAGCTCACAATGTAGTGCGGCAATGAAGGCGGTGCCCCGACGACCTCGATGTAGTGTTTCCAATTGAACGAAGGGGTCAGTGCCTGTACCTGCTCCAGGCTCATCTTGTTGTTCAGGTTCTTGGGGTCGCGACGGGCGACGTTATCCATCTGCGCTTGCGCCATGGCGGTTTCTATCCCGATGATCGCCTTCGCATCGGCGGCTGCCTGTTCTGACCCTTCCCCGGATAGCGCCAGCATCTTGCTGATATGGGTTTCGTACTGGCCGCGGATTTCCTTTGATTTCGCGTCGTCCTTTATATAGAAGTCACGGTTTGGCAGTCCTAATCCGCCCTGATCAATGCCGGCAACAACTTTGGCAGCGTCGTCAAAATCCTGTTGTTGAGCGAAGCCTAGAAGCGCGGCACGAGTCTGGTTATCGTCGCCCTCCCAGGCCCCGGGAATCGCAATATGGATGTGGGCAACCTGGTCAGCGAGCTGTGACTTGCTCGTCATCTGCGCGATTCGCTCCAGTTCGGGCTTGAGATCGCGGGCTCCGGCGGTCTCGATCCCGGATTCGTCCATGCAGGCCGCCCAATAGTCGCCGATCTGCCGCTCGTAGTCGGTGCGATTGCTGCTTTCCGCGGCGGCCTTCTGCAGGGCTTCACGGAGGATATTCTCATTCCAGTACTGCAAGCCGCTGCCAGTTCCCCAAGCCACTTGATCCGCAGGAATGGGGTTGGCGGCGTTCCACTTGCTGCACGCGTATTGATAGAAGTCCTGGCAAGGATCGAGCGACTTATCGACCAGGCTGAGATCGAAGTGCTCCAGTTTGGGTGTGCTATTTGACGCGGCTGCGCTCTGGGCATTGGCGTGAATGACGCAGAGGAGGGAACAAAGAACGGCTATCACACTAAATATTGAAACACGCATGATGATCTCCCGAGTTTGAAAACAGAAAGTGTAGCCCGTGGGACGGGAATAACGAATCGACTTGGCACGAGGTCTTATACAAGTAGCTAGGAGTCTGCGCCAAGAAGTTTATCGCAGTTTGGAAGCGTGCGCTCGTTCTTCGTTGTTGGGGTTGTCCTGCCTGGCGTCGCAGTGCTGCTGTGCCAGAATCCTGAGTTTCCCACAGCCAAGGTGTAGCCAAGCTCTTCTGCACAGGGAAAGGTGCGCTGACGGGGTTGGTACGTTTGTGACGGCATACGTTGCCCGCGAGGCTGCGGGTGTGTTACAAGCCAGAGATGCGCAAATGGATGAGCGAACGCTTGAAGCGTCGCAAAAAGGAACCGGAGAATGCGGGCACTGAAGCCGCTCCCGCCCCGCTGCGGCCGGCATTCTACGATACAGAGCCGCCCCACCCGGAAGCCGCAGCCGAGGTGAAACAGGCTACGCCGGCCCCGCTGCAGCCGGAGTCAGCGCAGGAGACGTCGTCGGCTGATCCGCAACCAGCACAGCCCAGGCAAGCGGGCAACGGAGATGTAGCCAAACGCCGCCGGCGCCGGGGTAGAGGTGGTCGCGGCCGCGCCCGTAACGGCGCAGCGCCGGCAGAACCGGCAGTGGCGGGCGGCGATTCGGGCAGGTCAATGCAGGTTGTTCAGCCAGAGGGAGAGCCACCGGCGGTTGTTGCCCCACACGGCCGTGGAGCGGCCAGAGCTACATCAACGCCGCCCGGGGTGGAGGCGCCGCGGGCTTCCAAAGGTGTCGTCGTGCTGGCGATTGGCTTGCCTGGGTCCGGCAAGAGTTCCTGGTTCAAACGCCACAATATCACGCCACTCTCCAGTGACCTGTTGCGCGCTCTTCTGTTTGACGACCCCACGGAACAGCGCTTCCAGGATCTGATTTTTTCCAACTTGCGCTCCCTGCTGAAGGCGCGATTGATCGCGCGGCGCCCCATGAACTACGTGGATGCCACCAACCTTTCTCCTCACGAGCGGAACGGCTGGATCAAGCTGGCCAAGGACTATGGGTACGAAGTTCAGGCTGTGTTCTTCGATGTGCCGGTTGAGGTTTGCCTGGCGCGCAACCAGCGCCGCGAACGCAAAGTGCCGGAGGACGCGATGCGGCGCATGGCCGGGAAACTGAAACAACCGACCTTTGAAGAGGGATTTTCGAAGATCACCGTAGTGAAAGTGAAGCAGAAAGATTGAGGAGCGTCGCTGTCGCTATCCCCTCAAATGGGGTAGGAGCTCCTTGAATGCAGGTGAGCCTGAAGTCCGCAACAGTTCGTAGATGATCATTTCGGTGGAGGAGAGCACGGCGCCGGCCGCCCGCATGCGGTCCAGCCCGATCTTCCAATTCCACTCGGTACGCGAACTGACGGCATCCGACGCGACGTGGACGATGTAGCCTTCCCGGAGCGCTCCCAGCGCCGTCTGGGTCACGCAGATGTGACTTTCCATTCCACATAACACGACAGTGTTGCGGTTCCCGGGCAGCCGTTTCAGCACCGAGCAGAAAGCATCGCTGCCGAAGCACGAGAACATTTGTTTGTCGATAGCAGGGGTTTCAGGCAGCAAAGAAGCGATCTCCGGCACGGTGTTACCCAATCCCTTGGCATATTGTGTGCTCACGAGAGCGGGAATCTTCAGGATGCCCGCGAGCCGGGTAAGCAACTGGGAGTTCTTGATGAGCTGCTCTTTTTGAAAGATCGGAGGGAGGAGCTTTTCCTGGATATCGATCACCAGGAGAGCGCAGCGGTCGGCTTCGAGCGGGCTACGGGCGATTTCGCTGTAATCGCTGGACAGCGGAGTAATATTGCCGAGGGCGGTAACCATGAGTCGTCTCCTGGGTAAATTTTAAACTGTGGAGGTGGGAAAGAACAGGCGCAACCGCCTTTGCCTGCTGCGAATTACTACTATATCCACGTCGTGGCCCTAGGGTCTGGACCGTATTGATGCCAAGTGGGTGCCGTGCCACGATATTATGGACACTTCGATCTTGCCGTGGTAGTCCGGACGTGGACTTGAGTCTGAGACAGCCAGAAGTTTTCTCGCACCAGTCTGAAGAGCGAGGCTATCTGTGAAACATCCAGTATTCGGGATGATCGCTTTCCTGAGTTTGTTTTGCTTCTCGCCTGACGTTCTTTCTCAGCAGGTGATCGCGACCATTGCCGTGGGACAACGACCCATTTACGTCGCGGCCGATCAGAAAACCAATCGTATCTACGTAAGCAACCAGTCCGACGACACTGTCTCTGTGATCGATGGTGCCACAAATCAGGTGTTGGCCACCGTCGGGACAGGTCACTATCCCAACGGCGTCGCGGTCAACCCGAAGACAAACACGGTGTACGTAGCCAATCTCAGCGGCGGATCACTGTCCATCATCAATGGAACTAGCTGGACGGTTTCCACACTGGCCGTTGGCTCTTCTCCGGCAAAGGTGGCAGTCGACCCATTGACCGGCCGCGTATTTGTCACGCTCGAGGACAGGGATGGTTTCCTGGATGTCGTCGACGGGAAAGGGCTTAAGATCATCGCCGCGATTCCTCTTCCTGCCTACCCTCTAGGTGTTGCGGTCGATTCAGGGGCACATCGCATTTACGTAGCGGATTTTCTGTGCGGATGTGGAAAGATTTCAGTCGTTGACAACAAGATAAACAAGGTTGTGAACACTATTCGCTTGCCCGGAGCCTCGATGGTGGTGGGAGTGGCTCTCGATCCCCGAAATAACTTTTTGTACGCGGCTGACGAAAACAAGGGTCTCTACGTCATCGACCGAAGCAACGGCAAGGTGTTGGGTCACATCAGCGATCATAGTTACCCGAATGAGGTTACTGCCATTCCCGGCACAACGCTGGCAGTGGAGCCCGATTCCGCAAGCGACCGAGTGGCCTTTGTTGATGCATCGAGTTTCGCCGTCAAAAAACGGGTCCGGGTAGGGAAGTTTCCCACCGGAGTCGCGGTAAACCCGGCGACGAAGCGAGTTTACGTCGCCAACCGGCTGGACAACACCGTCTCCGTTATCCAGTTACCCGACAATTGGTGAAGCTCGGCTCAAGGCCGATGCTCAGCAGCCACTCATTTCTGTGGCCCACCCTTGCCTGATTTTACTTTCCGACCATGGACCTGTAGGCTGCGCCGTAAGCCTGGCCAGCCGGAGTTAACCCCCCGCCGACGGTCCATAACGTCCCCCAAATCGTGTTGTCATAGCTATACCAATAAAATCTTGCGATTCCCAATTGGGCAAAACCCATATAAGTTTTGGTTAGATAGTTAGCTTGGAGTTTGGGATCGGTGATAGTTCCTGGCGCCCAAGCCCCCTCGGTCACCCACAGCGGCTTCTTCTGGTCGGGGGCGGTCAGATGATTGCGAAAGTCTTTTGCCAGACCCACCGCAAGGTCAGCGCTCGAAACGTAGTCGTGTAACGCGAACGCTTCGGCGGCGCGGCTTGCACCCGGCGTCGTGTAATAGCTGGTCCAGTTTGAGGCGATTATGATGCTGTCCCATCCCGCGCTGGGGGTCAAAATCAAAGTCGTGGCATCAATGGGGCTGCTCCGCCCTACCGAGGCCATAACTTGTTGGCAGCTTTCCCCGGTGGCAGTGATCGAACCGCGTCCAGTAAGGATGCAGCGAGCGTCTTCGGCCATGCGAACCATTTGCTGATTAGTACCTTTCCATGAAATGGGCGTTTCGCCGGTGTTGGGTTGGCGGGTGAATTCATTCCAAATGCCCCAGGCCACCACGTGGACCGGGCTGGTTTTCATGTGTTCGCCCACCCCCGCGACCCAGGTACGCCAGATCTGATTGCTGCCAGTGCCGTCCGAAATCAGGTCGTACGGGGCGTAACAGGATCCCGGTAACCCCTCATCCGCGTAGTCGCAGCTGGTATCCGTCGGGACGGGAGAAGCCCAAACCGGAGTGGCGCTCAACTCGTACAGAGTATCTTTGACCCCATGTTTGGCAAGCGTCGAAGCCCAGGCATCGAGAACCGACCAGGTAAACGTCCCCCGAGCAGGATTGACTTCGTCCCAGCGCACGCCATCGTCCCAGAAGCGATAGCTGCCGAAAGGAATAAGCGGCCAGGGGGTGGTCGGTTGGTTAACATTGAGGCCGAAGAAAGTTGGGGGAAGGGGCGTCACAACCGATATTAAATCGCTCGGCGGACCGGGTGCCTGGCCGTTGGCAATGGCGCTGACTGACAAGAGGAAGAAAGGCAGTAATGCGAGGCAAGCCTTGAGCTTCAGGGGGCAGGTCTTGAACAAGGAGGGCTCCTTATGAGGATGATTTCGGAGAAGCTTGCGGCGCATCCCCGAGTCAACCCTACGCATGAGCCTGTTATGTTCCTAGGTCTCTAAAGTGCATTCGAATTGTGGCCGGCTGCCGCGCGCACATGCGAAACGCCGCGCGACATCAGAAATCAAGGTTGTTAGGAGGGCGGAGGGTAGATCCCTTGAGCACTTGGACGTAAGAACGTCAACCGTTACATGCGCCGAGACGGCAACGTAATTTGACCGGGAGTCGCAGCCTGATGAATAATCTGCTAGTTGCCCCCTCGTTCAATGGTAGGACACCTGCCTCTGGAGCAGGTTATCGGGGTTCGAATCCCTGGGGGGCAGCCAGATCCTCTGCCGTTTCGAGACTCTGCCCTCGGACCTCCTACGGAAATGCCCTCACAGGAACGTTGCTTTCGCTGCTGGGTTTGATCGTTTCTACTTTCGCCGGCTCGGGTTTCTTCCGGTCGAGGGCGGGCCGTGCCATGTGGAGATTGAGCGCCTGCTCTAATTGTGTCATCAGGGTTCGCAGATTCTCGTCGCCCGCGTCCAGGACGGTGCGCAGCTCCGCGCTGGCGGTCATCGCCTGCTGATACGCATCACGAGCCTGAGCGAGAAGATCCACGTGTTGCATAAACGCCGTCGCGGATTTGCGAAAGTCTTCCACTGCGCCTATGTAAGTTGCCATGACACCGTCGCCTTTTTCCAACATTGCTTCACTCCTTTGGCATAAGTAACTATCGTCGCGGCACCCCAGGGGCGGGCCAGATCAGCATTATGAACTTGCCCGCTCAGAAGTCAAACTGATTTTCCTGTACTCGCTCGACCCGGAATACCCGGAACCCATTCCCTGAGACAACGAGCGAACGTTGGATCCGAGAAAATGACAGCCCGGTTACATCATCACAACGGTTCGATCTTTCATTCGATCAAGGGCTCGATCTTAGAGCCACAGGCTACGGCGGACTACGCCTCCCAGCCGGGGTTTTAGTTCAGGAACTCCCTGGGTTTTCCCGAATCCGATGACAGTATCGCTTCTGCTCGCGGGTTCATCTATTGTGGCGGCGTGAGGCTTCTCTGGCGCGGAAATTGTCTCCATACTCGCGAGGAGCTTCGCATAGATTTCGTCCCATGTAGCCAGGCCGGCACTTCCGGCGATCAGTTTGTCGATCTCTTTGAGGTCCTCGTCAGTGCTCGCTTCGATGCCATCTGTGAAGGTGCGATCCGGACTCGTATCTTGCGGGCCAGGAGAGACCAGCAGGATGACTCCGCATCGGTTACAGAATTGGCTGTCTTGAGGATTCGAATGTCCGCATGAAAGGCAGGTTACCCTGGCCCCATCGGTGCTCGTTGCAGCCGGGTTATTTCCTTGGGGTTCTTGAACCAGGTTTCGAATGTTGAGCGGGACTTCGCCACGGGGATCATCGTTGATCAGCGTCTCAACCAATCGCGCCAGCAGCTTCAATGCTGCGGCATGCCGATCCGTGAATTTGGTTCGCTCGGTGGAAAGCACTTCCAGAACGCCCGTTACATTCTGGCCGTTGAAGACGGGGACGGCAAGAATCGAACGTATGCCCAGTTCGATACAACTGGATGCGTCAACCCTGGGGTCGGTCTGCGTATCGTCGCAGCGCACGACTTCCGCAGTCCGCACACAACTCGCCGTGAACCCGGTATCCGTGTTTAGCCGTGTCCCAATCGGCGGTACCAGGTCTCCGCAGCAAGCCCGGCATGACATGATTTGTCCGTCAGAAAGTACCAGGGCGGCACCGCTCGCGGCGGTCAGATGTTGCGCAGTGAGAGCGATCTCCTCAAGGGTCCCGTAGGAGCCTAGCTCCAGGCTCGAGCCGTGCAGGGCACTTGGGTCCTTTGCTGCGATTCTCGGTTGTAGGGTAGCTGCCATTAGCGCACCTCCGAGCAGTCGGCATTCTATCCGATTGAGCACCGCACGGGCACTACACGAAAGGGGCACCGGCAGTACACGAAAGGGCTAAGGTGTGAAGCCGCTCGGTGCGGATTAAAGCTTACCCAGGAAATCTACGATCTCCGGCTGGCTCCATTCAACCGCGCCGATGAACTTGCGGCGCACTATGCCGTCGCGATCGATGATGTAGGTCTCGGGCCACTTGAAAGTGCCGTAAAGCGAACTGGTTTTCTGGTCTGGATCGCGCACGGTCGGGAAGTCGATCTTGTAGTCTTTCAAGAACTTATGATAGGCGTCGCCATCGACATCAATGCTAATCCCGACCACGGTTACACCCTTATCCTTAAAGCGTTGCTGCAACTGTACCAAGGAAGGCATTTCCTCCACACAAGGTGCGCACCACGTAGCCCAGAAGTTCAGGACTACGACCTTGCCGTGAAGGTCGCTTAGGGCGATTTTGCGGTCGGCGTCCTGCACCGTAAAGTCGGGAGCGGCAGTGCCGATGCGCGGCGGCCGGGAGCCGCGATAGCAGCCAGCCAGCAGAACCGTCAGGATGGTGAGAAGGACGGAGGTGCGTCGCACAAAGCTATAATACCTAATTCAGGCTATGGAGGCGCGAGACCCAGAATCGGCGCGGCCAATGGTGTCGGTGATCGTGCCGGCGCGGAACGAAGAAGCTTGCCTTGAAGCTTGCCTGAAATCTCTGGCGGCTCAAACTGGGGTCAGCTTGGAAATCATCGTTGTCGATGATGGATCGAGCGATCGCTCGCGCGAGATTGCGCGATCTTTTCCGGGTGTGCGAGTGATCGATCCGGCACCTCTGCCGCCGGGTTGGAGTGGCAAGAACAACGCCCTGGTGGCTGGCACGAAAGAGGCGCGGGGAGAGTGGTTGCTCTTTACGGACGCAGATACGGTGCATCGTACCGGGTCGTTAGCGCGGAGCCTGGCCGAAGCACGGCAGCACAAAGTGGCATTGCTTTCGTATTCTCCTGAACAGGAGGTCAATGGGATTTGGGAGAAGGCCGTGATGCCGGTCATCTTTGCCGAACTGGCCTCGACATACCGTCCGTCGGAGGTAAGCAATCCGGCGTCTTCAGCGGCGGCTGCGAATGGACAGTACATCTTGGTTTCGCGTGATGCGTACGACACAGTAGGTGGTCATGCGACGGTTGCCACCAGCTTGCTCGAAGACGTGGCGCTGGCGCGGGCAGTGAAGAGCTCCGGTCGCAAGATACTTTTTCGCTGCGGCGGAGACGCGGTGCGAACGCGCATGTATCGCAGCTTTGCGCAACTAAGAGAGGGTTGGACCAAAAACCTGGCGCTGCTGTTTCGCTCGCCGGTGCGCTTGGCAGCGATGCGGATGACGGAGTTTGTACTGATCGTAGGTGGCGGCGCTACCGCCATTACGGCTGGGCTACGTGCGAAATGGAACCCGGCTGTTATTGCCGGGACTCTGACCGTGATTTTATACGGCTTTCTTCTGAAGCGAATCCGCAAAGCACATTTTTCCTGGGATGCAAACTCGCTGGCTCTCATCGGCTTGCCTTTGTTTTCGTATCTGCTCATGCGGTCGAGAATGGCTCATAGGAAGGGAAAGGTTGTTTGGAAGGGACGCCAATACCTGGAGAATCTCGACCGCGGCACCCTCATGACGGATGAAGTGCGGGCTGGACGTCCTCACGACAGCCGGCAGGATGCCAGCGCTACGGGGATTGTTTAAGGTCAGGGGCAAACATGGTTTATTTGACGCGTAAAGCTGAGTTTTCCGCTTCGCATTACTATCACAACCCGGAGTTTACGGCGGAGGAGAACCGGCGCATCTTTGGCAAATGCAATAACCCGAACGGCCACGGGCACAATTACACACTCGAAGTCACGGTGAAAGGGGAGGTGGATCCTGGTTCCGGTTTCGTCGTGGATCTCAAGCAGTTGAAGGAGACCATGAGCCGGGAGGTTCTGGAAGCTCTCGACCACCGTTTCTTGAACAAAGAAGTGCCGGAGTTCTTTACCCGCATTCCGACCACTGAAAATCTGGCTATCGCGATCTGGCAGCGCCTGTCGCCTAAGTTGAAGGCTGCACAATTGCATCGGGTGCGGGTGTACGAGACGCCCGATCTGTTTGTCGATTTCTACGGGGAAGCATGAAGGCTTACCTGACGCGGCGGTACATGTTTTCAGCGTCGCATCGTCTGCACACCGATGCCATGTCGGACGCGGAAAATGTCGCGACCTATGGTAAGTGCAACAATCCCTACGGACACGGTCACAACTACACGCTGGAGGTCATGGTCAGCGGTCAGGTCGATGAGCGCACGGGGATGGTTTGTAATCTGATGGATCTGGATGGTTTCGTGCAGCGCGAAATTCTGGAACGCTTCGATCATCAGAACCTGAATACGCTGCCAGAGTTCGCGAACGCCGTTCCGACTACGGAAAGCCTCTGCGTGGTTGTCTACGATATTTTGCAGCGCGGCTTCCGTTTTGCTCATCTGGAAAAAGTACGATTCGACGAGACCATGATGAACTCTTTTGAATACTGGGGAGGGAATCCGGTGATTGAGTAATCGGGTAATTGTTTAATTTGATCTCGAAGATCGAGAGCGCTTCAAATAGACAATTATGAAATTTCATAATCACTCAATCCCCGGAAATCAGGAGACCATGACAGCCTCTGTGGAAGCATCCACCTTGACCAGCGCCAGCTTTGAAGACCTGGTGCGCGAGATGATCGTTCGCCTCGGTGAGGATCCCACGCGGGAAGGGCTGGTGCGCACGCCCGATCGCGTGCATCGCGCCTATGTTCATCTGACCAAAGGCTACAAAGAAGATGCCGAGGCGATGCTCAAGAAGGCCTTGTTCACGGTAACCTATGACGAGATGGTGATCGTAAAGGACGTGGAGATGTTCAGTTTGTGTGAACACCACATCCTGCCGTTCTTTGGCAAGGTGCATGTGGCGTACATTCCGAACGGCAAAGTCATTGGCCTGAGCAAGATTCCCCGGCTGATCGAAATCTTTTCGCGGCGCTTGCAGATCCAGGAACGGCTGACTACTCAAATTGCGGAGACTATTCAGAAAGCCATCGAGCCGCAAGGAGTGGGCGTCGTGATCGAGGCGCGGCATCTCTGCATGATGATGCGCGGAGTGGAGAAACAGCACTCGGCGGCTGTCACGTCGTCGATGCTGGGCTGTTTCCGCGACGAGCAGAACACCCGGACGGAGTTCCTATCCCTGATCCGCAACCGGGCCAACGGGGTTTAGGGATATCCAAAGTTGCTAATGTAGGCGCGGGCGTCCACGCGCGTGCGGGTATTGCGAGCAACAAAAATACCGCGTGTTCCTCCGGGTCAACGTGCTGGCGGCGCTTGCGCACCGTCGCACAAACTTCACGCACAGCATTTGGCAGCTATCCCGTAAGGATGCCCAAAGCCGGGGAAGCAGACACGGGCTCTTCCCGAAGGAGGCCCAAGTCCCGGTTCCAGAACACGCGGACGAGGGCATTTTCCTCCTCGGGGGAAGGCGTGTCAATGCCCGTTTGTGGTGCAATTGAAGATTGGTGAGAGCTTTAGAGCGTTAGCTCGGTTTAGAAGAATAGTTCCGGCGAGACGTGGAATCGACGGCTCAGCTTGCGGATGTGTTTGGTGGTAAGTTTGCGTTTGCTGCTCAACACTTCAGAGATGATGCTGGGCGTGCCGAAGATGTTGACCAAGTCTTTTTGTTTCAGGTTGTTCGCTTCCATCAGTTCTTCCAGCGCTTCAATGCCACTAGCGGGCCTCAACGAATAGTGTTTTTCCTCAAAATCTTCGATCAGCAAGGTAAGCAGTTCGGCCAAGCGTTGCTCTGGAGGAGTCAGCTTTCCAGGTCTGCGGTCGAGTTCCACGAGCAACGCCGTGTAATGTTCGTTCTCTTTCTCGTTATGGATGACTGCGGGCAATGTCTTGGCAAGGAGAGTCGCGTATTCCGGCCGGCTGGTTGCGGTGCTCATTGTTTCCATCCCCCTTGATCGTATTCAGCGTGAGTCAGCACGTGCCGAATGTAAACACGTTGAAATCTGTAGTTGATCTCGGCGATAAGACGGTAGCGGTTGCCCTTGATGTTGAATACCGTCCATCGGCTCACCACGTCCGCGCTGGCGAAGGTCTTCCGCACATCCGTTAAATTCTGCCACGACGCTCTCTTGGCGATGCGAAACCAAACATCCAATGGGGCTTCAAGATCTGCGTGCCGAGTCGCTGCTTCCTTGAGCTTCTTGCGGCTGATGATGTGCAAGCGACGCCCCAGAAACACTTCGCATAATGCGAACTCCATTATAGTTCGCGATTTGCGAAGATGTCAACAGGCGAACTGATGTGCTTTTGGGCAGTTCGATTTCCAGACCTAGAGTGTTGATACTCCGAGCATTAGGCCGAAGCCAGCAGCCAGCGCAGCCAAAAACCATAAGCGCGAACCGACCGCTCCAGCCACAATGCCAAGCACGACTCCAGTCATCATATACAAGAGAAAGGCCTTTGTTGAATGTCCCCAAGGGCAGAACACTGGCCAGAAACGCGCTGGACCGAAAATACACATCCAATACAAAGACGAGATGAACAAACTTGTGATCCCGAAAATGAGAGATCACTGGCGCATTAGTTCACCTCTGTCCGGAAACTCCTAGAACGCGTCGATCCCGGTCACGCTCTGGCCGATGATCAGCGTGTGGATGTCGTGCGTGCCTTCATACGTCTTCACCGATTCCAGGTTCATCATGTGGCGCATGAGCGGGTACTCGTCGGCGACGCCATTGGCGCCGAGGATGTCGCGGCCCATGCGGGCGCACTCCAGGGCCATCCAGACGTTATTCCGCTTGGCCATGGAGACGTGCTGGAATCCGGCTTTGTCCTGATCTTTGAGGCGTCCTACCTGCAACACCAGCAATTGGCCCTTGGTGATTTCGTTGATCATCCAGGTGAGTTTTTCCTGGACCAGTTGGTGCGAGGCGATGGGTTTGTCGTGGAACTGTTTGCGCAGTTGAGCGTATTGCAGGGCGCAGTCGTAGCAGGACATGGCGGCGCCGATGCCTCCCCAGGCGATGCCGTAGCGGGCCTGATTGAGACACATCAGTGGGGATTTGAGGCCTCCACTTTTTGGCAGGAGGTTGGACTCGGGAATGCGAACGTCCTGCATGGACAAGCCTGAGGTCACGGAGGCGCGCAGCGACCACTTGCCGTGGATGTCCTTGGCGCTGAAGCCGGGGCGGTCGGTCTCGACCAGGAAGCCGCGGATTTTGTTGTCCTCGTCCTCGACCTTCGCCCAGATCACGGCGACGTCGGCGATGGAGCCGGAGGTGATCCACATCTTTTCGCCGTTGAGGACGTATTCTTTTCCAGCCTTGCGGGCGCGGGTGCGCATGCCGCCGGGATTCGAACCGAAGTCGGGCTCGGTGAGTCCGAAGCAGCCGAGTTTCTCGCCCCCCTGCATGGCCGGCAGCCAAGTCTGCTTTTGCTCATCGCTTCCAAATGCGTAGATCGGATACATGACCAGCGCGGATTGCACGCTGACGAACGAACGTATGCCGGAGTCACCACGTTCCAACTCCTGCATCACCAGGCCGTATTCGACGTTGGACATTCCGGCGCAGCCGTACCCTTTGAGGCTGGCGCCGTAGAAGCCGAGGTCAGCCATGGGTTTGACCAGTTCGCGAGGGAAACGGCCGGCGCGATTGCACTCCTCGATGATCGGAATGAGGTTGTCTTCAATGAACTTGCGCGACGTATCGCGGACGAGTCGCTCGTCGTCGCTGAGCAGCGCATCGAACCCGATGAAGTCCACTCCTCGAAACTTTAGTGCCATGAAATACTCTTTTCTGCTTCGGACCGCAAACAGGCGTAATGAAATAAGAAGAGGAAACCCTTCAACTTAACAAAGGGCCAGGGATGCGTCAAACGGAGTTGTTTTTACAATCCTTTTGCAAGTCGTAAACCACACGCGGCGCTGGCTAGCATCTAAACGTTCAGGTGATAGGAGACGATTGCGGCTAAAAGATATGGCCTTAGCGCTGAAAAGCCGGGTCGGGCAGGCAATCCTGCTTTGCGGAGCATCACTCGCCTGCCTCTGTCAAAGGGCAGCAGCCGTCGATACGAGTGCCAGCTCAGTCTCGCTGGATCACGGATTCAGTCTGCTGTACAACCTCGATTTCGCTCAGGCTCATCAAGTCTTCCTCGCCTTCCAACAGGAGCAACCGGATAACCCGATGGGACCGGCCTGCGATGCGGCCGGGTTTCTTTTTTCGGAATTCAATCGCCTGGGCGTGCTGGAGTCCCAATTCTTCGCGGACGACAAGACATTCGACGCGCGCAAACAACTGGCTCCTGATTCTGCCGTTCGCGATCACTTCAATGCAGCACTGGATCACGCCGAGAGCTTGTCCCGTTCTCGACTAACGGAGAGCCCGAAAGACCGTGACGCTCTGTTTGCGCTGACGATGTCGTCCGGGTTGAAAGCCGACTACGCAGGAATGATCGAGAAGCGGAATCTGGCTTCGCTGCACTACACAAAGGAGGCGACGGCCTGGGCCGAACAACTGCTGGCGGTCGATCCAGATTGTTATGACGCTCACCTTGCCACCGGCGTCAGCCAGTACATTACCGGCAGTATGGCAATGCCGATCCGCTGGCTGGTGCGGTTGGGCGGCGTCTCCGGGGACAAGCAAAAGGGAATTTCCGAATTGCAATTAACCGCCCAGCGTGGCCACTATTTTGGGCCTTTCGCGCGCATCCTGCTGGCAATCGCTTATGTGCGGGAAAAAGACAAACCGCGGGCCCGCGAATTGCTGGTCTCGTTACAGGATGAGTTTCCGCAGAACCCTCTCTTCACTCAGGAAATCGCACGTCTGGGGAACCAACCGCTGTTCGCGAACCGGCCGTAAGTTCAAGTGCTGCTTGGAGATTCACTAGAAATTTACAATTCTGTAACCATCCTGTAACAATCAACATAGAGCCTAGGTTTGACCAAATACTTAAGGAGGAACCATCGCGTGATTCGTCGCATCGCGCTTTTGTGTCTTGCCCTGTCAGTCCCCGCTTTAGCGCAGACCACGTTGAATGGGGCTGGCGCAACTTTCCCTTATCCCATGTATTCGAAGTGGTTCAGCGAATACCACAAGGCACATCCCGAGATTGAAATCAATTACCAGTCGATCGGAAGCGGCGGCGGGATTCGCCAGGTCTTAGCCGGGACCGTCGATTTCGGCGCCAGTGATGGCCCCATGACTGATGAGCAACTGGCGCAAGCCAAGACAAAGATCCTGCATGTGCCCACCGTTTTGGGAGCCGACGTTCCCGCATACAACATTCCAGGAGTCACTGGGGAGTTGCAATTTACGCCCGAGGTTCTGGCGGGCATTTTCCTGGGCAAGATCACTTCCTGGAGTGACCCCGCCATCGCGAAGGCGAATCCAGGCGTTAAGTTGCCCGGCGATCAGATCATCGTGATCCATCGTTCTGACGGGAGTGGTACGACCTACATCTGGACGGACTATCTGTCTAAGGTCAGCCCGGAATGGCAGAGCCAAGCCGGCAAAGGCACGTCGGTCAAGTGGCCGGTCGGTCTTGGAGGGAAAGGCAATGAGGGTGTGGCCGGCATGATTCGCCAGATGCACGGCTCGATCGGCTATATCGAACTGATTTATGCCATTGAGAACAAAATTCCATATGGCGTGGTAAAGAACGCCGCTGGCAATTTCGTTAAGGCTAGTCTGGACAGCGTAACGGCAGCGGCGGCTTCCGCTCCGAAGATGCCCCCAGACTTCCGCGTTTCTATCACCAATCCGCCAGGTAAAGATGCCTATCCGATTTCGAGCTTCACGTGGCTATTGATTCCGGCTCAATCCAAGGATGCTGCCAAAGGGAAGATACTTTCCGATCTTCTAAATTGGATAGTGACTGACGGGCAGAAGATGACCGCAGATTTGGCCTACGCGCCGCTGCCCGCCAGCGTGGCGGCGAAGGTCAAGGACGAGATCAAGCAGGTTCGGTAGTAGAAGCGACAGGATTCAATGCAAGTCTGACCAACTCGACAGGCTATGCCGCAAAGACGCAGGCAGAAGAAACCAAGGGCGCCGGATTAAACAACTGGCGCCCTTTTTGCGGAAGGACATCGCGGCGGGCGATGTCTTATACTAGTTGCACAGCATGAAATACTGTTTAGTTTTACTTCTCGCCGCGATCGCGATTCCCGGGTTGTACGCAGCTGAAAAACAGTACCAGACGGGTAAAATCGTGGATATCCAGCAGAAAACGAATACTCGCGTTCTTTATTACCAGGTGAATACGCCGATCACCAAGGACGAACCCTACTACGAGGTTTCGGTGCAGCTGAAAGATGTGATTTATGTTGGCGACTACACTCCGCGCCACGCCACCGAGATTTTGCCAGAGGAGTGGGCGGTGCCTCAAGCTGAGGTCCGGCTCAGACTAGAGAAGCATTACATGTTTCTGACCCGTCCAGCTGGCACGGAGTTACAATTCGTGATCATTAAACGGATTGCCGCAACGCCTGTGCAGAAGGTCTCAGAGCCCCCTTCTCAGAAGAACTAAGAACCGCAGGAATGGCTTGCGGGTCCGCTTGTTTTCGTCAATCTTAAGGTTATGGTTCGCGCTTCGCTCGATAATTCGGCATACTACATCAACCGCGAAGCTTCCTGGCTGGCGTTCAACCGGCGTGTGCTCGAAGAAGCGCAGGACGAAAGCAATCCGGTTTTGGAGCGGCTCAAATTCCTTGCCATTACGGCCAGCAACCTCGACGAATTCTTCGAAGTGCGTGTAGCCGGTCTGGTGCAGCAAATTGAAGATGGCTATACGGAAGCGGGGCCGGATGGGTTGACCCTCCTGCAAGAGCGCGATGTAGTCTCCCGGGAGACGCATGAGTTCGTCGACGACCAGTATCTCTGCTGGAACGAGAAGCTGCGTCCCTTGCTGGCGGAGAATGGCATTCGCGTGCTCAGCATGCATGAGCTGGACGCCAAAGCGCGAGCTTTTATTGCCGACTTCTGCGAGCGGGAACTCGATCTGCTGTTGACCCCGGTGACCGTGGATCCCGCGCATCCTTTTCCGCGAGTGATTAACAAGGCGCTGTGCGTGGCGTTTCTGCTCCGTCGCCGGCGGCGTTCGTCGATGACCTATACGGGAGTGGTGACGGTGCCGCGCTCTTTGCCGCGCCTGATCCAGCTGCCTTCGGAAGGAACTGACGATTTCATTTTTCTGGCCGATCTGGTGGCTTACCACTCCTCCCAGATGTACCACGGCTACGATATCGTATCCTCGGCAGCTTTCCGGGTTACGCGTAACAGCAATCTTTATTTGGCGGAGGAAGAGTCCCGCAACCTGCTGGAGTCGGTACGGACGGAGCTGCACAACCGGCGCAAAGGCGACGCCGTAAGACTGGAGATCGATTCCGAGGCTGATCCGGAAATCATCGAACGGTTACGCACCAACTTCGAACTGGAGTCGTGGCAGGTCTTTTCGGTTAATGGACCGGTGAATCTTTCACGCTTGTTCAACATTTATGAGCAAACTGAGCACCCTGAACTCAAGTTCAAGGCTTTCCTGCCTCGCGAGCTCCGACTTACCGCTAAGTCGCAGGACCTTTTCGAGGAGCTTCGGCGGCATGATGTTCTCCTTCACCACCCCTTCGACTCCTACGACGCGGTAGTTTCTTTTATTGAGGCGGCGGCAGAGGACCCGCGGGTGCTGTCGATGAAGCAGACCCTGTACCGCACCAGCGAGCACTCGTTGATTGTTCCTGCCCTGATGTCGGCGGCAGCCAAGAAAGAGGTTACGGCGGTGGTGGAGCTGAAGGCGCGATTCGACGAAGCCTCGAACATCCGCTGGGCGCGCGATCTCGAGGACGCCGGCGTGCAGGTGTTTCATGGCCTCGTTGGGCTGAAGACACACTGCAAGTTGTCGCTGCTGGTGCGCAACGATCCAGATGGCGTAATGCGCCGTTATGCCCACCTCGGCACGGGCAACTACAACACGACTACCGCTCGTATTTATACCGACGTAAGTCTGCTGACCGCTGACCCAGAAATTACCGGGGCCGTCCACGACGTGTTCAGCTTTCTGACGGCCTACGCCGAGCATCCCAACTATGGCCCGCTCATGGTTGCGCCGCTCAATCTGGCGGAACATTGCCTGGCGCTGATTGCCCGCGAAGCGGAACACGCGCGTCATGGCCGGCCCGCGCATATCATCGCTAAGATGAACGCACTGCTGGATAAAAACATCATCATGGCTTTATATCGGGCTTCACAGGCAGGAGTGAAGATCGATCTGGTCGTCCGCGGAATTTGTGCGCTGCGGCCGGGAGTAAGGGGAGTGAGCGACCACATCCGGGTGCGAAGCATTGTTGGCCGCTTCCTCGAACACAGCCGCATTTATTTTTTCAAGAATGGGGGCCAGGAGGAAGTGTATCTTGGTAGCGCCGACTGGATGCCCCGCAATCTCTACGAGCGGGTGGAGGTAATCTTCCCGGTGAAGGATGAGTTATTGCGAGAGCGCGTCCGGCAGGAGATTCTGGAATCCTACCTGGCCGACAATGTGAAATCCCGATTTCTGCAGAAGGACGGCAAGTATGTGCACGCGTGGCGTGCGCAAGGCAAGAGGAAACCGCCAACCGGGCCAGCCGCATTTAGCGCGCAGGATTTTCTGATCAGCCTGGCGGAAGGAAAGCAAGCGCTGGAAGCGATTCCGGTGGCGCCCAATCCAAAAAACAGGAGAACAGCGATTGGAAAGGAGCAATAACGCAGTATGATCGTCTACTTTCTCCGTCACGCCAATGCGGGCGAACCTTTATCAAACCCGAAGAAAGATGAAAAACGCGCTCTCGATAAAGAGGGAATCGAGCAGTGTGGAATCGTTGGGCGAGCCTTGGCTGCGTTGGATGTCCAGGTAGATGCGATGATCTCCAGCCCGCTGAAGCGTGCCGTTCAGACGGCGTCGCTTGTGGGCAACGAGCTGAGCTACGAGGGCAAGTTGCAATTTGAAGATGCGCTTCGGCCCAGTGCTTCCTTCGCGGACTTTCGCAAATTGCTGGAGAAATACTCGAAGCAAGAAGCGATCATGGTTGTAGGCCACAATCCAAATCTCAGCGAATTTCTAGGGCGCAGTATCAGTGAGACCGGATGTGAAGCGGGAACTGAGTTGAAGAAGGGAGCTGTGGCGAAAGTTGAAATAGGGCGCAACTCGGCACTGCTGCATTGGTGCTTGACTCCCAAAATCCTGCGCGCGCTCTACGCCGCTGCGGCTGAGAGTTCGCGTCCGAAGACCTCGCGGAAATAGGTTTTTTCCTTCTCGACCGCCCATAGTTCAAGGTCGACACTGCTGCGTTGCTTGGTGACCAGCGTCAATTTTACTTCGCCTTCGTGCACGCGGACGCGCGCGTCTCGGATTGCGGCGGTACGGCTAAGGTTGAGTGCGCGCGCCAACCGCAATAGTAGCGAAGCCTTGAGGACGCATTCCTGGTCCGCAGTGGGCAGCGCTTTGATGGGAGCGTCGCCGGGGGCGGGTCGAGACTTTCCCAGATAGCGTGCAATAGCGGCAATGATTCGTCTTTGTTCGGGCGTGTATCCCAAGATCTCGGAATGCGAAATGATGTAGTAGGTATGCCGGTGCCTGCCATTCCGGTTCACGTAGTCACCCACTTCGTAAAGCATGGCGGCGGCGGAAAGCCATTCCTGATACTCCTGAGGCAGGCCATGCACGGATTTTAAGGCAGCGAACAGATGCATGGCCGCGGCCCGTACCTGCAGCGCGTGTTTCATATCCACTCGATAGTGCGCGACCGCGGCGCGGATTGAATCCCAGCGTTCCGATTCGATCTGCTTTCCGGATCGCGTGGTCCTGTCATATTCAGCCGCCATCTGGGCCAGCAGCCCATCGCGCAATCCTAGTGGGGAGTAGCGGAATCCCGGTAGTTGGCAGCGCTCCAAAAGTCCAAGATAAACTGCTGCTCCGGGCACGATAATCTCGGCGCGTCGAGGACCGACTCCCGAGAGTTGTTTGCGTTCCTCCAGAGGCAGTCGCGCCAGCAGCTTCGCGATTCGTCTCATTTGTGTCTTGGACACGGTAGCGGCGCGCGAGCCTTTCGTTTTGTATAGGCCATGGCAGACCGCAGCCAGCGATTCCGCTGTTCCGGAGGTTGCAATGACCGCTTTCGGTCGAGCGCGCTTAATCCGGTCGGCGGTGCGCTCGATTTCGCGAGAAATGAATCCCCGCAATTGACGCATCTCAGATTTGCGAGGTGGATCGTGGTGCAGAAATTCGTTGGTCAGACGGACTGCGCCTAACGGCAAGCTGACCGTATTACGGATGTGACCTTCGCTGGAAATGGTCAGTTCACAACTTCCTCCGCCCAGGTCCGCCATAAGGACCGGGGAAGAGTTCACCCGCAAAGTTGAAACCAAGCCCAGATGGATCAGCCGGGCCTCTTCCAGTCCAGAGATGATTTCCACGTCCCATCCAGTGGTTGAGCGCACCCATTCCAGAAACGCCCGGGCATTGCGCGCGTCCCGCAAAGCGCTCGTGGCCACGACCCGCACGGAATCCGCGCCCGCATTCTGCACCGCTCGATGAAACCGCCGCAGCACCTTGACCGTTGTGGCGATCGCTTCCGGCGACAAAAAGAAGTTGCGGAACACGGATTCGCCCAAGCGCGTGACCTCGCGATCCTCCTGAATCTCGATAAGCCGGTGCCGGGTAAGGCGAGCAATCTTCAATCGAACGGAATTTGATCCGATATCAACGGCGGCAAAGGTCGGCATGGCGGAAGGGCAATAGTGTACCGCTGAAGACGGATGCGCCCAGAAAAATATGAACGACGGTACGGGCCCTGCTAGTGAGTCGCTTTGAAGGGGTTGAATATCCGCACGCCCAGAGACGCGAAGTCCCGCTCATTCCTTGTGGCTACCGTCAATTCGTGCATTCGCGCGGTGGCGGCAATCATCGCGTCCTCGATCAGGTCATCCGACTTTCGGCTCATTAGACGGGCCCATTCACGGAAACACACAGAGTCCATCGGTAAGACTTGGTAGGACTGCTCTAGTAGGTCAATCCACGATTCGATCTCCGCAGCCTTGTTTGGGTCATGACCCCGGGTTTGTTCCACTCCGCCCTGCATCTCGCCGATCGTCACTGCGGAGAGGTATATCTGACTCTCCTGCAGTTCTTTCAGCCAGGCGAGCACAGCACCGTGAGGCTTCGGCTTCCGAAGCTCGGAGACCACGTTGGTGTCGAGCAAATACCGGTTCACTGGAATTTAACGATTGGACGTCGGCGAAAGCTGCGGCGTTCGGGAATCAAGTCTTCAAACCGCGGACCGGTACCAATTAGCAGTTCCTTGAGGCTGGGACGAGCCGAGTCCTGCAAGCGGCGCCACTCCTGGATTGGAACCAGAACCGCCGTTTCAACCCCGCGACGGGTCACTACCTGGGGGCCGTTCTTGATCGTAGCGTCCAGTAACTCGCTGAAACGAGCTTTCGCATCCTGCACCTGCCAAGAAGCCACGCGGTCACCTCAATAAAACTATATAACTAGTCAGATGACTAGTCAAGTATACGCGCACCCTTGATGCCTCCTAACAAGCTGACAAATATGCCGGTCGGGAGGGACTTAAGCTACCGCTGTACTCGCTCCGGCAGATCCCGTCGAAGGTTTTCGACCTGGCGGTGCGCCGGCTTGAACCGGCTCAGGTTTCTTGCTGGAAAGGGCCGTGCGGGTTTCAGCGACGGCATCCACGCTTTGACGGAATTTCGCCTGCGTAACATTTCGCAGCATGGCCACCAACGCCGAGTCGCGAACTCCGCCGAAGAGTGCTTCTGCTTTCTGCGTGAGTTTTAGCCAGTCATGCCAGTCGCCGATGACGTCCTGCATATGCTTCAACTGGTCGACAACGCGCGCGGCTTCTGCGTCATGGTCAGCCAGTTCAGCGATATAACGAGCCCGCTTGCCGATGATCCGGTATTGATGAAGGGTCTTCTCTGTGAGCGTGACATGATCCCGCCCAAGCTTGGCCAACTTGCTAAGCGTTAAGGCCAGCGGTTCGGTATTCTTGGGGATATCAATCTCGCTGGCGGCACGCTTCAGCCGTTTTCGTACCTCGTCCGCCGTCTCGCGATTGAAAGCCTTGGCGAGCTTCTCTTCGTGCTTGCTGCGCTCCTGTACCAGAGCGTCCACGAACTGCGACTTGTGTCCGTTGCCCTCGGGAATCTTCAAAGTGCGTAATGAAGCGATTTCCACATCGAGATCCCGCACCCTTCCCGCTTTCTTACGCAGGCGGGATAACAGCTTGAGCAGCTTCCTGTCGTTGCGATTCAGCTTTGGGGCGACTTCGCTAAGCAGAGCTTCCAGACGACGGCTGTTAGTGCGAAACTTGTGCACGCTTTCTGGAGCCGGGTGCTTTGCAATCTTGCTCAGTTCGCGGCCTAGTCTCTGAAAAGCCGAGCGGCTGCGTTTTAGGTCAATGGGCATATCGAGCACTAATACTGAGAGAACGAAAACTACAAGGGAATCTGTCAAAATGCAATCGAGGAAATTTTGTGGATTTCTTCCTCTGGACCCCAGCCACTGCAAACGTACCAACCGACGGCAAGCCGGTATTTTAACACTGCTGTAACACGATTCTGCTAGCCTGCTCCTAGATGGCCAACCGAGCTCTAGGAGCGCCACGTTTGACAGGACCGCAACCCGTTGCAAAACAAGAGGTTGCGGCCAGTTCCGACGTGCAGGCGGAGCCTCTCCTTAAAGCCGGGGACAGCCATATCGCCGACGGCATCTTCCACTTTGCGATGCTGGCCTGCGGGCTGTGCGTGCTCGCACTGGTCGGCGTCATTCTTTACGAGCTCGTCAAAGGATCAAGGCTGTCCTGGCACGCCTTTGGATTGAAGTTCTTTTTCCAAAGCGAATGGGATCCGGTTAACGAACAGTTTGGGGCGCTGCCGTTCGTCTATGGCACGCTCGTGTCCTCCCTCCTGGCACTGCTTATAGCGGTCCCGCTTGCGATCGGCGTAGCCGTATTCATCACCGAAATGTGTCCACGTTGGCTGAAAGGGCCTCTCGCTTTCACCACCGAACTTCTGGCGGCGATTCCCAGTGTCATCTACGGACTGTGGGCAATTTTTGTATTGGTACCGCTGCTGCGCCAGTACGGAGAGCCTTTTTGCGCGCGCTATTTTGGTTGGACGGGAATGTTTGAAGGTCCTCCCTACGGGATCGGAATGCTCGCGGCTGGCGTCATCCTGGCAATCATGGTCGTGCCAATTATTTCTTCGATTACGCGGGAGGTCATGACTGCCGTTCCCCAGCAACAGAGAGAAGCCGTGCTCGCGCTGGGAGCGACCCGGTGGGAGATGATTCGAACTGGCGTGCTGCGAAACGCGCGGGCCGGGATCCTTGGCGGTGTGATCCTGGGCCTGGGCCGTGCTCTGGGTGAAACCATGGCTGTCACCATGGTCATCGGGAATCGGCCTGAGATTGCCCGCTCGCTGCTTGCTCCCGGCTACACCATGGCAAGTGTTATCGCCAACGAGTTCAGTGAAGCCACCGGCGATACTTATCTGAGCGCTCTCATAGAGATTGGATTGGCCCTGTTCATCGTTACCATTATCGTAAATATTCTGGCCCAATTTCTGGTCTGGACAGTTACGCGCGGAACTCCGGCAAGAAGCCATGCCTGAAACTGTGACAGCCACTTCTGACTTCGCTGCTGCCCCGATTAGCCTCTGGCGGCGTGGCATGAATTCTTTTGCGACCTTGGCCGCTGCAGCTGCAGTCGTCCTGGTTTTGCTTCCGCTCGGCGCCGTCTTCGGGTATCTGGTTTACAAAGGCATTGGCTCAATCAATTGGGCCTTCCTCACGCAAACCCCAAAACCTGTCGGCGAAGCTGGCGGCGGCATGGCCAACGCCATTGCCGGTTCTGCCTGGATCTTGCTGATCGCGAGCTCAATGGGCGTGCCGATTGGAATCGGCGCGGGGATTTATCTGGCGGAGTACGGCCGCAACCGGCTTGGCGACTTGATCCGGTTCACGGCGGACGTACTGAATGGCGTTCCTTCGATAGTGGTGGGCATCGTCGCCTATGGGATCGTGGTGCTTTCTCAGGGTCACTTTTCGGCATTGGCTGGCGGGGTGGCGCTGGCAATCATGATGATTCCGACTATCGCTCGCACGACGGAGGAGATGCTTTTGCTGGTGCCCAACACGGTGAGGGAAGCGGCCTACGGTTTGGGTGTATCCCGGTGGCGCACCACGCTGTCGATTACTTTGCGGACGGCGACATCGGGCGTAATCACCGGTGTTATGCTGGCCTTTGCGCGGGTCGCGGGCGAGACGGCTCCGCTTCTGTTCACGGCATTTGGCAATCAGTATTGGAACTGGAAAATCAATCAGCCGACGGCCGCGTTGTCACTGCAGATTTTCACATACGCGATCTCGCCGTTTGATGAGTGGCACCGCCAAGCCTGGGCCGGAGCGTTGATCCTGATTGTGCTCATCGTGTTTGCGGTCAGCGCGGTCCGCATCGTTGCCGGCCGTGGAATGCTCAAGGGAGCAAACTGAACCATGGGAGTTGGGATCAAAGTAGACAAGCTGAACGCATGGTTTGGCAAGACCCAGGCCCTCTATGACATCACCATGGAGGCGCCCGCCAACCACGCGACGGCCGTGATTGGACCTTCGGGTTGTGGCAAATCCACATTCGTGCGTTGCCTCAATCGCATGCACGAGACCGTTCCCGATGCGCGCGCCACAGGCAGAGTTCGCATCGGCGAGCTCGATGTCTACAACGGCACGGCTGCGGTGCAGATTCGCCGGCGCATCGGCATGGTGTTTCAGAAGCCCAATCCTTTCCCGACGATGTCGATTTATGACAACGTGGCTGCCGGACTCAAGCTGAATGGCTTTCACGACCACGCCCGGCTGGACGAGATTGTCGAGCGCTCGCTGAAACTCTCGGCTCTCTGGGATGAGGTTAAGGATTCGCTGCGCAAGAAGTCCGGCGCCAGCCTGTCTGGCGGGCAGCAGCAGCGGCTCTGCATCGCCCGGGCGCTGGCGGTTGAGCCTCAGGTCCTGCTCATGGACGAGCCCTGTTCAGCTCTGGACCCCATTTCCACGGGCAAGATCGAAGAGCTGATTTTCCAGCTCAAGGAAAAGTTTACAATCGTGATTGTGACACACAATATGCAGCAAGCATCCCGTGTCGCCGAATTTACCGGGTTTTTCCTTTTAGGTAAACTGATCGAGCTCGACAAGACCGAAAAGATTTTCACGACCCCGTCCGACAAGCGTACGGAGGATTACATCACAGGCAGGTTTGGATAATGCGTACCCGCTTTCAGCAAGGACTAGACGATCTTCGAGCCCGGTTGCTTCGCATGGGCGGCTTGGCCGAGCAGGCCGTGGATCGCGCCTGCCAAGCCTATATTGATCGCGACCTGGCGCGCTGCCACATGGTCCTCGAAGGCGAATTCCAGATCAACGTGGCTGAACGGGAAATCGACGAGCTGGCATTCGATCTCCTCGCCCTTCAGCAGCCCATCGCTGTGGACTTGCGCTTCATCCTTGCCGTCACCAAGATCAATTCCGATCTGGAGCGAGTCGGCGACCAGGCGGTGAACATCGCAGAGCGGGCGATGGATCTGGTAGAACTCCCCAAGGCTGATCTGCCAGTTGATATCCCGCGCATGGCTGCCGCGGTTTCGGCGATGGTGCGCCGTTCGCTGGAATCTTTCATCGAGGGCAAAGCCGAGCTCGCCCAAGCGGTACTCGAAATGGACAACGTTGTCGATCGCATGAAAGACGAAGCTTTCATTACACTGGTCAAGACCATGAACGAGCGGCCCGAGGTTACCCGCCAGGCATTGGACGCATTGCTGGTTGCTCGTAACCTGGAGCGTGTAGCCGATCACGCCACGAATATCGCGGAAGACGTCATTTTCTGGGTTCGCGGGGCCGACGTCCGTCACAATGTTACGCCGGAATCACCGGTGCATCAGGCAAGTACCGATACCCATTAAAGCGTTACTAGAGCATGATTTGTGAGCGTGAAAGACCGGTCAGCTTGCCTGACCGGTTTTCTCTTGCCAGTGATAGGCTAAACATTCTCTCTTTCGCCAAGGAGGCAGCGCTTGCGCAGAAGTTTTTATTTTCTCGCCTTGCTCTTTTATGTCGCCACGCTAAGCTTGCTCACAGCGCAAAATCAGAAACAAACGCGGCAGATTTCCTTACCCACGAGCAAGTCTTTGACCGTGCCTTCGCCAGGTGTTCTGGGATCGCTAAACGGCTTCGCTGCGGCGATGGCTGTCAGCCCCGGCGGGTGTTACGCGGCGATTCTCAATGACGGCTACGGCACGCAGCAGAATCAGGCGCACCAATCCATCGACATGCTTGATCTGAGCACGAACCAAATCTCAGACTCTCCGGAGGATCGCTTGCCCGAAGACGCTCACCAAAGCTATTTTGTTGGGCTGGCATTCGGTTCGGATGGCAATCATCTTTATGCTTCGATCGGATCCATCACTGACCCCCTCGGCGAAAAGCCCAGCGACACAGGAAACGGGATTGCGGTTTACGGTTTTCGCGATGGCAAGATCACCTGGAATCATTTCATAAAGATTCCGCCGCAGAAGATTGCTGCGGGGAAGAAGGTTGCACAAGGTGTAAGTAAGACCCCGCAGGGAACTGCCATTCCCTATCCTGCTGGCCTCGCGGTGATCTCCAGTGCAAACATTCCGGACAAGCTTTTGGTCGCCAACAATCTATCGGATAACGTCGTTCTCATCGATTCTTTGACCGGTCGCCTGCTTAAACAATTCGATCTGAGCACGCACGAAATGATTCCATCCTCATTTCCTTACACCGTGGTCGCGTCGCGAGATGGTCGCCGTGCCTGGTGCAGTCTGTGGAATGCGTCTCGGGTCGCGGAGCTCGACCTGGAGAGGGGGACGGTGGTGCGCTGGATACCGCTGCTCGAACCGAAAGATCCGACTGCGCCGGGCTCGCATCCGACAGCAATGCTGCTGAGTCCGGATGAGAAGTTGCTCTACGTGGCGCTATCGAACGCTGACACAGTAGCAGTCGTGCAAACCAGCAGCGGCTCCGCCACCCCGCTATTCAGCACTACTTTGCGCGATCAGATGTTTGCCGGCACTTCTCCCGGCGCCTTGGCACAATCCGCGGATGGCAAACGTCTGTTTGTAGCGGATTCCTCCATCAACGCTGTAGCTGTTTTCGATACGTCGAGTTTGGTTGCAAACGGGATCACTCCAAACATGGCGGTCTTTTCTCCCAGCTTCCTACCCACAGACTGGTATCCGACAGCTTTGGCAACGGTCGGTGGGGATTTGTTGATTGCTACCTCGAAAGGCCAGGGAACCGGTCCCAACAGCGGGATCAACAATTTAAGGAGCCAGAGGAGACGCCGCGAGCATCCTTACATTCCGACTTTGCTATACGGCTCGATGGCTCGTCTCAAAATCTCAAATATCGAAAAACAATTGCCGGAACTCACACGCAGGGTCGAAGAAAGCAATCTCCTGCATTCCAGTCCGGGCCAAATTCATTTTGCGCAAAACTCCAACCCGATCCGCCACGTGATCTACATCATCAAAGAAAATCGTACTTACGATCAGGTACTCGGTGATTTGAAAGCTGGCGATGGGGATCCTTCCCTGACCATGTACGGCGCAGACGTGACTCCGAACGAACACAAGCTGGCGCTGCAATTTGGAGTGCTCGACAATTTCTACGACAGCGGTGAAGTCTCGGGCGACGGGCACAATTGGTCGACCGCCGCCACCACCAGTGACTACAACGAGCAGACCTGGCAGATTAACTACCGCGGCCGAGAGCGCACCTACGACTTTCAAGGTACTGTGGCCGACGAATACCCGCTCGATCAAAACGAGCCGGACGTGAACGAGCCGGCCACTGGCTACATTTGGAACAACGTGGCCAGTCACGGCCTTACCTACCGCGACTACGGAGAATTCATCGGTGCGGTGTGGTGCCAGGCCACCGAAAGCAAGGCGACGGTTCACGAAGGTGCGCCCGCGCCGAACGCGACCTGCCCGAAGAGCATGGTAAACAAAGGCGAAGCGTTGCCGCCGAATGTTGGCCAGCCTCATAGGTCGCCCAGTCCATGGCCGTGGCCAGTTCCAATTCTTAAAACCACAAAGCCGACCAAGGCAGTGCTGCGTGATCACTTTGATCCGCTGTTTCCCGACTTCAACACCGAGTACCCCGACCAACTCCGCGCCGACGAATTCCTCAATGAGTTCGACGGCTTTGTGCGCGCCCGCAACGAAAGCAAGGGAACCGAACTGCCGGCGTTCGTTCTTCTTTATCTCCCCAACGATCACACGCACGGGACTACTCCGGAAAAACCCCGCCCCGCAGCAAGCGTTGCCGATAACGACCTCGCGGTCGGTCGCGTAGTTGAAGCGGTCTCGCACAGCCCTTACTGGGATGACACCGCGATTTTTATTCTTGAAGACGACGCCCAGGACGGCGCTGATCACGTGGACGCTCACCGTTCGCTCGCCTTCGTCATCAGCAAGTATTCGCCCGGTTCTCCGGAACACCCTTTTGTGGACCATCATTTTTACACTACGGTCAGCGTGATCCACACCATTGAGACTCTGCTGGGGTTGCCGCCAATGAACCAGAACGATGCCTACGCGCCCTTGATCGCGCCCCTGTTTTCAGGCGCGGGCAGTCAAGCACCATTTCCGGCCGATTGGAGCAATCGCGACAACGGTGTGCTCTACCAAATGAATCCGGCCAAGGGACAGGGCGCGAAGGAATCTGCACAGATGGATTTTTCCCGCCCGGATGCCGCGAATCCGGCGGTGCTGAATGCAATCCTGTGGCGGGATCGGAAGGGAGATCAGGCAATGCCAGCAGCGAAGTACACATTGTTTGCTGGTGAACCGCAACCGGACGACAAGTGATCCCCAGGCTTAGACTACGTAGGCCCCGCCTCGTCCGGCCAGCGAGCAAAGCGAGCCGGTCGTCGCGTCGCACCGGCGGGCGGACGAGGGTGTGCGCTCTACGTGGACATCAGCGTTGAGCTGCCACTCCGCTGTCCACGTCGGCAAACGAAAATGCGGTCGAGACGTTCGGATATTCTTTCCCCGCCACTTCCACATACGGATACACAAAATAATTGAGCGGCTTGCCGTCCTGCTTCGGGCTCAATTCCAGGTCCCGTCCCATAGTAAATTCCATGCGATTGGCGTCATGGGCGCCGAAGAAGTAATCCTTTTTCTCCGGATGCTTCCACGCCTCAGAAATGTCTACGGGAATCCATCCGTGCTGCGGTTCAAAGAACTCGGCCCAGCAGTGGTATCCGGCGATCTCGGCTGAATGCTTGTCAGGCGGCAAAGGAAATCCTATTTCAAATCGCGCCGGGATACCCTGAGACCGCGCCATGGCAATGAACAGCGAATGAAAGTCAGTGCAGTTACCCTTCTTGGCATCGCAGGCGTAGAGTACGTCGCCGCGACCCCAACCTGTACCAGTCTTGTCGTAACGCATGGTGGTGAACACGTAATCATAAATCGCGCGTGCTTTGTCGAGCGGCACGGTCTTGCCCTCAGTAACTTTTACGGCCAAGTCCGCCGGCAGTCCGGTTGTGGGCACGAGTGCATCGGGCGCAAGGTATTCCTTTCTTTCCCGGTCGTTGAGTTTTACAGCCTCGAGATGTGGAGAATAGATGCCCAGCGTGAGCCGTTCATGGCGCACGACGTCATAAACGACCTCGAAATGCAACTCGGGCTGCTTGGCCCTCGAGATCTCGGCGTAATACATTTCGTTTCCGTATTTCGCCTCATGAGTCTTCTTGAGTGAGAGATCGCCGGTTGCAGATGTGACCTTTACGGTCTGAAATTCGTCCGAGTGAGCCTCCGGAATCCAGATTCGCACCTTTTCACCGGCGGGAACATCCTTCACCGTGAAACTGTAGTGAAAGGTAAAGTGGCGTGTCTCCTGCGCCGAAGCGAACGTGACAACGGCAGATAGCAACAGAGGCAGAACTCGCGTGACCTTTCTTAGCATGGGCAGCTTCCTTTCCTATCGATTGAGGAGGCAAACGAGAAACGACACCCGGGCGTTTAGGAGGGGAGCCGTCAAGTGAAACCGCGCCGGTATGCTTGCATCTTACTAATTCCTCTACCCAGAAGGCAGATTCATATTCTAAACGAGAGGTTCGGAAGTTTTCTCGCATCTTGAGGCGTGGCTGTGAAAAGCAAACTTGCGGCCCATACGCTAGAATCTTCGCGTGCCTCCCGCCATCCAATGCCGCAACCTGCGCAAGACCTACGACGGTAAGGTCGAAGCCGTTCGCGGCTTGAGCCTCGAGATTCAGGGCGGAGAGTGCTTCGGCCTCTTGGGGCCGAATGGAGCAGGGAAGACGACGACGATCGAAATCCTTGAGGGGTTACTCGATCCAACCTCCGGTGAGGTCACGATTCTTGGTCACACCTGGCAGAAGAATTCACGAGAGGTGCGCGAGTGGCTGGGCATTTCACTGCAGGAGACGCGGCTCTCGGAGAAACTGACCGTCCGAGAGACCATTGAACTCTTCGCCAGCTTCTATCGCGAACCCCGTTCCTCGGACGAGGTGCTCGACGATCTGCAACTTGGCGAGAAAGCCGACGCTTTCGTGGGTAAGCTTTCTGGCGGCCAGCGCCAACGTCTAGCCGTAGCCACTGCGCTTGTAGGGAACCCGCGAATTCTTTTTCTGGACGAACCCACGACCGGGCTCGATCCCCAGAGCCGTCGCCAGCTCTGGGACATTATCCGCAACTTTCAGCGAGGCGGAGGCACCGTTCTGCTGACCACGCATTACATGGACGAAGCCGAGCGGCTATGTGACCGCCTGGTGATAATCGACCGTGGTCAGGTCATTGCCGAAGGCACACCTTCCGATCTGATCGAGCGCCTGGGCGGGCATCACGTGGTGGAGTTCGAAGCCAGCGGAACTTCCGGCGACGGTACCGCTCTGGACGCTTGGCGAGCCTTGCCTGGTGTGGAGTCGATCCGCCACGACGATGGCCTGACCAGTCTCACCGTGCGTGAGCCGCACTTAACCATTCCCGCGTTGCTCGATGCAGTCCAAAGCAAAGGCTCGCAACTTCTGCACCTTACCACGCGACAGGCGAGCCTCGAAGATGTGTTTGTAAACCTGACGGGCCGACATTTGAGGGAACAGTGATGCGTGGACCGGACCAGACGGGGATCAGGTTTGTTACGCTTTCAGTCCGAGCGCAGATGGGCGGCGAGCGCTTCGCGACCTGTCGGTTATTGGAGTTCCATCCATGAGCGTTGCTCAAGAAACTCCAGCACCGCCGACCCGCGTTTCTGCGCCCCGCAACGGACGCTGGTCGGCTTTTACGCACTTGGTGATGGTGCGCATGAAAGAACTCAAGCGTGAGCCGGAGGTTGTCTTCTGGGTGTTCGGGTTTCCGCTCCTGCTGGCGTTGGGACTTGGAATTGCCTTCCGCAACAAACCAGCCGACATCACGTTCATTGCCGTTGTCCAAGGCCCCGGAGCTCAGGATGTATTGACCCTGATCGAGCGCTCGCCGGAGAAATCCTCGATCCGCGCTGAAGTTCTCGATAAGCCGCCAGCGCTCAAAGGATTTCGCCTCGGCAAGTACGATCTGGTAGTCGAACCCGATGGCAAAGGCGGCTTCCAGTATCTCTACGATCCGGCGCGCCCTGAAAGTGTACTCTCTCGTGCTGAAGTGGATGATGCTGTGCAAGTCTCAGCCGGTCGCAAGAACCCGCTAGCTACTTCCTCTGTCATCTCAAATGAGCCGGGATCGCGCTACATTGACTTCCTGATTCCTGGGTTGATCGGCATGAACCTCATGAACTCTGGCATGTGGAGTATCGGATTTGCTTTAGTGGATATGCGCCAGCGCAAACTACTCAAGCGTTTCGTGGCCACACCCATGCGCCGAAGCGATTTCCTGCTCGCCCTGGCAGGAGGCCGATTGGTGCTCATGGTCGCTGAAGTCGGACTGCTGCTCGGTTTCGGCGCGCTTGTTTTTCACATACGCGTGCTCGGGTCGTTGCTCTCAATTCTGGTATTAAGCGCGATTGGCGCTGTCGGATTCGCGGGATTGGGCCTGCTCACAGCCAGCCGCGCGCAGAAGATTGAAAGCGTCAGCGGCCTGATCAACTTGATTATGATGCCCATGTGGATCTTCTCCGGCGTCTTCTTCTCCTACGAGCGTTTCCCGGCGGTCATCCAACCGCTTATCAAGGCCCTGCCTCTGACTGCTCTCAATGATGCTTTGCGCGCTACGATTCTCGAGGGTTCTCCGCTCACCACGCAGGCCGGGCGCCTGCTGGTGCTCCTGCTCTGGGGAGGAGTTTCGTTCGTGCTCGCCTTGCGCTGGTTTCGTTGGACCTAGAGTTGCCAATGTAGGCGCGAGCGTCCACGCTCGCGCGGAGCGGAACTCAATTAGATAGTCGTCCACGCGACGAATCTCAATGACGCGGAATTCATGCAATATCGCAGATGGGTGGGTTCCGGACCATCATCGAACACATGGCCCAGATGCGCGTCACACTCCGTGCATGACACCGCCGTCCTTACCATCCCCAAGGTGATGTCTCTCGTACTCCGAACGTTTTCGGGTGCGATCGGCTGCCAGAAACTGGGCCAGCCCGTTCCTGAATCAAACTTCGTTTCTGAGCTGAACAAGGCGCCGGCGCAGCAAATGCAGCGGTAGAGGCCCTTGTCATGCACGTTCCAGTACTTTCCCGAGTATGCAAATTCAGTATCGGAGTGGCGCGTTATATCGAACGCGTTCGAAGTTAGCTGCTTCCGCCACTCGTTTTCGCTCTTGACGATCTTCGGCACGTGAACCGTCTTCAACCGTTCACCCGCATCGGAGAACTGAACAATCGTGACCTCCTGAGGCGGTTCCTTCGACGCAGTTGCTTCGGCAACGCGCGGTCTCCTGAGCGACCATACCGCCAGTCCCCCGGCTGCCGCAGCCGCGCTCAGAAGGAACGTCCGCCGCTTCAACCGGACCGAGCCTGCATCCTCTTCCACTTCAAATTCGAACATACACCCACCCTGATCGAACTGCTACTTGCTGGCGTAGAGTTCCGGAAGCTGTTGGTGAAGGCGAGCCACTTTCGGCGCGTCGTTGAAAACGATATATGGATTATTGGGATGATGCGCGGCATAGTCCTGGTGGTAAGCCTCCGCCGGATAGAAAGCCTTCAATGCAACAACCTGAGTCACGATCGGACGCGGAAAAATCCTGGCTTTCTCGAGTTGCGCGATATAAGCATCGGCAATCCGCTTTTGCTCATCACTGCTGTAAAAAATAACCGAACGATACTGCGTGCCCGAGTCGGGGCCCTGCCGGTTCAATTGAGTGGGATCGTGCGCCACGGAGAAAAACACCCGAAGCAGTTGGCCGTAGGCGATCTGGGAAGGATCGTAAGTGATCTTCACCGATTCAGCGTGGCCGGTATCGCCGGCGCTCACCAGTTCGTATTCCGCAGTGTTTGCTGCGCCTCCCGAGTATCCCGAAGTCACGTTGACTACGCCCTTGACGTGTTGAAAGACGGCCTGAATGCCCCAAAAACAGCCACCCGCCACGACCGCGGTTTGCTCCCCCATGCTGGCAGCCAATGGCGCATCCATGGCAGGGGTTGGAAAAGCAGGGATCATGTTGTCGGCGGCATTGCAGGCAATGGCGCCCATGGTCAGCATTAACAGCGTGGCAGACATGCGTGAAAGGCTATACATAACAAACTCCCTCTTAATCCCAGACCGCAAACGCTCTGGCGCTCGCTTCTTTTAGAGTCGCCAGAATAACAAAAGTTACGTCCGTCCCGAATGAGCGCGATCCCCGCAGTAACTTTCGGCGTCGGTGTGCATCCAACAATGCACAAGACCTAAGTGGGGTAAAGCCATGAAACCTCTGTTCATTTCTACCCTTGCGATTGTTGCAGCTGCGAGCGTGATGATAGTGCGAGCATCCGAATCGACTCCTGGCTCAGATGGGCGCACTCCGGTGCTGGTTGAACTGTTTACTTCGGAAGGGTGTTCCAGTTGTCCTCCGGCAGATGCCCTGTTGCAGAAGCTGGATCAGCAACCCGTGCCGGGAGAAGACATGATTGTTTTAAGTGAACATGTCGATTACTGGAACCACGCCGGCTGGAAAGACCCGTACAGTGCTCGCTTCTACAGTGATCGACAGGGTGCATATGCAAGGCGTCTCGGCCTGAACGACGTCTACACTCCCCAAATGGTCGTGGACGGAACCAGTCAGTTTCTGGGTAGTGATGTGACATTGGCCAAGGAAGCCTTCGTCAAGGAATTGAACAAGCCGAGGATTGCGGTGCGATTGTCGTCCGTTTCCTTAGGCGCAACCAATGTTCTTCTAGCTCATCTGGAAACAGGTACGCTGCAGGAACCCTTCGGTTTGCGCGAGGCGGACGTCTACGTTGCCGTCGCCCTCGATCGTGCAGAATCGCAAGTCTCTCATGGCGAAAACGCGGGACGCACACTGACGCATGTGGCCGTCGTTACAACCATCGTACGAGTCGGAAAGCTCCGAAAAGGACAAACCTTTGTGCAGGATGTTCAATTGAAACTGGAGCGCGGAACTGACATCCGCAACCTGCGACTGGTCGCATTTGTGCAGGAGCCAGGCCAGGGTCGAGTCATTGGAGCCGCAGCCCAAACCGTTGGGACTGCGGTGGCCAAAGACAATTGAAATTGTACTTTGATTCTTGAACCTTAACCCCAAGGGAATCGAGACGACTGCCTATGGCATCCGCGGCTGCCCGACCACGTATCACACGATGAAGGTCGACATCCTCGCGGGGTTCAGGACCTGGGTAATTCCACTCTCACTCTGGCTTGCCACTTCGGCAACCTGAACTTGAAGCACGCGCCAGAAGCAAGATGGTTTATTTCACTTATTTTGGGCGCCTGTTTTTCTATCCGGTGGCGTGAGTTCAGTCGGTAACTGTGCTCATAGTCGGTCTCTTATTCCTTGGATTCCGTCGCGGACGGCTCAGTCGTGCTGCTCCAAACTCGTAAACACTACGCTTCAGCCGTGAGGATTTGCCATCGGAACCAGGAAACCCTTTACAAACGTAATATCTAAAGATGATTCGCGAGCCGGACTGAAGATTCGCGCTATTCTGGTGCTAGGCAACCGTGACCCCGCAGACTCAAATCGATTCTTACGTCGCACCACGCCGCAACATGGTCGAATCGCAACTGCGCGCCCGCGGAATCCGCGACGAACGAGTACTCGCGGCCATGCTCCATGTTCCCCGTCACGAATTCATCTCAGAGGATTATCGCGACCAGGTCTACGAAGATCATCCAATTCCGATTGGCGAGGGCCAGACCCTCTCTCAACCTTATATCGTCGCGATAATGCTCGAAGCGTTGAAACTCGATCCCTCGGATGCGGTTCTGGAAATAGGTACGGGATCGGGTTATCAAACCGCGCTGCTCTCGGAACTCACTCGGCGCGTGTACTCGGTAGAGCGGCACGCGTTGCTCGCGCGCACGGCGCAAGCCACACTTGCTCGCCTCGGTTACACCGACGTAGAGGTGATGCTCGGCGATGGCAGCCACGGCCTTTCTGAACGAGCCCCCTTTGACGCCATCGTCGTCTCCGCAGCCGCGCCCCAGATTCCCCCGCCGTTGTTTGACCAACTGCGCGAAGGCGGACGCATGGTAATTCCGGTAGGTCCAGCGCATGCCCAGGACTTGCAACTAGTACGCAAGCATGGAGGCCAGCCGGTGGTTGCTGATTTGGAGGGATGCCGGTTCGTCCCGCTGATAGGCAGCGAGGGATATAGCTCAGGATGGTAGCAGAGATTTACTGAGAACTGATAACAGCCAACCGGGAACTGCCTTACAATTTACCAGTGCCCGTCCTCCACAACCTCCGCGTAACTCTCGAAATGATCAAGTGGGAGCACTCCATCTTCATGCTCCCGTTCGCTCTCTGCGGAGCCATGTTGGCGGCCAATGGCTTGCCCAGTGCGCATGCATTGGCCTGGATCATCGTCGCCATGGTCACCGCCCGCTCGGCGGCGATGGCCTTCAATCGTCTGGCCGATGCTTCGCTCGACGCGGCCAACCCGCGAACCCAAACCCGCGCCCTTCCCGCTGGCACGCTCACTCCTGGTTTCGTAATCACCTTCGTGTTGGTTTCCTGCGCCGTATTTATTTTCGCGGCGTCCCAGCTCAATCGACTGTCATTCCTTCTCTCTCCATTCGCGCTGGCCGTGGTTCTGCTCTACTCCTACACCAAGCGTTTCACCCGCTGGTCGCATCTGGTATTAGGATTCGCCATGGGCATCGCACCTTCCGCCGCCTGGATCGCCGTCCGCGGCTCGCTCGATCCTCGAATCCTGCTGCTGACTGCCGCTGTCACCTTCTGGGGCGCCGGCTTCGACGTGCTCTATGCTTGCCAGGATTTCGAATTCGATCAGCAGGCCGGACTCCACTCCATCCCGCGCTATTTCGGAATCAGCAAGTCCCTCTGGATCTCGCGGCTTTTTCATTTCATGATGCTGCTCCTGCTGGTCACCCTGGTAGGCGTCTTCGGATTGGGTAAGCTTGCAAGCGCGGGAGTTGTAGCGGTAGCTCTACTCCTCACCTACGAACACTCGCTGGTTTCACCTCATGACCTGTCGAAACTCAACGCCGCATTTTTCACCATGAACGGCGTGATCTCGGTAGTGTTCTTCCTCTTCGTCGCGGGAGACCTGTTGCTGCGGCGTTGAGAGCCCAGTCGCGGCGCTTGCAGCCTTCCCGCCTTCCCGCCTTCCTGAACGTCAACGCCTATTCAACTGGACCGCAACTTCATTCGCGTAATCCAGGGCTACCGCCAAGTCGGGCGCACCGTCGCCATTGAAGTCGGCCGCCGCTACGTCGATGGGAAGCGACCCGCTCGCATAATTCAGATTTCGCGCCGGCTTGAACGTTCCGTTTCCTTTACCGTAAAGAATGCTGACCGTAGCGCTCGCTGTGTTTGCGACAGCGATGTCCGGAGTGCCATCGCCGTTGAAATCAGCAATCGCTATTCCAGCCGGCCCGGCGCCCACCGGGTAATTCACAGTCGGCTTGAAAGTGCCATCGCCTTTGCCCAAGAGCACGGACACTGTGCTCGTCTGTTGGAAGTTGTTGTTCGCCACCACCAAATCAACTTTACCGTCTTTGTTCAGGTCTGCCGCTGCGATCCCGTCGGGACCAACCCCTTTCACGCTGAAATAATGCGGTTTCCCAAAAGTGCCGTGACCCTGGTTGAGGAACACTTCAACCGCTCCGGAAGTACAAGTCTTGGGATCACGGCCGCAATACGCCAGAACCTCCAGATCAGGATGCCCGTCTCCGTTCAGATCGACCGCAAGTACTCTCTCCGGGAGCGGTGCGTGATAAGAATACGGCTTTTGAAATGTGCCGTTCCCATTGCCCAGCATCACCGCAACGGTATTTGTGCCATCATTCGCCACTGCTAGATCGAGGCGACCATCCCCATTGAAATCCGCAACAGTTATGTCGTAGGGCGATGAAACCGCAGTGTAAACGGGCCCGGCAACAAACCTCCCGTCTCCCTCCCCGAGGAAAATCGCCAGAGCCGAAGGCCCGAAGCCATATTCCGCTACGGCAATGTCGAGGTTCCCGTCCCCATTAAAATCCCCAATCGCCACTGCCGACGGACCAAGGGTCGTAGAGAATTGATGCGCCCGCCGGAACGTCCCGTCACCCTTTCCCAGAAGGATACTCACATCCTGAGAAGTGGCATCCGCAGTCGCCAGATCAAGTATGCCGTCATTGTTGAAGTCTGCCGCAACTACAACGTGAGGTTCGACTCCGACCGCGTACAAGGTTGGTTTCTTGAACTGCGACCCGTCCAGCGCGGATGAACTGCAAAGCAAACCAAACGCAACCAATAGCAAGCTGTAGAGAGGTTTCACTTTCCGACTCCTCGACGCTCGATCTTTCCCACTTACCCGAGCCATCCGGCCAAACAAATCAATCCGCTTGCCTCTGCAACCTGCTAACACTGTCAAGGATGGTTTCTACCACCTCTTCCTCGCCAATCGCAGAGTTGATCATAAGATGAAAGCGGTGCCGGTCCGGCCATTCGACGCCGAAATATTGCTTGATGAAATCCGCCCGGTCGCGGTCGACGGTTTCTGCCAGATGAACCGCTTCACGCTCGCTCTTACCCCCCACGAGTAACCGCTGCACCTTCGCCGAAAACGGAGCGTAAATAAATACGTGAAAGGCATCGCTACGGTTCTGTAGATAGTAGGCGGAACCGCGCCCCACAATGACGCACTCGCCGCCTTCCGCAGCGCTCATCACAACTCGCTCTGCGACCTCCCGGATGCAATCCGTATCCGCCATCTTCAGCCGTGGGGCGTTCAAACTGCCTTCGTGGCTGCCTCGCATGAAAGCCTTGAACAGCCGGTAGTACAAAGGATCCCTCTTCTCCTCGTGTTCTTCCACCACTCGGCAATCGCAATCCATTTGCCGGGCGATTTCGTTGGTTAACAAATGGTCCCACAGCTTCCAGCCCCGGCGAGCCGCGACTCTTTTCGCAATCTCGCCCCCGCCGCTCCCGTATTCGCGCTCGATCGTGATCACTCGGATCATGGACATTTCTCCCCGCCCTCGTCCCCGCTCCGGAAGATCACACTGCGGCTCGCCATCGCCCAGGCCATTTGCTAGTCCAGCACGACCCGGCGTGCGCCTGGTTGATTTTTCTTCAACGCGAACGACACCACAAACATGATCGCCGCTCCAATCGCGAGAACTCGGTAAGTGTCGATGTAGGCTAATGTACTCGCCTGGACAAACACCGTCCGATAAACAAATCCGTACGCCTGTTTCGCCGCATGCTCGGCGTCTACGCCGGACGCAATCAGGCGCGCAGTCAACCCCGCAACTGCCCCGGAGAAGGCAGGCCGTCCCGCCGTGACATGCGCCACCAGATACACCTGATGGAACTGAGCCCGCCGCGCAATCAGCGTCGTGACCATCGACGTCCCCACGCTGCTGCCGATGTTGCGCATAAAGTTGACCAACCCTGCGACGCTACTGCTCTTCTCGACTGGCATTCCGACGTACGAGCTCAGGTTGATGGGAACAAACAGAAATGCCAGGCCAAATACTTGTGTAAGCCGCAGCAGGCTGGCGCTGCGAAAGCTGATTTGAAGATCGAGCTGTTGGGTCGAATAATACATACCCAAAGACAGCGTCAACCAGCCAAACGCTACCAGATAGCGGGATTGCACTTTGGACGACAGAAACCCCACGATCGGCATCAGAAACAGCAGCAAAAGGCCGCCTCCCGAAAGCACCAGCCCGGCCGACTCCGCCGTATAGCCCATTAACGACTGCAGAAAAAGCGGCATCATGACCAGGCTCGAGAACAGCATCAGGCCTAGCACAAACATCATGCCGTTCGCGCCCAGGAAGTTCAAATTCCTGAACAAACGCACGTCAACAATAGGATTCTTGTAGAACCACTCCCAGATGACCATTGACACCAGGCCGACCACCGTAAGAATCGCCAGCGTTGTGATGAAACGGGAGCCGAACCAGTCATCCTCCTGCCCCTTGTCCAACATGATCTGCAGCGCGCCCACTCCCAGGACCAGCAGCGACACACCGACGTAATCGAATCTCGCCAGCGCGCCCTTAATGCGCTTCGCCCATGGCGGGTCTTCGATCAAACGGTAAACCAGGATCAGCGCCAGAATCCCCACCGGAACGTTGATGAAAAAAATCCAGCGCCAGGTGTAGTTATCGGTTATCCAGCCGCCCAGAGTCGGCCCCACCGTAGGCGCGACGATCACCGTGACGCCGTACAGCGCGAAGGCCAGCCCACGCTGCTCAGGAGGAAATGTATCCGCCAGGATGGCTTGCGCTATGGGCTGAAGCCCGCCCCCGCCCAGGCCCTGCAGGATACGAAACACAATGATGGCACCAAGGCTCGGCGCGATCCCGCACAACAGGGAACTGACCGTGAAAACCACCAGACACGTCATGAAAAACCACTTGCGCCCCATGACACTCGCAAACCATCCGCTGATGGGCAGAACCACGGCGTTCGAAACCAGATAAGAAGTGAGCACCCAGGTGCTCTGGTCGTTGCTCGCTCCAAGATTGCCCGCAATATAAGGCAGCGCAACGTTGGCAATGCTCGTGTCCAGCACTTCCATAAACGCGGCCAGAGCGACCACCACCGCAATCAACCAGGGATTGAACTTGGGCCGCCACACTTGGGCCGCCGGCGGCGTCAGCTCAGCCGCACCAGATCCCGCGTCGTCGAGAGTTTGAGGACTGTCTGCCATACGTTAGAAACGTTAGATTCCGACGGCCAGCTCCTGGGTGCAGTGTCGCCACTCTTGGCCAAATGCCTGAACCACCGGACGAATCTTCTCCAGGATGCTAAACGAAAACTCGATGACTGTCTCCACCGGGAACGGAAAGAAGGACCAGGTTGCGCACCAATGTCAAACCGCAACTCTAAACGACACATAAACGAAGGGTGCCCCATCTTCCCGCACAGATGTTCTTTGCGGAAAGGTGGGAGACGAAAATGCAACGAACCCACGACGTCCTTGTCCTTCGACTGAATTCAAAAGGGCGCTCGTTGATAATAAACGACTTGCTCGAATCAACGATTTGCCTTCAAGGACCTCATAAAAATGGGACTAAATTGCTCTGGAGCAACGACTGTTTCACGGTCGCATGTAATGATGTTTCAGCAGCACGTTCTCTGCATCCCTGTGGCATGGAATGATCTCTCAGCAACAGGTTCTCTGCAAATCAGCTCCAAAGGATCCCTAGACAATGAAGAAATGGTTAATTAACGCAGGCCTATTGTGCCTGTTCTCAAGCCTTTGCCTGTCGGCGATGGCGGCAACCGCAACCTTCCAGACGATCTCCGACCCCGTGGCCCGCACCTGGTCGAACTACGCATTTTCCGGCGATGGCAGCGTCATGGCTGCAAACTATGGCGGCGAAATCTACCGTTGGACCGCCTCCGGCGGATTTCAGGATCTCGGCCCGGGCGATCCCTATTCCAGCTCGATCGGAATCTCGCGCGACGGCTCTACCATCATCAGCGGTTACATCGGATCCGACGGGTTCAGCCGGCCGGCCCTGTGGAACGCGAGCGGCCTGGTTGACTTGGGCCATCCCCACAACGGCTGCACGAGGATCGGCAACAGCTGGGGCAGTGGCTACGGAGTGAGCGGGGACGGCAGCATAGCCGTCGGCCTCGCCTGGACTTGCAAAGATGCGGAAGGCTTTGAGTGGACCGCGAAGACCGGCAACCTCTCTCTGGGGCATCCCGCCGGCAACGATAGCAGCCGGGCCAGCGCCATCTCCGCCAACGGAAAGACGATCGTCGGCTTTTGGGAGGATCCCACCGGTCCCCGCCGCCCCGTGCGCTGGGTGGGTGGAAAGCACGAATTATTTCTCGGGACTACGACCATCGGCGAGGCCACCGCTGTGAACAGCGATGGTACCCAGATCGCTGGACAGGCCCCGGGCGCCAGCGGGTATGGAGTTGCGTTCTTTTATTCCGACAAGCGGGGCTTGATCAAATTGGGCACACTCACGCACCTGACCACAGATCAAAGCTTCGCTAATGGCATCTCCGACGACGGACGAGTCGTGGGCTGGAGCGGCGATCAATTCGGTCACGGGATCGAAGCTTTTACCTGGAGCGCTTCCTCTTCTTCCCACATGAAAAAGCTCGCGACCGTACTGAACCAGATGGGTGCCAAGATTCCTGCAGGCACCACCCTGACCACTGCCGTCAGCATCTCCGCCGACGGTTCCACCATGGCCGGCCAGTACGTCAATGGCCAAACCTTTGGCAACTGGATAGCGCACATAACCAAGTAACTAGAATCGCAGGGGCTGGCCCAAAACAGCTCCGACAGGTGGCCCACTCAAGCCGTCCTCCTTTGGCTTGAGTGGGGATGTTCTCGGGCGTTCCTAAATCACACATAAACGAAGGGTGCCCCATCTTTCCACGCTCTTTGCGGAAAGGTGAGAGACGACAAAGCGGAGATGCAAACCAGCCCCCGCCCCCCTCGAAGCGGTCATTGCACTCCGCTCCCATCCTTTGAAATGGCTCCGCACTCGCCCACACCTGCGGTATACTCACGAAACCCCAAGCTGGGTTGATTTTCATGGAAATTTCATGTTTTGTGTGATCCAGGCGGTGATATAGTGTCTCGGTTCTAACTCGGGTCATCCGGGGAATCTCGGTTCAAACAAAAAGGAGTTTCAAATGAAGAACACTTTCATCGGCAAGATCGTGGTTTTGGCCGCCGCCGTCGGCATATCACTATCCGCTGCGTCAGCTTTCGGCCAGGGTGTCTCGGACGCTTTCAACCGTCCTGCCCTCGGAACGAGGTGGGCTGTACTATCGGGTGGCAGCCTCTCCATCTCGAATCACGAACTGGTTGGCTCATCCCTGTCGCTCGGCTACATAAAGAATGCGAAGAACACGGCCGGCTCTGCCGTTGTCTTCCTGAATAGTACTGACCTGGAATACGGCGCCGTCGCGCTGGGCAACATAGCCGGAGGCAACAACGCATTTGTGAAGATCCAGGCCCAGAGCGGTAACCAGACATTCGACACCGCAGGCTTCTATACCGGCAATAATGGCGGCGGTACTTTCTTCACGCTCTCAAGTCCGGTGCCCAGCCCAGCCGTCTTGGATGTGTTCTTCTGCGGCACCACCGCGACCATGCGAATCACGAGTGCGGCCGGCGTCCAGACCTACACCAATAATTACGGCAACACGTTCGGCTCTGGCGGCGGCCTCGGAACCTATGGTTCGGTCGGACTTGATAACTATGTCGGCTTCCCGAGCGGCTGTAAAGATGCGCCGGTGAAAGGGATTCCCGCCTCTCAGATGCCGAGTGCCAAGGACTTGTCTCTCGAGAAATAGTTGAGACATCTCAAGCCCCGCCATATTCAGCGGAGACCGTCAACGCCCTAGTAAAAATGCATCGTCTTGCCGGAGCAAACGTACATCAGTGGAGCTGGCCAGAAGGCCCCCGATCGGGGGCCTTCCGGAGTTTTAGGGAGGGTGGCCCACTCCTTTGGCTTGAGTGCGGATGTTATCGGACGTAAGCTCGCTTTCTGCCCGAGGAACTGAGGGCCGGTGACCTATTCATGCCAGGCTGCATTCCTAAATCAGATACAAACGAAGGGTGCCCCATCTTTCCGCTCCCTTTACGAAAAGGTGGGAGACGATAAAGCACAGGCAACCATGCGCCGCTCAGTTTTGAGTGGAGATGTTCTCAGGCGTAAGCGTCCCGGGGGACTGATGCGATTCCCCGAAAACACTTCCTCGCCGCAGTTCACATTCAGAGCGTACCGCTCGCCGACTCCTCTCGCCGCCAAATAGACAGTCCGGGTGAGCCCAGTGCTAGCAGGCCGAGGGGGGCCGGTTTGGGAGTGGGCGCGGTGAAAGATGCGGGATTCGGCTCGCTGTTCGCCGCACCCTGCGTTACACCAGCGCCGATGGATTTGTTCGGCACGGTTTCGTACGCGTAACCGCTCAAGGTGGTAATGATGCCCTTTGGAAATCCTGCTGAAGTGACCTTGAGCCGGGCCCAGCCAAAGTGGGTCTTCCCTTTGATGAGGAATCGCAAACCGAGATAACGGTCCTTCACGGTACGGTGACCCGGCTGGCCTACCCACGGACCCAAAAACGAGCCGTTTGTAGAGTTATTTCCATCAAACACTAGCGCTATGAGCACCCCAGCGTTGTTGAAGAATTGTCCCTTCGGCCCAATGCGGACGTTGTCATGAAGGTCCATTGCAAACGATCTGTGACTAATAACTTCTCCCCAAACCGCGTTGTTCGGCGAATGCCGTACCGACAACCTCGCAAAGCCGTAAGAGTCCCCGCTCGCGCTGGTGAAAGCATCCAGTTCGAAATCGTTGATTCCGTCATGGTTGAGGTCAAACGCGATTGAACCGTCAGGACCGAACTTCTGATTTGTCTGCGTGTAAATGATCTTGGCGTCCGCTGCGTGGGTCAAAGCCAATATGCCCACGCCCGCTGCTACAGCCGCACGTGCATAGGAATTGAGTCGCTCCTGGGTTGTTTCGGAAAGCTTGGCGGTGGTTCTGGGGCGACGGGAAGTTTTCACAGGTCCTCCAATGCGAATGATTGTATGTCCCGTGTGGGCGGTGGTCAATCCGGACATATGCGGGAGCTGACTCCAACAACCACTACTTTCACCCATGGCGCGTGCTGGTTCAATTCATCGCTTGGTGCTGGTGTTTGCGCGATTCGTGCCAGAGGGCGAGTTCGACTCGGTTCCAGAGTCCAAGCTTGTCGTAGATGACTTTGAGGTAGTTTTTCACGACGAACTCAGTCGTGCCCAGAGCCTGCGCAATTTCTCTGTTCTTTAACCCTTGCGCCACCAGCTCGATAACTCTTTTTTCTCGTTCGTTCGGGACCCGATTTCCGTGGAGTTGGTGTTCAACCATACTGTCTCCAGCACTGGGCCGCATCGCTTTGACCCGCAGTGTACTCTCGGCAGTCTGTTGCGCAAGGTGCCGGTACGTCATCGTTCTTTGATGCGCCCACTCTCGGGAGGTTGGCGCGGGCATTCGACCGGGCCGAGGGATCCGCCTCGGCTTGCGCCCTGCTCGTTTTTTCGCCAGGCTGGTGGGGCGACTCTTCGTCCCGAGTGCAAAGCCCTTTCTGGTTGACGGAGCGCTTCGAATTAGATAATCTTAACCAGGATAAATTATCTGACGGATAATGCTCGATCTTTGACAATCTGACTCACGCGATCATGGGATTTCTAGGCTGCGCTCCACTGCCGCGTCATCTAGACCCTGGATTCGGAAGTGGCTGACTGGCTCGTTGTTTGTCCAATCCGGTTCCAAAACGGGACAGAGGGAGGGTACGCGCCGACCGTAACTCCCATGTTGTCTAGATTTTGCCCGTAAGTCCTGTAAACTCAAAGATCTAGCACATAGTCGTAAAATAACTCTCATGTTTTCAAGATTTTGCACACAACAGGGGGAGGGGGGGTACCCGGTACCAAACAGTGAACTCCATTCCGATTCGGGAACGACCAGCCGCTGTGACTTCCGCCACTTCGGTGCGGTATGATCAAAGCAATGCCCAGCACGCAACCGTTTCAGAGCCACGCATTTCAGACTCATGCCTTCGAGACTGACGACCGTCGGCTTTACGCCATCAAAGACAGAGTCATCGCCCAGGAGCGCCTGAGTGCCGAAGACGCACTCGCGCTCTACCGCTCCGCGGACATCCTCGCGGTCGGCTGGCTGGCGAATTCCGTGCGCGAGCGCATGCATGGCGACAAGACCTACTTCAACGTCAATCGCCACATCAATCCCACCAATGTTTGCGTCGCCGCCTGCCGCCTCTGCGCCTTCGGCCGCAAGAAGGACACTCCCGGCGCCTACACCATGGCCCTCGAGGAAGCATTTCACACAGCTGCCTCGGGCTACAGCGAAGCGGTTACGGAGTTCCACATTGTCGGCGGGCTCCATCCCGATCTGCCATTTCAATATTTCCTCGACCTGATCTCCGGCCTGAAGCAGCGCTTCCCGCAGGTCCATTTAAAAGCGTTCACCATGGTCGAGGTCGCCTACCTGGCGAAACGCGCCAAGCTGAGCATCCGCGAAACGCTGGAGCAATTGAAGGCCGCGGGCGTGGACTCGCTCCCCGGCGGCGGCGCCGAGATTTTCGCCGACCGCGTCCGCCACATCATCTGCGATCATAAAATTGATGGCGGCCAGTGGCTCGACACAGCGCGGCTTGCCCACCAGATCGGACTGAAGTCCAACGCGACCATGCTCTACGGTCACGTCGAAAACGACGAAGACCGCGTCGATCACCTGATGAAGCTGCGAGCCCTGCAGGATGAAACCGGCGGCTTCCAAACCTTCATCCCGCTGGCCTTTCACCCCGACAACACCCCGCTCCAACATCTGCCGAAAACCACAGGCTTGCTCGACATCAAGCAAATTGCGGTTGGCCGGCTGGTGCTGGACAATTTCCCACACATTAAATCGTACTGGCAGATGGTGACGGCGAAGATGGCGCAGATCTCCCTACGCTTCGGTGCCGACGACATCGACGGAACCGTCATCGAAGAAAAGATTTACCACGACGCCGGCGCTACCACCCCGCAAGGCATGCGCCGCGAAGAGCTGGTACGCCTCATCCGCGAAGCCGGCCGCGAACCCATCGAGCGCGACACCCTCTACCGGCCCGTGACGCGAACCGAGACGTCGGTCACGGTTGCCGTCTAAGTCGAGGAAACCACCAACCTCCCGCAAGGACACCGATCACAGTCTACCGTGATGATCAGAGCCTTTTTTATTTGCATTCCCCCTCTTGCGGCGGGTGTAGAATCGGGCTTGTAAGGAACCGGAAATCTTCACGGAATCTCTTCCGTGATCCGAGGCCTGAGATGAATGTCCACATCAGTTATAGAGCCCGCAAAACTCCCGACATCGAAAAAGACATCAACCACCTGGTGGATAAGTTGCGCAAGCGCCTACAGGTTTTTCGCCCTGAGTTGGTGCATCTGAAAGGGGTTGTGGAGCAGAATTCTCCGCGCGAGGGAACCACTGTTTCGCTGAACCTGCGCCTCCCGTCCGGCCAGATGGCGGTGCAGAAGTCTGCCCCAAGCGCCTCGTCAGCCGTGAAAGCGGCCTTTGACGACCTGCTGCAGCAGATCAGCAAACACAAAGACTTGTTGCGGAACTCGCACAAATGGCAGCGTCGCCGGGTGGCAGACTTCCGCCCCGAGTCGCGAGTTGCGTTCGAAGACACCGTGGCGGCCGTACGCGTACCGACAGCCTCCTCCGATGACATCCGCACTTATGTGAATGCCAGCCTCGGCCGGCTGGAACGTTTTGTTGAGCGCGAACTCTACTTCCGGGAAACTGCCGAGGAGATCATTCCCGACGCCGTCACCAAAGAGGAAGTCATTGACGAAGCTATCGCCCGCGCCTTGGGAAATGGAGGCGAGAAGCCGGAGAGTCTCGGGCTGGAGCCGTGGCTCTACCGCTTGGCGCTCCGCTCGATCGAGGACCTTTCCGCCCGGAGCCCGGAGAGCCTCCTGTCCGTGCATCTGGAGGATTCTGCCCGGCGTCCGAATGTTCGCGCCAGCGACGAACCTGAACTCCAGTTCCATCAGCCGGACGAGACTCTGACTGGAGAAAACGTGATCGCTGACCGGCGCGCTTCGACGCCGGAAGACATTGCTTCCTCCGACGAGATGGTTGCGCTGGTGCAATTTGCCCTCGAGGGCGCCGGCCGTGCCGATCGCGAAGCCTTCATCCTGCACGCCATCGAGGGATTTTCGCTGGACGAAATCGGCGTCATCACCGACCGTAAGCCGGACGAAGTGCGAAGCTCAATCCAGTTGGCGCGCGAACATTTGCGGCACTTGGCGCCGCTGGCCAACCGGTTCAAGCTTCAAGACCGGCTGGTTACGGCGTCCGCGAAAAGTTGAAAAAATAGACGGCCCTCAGGAGAAAATCGTGACGATTACCCGCGAAGACATCCATGAGCTAGCTCAATTCCACACTCAGGGTAGCGAAGGCTGGGCGCTCAGCTTTTATTTCGAGCCCCGCACCCCGCAGAACAAATCGCATCGCGAAGAAACCATTCTGGCCAAGGATCTGGTTCGCAAGGCGCTTCGCGATGCGGAGAAGAACAGCAAGAACGGCAGCACCCGCGCCGACTTGAATCGCATCCTCGAACTGGCGGAGAACCTGCACGGCAATCAAGCCCGCGCCCGGGCGGTGTTTGCCTGCGGCAGCCGTAATTTTTGGCGTGAGTTCGACCTGCCCCCGCAACTGGCGGGAACGCAGCTCTTCGTGAACCGCCAATTCCATTTGAAGCCGCTGGCCGTCCTGCTGGGCGCCCAGCCCCGTCTTTGGGTCGCGCTCGTGGACCGTCAAAAGGCCCGTTTCTTTGATCTCCGGCTGGATGAACTGAAAGAGCGCGAAGGGATGTTTCGCACTCTTCCGGCTCGTCAGGGCCGCGGCGACGGTTACGCCGGATATGACGGGGGCCATGCCCAGCGCCGCGTCAACGACGAAGCCATGCACCACTTCAAGGGCGTGGCAGAGCACTTGAGCGCGGCTCTCGAGAAGGGGATGTTCGAGAAGCTGATCGTCGGCTGCCACGA
>Ga0210384_10000571_pt1 | contig 56294 bp, 51 predicted proteins | sample IncBWH2MmetaG_FD_160574 | JGI IMG/M metagenome (GOLD analysis project Ga0210384, IMG submission 160574) | Forest soil microbial communities from Barre Woods Harvard Forest LTER site, Petersham, Massachusetts, United States - Inc-BW-H-2-M | ecosystem: Environmental > Terrestrial > Soil >...
TTTTCATAGGCTCCACCACCGCGGTGGGCGGTGCGGTCAACTGTTTTCCGCAACTCATCGAGTCAGAAACCCTTGCCCCTTCCACTCAACCCTGCAAAGTCTAACTGCGGAGAATTCCGAACATGGAAACACCCATCGACGAAGTTCAGGTTTGGGACAATTGGAACTCAAAGTACCGCCAGGGGAGGCTGGACGAGCCTTCCGAGCGTCGGATGCGTGAAATCCTCGCTTCGCTGGCCGACCTCAAGATTTCAGACGCGAAGATTTTGGAAGTCGGTTGTGGCACCGGCTGGCTAAGTTCCAAGCTCTCCGAATTTGGCAAGGTCACTGCCGTTGACCTCGGCAGGGAAATTATCGAAACCGCCAAAACGCTCTACTCCGGGATCGATTTTCGCTCGGGTAACGTTCACACTCTGGATCTGCCACTGAATTCCTTTGACGTGATTGTCACCCTGGAGACCTTGTCTCACATTTCCGACCAAGCCGCCTTTGTGCATAGGTTGTCTCAGCTTCTCAAGCCGGGCGGATTTTTGCTTATTACCACACAAAGCAAATACGTCTTTGAACGCCGGGCGGACATAGGTCCCCCTAACGGCTGGATCCGGAAGTGGGTGACGATGAAGACGCTCGAGCGTTTGCTTCGACCGGAATTCTCCCTCCGACACGCCACCACCCTCGAACCGGAAGGGCATCTCGGTCTTCTCCGCGTCATTAACTCCCGCAGGCTTAACAATTATTTTGATGCAATGCTTGGAGCTCCGAGGGTGAAGCGCCTGAAGGAAAGTGCAGGTCTTGGGCAGACTATCTTTGTCGTTGCTGTGAAACGCTAGACGCCACGGCATTCTCACTGTGGAAATGATCTCCCAGGCCAATTATGATTGCTCAAGATCAGCGTTCTGCCCCTCTAGCGAAAGACGTTCACGAGAGTCTACCTTTGGCATCTGGTCTCCCTTCATCATCTTCTTCCCCCGCATCCGTTGAGGCGGGACCTTGTGTCGCTCTTTTGACCCCCTACAACGGAGGGAATCTGGGTGACGCCGCCATTCAGGATGCAATGATTTCCAATCTTCGCCGGCGCATGCCCGGCGCTCAATTCTGGGGCATCACTCTCAATTGCGATAATTTCTTGAAGCAACATGGGGTCGGGGCATTTCCTCTTCTGGCTGCCTCGATGCCTTTCTCTTATAGGTCGATGGGTCGTTTGACGAAAAAGCCGACCGGAGCGGAATGCTCCACGATCGGATCGGGCACTCCGGGTCGAACGGACCGGGCAAATCGGATCAGGAATGCACTCCGGGGTTTGCCCGGCCTGGTGCCGTTCCTAAAAAAGGTTCGCGACCGGGTGGCTGTGATCCATCGGGAGATTTTTCATTCCTTCCAAGGTTATCGCGTTCTTCGCAAACAGGATCTTTTGGTTGTTTCAGGTGGCGGTCAGCTGGATGAAGAATGGGGAGGGGCGTGGCGGCTTCCGTTTGCGCTCTGCAAATGGGTCTTACTCGCCCGTGTGGCCGGAGTGCCTTGCGCCGTGGCAAGTGTCGGCGCTGGCAAGCTCACGTCGACGGCTTCGCGTGTATTCGTCTCGATGGCACTTCGTATGTGCTGTTACCGATCGTATCGGGAGAGCAAGAGTAGGGCCATCGCTGTTAGTGTCCTCCCGCGCGCGATGAACGATTCTGTCGTGCCGGATCTGGCCTTTAGCTTGCCAGATTCCGAGCTTCCATCGCTTGTAACGGAAATTCGGACCATGGCTTGCGGCCGACCCGTCATTGCTCTGAGCCCTATTTGCTATGCCAAACCCGGAAATTGGCCCACTCCGAACCGTGATCTCCATGACCGCTACGTCCAGCAAATGGTGCAAGTTCTCTCCAGCCTGTCCCAGCGGGGCAACTTTCTGGTTATCGCCTGTTCATCTCTAGGCGACGACGAGGGTGTCATCCCCGACCTCCTGGGGCGCTCGCACGAAGAAATGAAGCACGGTACGGATAGCCAAATCCATTTCGCTACAGTCAAGACCTGGAGGGACCTCGTCTCCGTGCTGCGCGATGCCGACTACCTCATTGCGAGCCGCCTGCACGGCACGATTCTTGGATTTGTGACTCAAACCCCTGTTGTCGCCATTTCTTTCGATCCCAAGGTAAACTGGGTCATGGAAGATCTCCAGCTGACCGACTACCTTTTGCACATTCGAGATTTCACGGCAGAAGAGGTCCTCGGTGCCCTGGATCGAATCAAGGTTCGCAGAGATGTTGTTGTCGATCGGATTGCCTCCTACCGACAGAGCATTCTCTCTGCTTCCTCGCAGCAATATGACTCGTTGAGTAGGCTCGCCCTGACACATCATCACTCCCACAATTGAGAGAAGAGCGTGGACTCCCTCCCTTTGGTCAGCGTCGTCACTCCCTTTTACAACACCCGGGATTTCCTAGCCGAGTGTATTGAGAGCGTTCTGCGCCAGACTTACCCGAACTGGGAATACATACTTGTGGACAATCGCAGTACCGATGGATCGAGCGACATCGCCAAACACTACGCAGCCCGGTTCCCGGACGTGATCCGTCTCATTAGCACCAATTCATTTCTTTCCCAAGTACAGAACTACAACTTCGCGCTTTCCTGCATCTCTCCCGATAGCAAATATTGCAAGATGGTGCAGGCGGACGATTGGATCTTTCCGGATTGTCTACGGAGCATGATGGAGTTGGCTGAGGCACATCCCAACGTCGGCATTGTCGCCGCATATGAACTGGAGGGTGACCACGTTTCTCTCGGTGGTTTGCCTTATCCCAGTCCCGAGGTGCCGGGTAGGGACATCTGTCGACTTTTTTTCCTAAAAAATATGCACCTTTTCGGCACTCCCACATCTTTGCTCATGCGATCCGAACTCGTTCGGTCGCGGAATCCATTTTATGAAGAGCGGCACGCGCCTTTTGAGGACTCCCATGCCTGCTTCGACGCTCTCCGGACGTGGAACCTTGGTTTTGTACATCAGGTCCTGACCTTTTCACGCCGCGACAATGAATCGATTCTTTCGAGCATTCGTCCATATCAATTCCAACTGTTTTCTCGTTTGGCGAAAATCATCGCTCACGGCAGGAACTACCTTTCGGAGGACGAATACCAGTTCTGCTTGAAAGATGCTGAGCGCAAGTATTTTTTCTTTCTCGGTGAGTCCGCCTTGCAAGGCAGAGATCCTAGGTTTTGGGAGTTTCACCGGAAGCGCTTGGCTTCAATCAATTACTCTCTCAATTCCGCGTTCATGTCGAAGTGGATTCTCCTCGTCCTGCTCGATCATATCGGGAATCCGAAACGCACTTGGGAATATCTTTGGCCGCGTCGGAAAAGAATCTTTGCAGCCAGTTCCCGATTCGTCAGCACCATGCGTCGTGTTTTTATTCGAAAGAGACTTTCTGAAAAACTCTGAAAGGAGGCGAGTCTTCACCCGGAGCCTGGGACCACGTCGCGCATGCATTGAACACCTTGACGCTCTATTTCTTTCCGCAGCTCTCGTTCTCACGCTCTCCTACTCATGTTCCATTTTCTACTGCACGCTCTCAAAGTCCTGTGGCAAGAACGCATCTCCCTATTTTGGCCGATCTGGATAGCCACGACTGCGCTTGGTGTGATACTGGTGATCTGGGTGCTCCGGCGGCGGGAAAGTATCCCGTCGGATTCGATTCCGTCTAGGCGGCACGATTGGTCACACGCAGCCATCCTTGCCGTGGTCTTTCTGAGTCTATTTTTGGCCTGCTACATCGCCAGCTCTGTGGTGTGGGAAGACTTCACATACTATGACAATTCGCTCTTCACGCTCGGAACGCTGGCTGGTCATGACATTCCCTCGTTTATCTGGCCCGACGAAGGACGTTTTTTCCCCCTCTGCGATCAGGAATACAATCTTTTGCGCCATGTCACCAGTTCAGTCATCGGCTATCATGCATTGCGCATTTTTCAGCTTGTACTTTTGTCTGGGATGCTCTTGCTCTTTGACGAAGGGCTGAGCATTAAAGCTCGCGCGGCCTTAATCATTCTTATTCTCATCACGCCGAGCATTCTGATCAGCTTCAGTGGCCTTATTTACCCGGAGTCGAATCTCATTTTTTCGCTTGTTTGCCTCGCGTGGTGTGTTAAACGCTTCGAGCAGACACGATCCACGGTATGGGCGGTGGGTGCTCTAATTTCTTCACAGTGCATGCTCTATTACAAAGAAACGGTTTTTCTGCTGCTCTTGGGTTTTGCGGTTGGGCGGCTCCTCTTGCGTTGCTGGAAAGTGGATCGCCGAGGCTGGGATTTCAGGCGGCTTCAAGATCTTGAAAGTCGTCTGGACGTGTGCCTTGCCCTCCTTGTGGCGCCGTTCTTGCTCTACTATCTTGCGGCAATGTTTCCAAACTATCGAACGCACTACGCCGACGTTTTTCGGTTGTCATTTTCCCAAGTTTTGAGTGCTTACTTAGAAGTGGATCTGTTGGCTTGGGTGTTCATTGCCGTCGTCTTGGTAAGAGTCATTCTGATCCTGCGGCGCAAGGTGGCGCCCTCGCTGCTGTGGGATGGGCTGGCTCTGGGCGGCGTCGCTTATGTTGCTGGTTACCTCGCCCTGCGCATGTACGCCGCTTACTATCTCGCTCCCGTGGATCTCATTGCTGTGCTGTATCTTGGGCACCTTGCCATCCGGTCCGGGGAAAACGTGGTCCTCGGGACCAAATTATGCGCTTGGGCGTTACTCACTCTCGTCTTGCTGCAGGACCTATCCTTCTCCGCTTTCCGAGTGTATGAGAGAAAGAACCTCATCCACGCAAAGGCTGAGATGGGCCGCGTGATCGAAGCGCGATATCAGAGCGGTCCGCAAAATGCCGAGAGGCTCTTTTTTCCCTTTGCTGGCCCTAACAGGATAATGGAATTTGGCGCGTATCTTAATTATCGCGGTGTTCCTATGGAACGAGCCCCGGCTGACACCGTTGCAACCGACAGCGTCGTGATGGTCGGTAAGGCTATCCTGGAGGATGGTCCTTGCGTGCGTGGCAAGCCTCTCGTGTGTCACCATGGTGCAAAGCCGGATCCTGGCGACATCATCGTGGTGCTTCCGGATGATCTCACCCAGACCGACGAGTTGAATTCGTATCGGCAGGAGGGTATCGAACCGCTTTTTTCATACCATCCCCGTCCGTCCATTTCTCCGTGGTTACGGCCATATGTGAATCGTCTGCATGTGGTTTCGCCCGTATTCTTCCACGATCCGCTCCCGGATCTTTGGCTGAATGCGTCGGTAAGTGTATGGAAGTGAGCCCACAGACATCGAGAATGCCGCGGGTTGCAATGGTGGCACGCACTGTGGATTCATTTCTTGCTGAAGCAGCCGAAAGTATCCTCCGTCGTCCTTTCTGTCGGACCCGCCGAGGGGATCGCTTGAAGCGAACCATATCGTTCAAGAAAAATTGACAGTCGTGGGCAAGTCCATGCTTTCAGGAGGGAATAGGTAGTGCTCACGGTTTTGTTGGCAACCAGGAACCGCAGTCGGGTTTTCACATCGGTATTGGAATCCTTCTGCCAACTGCGATCGCCTTCCTCCGGTTGGAAGCTTGTGGTCGTTGACAACGGCAGCACGGATCAAACCAGCCAGGTCATTGCCTCGTTCGCAAACCGTCTTCCGCTGCAATCCCGAAGGGAACCAAAGCTGGGGAAGAATTTCGCATTGAATGCGGGGCTCGCACTCGTGGAGGGTGATCTGACCGTCCTCACGGATGACGATGTTCTCCCGCATGAAGACTGGCTGATCCAATTGCGCAACGCCGCGGATGCGCAGCCGGAATTCTCGATCTTTGGTGGCTCGGTGGTACCACATTGGGAGGTTCCCCCGCCCTCCTGGATCCAGTGGGTTGAACAGGGTGCAGCTTTCGCCATCACCGATCCTACGTGGAGGGAGGGGCCCATCGCTCCCAATTGCATTTGGGGACCGAATATGGCCATTCGTTCGCACGTCTTTCAGTCGGATATTCGCTTCAACACCTCCATGGGTCCTCGTGGCACGAATTACCTTCAAGGTGGCGACACGGAGCTGACCCGGCGGTTGCACCAACTTGGACATAACGCTTGGCATGTTCACCGAGCGGTGGTCGAACATTTTATTCGGAAAGAACAGCTGGAAAAGGCTTGGGTGATGCAGCGAGCCATTCGCCACGGACGTGGCGAATATCGTCTTGGACACGCGGAGGAAGTCACGTCGAGGAAGTTATTGCTGGGAACCCCGCGTTATCTCTATCGCGAGCTATACAAAGAAGTTCGTGAAATGACCAAGGCGTGGTTGATGCGCAGGCGGGAAGATCTCTTTCGTTCACATTGGCGATTCAATTATGTTCGTGGCCAGATTCGAGAAGCGCGGGCACTTTCCCGAGAAAGGACTGCAAAGACCTATGCCGGAACCGGCGTCTGCTGATTTTCGGCTTAGGCTGATGCAGTTGCCCCGGAACTGATATTCGCCAACCTCACATTAGTGCAGTTACTTCATCTCACCTACGCTATTCGATGACGCTCGACAATCAATCAGTGGAGCTCACTCAACTTAATCACGGGGGGCTGAATCCTTCGTCACCACCCTCGACAGTCGTCATCGTTGGCCCTCCCTGGCCACGGAGCGGCGCTGCACGGGTGATTCAGAATCAAATTGACTACTACCGCGCGCGTGGATTCCATACTGTCTTTGTGACTGTCCCTTTCCATCGGGCCTTTATGCGATCAAGTCCGATCTGGAATGAAATCAGCGAGGGCATTCAGGAGTTAGGCGCCCACAAGTCATTCTTGGCCCCTCTTGAAAAGAACAGGTACAACGCGGCAAAGTACACAGCCTCAGTGCGCCACGCATTCCGAGGAACAGCCCTTGACTGGGCGGTTGCGATGGGCAACTCGGTCCGGCTGCCTGAAGATCTCATTCAATTCCTGCGCTGTATGCACGTGATCCTGTTGCATGTGAATTATGTCCAAACACTTGGCTTCGCCCTCCGTTTGCGGAAGAAATTGGCCGTTCGCGGTACCCGGATCCCGATTATTCTTGAAACTCATGACGTTCAATCGCATCTTTTTCAAGAAATAGGCGAACTAAACCCTTGGACTCACAAGCCCGATCTAATCGAGCGCACAATCCATTCCGAAATTTCCATGTTAAAAAAAGCGGATGCGTTCGTTCATCTCTCAGTGGACGATTTCCGCTTCTTTCAAACTGAAATGCCCGGCAAGCCCCACGTTTTGGCCATGCCGGCGATCGACGAAGCCTATATTTCTGCCGTCAATGCTACTGCACCCTTCAAGGACACGATTGATCTGCTCTTTGCGGGACAAAATCATGCCCCGAATCTCGCGGCCATGAAATGGTTTCTTGAGCAGGTTTGGCCTCTCCTTGCAGAAAACCGCTATAACCTGAAGATTGTCGGCCGTGTGGATTCGCTTGTGAGACAAAGTCTCCCGCGTCTCTTCGAGACTTTCCGTTCTTGCTTTGTTGGTCAAGTTGCAGACTTAGCCCGTTACTATAGTTCCGCGCGTTGTGTGATCGCTCCAATGGTTTCGGGTTCAGGTACCTCCATCAAGACAATCGAAGCACTTGCCCTCGGCAAGCCTTTCGTTGGAACTTTGAAAGCCTTTCGCGGCATGCCGGTAGAGCGAATCAATGCGGCAGGTGTTCAATCGTATGACACCCCGCATTCCTTTGCCGATGCGGTTGTGAGTATACTTGCTGATGAGCAGGGGGCAAGTGCACGCAGCCGTGCTGCCTACGACTCTGTTTTTTCTGTTCAAGCAAACTTTGCATCACGCGATGAGGCTGTTCGGGCTGCCAAGACCGCGAAGAAGTAACATCCTCGCTCACAGCGCCAACCGGGTCATGAAGATCACCGTAGTTCTCTGCACTTACAATCGCGCCCATAGCATCGGCACGGCTTTGGAGAGTGTACTCGCCTCTGTGCTTCCCCCGGGCTTGGAATGGGAAGTCCTGACCGTAGACAACAATTCGAAGGACCACACGCGCGCCGCAACGAGGGAGTTCTGTCTGCGCCATCCGGGCCGAGTTCGCTACCTTTTCGAGGCTCAGCAGGGTTTATCGAACGCCCGCAACGCCGGCATTCGTGAAGCTCGCGGAGAAATTATTGCCTTTATGGACGATGACGTAACCGTAGAGCCTACTTGGCTACAGAGTCTCACTGCTTCCTTGCACGATGGCGCCTGGGCTGGTGCCGGTGGCTGCGTTCGCCCTCCCAAGGATTTCAAGCCACCGGATTGGCTTACGTTGGACGGGGGAATCATGGACAGTAGCGGCGTGCTCGCCCTCTTTGATGCTGGTACTGTCGCTGGCGAACTGAGAAAACCTCCATTCGGCGCCAACATGGCTTTTCGCAAAAGCGTATTCGATAAATATGGCGGCTTTCGTCCCGATCTTGGCCGCTGTGGAAACAGTCTAATCGGCAATGAAGACACCGAGTTTGGTGGCCGCTTGTTGGCTGCAGGAGAACGCTTGCGTTACGAACCCTCCGCCGTCGTCTATCATCCGGTTCCGAAGGAACGTCTTAACAAAAAATATTTTCTCGCATGGTGGTTTGCCTATGGTCGCGCCATGTTTCGGCAGACCGGCAAACGCCCTCCGGTCTGGGGCATACCCCGGCACTACATCAGTATTTTTTCGCGCACCCTTCGTTGGATCTCGTCTTCCCCTCTGGATCCGAAACGCCGCTTCTTTTGGAAATCCCGCATTTGGGAGGCGGCTGGCGAATTGTTTGAGAATTACCGCAGCCAGCAGCAGGGCAAAACTCGCCAGCGGACCGAGACCTTGCTCGTTTGAAAATACAAATAGTAGAATTTTTTTGGGTTCATTCTGGTTTCAGATCATTGCATCGGTTTGCGGATGTATTTCATGAAGATCTCTGTCATCTTATGCACGTATAACCGCTCTCAGAGCTTGATGCAGACTCTGGAAAGTGTCGCGGCTTCTCAAATGCCGGAGTCCGTTGATTGGCAGGTGATCATCGTCGACAACAATTCCAAGGATCAGACGCGTGTGGTGGCTCAGGAGTTTTGCCGTCGCGATCCGGACCACTTCCATTATGTATTCGAGTCTCAGCAGGGAAAATCATTTGCATTAAATCGTGGTATCCGCGAGGCACCCGGAGAAATCCTGGCCTTTATAGATGATGACATTTCGGTTGAACCCACTTGGCTCTTCGAGTTGACAAAGCCCTTGTCAGACCCCCAATGGGCCGGCTCCGGAGGGCGCGTCTATTTGCCAAAGGACTTTTCACCGCCATCTTGGATGGCCCTCGAGGGTAACCATTCTTTGGTCAGCATACTCGCACTTTTCGACCTTGGTCCCGATGCTCGCCCGCTTTCCAAACCTCCCATTGGCAACAATATGGCCTTTCGAAAAGAAGTGTTCGCGAGATACGGCGGATTTCGCACTGACCTGGGCCCTGCTCCCGGAAGCGAGATTCGCTATGAGGACACGGAGTTTGGGTCAAGAGTAATGAAGGGCGGAGAGCAAATCCTGTACGTGCCTTCCGCGGTCGTTTGCCATGCCGTTGAGGAACGCCGCCTCAAGAAAGACTATTTTCTTGCCTATCATTACGACTATGGACGCGCTTTGATTCGTGAGAGAGGAAACCGCAGCCCGGTTGGAGTCATTCCGCGTTCCTTCATTAGCTTTTCGAATCGTGTTCTGAACATGTTGCCGAAAAAGGTCTGGTGGTGGCTTCGGGAATCCGACCCGCAGAAAAGGTTCTTCAACAAGTGCCACGTTTGGGCCATTGCTGGCGAAATTGTCGAAATCTGCCGCCGCTCATTCGGAGCAGACGCTCTACTGTGAACTCAACCCGTGAATGAAATGCCAGCGGAAGTGATAAATGCAAGGTCGACAATGACCTCATCGTCGGCGAAATCCCCAGCAGTCATTATCGTGGGCCCTCCCTGGCCACGAAGTGGCACCGCTCGTGTAATGCAAAATCAGATTGCGTATTACCGAAATCGCGGATACTTGACTGTCTTCGTCTGCGTCCCGATTCATTCCTCTTTTACTGAAACTCATTCGGATTGGCAGGAAATCAAGGTCGGCATGCAGGAACTTGGGGCCGATCACATCTTCTTCGCACCGATCGACAATCGAAGGTTTACAACCGCAAAGTACACGGCTTGGCTTGGGCATGGATTCAGCGGTACGGCGCTCGATTGGATCGTGTTTACAGCAAAATCCGCGCAGCTTCCGGACGACGTTGTCCGAGTCATTCGTGATCTACCGGTTGCACTGATCCATGTGAACCACGTCTTTACGCTGGGCTTTGCGCAGCGCTTGCTCCAGTTGACCGTTCGGTCCGGTCACCATGTCCCGATGATTCTTGAGACTCACGATGTCCAGTCACAGCTGTTGCAGGACCGTGGTGAGATCAATCCTTGGACGCATCGTAACGATACCCTCGAGCGGCTACTCCACTCCGAAATCGCACACCTCAACAAAGTGAAAGTGCTCGTTCATTGCTCCGTGGACGATTTCCACTTCTTCAAGCAGCGTTTGCCGCACAAACAACACGTTCTTGCGCTGCCAACGATTGATGAAACCTTCGTTTCTACTGTGAACGCCGCTTGCCCGTCCGCCAGCGATCAGATAGACCTGCTATTCGTGGGCCAAAACACGGATTTTAATCGGGCAGCCATTAGATGGTTCTTCGAACAGGTCTGGCCTCTGATCGCCGATCGCGGATACGCTCTGAAAATTGTCGGTCCAATTGACAACTTGATCCGCAAGGAGCTGCCAGAACTCTATCAAGCGTTTCGTTCTTACTTTGCTGGCCCGACCGCGGAACTCGCTCCAGTCTATTGTGCTGCGCGATGCGTTATTGCCCCGATGGTTTCCGGCACGGGTATCTCCATCAAGACCATTGAAGCACTGGCACTCGGCAAGCCCTTTGTCGGCACTTCGAAGGCGTATCGAGGCATGCCAATGGACTTAATCGAGCGGGCGGGACTCCGGGCCCATGACACTTCCCAAGACTTCGCCGACGCCATTGTGCGTGCTCTTTCTGCGGAGCAACTGGCGGCAGCGGCTAGCTGCGCAGCTTATGCTAGTCTTTTCTCCAATCAAGCCGCTTTTTCCTCACGCGACGAGGCCGTTAAAATGGCCACCGCGACGTAAGGCTTTCTTTGGGTTGTATCTGCAAACGAGTCCGAATTCTTTGCCTGTAATCGATAGCGAGCGCGAATCGATGAAGATCACAGCCATCGTATGTACCTTTAACCGCAGCGTTAGTCTGCAGAAGGCACTGGACAGTGCCGCTGCCCAAGTACTCCCTGAATCGGTCCCATGGGAAGTGCTAGTGGTTGATAACAACTCCAACGATCAGACCCGTGAAGTCGCAGAGCAATACTGTCGAAGGTATCCGGGTCGATTTCGTTACATATTTGAGCCGCAACAAGGGAAATCTCACGCTTTAAATCGAGGCATCCGTGAGGCGGAGGGAGACATCGTGGCCTTCATGGATGACGATGTGACGGCTGAGCCGGCCTGGCTCCAAAACGTCACGGCACCCTTGCAGCACTCCATCTGGGTAGGCGTAGGAGGCCGTATCGTCCCTCCACCCAACTTTTTGCCACCACCCTGGTTGGCTCTGGAAGGGCCTTATGAGTTGGGTGGAATTCTCGCCCTGTTCGACAAAGGCCGGGAAGGCGCGGAGCTCACCGAAGCACCTTTCGGAACCAACATGGCTTTTCGGAAGCAGATTTTCGAAAAGTATGGGCTTTTCCGTCCGGATCTCGGTCCATGCCCTGGTTCAGAAATCCGCGGCGAAGATACGGAATTTGGGCGTCGCGTGCTTAAGGGTGGTGATCGTCTATGGTACGAGCCCTCCGCTGTCGTTCATCATGCAGTTCCTGAAAACCGGCTCCAAAAAGATTACTTTCTCCGCTTTCTCTACGACCACGGGCGCGCATCGATCCGGGAGAAAGAGCAGCGGCCCGCGATTTGGTTCATCCCACGACTGTATTTGATCATTCCCAGAATCGTGCTGGGATTGTTCCTAACACGAATTCTTGCATGGCTGTTCTCACTCAATCCGCAACACCGATTTCAGCGCAAATGTATGGTCTGGATGAATTTTGGCCAGATCGTCGAAATCCTCCGTTTGATCTCACGAGGAAATGTCAGTAGCGGTAACCGGCCTCCCGCTATTGTGAATAGCAAGGGAAACAGCGCATGAAAGTTTCTGTAATTCTTTGCACATACAATCGCTGCCATAGCTTGGCAACGGCTCTGGAAAGTGTTGCCATTTCTCAAATACCGGACTCCGTCTCGTGGGAAGTCCTGGTAGTGGACAACAACTCAAAAGACAAAACCCGCGACGTCGTGGGGGAATTCGGCCGGCGATATCCTGGTCGGTTTCGTTATTTATTCGAGACCCAACAAGGTAAGTCCTACGCGCTCAATACTGGCATCCGCGAAGCACGTGGGGAAATCTTGGCTTTCATGGATGATGACGTGATGGTCGATGCTAGTTGGCTGCAAACTCTCACCGCTATTTTTAGGGACGAAAAATGGGCTGGTGTGGGTGGGCGCATTCTCGCGGAACGTACCTTCACCCCGCCCGCTTGGCTTTCTCTGGAGAACAAATATGCATTGGCTCCCCTTGCCATCTTCGATATTGGCACGCAGCCCGGCGAGATGGTCGAGGCTCCTTTCGGCACTAACATGGCCTTTCGCAGGGAAGTGTTCGAGAAAATCGGCGGATTTCGGACGGATTTGGGACCCCGTCCTGGTTCGGAAACCCGCAGCGAGGATACGGAATTTGGCTATCGGGCATTGGCTGCAGGGCAGCGCCTCTGGTACGAGCCTTCTGCAGTTGTCTATCACTCCCTCCCTGCTCAGCGCCTGCAAAAAGGGTATTTCCTCGCCTGGTGGTATGACAAAGCGCGCGCGGATATTCGCGCCTTCGGTGTTCCCCAAGGAATGAAGTTTTATGTCGCCGGAATTCCGTTGCGTTATTTCCCCGGGCTCGTAAATTGGATCCTGCAATGGATGACTGCCATCAATCCCACAAGACGCTTTTCCTGCAAACTTAAGGTGTGGACGAAAGTCGGGGAAATTACTGAATGCTATCGGCTTTCAACGCGGGCAAAGCATCGAGGCGAAAATTGCAACGCTTGACGGCAGCGTTTTGCAAACGAGTTCGGGATACTGATACGCAATATCGTCTCCGCTTGGCGCGACCGAGGATTGACCTTGGATCACATCTTCGTCCAGTTGCGTATGAGCACTGCATACTGAATTTCCCACAGCTTATAGCTTGTCTAATCTGACGCACCCTCAGCTGGTTGGCAAAGAGGAGGAAACCTATGCGCACCAAGAGCTTATCGAATCTGTTTTCCAAAAAGACGCCCCCCCCTGTTCTTCCATTAGAACTTCTTGAGGATTTGGACGAGCCGTTCAAGTCAGCACTCTTATCGATGTACAGCGGTGAACCCCAGCTGGGTGTTGATGGACAGCGACACTCCCTCGACGCGGCAGTAAAGATCTCTCCTGAAGAGGGTATGTGGCTATATAAAGAGTGCCGCAAATCACAGCCACTAAGGACCCTGGAAATCGGTTTGGGATATGGGTTCAGCACTTTATTTTTTTTAGCCGCACTCACAAAGAACAACTTTGGCCATCACAGTGCCATTGATCCCTATCAACGATCGGCGTGGCATGGCGTTGGCCTGACAACCACCAACGCTCTCGCTCCCCCGGGTAGGTTTCGGATCGTTGAAGAAACTTCCGTACGCGCCGCGGTCGACCTCGAGCGCGAAAGCTCAGCATACGACTTGATTTTCATCGATGGTGGCCATCTCTTTGAACAGGCGCTCGCGGATTTCTTCCTCTACGCAAGACTCTGTAAAACCGGCGGCTTGGTCATTCTCGATGACATGTGGATGTCCAGCATTAAAACCGTCGCTTCATTTGTACGTACTAACCGCAGCGACTTTTCTGAGATCCCGACACCCATTCCGAATCTCTGCGTTTTTCAGAGAGTGGGTAAGGATGAGCGCAAGTGGTATTACTTTTGCCCCTTCATCGTCGATCAGCATCAGGCCCGAGTTTCGGATGAGTCTTAGGTAGAGCTCTTGAGCGATGCCGTTGTGAGCAGCAAAATACGAATTCCTCGCGGAAACTTTTCCAACACGAAGAATAAGAATCCGCTCAACTCAATAGGTAGGAAGCGAAAGTAAGCAAATTGAGCGGTTTTTCAAGGCCCATGTCCACCCAGCTGGCTGGTCGGGGTGGCAAGCTCACGTATGAGCTGCGGGATGGATGGTGGACCGATGCCGGCACATTCGAATCGCTTCTCCGGGCCAACGAGCTTGTCGCCAGGACTGGCGCGAACAAAATGGTAGACTCATCCTCGCCCGCAAAAACCAATCTCAGGGAAGTGACACGATGAAGATTTTTGTAACCGGCGGTGCGGGCTTTGTCGGCTCGAATTTCATTCGCCACGTGCTTGGTCTTCGCCAGGGCTATGGGGTCGTTAACTACGACAAGCTCACCTACGCGGGTAATCTTGCCAACATCGAATCGGTAGCCCAGGATCCCCACTACAGTTTCACTCGAGGCGATATCTGCGACCCTGCAGCTGTGGAAGCGGCTATGCGCGGTTGCGATACCGTGGTTCATTTTGCCGCGGAATCCCACGTGGACCGCAGCATTTACGAGCCGGCGCCGGTCATCGAGACCAACGTAACCGGCACATTCATCATGCTGCAGATTGCCCGCAAACTGGACATTCAGCGCTTCGTGCACATCTCCACCGACGAAGTTTACGGCGACATTCTGCCGAACGCTTTCTCCGATGAGGAGTTCGCCCTTCGTCCCAGCAGCCCTTATTCCGCCTCGAAAGCCAGTTCGGACCTGCTGGTGCGCTCCTACATCCGCACCTACGGTTTCCCCGGGTTGATCACGCGTTCTTCCAACAACTACGGACCGTTTCAATTCCCGGAAAAATTTCTTCCCTTGATGATCACCAATGCCCTCGATGAAAAGCCTGTGCCGATCTACGGCGATGGCAAGCAGCAGCGCGATTGGTTGCATGTCGAAGACAATTGCCGCGGAATTCTGGCTGTTCTGCTCAACGGCCGCATCGGCGAGGTCTACAACATCGGCGGGATGGACATCCAAGAAAACTTGGATATGGCTCGCCGCGTTATACGTCTTACCAATCGGCCGGAAACTCTCTTGACCTACGTGAAGGACCGTCCTGGTCACGACCGGCGCTACGCCCTCAGTTGCCAAAAGATGAAGGACCATCTGGGGTGGACCCCAAGAATCTCACTGGACGAAGGAATTCGCCAAACCATCGACTGGTATAAGGCCAACACAAAGTGGCTTGCGGGGGTTCGTCGCGGGGACTACCGTTCGTACTACCAAAAATATTACGGGAATCGCGACTCATCGCTTCAGGATCTTGCCTCAAAAACTTCCTGACAAGCATTCCATTTTGGTGTGAATTTCTCTAGACCCGATGTGGGACAGTGCTCGTTCGTCAGCTTTCGTGGTGACCCTTGCTGCGGCCTCTTGCAATCCCTCGAACGCGCGTCATCAGTGCCGCTAGGCGCGCGCGGTCTTCTTCGGCTACGGCAGTAAACTTCAAGCCCAGGCCGTTCCCGGCCTTCACGTGCCGCACCGTCGCGTCCGCACGCAGTTGACCTTCCTGAATCAGGAAGTGCAGATTGACCGACGAGCCCACGGAGCGCGGCTTCCGAGTCTCCAGGAATATGCCGCCCATGCTCATGTCGCGAATAGGTGAAACATCGTCGCGGCCGTCGCAGCGCCAATACACCCAAACGCCGTCAGGCGTATCAACACGAGAGGTGAGTCTACGAGAGGGAAGAGGTCCAGGTTGCCAGGTGTTCGCCATTCTTGCTCGATCTCAATCTAGGCGTATGTCCTTCATCCGCGGATGACCTCATTGAGGTTCCAAGACGATACTCCAAATCTGATGACATCACAACAGTTGGATGATTAGAAATCCGTAAAATCCTGTACCAATTGCGTGCGGTCATTTTGCCGAGACTCCTAGATGTTTCTTGGGTCGCGTCTCAGGTATATAAGTTGTGTATTTACTTTAGGATACAAGCAGCCCAGGCACGCCCAACTCGTGAGAAAAACGGGCAGGGAATTGCCACAATGTGGAACTTTGAACGGGTCAAACTGGGTGATAAGCCCTGGGACACCATCGGTGCTGAATACGTTCTAATTATAACATAATAAACGCGTTATGTGCTCGATGTCGGTCCTCGCTGTCCGACTGGAACGGCACTTGCACTCTTTTAGCCGTACCGACCGGGCACGCCTCTGTACGTGTGTTGCTCTTTGCCCGGTGCTCGGCCCATTTTGAGATTTATGCGCTCTTATACCAATTCGACTACGCTCGATCCATTGGCCGGCAGCTTCGTCTACGGTCGCGGTGCAGCGATGCAGTCCCTAAATGGGATCGTCTCGGAAATTGCACACACGCAAATTCCCATTGTGATAGTTGGAGAGAGTGGCGTGGGCAAGGATGCCTATGCGCATCTGATTCACCGCCTTTCTTTTGGAGACGCGTTGCCTCTCCACAAAATCAATTGCGCGACTCCTGACTCCGCCACCGTCTTCGATAGCGTTTACGAAGCCACAGGCCAAGCTCCCAGCCCGGCCGGCTCGGGAACCCTGTACCTCGACAATCTCCACGAGTTGGACCTCGCGTCTCAGCAAGCGCTGTACTCGCGTTTGATGAAAGCAAACGGCGCGAAAAACGAAGATGCGAGCGCGTGCCGGCTCATTTCCTCCAGCCTGCGCACTCTGGAGAACGACATTGCCTCCCAGCGCTTCTCCCGGGAACTCTACTTTCACGTGAACGGCGCTTGTCTCCGCTTGCCTCCATTGCGCGAAAGAAGGGATGATATCCCCATACTCATGGAGTACTTCCTAACCAGGGACTCTGGCGCGGCTAAACGAAGGGTTCCGTCTGTGGATCGACGGGCGCTCGATACGCTCCTGTCCTATCATTGGCCGGGCAACATTCGAGAACTCGAAAACCTGGCCCTGAAAATTGTGGCGTTTGGCGATGTGGAATTAGCGTTGCAGGATCTCAAGTCGCCACAACCCGCAAACGCACTCCTGCTAGAAAGGCCGGCCCAGCCGTTGAAGCTGGTCTCGCGGGATGTGTCGCGACAAGCCGAGCGGCAACTGATCATGCAGGCGCTCGAGCGTACGCGATGGAACAGAAAGCGCGCGGCACAGGAACTTCAGATCAGTTATAAGGCGTTGCTTTATAAGATTAAGCAGTTTGGTTCGTTAAGTGGCGATCTTGGGGGATGAGGGGAGGCTGAGGAAGATGCATTTCAGAAAAAACCTGGTGTGGGCGTGTTTGCTCATCGCCGGATTACTGGGGGCCCACAACACCGCAGCGCAGTCATCGGGATCGAGCACGACTGCGAAACCGGATTCCGCGAAAGAGGGAGGGGTGGCTTCAACCACGCCTACCGATCTCGAATACCGTATTGGTCCGCAGGACATCGTCAAGATCGACGTCTGGAAGGAATCGGAAATCACTCGCACGATTCCAGTGCGTCCTGACGGCAAAATTTCACTGCCGTTGCTGAACGATGTGCAGGCTGCCGGACTGACCGCCATGCAGCTTGCAGGGAACATTCGCGAAGGGCTCACAAAATTCCTGACCAACCCGCAGGTTACCGTGACGGTAACGGAGATCAACAGCCGCCGCGTGTATCTCACCGGTGAAATCGCGCACAACGGCTCCGTTCCGTTGCTGCCCAACATGACCGTTCTCCAAGCTATTGCCAGCGGCGGCGGCTTTACGCAATTCGCCAAACAAAAGGATATTTATGTCCTGCGCGTCGAAAACGGCAAACAGGTCAAGCATCCTTTTAACTACAAGGAAGTCATCAAAGGGAAGAGACCCGAAGACAACATTTTGCTGCAACCCGGCGACATCATTGTTGTTCCTTAAGGATTGCTTATGAACTTGCTCAAAATGACGTTCGGCGCGATGCTCGTCGCCACCGTTCTTCTCCCCGGCGCCTCTTTTCTTCGCGCGCAGCAGGACGAGCCCCCGCCAGTCTCTCAGGATGAGCCGAAACCCGCCGCACGCACCAATCCGCTCTCGGGCGGACAGGACGACAATCAAGAAAATCCCGAAGTGGATCCCAATGCGCTTCAGGCCGACTATACGCCGTTGACCGGCATGCAGAACGCAACGCTGGGCATCCCGGAAATCCGCCACAGTTACTGGGTGCCCGGCATCCAGTACGGTGCCAATATCCAGTCGAATAATTATAGTCAGCCGAATTCTTCGGGATGGTACGTGGACAACTACGTCATTGGCAATGTCTCGCTGCTGGAAGCGTGGAGCCGCGATACCCTCACCCTCAATTATTCCGGTGGAGAATATATTTCCAGCAATAGTTCCAACGGGAGCACCCAGTATCACCAATTGGCTGCTTCCAACGTTTATCGAGGCAATCGCTGGCTGGTTCAGCTCTTCGAGAATTTTTCCTATCTACCCCAGACTTCCTTTGGATTCGGCGGCGGAACAAATCTCGGCGTTCCCGGTGTGGGCGGCGTAGGTATCACCGTCCCGGGTGCCGGGAACGGCTATGTTCCCAATCAAAGTATTTTTGCCGGATTGGGGCCGCGCTATAGCAACTTCGGCGGCTTGCAGGCGACCTACTATTTGTCGCGGCGCAGTTCCGTCACCGTTTCGGGAGCCGATGGAGTATTGCATTTTCTCGATCCCGGCAACATCGACACGAATTCCATCGTCGCCACAATCGGCTACAATTACGCTTTGAACCGTGCGGACACCATAGGTGTTGTCTATGCTTTCAGTTCCTACCATTATCCCGGTCTGGCCGAAGCCTACGGAAACCACACCGCCAGCGTCGCGTATGGACGCAAAATAACTGGTCGCTTGGCGCTGCGCCTCATGGGCGGCCCGCAGATCACCACGTTCCGCGTCCCGGTCGGCAACCAAACCCAGCAAATCAATGCTTATTTCAACGCCAGCCTTAACTACGGCCTCAAAAATGGAGCCATTGCGCTGTCGTACGTCCATTCTCTGGGCGGCGGCAGCGGCGTGGTCGTAGGTTCTTCGCTCGACGAGATCTACGTGACTGCCAATCGCAAAATCACCCGGCTCTGGTCGGGAAATCTGAATTTTGGCTATGCGCACAACGGTACCGTGAATTCCGGGGTCACCAGCGTCCCAACTTACAACAGCTATTATTTCGGCGGCGGAGCCTCCCGGCCGTTCGGCAGGTACATGAATATGGCCGTCGCCTATACGGGAAATTACGGCACCAGCAACAATCCAGGATGCGTAGGGACCGGCTGCAATCCGTCGAATTTCTACAACACCATCACCGTGAATTTCCAGCTGCACACCCGGCCGTTTATTTTGCCTTAGCAGGGTACAGCACGATTTTCTTGTCCCGGTAGTATATTTGTATACATACTCGGCGATTAGCCACTGACAGCTCCTCAGTCGACGTACAAGGAAGATAGCCAGGACATGTACAAAAGCTATTTCGGCCTCAAAGAAAATCCGTTCAACGTTAACCCCGATCCTCGATTCCTTTTCTTGACCAAGGAAATTGAGGAGGCGTTAACCGGCCTGATGTACGGCATCCAGACCCGCAAAGGGTTCATCACGCTTACCGGTGAGGTGGGCACCGGGAAAACCACCCTCATCAATCGTCTCCTCGATTGGTTGCACCATCGCCGTGCGCGCACCGCGTTCTTGTTCAATTCGCGCATGAACACCAGCCAGTTGATCGATTTCATCCTGGCCGAATTCGATATTCACTGCGAATCCAAATCCAAGAGCCAGCAGCTGATGAAACTCAATCACTGGCTCCTGGATCGTTATCGCAATGGGGAGACCGTCGTTCTCATCATCGACGAAGCGCAAAATCTGACCTATCCGGTGATGGAAGAAGTTCGCCTGCTCACCAACCTCGAGACCTCCACGGAAAAACTCCTGCAGATCGTCCTTTCAGGGCAACCCGAACTCGAGGAGAAACTAAGACTTCCGCAACTCCGCCAGTTGCGCCAGCGCATCATGCTGCGCTGCAAGACCATGCCCCTCAGCAAGGAACAGACTCACGAATACGTCGCGGATCGCTTGAAAACCGCTGGTGCGAGCGGTGAGCCCATCTTTTCATCGCGATCCATGGACACCGTGCACCTCTATTCCATGGGCATTCCCCGCGTTGTGAATCTCCTCTGCGAACATGCCCTGGTGAATTCCTTCGTGGATCAACAGCGCCCCATTCAGCCCCAGGTGATCGAAGATATTGCGCGGGAATTCCAGCTCGATGAAATTGAGCCGGTCGCACCCGCTGGTGGCGCATCCAGGCCGGACAACGACGTCTACAATTCCGAAGCCTTCCTGCAGAATCTCGGCGAAGCGCTCTCTCGCTTTCGGGTCAACCCCCCTCCCACCCGCGACCGCAAATAGTCCCTTCAACTGCTACAATAAGTGTTGCGCACCTGAGGCCATGGGACGATTTCGCAGGTATGTTGCGTTTCGGCGCGAAGCTGCTCCAATCCCTCTCTAGTTATTTGGAAGTCGGAATGCATTGTCTCGAGCTTGAAATGGCCGTTGACCGCCACAGAAGGGAGCGATGGAACGAATTCCTTTTCTATCGGAATCGTCGTCGGCTCGTTTGACGGAATCAGATAGAAGTTCGTCTTGTTCCAATGCGTTACTATCAAAATGGCCAAAAAAAAAACTGCTCGCGGCTCAATATGACAGTGGGTGGAAATTTCTACGTGAGCACATTCCTTCCCGCAGCGCGAGCACAATTCACGTGAAGCATTAGACACCGGCGATGCTGCCTTCGAATTCCGAGCGAGGTGATGAAATTCAAATCAAGAAGGAACCTTGCTATGAACGAGTTGTATTTGCTTGCTCACGACCGCGTCAGGGGAGCTCCAGTAGTTTTCAATGCAGATAGCGCGAGGGATTTTCTTTTCAGGCGTAGTGACATTCTATGCTCGGTGACAACGAGCGCGGGACGCGCCCCGGATTTCAGGTGTATTCCGGCCGGCGCACTGGAAGAACTAATTGTCGCCGGAAAAGCTTTTGACGGCCGAGTGACATGATGGATACCCTTCGATACACCTTCGTCACCGTTGGATTTGCCGGCGAGACCGGGTTGCTACGCCTACAGGCCAGGTCGATGCGACTCTATTGCCCGGCGGATCTGGTCGACGAGATCATCGTTGTCGACAACTCGCAGCCTGCCGCCTCGAATCGGTGGCGGGCCGACCTCCTATACCACTACGGCAGGCATGCTCAACGGGTGCGTTTTATCCCCAGCGCGGAGCTGGCTAGGATGCCGAACAGCGTTGATGGCTGGTGGACGCAACAGGTTCTGAAGATCGCAGTCGCGGAAGTCATTCGATCCGAGCGATACGTCTTGCTCGATGCGAAAAACCACCTTATCAGCCAACTCGAGCGGGATTTTTTGGAGACCCGGGCGGGTCTGCCACGCCTCAACGGGTATCCGCACGTCAATCCCCAGATGCGGCATTTGCTCGAGCGCACCCTCTCGTACTTTGGAATCAACCCCGCGCCCCACCTGGATTGGTTCACGCGCACAGCCACACCCTTCACGATTCTCACATCGGAGGCGCGCGATCTGGTGCGATATATAGAGGACCGGGAAGGGAAGCCGTTTGCTTCGGCCTTCCTTGAGAGAGAGCTGGCCGAGTTTTTCCTGTACTCGGGCTTCTTAGAATCAAAAGGTATACTGAAGAGTTCGTACGACTTCACCCAACCACACTGCGCACAGATCTGGGGGGAAACCGCGAACGAGACCGGCTGTGCCGAAGCCATTCGAAACGTCGAAAACTACAATTGCCCGTTTATGTCGGTTCACAGAAGGGCCATTGCGAAAATGGATGAGAGGGGCAGGGCAATAGTGGCAGGATTCTGGCATGCACGCGGCCTCTTCCGGTCGGTCATTGACGCGACCCGGTTCCTTCGCGATCCGAACAGAACCTATCAGGATTACCATGGTCGAGTTTATCCATGGCCGATGGGTTATTTCGTCTTTCATTTCGACCAGCGATGGGAAACTGCATTCAGGAGACACGGAATGTTGCAGTGAGGAAATAAAAGTCGGGCGTGGAAGTTCCTAATTGCTCAGAATCTCCCGATTTTCCAGCGTTAAGCCCCGCGACAACCGGGTTGATCACGGAGACTCTCGTTGCTGAGATCCGCGCGTTGCCTCGATGGCTAATTCAAGATCGAAATAACCCATCCCAACATTCAGTAACACAAAATGGCACCCGTGGGGCAGCTACTCCGAAATACTAGCCGAGCGTAAGCAAAATCAACAGTTGGTCTCCGATTCGCTAAGTCGCGCGGACTTCTTGCGGCACTCTGCCTATGCTCCCTGAGGGAACCGCACCCGATTTGTTATTTTGAGGGCAAAGCATCCTCCCCGAAATCGCCGGAGGCGGAAATCGGAAACACGCTGCAAACAGACCTTGAGCCTGCGAACACCGCCAAAGAGTGTCTTGTCCCGGACGGAGGTCGTGCTTGGAACTCATCACGATCCAGATCGGGAACGCGCCCGCAAAACGGCGATCGGCGATTAGGACGACATGCAAACCGGCGCTAAGTGCTTGCCGTGGACAAATCCATTCTCAGAAAGTAATGTACTTCGCCAGGATCTGAGGGAGGCGGCCGAATTTCGCAATAACCAGTGAGGCTAGGACTATTATGGCTAGCAAGTAACTTATGCGGTCTTTAAAGACAAAAATGATGGGATCGTCATGCATCTGACCTCGAAGAGTAAGAACCCAAACCCTACTGAACCAGTACAGAATGAGGGGGCAGAGCGCCCACAGTACCTTAGGGTTGGCATATAGAAGCTGTACCTCCCTGCTGTTGATATACAGCGCAAATACTGCCGTGGCCACAAAAGCACTGCTAATACCCAAGTCCGTCAAGACATAAATGTCATCAGTTCGATAGCCGCGCCCAGACACCATCGATCCGGTCGAGGTAATCGAAAGTTCTGCCACGCGTTTGATAACCGCCAAACTGAAAAACACAAAAATTGAAAATGTCAGTAGCCAGAAAGAAATGGGAATTCCCGTGGCAGCTCCACCGATCAATACTCGGAGAGTGTAAAGGCCTGCAAGCATAAGAGTGTCCACAAGCAACTTTCTCTTGAGAACCATGGAGTAACTTAGAGTGCAAATTGCGTACAGTAACAATAAAGCGGCTGTACCTCGTGAAACGCGTGCCGCAATGATGATGCCCAAGGTGGCGAGGGACAAACTTAGCGCGAGGGCGTTCATGGGCGAAAGTTGTCCAGAAGGAATAGGACGTGATCGCTTGCTGCGGTGTTCGCGATCGGATTCGATATCAAGAAGGTCGTTAAAGATGTAAGTGGATGACGCCAGGCAACAGAGCGCAAATGTCGCGGCGAGACACCTAAGTAGTAGATGCAGGTTCAAAATTCCTTGAGAAGTCAGAAGCGGTACAAAAACAAGGATATTCTTAACCCACTGGTGCACGCGCATTGTTTTCGCGCAGACAGCAACTCTACTCTCTCGGAGACTCGTGTCTGAAAGTAGCTCGATTTTTCGGCCCGTCGTTCTCGCGGTAGCGGCATTGACGGTAATGGCAGTGCGCGCGTTCTGCCAAACGGGATCGTCGGCGCGGCTGTCACCTATATAGTCGTATCCCTGGTACCCAAAACGTTCGGTCAAAAAATCGGCCTTAGCTTTGCCCTTCAGGTTCAGATCGATCTTGGTACCATGAGCTTCGTCGAATAACTCTAGATAAGCCGCGATTTTGTCCGCCAACTGTTGATTGCTGGCAGTAACTAATACTGTTCGTCGCCCTCTGGATTTTTCACGTTTTATAACTTCAAGAACGGCTTGATGGTAGGGGAGAAGTGCTACGTTTATTTGATGTAAAGATTGAATTTTCTGCTTGGCATAAGGCAAGCCTCTGAGCAGCCAAAAGAGGATCACGAAGAGATGCCATGGATGGTGGCGAGAAATCGCGAATAAGGATTCGATGAGCGTATCGGTTCGAACGAGTGTGCCGTCCAAATCTACACACAGCGGTATATCCACTTCGGGTTGAGGAACTATCATGTCAGTCGATGCTTAATACAGTACACCTCGCAAGCTTACAACGGACGAGTATTTCCATGGCCGATGGTTATTTCGTCTTTCATTTCGACCAGCGATGGGAAACTGCATTCAGGAGAAACGGAATGTTGCAGTGAGGAATTAAAGTCGGGCGTGGAACGCACTGGACTTGGGCTGCTGTCGACAGGAAACAAAGTTTTTAATTGCTCAGAATCTCCCAATTTTCCAGTGTTAAGCCACGCGATAACCGGGTTGATCACGGAAACTCTCGTTGCTGAGATCCGCGCTCTGCCTCGATGGCTAACTCAAAATCGAAATAACCATCCCAACACTCAGTAACACAAAATGGCACCTGTGGGGCAGCTACTCCGAAGTACTAGTCGGGCGTAAGCAAAAATTAAACTCAAACACTTGGTCTCTATTCCGCCAAGGTCGCGCGCACGTCATGGTGGGACGCTGTTCGACGGCAGTCCCTCCCTGCAAGGCCGGTATTCATTCATTGCATTGTCTTCCAGGTAGGAAGATGAGTTGTCACTTGAGGCACCCGGCCTCTGCTCCCTGAGGGAACCGCACCATGCGTTTGTTATTTTGAGGGCAAAGCATTCTGCCCGAAATCACCGGAGGCGGAAATCGAAAACACAATGGAAGCAGGCCTGGAACCCGCGAAGACGGATGCAGAGACTGTCTTGTCCGAGACAAGGGTCGTGCGCTCGCGCCGCATTGAAAACTGGATCGTGCTCGCGACCCTGGTGGCATCCGCGGTGGTGGCCTGGTGGCACATTCGGTCAGTAACCATTTGGTACGACGAGGCCATCACATTGCTCACCACGTCAGGCCACGCGATACCCGATTGGTCCCTCGGCATGCAGCAATTCAAACCATCGGCAGATTTGCCCAAGATTCTCTCGGACCTCTACAAGTATGACGTGCATCCGCCGCTGTATTTCTGGACTTTGGCGATCTGGCGAGTGCTGTTGGGAGGATCGCTCGATGTGGCCCGTGCACTCTCCGCGCTCTTCACACTGGGTAGCCTGGCGTTGCTCTATCGTTACGCGATAGAGGTGGGGATTCGCTGGCCGTCTGTTCCGGTGGTGATTTACGCGCTCTCGGCAGCGGGTCTCAGGTACGCATACAATGCTCGACCGTATGCCATGGCGACGTTTCTGATTGTCTTGACGCTATATCTCGCTCACCGGAAATCGAAATGGACAGGTATTTGCGCCGCTGCGTGCGTCGCCACACATTATTTTACAGCCTTGTGTGTTGGACCGATTGTGGCAATCGAGTGTCTGCTTTGTTGGAAGACGGACCGGCGTTGGGCTTTGTGGATGGCGCTCTCCTTCGCCGCACTTTGCGCACCACTGACGATCCTGGTCGCCAATCATGTGGGGGCACGGCCGCACCAGTATCCCGAATTCGGAATCTTCCGCAAGGAAGTGCATGCCCTCTTGAAAGGGGCGGTTGAAGGCGCCATGCCAAGCACCTCATTATGGCGGTACTGGTTTCTGGCGCTCCTCGTGGCCCAATTGTTGGCTCTTGCCGGTGGGATTTTCACCCTCTGGCGCAAGCAGTTCACGCTTCCTTTTGCGTATGCCGCGTTTCTTTGCGGGTTCCTGCTCATTGCTATTGCCACGAACAAGTCCATTGTGAAGATGCCGAATGAATATTACCTGGGCGTTGGAGCTCCGCTGTTGGTGCTTCTGATCGCTTACGGCGTGAACGCTGCCCCGCCCGCGAGCCCTTTGCTGGCGGTTGCCATAGTCGCCGGAACGCTCACGGCAATGGCAACGCCTATGTTTTCAATCCCGGATTACCGCTCCATGGTGGGGCACATTCGCTCCGAATGCGACCATTGTGCCGTGCTGGTAGGATTCGGCTGGGGGGGAGCCATCCCGGCTTGTGTCTTGTACGAAGCAAATGGACTAGATGTATATCTGCTGAAGTCGAAGGACACGCCTGGCGGAGTCGTGCAACGCATCGGAGCGGGACGTACGATCTATCTGATCCCGGCAAACGAGCCACGTACGATCGAGATCGAAAAGCAATTCCTTCAGTCCTTCCCTTCTGTGCCAGGGGACGGCTATTTCAAGATCGACACAACCTATCGCAAACCTGAATGACTCAATTTTCCTGAAGCGTTGCCTCGCAGAGCAGTACTCCCGGGATGAAAATTAGCAAGTAGCGAGTCTCTTCGAGGGCTAAGGGCCGAGAGCATGAGGGGCAAGGATCATGCTGAGATACCTCCACTCCGATTCGGCAACGGTCTAAAAAGCGCCGGCGTTACCCTTTGTTAGCGCCTACCCCGTAAATACCAAGCCCCTGCGGCTCCACGGTCTCGGGGGCATAGACGGGTAAATAATCCGCCAGGCATTCTGGTCGTTTGCCAAACCGTTAGTGAACGATCACGGTCAAATTCGAGGGAGCAGCCGGGGCTTTGGAAGAACTCAATGAAGCAGTGCCGTGAAACGTAACGACGCTGCTCGCAGGAAGGGCGTAGGAAAACGAACCACCAGGCAGGGTTGCTTCTACCTGATCAACAAGATCCGCGCTTGCAGATGTAAGCGTTGGCGTAACTGTAGTTACGGAGGGAAATCCAGAAAGGGAGAAATCCATATTAACCGAAGTTGTGTTTTGATTGATGGCCACAATGGCAAATTTACCCGTCAACGGATCTTTGAACGCTGTTACATAGATGCCGGCTTGAGGATTAGACGTCGCGCCGATCCGAACCCATCCGGGGCGCACGAATTTGCTCCAATTGCCTACAACATAAAACCTCTTGGCTATCGTCCCGTCGCCCTGGATCAACGCTTCATTGTCGTTCGTGCTCTGAGAGTTGTACAACCTCCAGTAGTGCCAAGCGTTCAGGTTGGCCACGGTCATAAACGTGTGGATGTTCTGCGCCCAGTAAAGCGCGTCGGCCATCGAACCGTCGAAGCAACAAGTGAGCAGCGAGGTCTCGGTCTCCCACAGGTGAGCGGCGCTGCCCAGGTGCGCGTAAGGCCCGATGTCGGGTGCGCCAAATCCTTGATTCTGCTTCGTATAATCATGCCCCGCCACCACTCCCACGTAGGCCGCACAAGCAGAGTCCGTCATGCATGGGTCCGCTTCGTTGCTGGGATTGGATGTCATGTTGTTCCACCAGGACATCTCCGGCAGCATAATTTTGACGCCAGTTCCCGCCATCGCTGGGCCTAGATTGTTTTTCACGAAGGTCTGTATCTGCGTTCCCGTCCAGACCGCGCCGTCGTAAGTCTTCGGGCAAAAATCAGGCTCGTTCTGAACCGAGATGCCATAAAGCGGCGCACCAAATCGTGCCTGAAACTGCGTGGTATAGTTTTTAAGATAAGTCGCGTAAGCAGCATAGGAATCAGCAAGCAGCGATCCGTTGCCTGATCCCGTGTTGCAAATCGTGCTTCCGTTCGACTTCATGGAAGCGGGCGGCGAGAGAGCGCCGCTCCAAACCCTTGCTCCGTAGCTGAGAGCATATTGTACCGGAACTGGGCTTATGAAAGTACAGGTAGTAGCACAACTTTCATCGCCTGGAAGAATATCGCGAAACAATGATAAGCCAATACCATTTACTGGATCAAATGCAGCTTGGCCTTGAGCAGCAGTCATCCCGTCGCAAGCTGAAAGTCCCGAACAGGCTGCGCCGAATCCATCAATCGTCTGGTGCTCTGTTGTCCAGTTGACCGTTGCAGATTGCGCAAAAAGCGATTTGGCCGCCACAAGAATTAGCAATACGAAAGATATTATTTTTATCTTATACATACCAATATGTATCTCCCCGTTCGAACCAGCTCTTGACAACGGCTCGGACCTGCAGAAGGCTACGAATTTGATGCTCAGGGACGGAGATCCTGTTCCGCAACTGGGATGCTCCTCTTCGCGCTCGCAACAATCAAAATGGGCCGAGAGAATGCGAGGCTCGAGTGCTCCATCTCTGAATTCACCGTAGCAAGCAAGCTTGCAGTGGACAACTGTCCTTAAGGGCAATCGTGACGGTGTCAACAGTACAGTAGGAGGCACTGAACCGAAGTTGCCCATGCCATTCGCATTCTTGTGTGTAGCCGCAAAAGACGACGCGCCACGGCCGGCATCACTGGTGATCTGGCCACCAGAAAAATCAACTCGAATGGCTCGGTGTCGTTACAAGAAAAGCAAAGCTGTGGTACATAACGAGATGTTACGTTTTGGGTGCTCCGAAAGAGAATGCCGGGTTCGCGAAAACCCATTGTTCATCAATCTTTTGGAGCACCTTTCCCGAGCCGTTCGACTTCCTGGGTTTCACGCACATCAGCGGGAAGGACCGGAAGGGGACGTTTGCTGTCAAACGCAACCAGCCACAAGCGCATGAGGTCGAGGCTGCTAGCGATCAAGCATCAGCTCCGACAGCGAATGCACGATCCCACGGAGCACACCGGAAAGTGGCTCCAGTCGGTGGTGCAAGGCTACTTCAACTATCACCAGGAACCGGGAAACACCGACAGCCTCGGAATATTTCGCCAACGGGTGACTCGGCTCTGGCGGTGGGTCCGCCGTCGCGGACAAAAGTACCGGCCCAACTGGGCCCGAATTCAGAGACTGGCGGCACGGTGGCTTCCTGCACCCCGTGTGCTCCATCCTTATCCTGAGCTTCGCTTTGCTGCCAACCATCCAAGATCAGAGCCGTATGCGCTCGTGAGCGCACCTACGGATCCTCCGAGCCGCTCCGAGCCGGATTCAACGCGGCAAGCAGATCAGCAACTACGTGGGAATGATTCCGAGTGAAATCTCCAGCAAGCAGCCACTGGGACACATCAGCAAGCAAGGCAACTCCTTGTTACGCTTCTTGCTGGTGGAGGCAGCCCAAGCGGCGGCGCGTATCCATCCCGACTGGCGACGTCGGTGCATGCACCTGGCGATGCGTCGGCGCAAGAGCATTGCCAAGGCAGCGCGATCAGTCCGCTCCTCGCCAACATTTACCTGCACTACGTGCTCGATGAATGGTTCGAGCACGTAGCGCACCCCGCTTAAAGGGGGCAGCACACGAGATAGGTTTCGCCGATGATGCCGTGCTGTGCTTCCGGTATCGAGAGAATGCCGAAAAAGTGATGGAGGTGCTACCGAAACGGTTCGCAAGATACGGTCTGACGCGCCACCCGGAGAAGACTCGGCTGGTGGACTTTGGGCGGTACCGGAGAAGCATGCGAAGCGGCCGGGGAAGAAACCAGCCACGTTCGATTTTCCTCGGCTTCACGCACATCTGTACTTGCAACCGGAGCTGTTGTGCTCCATGCGCGCATTCAGCCCTTAATTTGCTTTAACATTTTTTGCACCAGCGTAAGAATCTGCCCTCGGCGCAGAAGATGCAAGCCTCTGCGGAATTTGGACTCATTACGATTGAGAGGCTCGCTCTGTTGCAAATTACGTTTCAGAGGCTCGCTCTGTTGCAAAACGTACGGTTGTCCGACAAACTCCTTCCAGGGGCGATAGCTTTGTTCTTTCACAAAAATGGCGGTTTTGTTTGTGAACAGATCGATGAGCTTCCATTCCCGTTCCGCAAGCAAGAACTCCTTCAGAATGTGCCCGGTCCAGATCTGAACGTCATCGATGATGAGTGTGCCTCCAATTTTCAGGCTTGATGATATGAAATACCAATCCATGAAAGGAGTGGGAAAACCGTGGCATCCGTCGATCAGTGCGAGATCCAATTGAACCGGTCCAAGCTTTGGGAGAACGTTCGCCGATAGATCGATCCGGAAATCGACGTGTTGAAGTGAAACGCCACGTCGCTTGCAGTAATCTCGGATGCGGTCCACCTCTTCTTGTGACGGAGTTATACAAATATGGGATCCGCCTTTCAGTGCGAAAAGGATCGTGCTCAGCCCTGCTCCGGTTTCGAGCGTGTTTGAGCGCTCGGTGACGTGGGCATCCACGAAATCAAGCACGGATCGAGGCAGCCCCCACAAGACGAGCTGTCCCTCATGCTCATGAACCTTTGGGGGATCGTCGAGCAGAGCCTTCAAGTCCATTCACGCTATCCTCCGGCTTGTGTCTCCCAGTGGCCGGACAATTTCGACGTGGGACCTAACTCAGGCTGAAACAAGCTCGACGTCCCAAACGTTCTTGTGAAGCTCGGCGCGAAAACTGGAAGTGTGCTACTCACCGCTAAGAGTTAGAAATCTATTCGCGTGTTTGTTCGATTATCTTCGATACAAAACTAGAAGTTCTGACACGATGCCTTCATTAGCGTAAAGCGTTTTCTCCGAGTTCGGGATATAAGAATAGCTTCTGTGGCTCTTGCTCGCAGGAATATAGTGCGGTGGCTGCTCGGCCGCAGGGATGTAACCCGACAGGCGGACGCAGGCAGTACCGGGTTTTGCGCAAAACATTGTGAACAAACAATTCCTCAGTTTTGGTCTGTAACCCGTCTGGATTCTGCACTTAGGAAAGAAATAGAAAACAACCAACTTCAAGTTCTTTACTTTCCGCCCTTACACAAAAACACGGCAGGGCAAAAGCACAGCGTGATCGTCCCCCGCGGCAATAAGTGCTCAAAAAACGTCGGAAGCTCTGTGAGTCGCAGATTGATGTGTGACGATTATCCCAAGAAATAAATAGGTCTTAGCTCCTGAGGAGCCTCGCCTCACAAGCTACCGCCGCCTTCACCCACACTGAAGTACGTGCAATCCGGGTGTTGGAAGACCAGAGCGCTCACGCTTGCCTCCGGATCCATCATGAGGCCCTCGGTTAATTGAACTCCGATGTCTTCCGGGCGCAGCAACTTCCAGATTCCCGTCTGGTCTTCGAGGTCCGGACAAGCGGGATACCCAAAGCTGTAGCGCTTTCCGCGGTAGCGTGAAGTAAACCGCTGCGCCATGTTCATTTCCGGTGGATCGGGAAATCCCCAATCCTCGCGTATCCGCCGGTGCAGCCACTCCGCGCACGCCTCCGCCGACTCAATCGCCAGCGCTTGCAGTCCGTGCGATTTGAAGTAGTAGCCGTCTTGCTTCGCTTTTTCCGCACGCTCGCGAATACCTTGTCCTGCGGACACCACGAAGACCGCCAGATGATCGCGTTTTCCGTCGCGTGCAGGAAGAATGTAATCGCTCAGGCATAACTGATCGCCACTCTTCTGCCGCTTAAACTTCCACGTGAGCTCCGGTTCTTTTGCGCCCGGCGCGAACAGGTGCAGCGCTTCGCCTTCCCCCTCCGCCTCAAAGAATTGCCATACCGCGCGCACTTTCATGAACGTTGCAGCCTCGTTCTTCACCTCTTCCATCTCGTTGAACAATTCCACGGCCTTCGGTTCGCGCGCCGCCAAATGCTTCTCAAAATCCCCACGATACCCCATGTGCCGTCCGAAAAGCATGAACGGATTGATGTAGCTCCACAATTCCCGCAGATCCGGAACCAACCGCACCTTGCGGTCCAGGTAGCCGACTTCGGAAATCGGCAAATCGGTGCGAACTTTCGGCGAACGCGTCACCGGCGGCTTCTCCACAATTTTCACAGTAGTGGTCACGCTCACGCCGTTGCCGGACACCGATTGCTCGCTCAGCACCCGCGCCCGCGTCGCCGGATCCATCAATTCATTCATCAATCGTAGCCCCGTCATCGCATCCTTCGCGTAACACACCGTTCCGCCGTAACTCGGCGCAATCTTCTGCTGGGTAAATTTCGCGCTCAACGCCGCACCGCCCACCAGCAGCGGCACATCGATTCCCGCATCTTTCAAGTCATTCGCGGTAATCACCATCTGTTGCGCGCTCTTGACCAGTAGCCCGGACAGTCCGATAGCGTCCGGATGATGCGCCGCAAAGGCCTTGATCAATTCCTCGGGTGGCACCTTGATGCCTAGGTTCACCACATCGAACCCGTTGTTCTTCAAAATGATTTCGACAAGATTCTTCCCAATGTCGTGAACATCGCCCTTCACCGTCGCCAGCACAACCTTTCCGCGCTTGGCCGTGTCCGCTTTTTCCATGAACTGTTCCAGATGGCTGACAGCCGCCTTCATTGCTTCCGCCGACTGCAGCACTTCCGCCACAATCAGTTCGTTCGCGTTGAATAGCCGTCCGACCTCCGCCATCCCCAGCATCAGCGGCCCGTTGATAATATCCAGCGGCGCCGTGCCTTCCGCGCGTTTCTTCTCCAGGTCCGCCACCAACCCGTCTCGCGTTCCTTCGATGATGTAATTTCCCAGGCGTTCGTCCAGCGGCAAATCCTCTGGCTTTGTTTTCTCTTTCTTCGTCGCAGTTCGAAAGTGTTCTGCGATCGCGGCGATGTGGTACTGATTGATTGCCGCCTTCTGCTCCTTGCTCTGTTGACGCCAATCGGACGGCGCATTCCGGAACAGTTCCGCCTGCGGGTGGTCTTCCGGAAAATTCTTCGGTGGATGCTGAAACAGCAGATCCTCCGTCAACCGCCGTTCGTGCTCCGGGATCGACGGGAAACGCTCCAGCTTCTCCGCATTTACGATCGCCAGGTCTAGTCCCGCTTTCGTGCAGTAATACAGAAAAACCGAATTCACCACCTCGCGAGCTCCGGCTGGCAATCCGAACGACACGTTGGAAATCCCCAGAATCGTTCGCGTGTCCGGCAAAGCCGCCTTGATTAGCCGGATGCCCTCTATCGTTTCCATCGCTCCGCCGATGTAATTTTCATCCCCGGTAGCGCACGGAAAAACCAGCGGATCGAAAACGATATCCTCCGGTGCCATTCCATATTTCTTCGTCAGCAAATCGTAGGAGCGCTTTGCGATCTCCAGCTTGCGGTCCCGCGTAAACGCCTGTGCCTGCACCGGATCTTCATCGATGCACCCAACCACGATTGCGGCGCCGTAATCGTGCGCCATGGGCACGATCTTTTCGAACTTCTCCTCGCCATCCTCCAGATTAATGGAATTGATCAGCGCTTTCCCCTGGCAGTACGTCAGCGCCATCTGCACTGCGCTGGGATCCGTTGTGTCGATCATGATCGGCACTTTGATCTTGCGGATCAACTTTTCGTAAAACGGCTCGATATCTTTCTTCTCATCGCGCTCCGTGCTTTGCAGGCACACGTCCACAATGTGCGCGCCACCCTTTACCTGTCGCCGCCCGATCTCGGTGGCTTCTTCCCAATTCTCTTCGGCCACCAGATTCTTGAACAATCGCGAACCAATCACATTGGTGCGCTCGCCCACCAGTAGCGGACGCGTCTCGTTGTCCGCCTCGATGGTCTCGATGCCGGAGTACACCGCACGGTGCGCCTCCTCAGGCCTTACCCGCGGCTTCTTGCCTTCCACCATCTGGGCAATCGCGCGAATATGTTTCTCCGTCGTACCGCAGCAGCCTCCTACAAAATTCAGCCAACCATGCGAAACAAATTTCTCCAGCTGCGCAGCCAGCGTTGTCGGCGTCTCTAGATACTTGCCCTCTTCATCTGGAAGCCCCGCATTGGGGTAACAAGAAACAAACTCGCCGGTCAGCGTGCTCAACGTCCGGATGTGGTCGGTCATGAATTCCGGCCCGGTGGCGCAGTTCATCCCGAACGCCAGCGGATGCGTATGCCGCAGCGAAGCCCACATCGCTTCCACCGTCTGCCCAGCAAGCATCGTGCCCATCGGTTCGATGGTCACTGAAATCAGGAAAGGAATTGACATCCCGATTTCCTTGGAAAGTTTCTGAATGGCCAGGGTCGCGGCTTTGATGTTTCGGGTGTCCTGGCAAGTTTCCACCAGCAGCAAATCCGATCCGCCTTCGATCAATCCCTTTGCTTGCACATAGTACGAATCCTGCAGCCCTTCGAACGTCACGCCACCGGTGACCGTGATCGCCTTCGTCGTCGGTCCCATGGACCCTGCAACGAACCGGGGCTTGCCAGGAGTAGAAAACTCTTCCGCGGCTTGGCGCGCCAGCACAGCGGCCTTCTTGCTCAGCTCGTGCGCGCGTGATTCCAGCTCATACTCCGCCAGCACCAGCGGAGTGCTCCCAAAAGTATTGGTTTCAACAATGTCCGCGCCGGCCTCGAAGTACTTCCGGTGGATGTCCAACACCACATCCGGGCGGCTAACCACCAGAACCTCGTTACATCCCTCCAGCGCCGGGCCGCCAAAATCCGCAGCCGTCAGGTCCCGCTGTTGCAGCATGGTGCCCATGGCGCCGTCCAGCACCAAGATGCGCTGCCCCAGCAGCTCTCGAAGAGCGCTTCGCGATTCGTTAAGATCTCTCATCTAAACCCGATTCTTGGATGCCCCACCCAGCCCTATCCCTACAGCCCTATAGTCTCTATTTTACGTGCCTTTTGCCTGGGAATCGAATTAGCCTTTCCGAATTCGATTCCCGGCTTCCTTCTCCAGCCGCGCTTATCTACCTGAAATCAATGCGCATTCCGTCAGTAACAGTTCGTGAACATCTGTCCCCAAGGCCCTTGCCCCTCAAAGCAGGTTTCTCTACCCTCATGTACAGTGGCTACGAAACGCATGTCCCCGAAACTAATTGTTTGTTTGCTATCGCCGCACCCATTGGTGCTCTCCGAATTCGAACGCCTCTTGGCGAAGGCCTCGCAGTTCAAGGTCGTCTCCAAGCAGCTGGAATCCACCCTCGCGCCGGATTTGCGCAACTTTGAGCCTCCCAAGGCTCAGGTTTATGTCATTGACGCGCACGCGGCACGCCAGGCGACTGGCGCCCTATTAACCAATATTCTGGAACGCTTCACCGATGCGCGATTGATCGTGGTGGGTGATGCGGTCACCGAATCGAATAGCTATTCGCTGCTGCGCCTTGGCGTGAAGGGTATTCTCACTTACGCCGAGGCGCGCGACCAGCTCTTCCGCGCACTGCCGCTGGTCGCCAATGGCGGATTCTGGGTACCTCGCGCGGTGCTTTCTGGTTTTGTCGATTCGGTGCTCACTACGCAGGGCCGCCGCTTGAAGTCCGATTCGGTGACGAACCTAAGCCGCCGCGAACAGGAAGTTCTCGATTCGCTTCTCGAGAACCTGTCCAACAAGGAAATCGCCAACAAACTCAACATCGCCGAGCGCACCGTGAAATTTCACGTCTCCAATCTGCTCAGCAAGTTTGGCGTTCGCCGCCGCGCAGACCTCATCCTTCTTACTTTCCAGCGCCGCATGGCCCAGGCCTAACCAGGACACGGCTAGCCTGTGTAGCGGCTGCCTTCTGAGGCGGCCGCATTGCGGTCCGCAACTCGACACCTCACAAATTTCCTTACGGTCGTCCTGAAATTCTTCGGGAAAACCCTGGCCTAATCCGCAACCGTATACCGGATAATGCACCACAACGCCTGCACCCCATCTTTCCACGTAATCTTTTTCCCCTCTTCATAGGTCCGTCCGGCATAACTGATCGGCACCTCGTAAATTCGCCAATCGTGCTTCGCTATCTTCGCGGTGATTTCCGGCTCGAATCCGAAACGGTTCGATTTCAGTCGGATATCTTTCAGCACCTCGCGCCGGAAAACCTTGTAGCAGGTCTCCATGTCCGTCAGTTTCAGGTTCGTGCAAATATCCGAAAGCAGCGTCAGAACTTTGTTCGCCACATAGTGCCGGAAATAGTGCACCCGCTGCGGCCCACCCAGGAATCGCGAGCCGTATACCACGTCCGCCTTCCCGTCCAGAATAGGCTCCAGCAATTTCGGATAATCGCGCGGGTCGTATTCCAGGTCGGCATCCTGCACCAGAACGATATCGCCCGTCGCGGCCGCGAAGCCCCGGCGCAACGCCGCACCCTTTCCCTGGTTTTGTTCCTGAAAAAAGAACCGCATATCCCGCAAGTCGATGGGATCGCCGCCATCGGTCGCAGGGACTTGGCTTTCACCTTGGCTCTGCCGCTCCGCCATGTTCTGTAGAATCTCGCGCGTGCCATCCTGGGAGCAGTCGTCTACCACAAGGACCTCTCGGCGCATCTCGATATCCAGCACGCGCCGCAAAATCTCGAAAATCGTGTCTTTTTCGTTGTAAACGGGGATGGCGACGGACACTTTGGGGTCTTGGAGCGATGAAGGATTCCGCCGCGAATGGCTCATAAGTGTTCATGCGATTGTACTGGTGTCCCCTCGCGTCGTAAAGTTTTTCTCCCCGCTCGCCTTCTCGCTTGTCCTTCAGTTGCTCCCTCGTAGTACGGCAATAGCGGCCTCTGTGATTTAATACCTTGGGGATTCTCCAACGCGCATGACCACGTTCTACATCGAACAATTCGGATGTCGCGCCACGCAGGCCGATGGCGCGGCCATCGAGCGTCAGTTGCGCGAGCGTGGCTTCTCGCCGTCTCCGGATTCCGCGAACGCGGACGTCATTGTTATCAACACATGCACAGTCACCGCCGCCGCGGATTCCCAGGCCCGCGACGCCATCCGCAAATTCCACGCCGCAAACTCCGCGAGCCACATCATTGTCACCGGCTGTTACGCCCAGCGCGCTCCCGAAGAATTGGCGGCGCTGCCCGGTGTTTCCTTCGTCGTCGGCAATTCCCATAAGCCCCAAATCCCGCGCTTGGTCACAGAGATTTCCGGCCGTCCACTCTTTCCCGCTCTTTGGCTGCAATCGGAAACTCTTTCAGACGACAAGATTCTTACCGGCGATATCTTCCAGATAACAGACGTCCTTGTCGCTCCGGTTCTTGGCGGAGAAGGAAATCACACCCGCCCCACCCTGAAAATTCAGGACGGCTGCGATTCTCGTTGCTCCTTCTGCGTGATTCCTTTTGTTCGCGGGAAGTCGCGCAGCCTTCCTCCCCACACCGTCATCGCGGAAATTCAGAAGCTGGCCGACTCCGGCTACCGTGAAATCGTTCTCAGCGGCATCAATCTCGGCACTTACGGACGCGACCTCTCGCCCCGCTGCGAATTCGAAGATCTTCTCCACCGCATTCTCGACGAAACCTCCGTCGAGCATCTGCGCATCAGCTCCATCGAGCCGCTCGACGTCACCCGCGATCTCGTCGCACTTTTTGCCTCCACCGCTCGCCTCGCGCCACACTTCCACATGCCGTTGCAGGCTGCCTCCGATCGCATCCTGGCGGCCATGCGCCGCTGGTATCGCGCCGAACACTACGCCCGTCGAGTCGAGCTAATCCACGAAGTTTTGCCCCATGCGGCAATCGGTGCGGACGTCATCACCGGTTTTCCAGGAGAAACTGAGCAGGACCACGAAGCCACTCTTCGCTTCATCGAAGACCGCCCCTTCTCCTACCTGCACGTTTTTTCGTACTCCTCGCGTCCCAGCACAAAAGCGGCCACACTCCCCAACGCCAACATGCGCGAAGTCATCCAACACCGCGCCCGAGAATTGCGCGCCCTTAGCGAAGCAAAAATCGCCGCATTCCGTCGTTCCCACGCCGGCCGCACCCTTCGCGCATTAACCCTTCGCCGCAATCCTGCGCGCGAGGAACGCACCACTCCCGCGCTTAGCTCCAACTACATTTCTTTTCACCTGCCGGCGCTGCTTCCGCCCAATCAATTCGTCCATGTCGAAGTGCAACCCTCGGGCGATTTTATTCTGCTGGCCGCACCCGTTTCTGCCGCAGGCGTCATCCAAACTCCACAACCATGAACATACTGGGCATTTCTACTCCCGGCCATGATGCCTCCGTCGCTCTGCTAGACGGCGACACCGTACGATTTGCCCTCGAGGAAGAAAAACTCACACGCCTCCAGGAAACCAGCCACGTTCCGCGCCTTGCCCTGCATCGCTGCCTCGAAGAGAACCATCTCAAACTCTCGGACTTCCGCGCCATCGCCCTCGCGGACGCCTCTAGCTCAAAGAAAAAACAAAGCGCCAAAAGGCCATCCAACGGCGCCTTCCACGAACAGCTCCTGGCACTGTTGCGGGGTGGTCCTCGCCTAACCCGCTTCGACCATCATCGCTGCCACGCCGCCAGCGCCTATTACACCTCCGGTTTCGAATACACTGTCATTCTCACCCTCGATGAAGGCGCCCACGCGCAGTCCGGCCTTCTCGCCGGAGGCGAAGCCGACGAAATTCGCCCGCTCGAATCGCTCAAGTATCCCGATTCGCTCGGATGGTTTTATTCCCGTGTCACCGAGCTCGCGCGTTTTCGCCCCGACGGCGATGAATACAAGCTGCAATGGCTGGCCAAGGATGGTCAGCCCGAATACCTCGATGTCTTCCGCAAACTTTTCGTCTGGAAATCGAACGGAATGCCTTCGCTCGACCGCCGTTACTTCACCACTGGCGAAGATAATCGTGGTATTTTCTCGGCAAAACTTTATCGTGAGCTTGGCCTCTCCGCTCAGCGTCCCGAACTCACCGCCGAACAGCGTGCCAATCTCGCCCGCAGCGCGCAGGACTATCTCGAAGAGCTCGTCTTGCAGATTGCCGCCAACGCCCACGCCCGCACGGGCCTAAAAAATCTCTGCCTCGCTGGCGGAGTCTTCCTGAACGTTCTCCTCGTGCGTGCCTTGGAGCAGCGCGGCCCGTTCGAATCCGTCTACGTCCAGCCCGCCGCGGGCAACGCGGGCACCGCGCTAGGTGCCGCTTTCCTCGCTCGAAAGAAAATCACCGGCCAATCCGGCCGCGCCGCGCTGCGCGATCTCGCTCTCGGTCCGCAATCCTCATCCCAGGAAATGAAAGCGGTCCTCGATAACTGCAAAATTACCTACCGCTACCTCTCCGGCGAAGAGCAGATGGTCGACGAAGTCGCCCAACTCATCCAGCGCGATAAAATCGTTGCCTGGTGCCAGGGCCGCTCCGAATTCGGTCACCGCGCTCTCGGCCATCGCAGCTTGCTCGCCTCTCCGTTCTCCGAATACGTAGTCGAAAACATCAACCAGTTCATCAAGCATCGCGAAGAGTTCCATCCCTTCGCTCTTTCCGTTCCCGCCGAACGCGCGGCCGAATACTTCGACGCTTCGCCCAACTGCCGCTTTATGGCGTCTCTAGGAACACTCCGCAATCCCGTTGCAGGTCTCGAGCGTTTTGCGTTTCAGGGAAATGTCGTGCGCGTCCACACCGTGGAAAGGGAAGTGAATCCTGCATTCTGGAAGTTGCTGTACAAATGCGGAGAATCCGCTGCCGCGCCGATCCTCGTCAACACCTCGTTCAACCTCTTCGGCGAACCGCTCGTCACCGACCCGCGCGGCGCAGTCCGCAGCTTCTATTGCGCTGGCGTCGACGCCCTGGCCCTAGGCCCCTTCCTCCTCGTCAAGTAGGTGCCTAGCCTTAGCGGCAGGAGGAGTGATTTCCTGCCATCCCTCCGCCTCTCGTCTCTCCTCCGTAGTCCGGCGTTAAATCTTCCTCAATCCTCAAAAATCACCTGAGCAAACGCCTGCTCCGCCGTATGCGTAATACTCACCGCGATATTCTTCACACCCATCCGTTCGGCAATTTTCTTGGCCTCGCCCTTAAGCGCTACCATCGGCCGCCCGCCCCGCTGCCGCACCACTTCCACATCCACCCATCGCACCCCGCGGCTCCAACCCGTGCCCAAAGCCTTCATCGCAGCTTCTTTCACCGCGAACCGCCCCGCATACCGCTCATACTTGTTCTTGAACCGCTCGCAGTACGCCACTTCATCCAGCGTGTAAACTCGCCTCAAAAACCGCTCCCGCTGTGCCTCAATCACCGAGCGGATCCGCGGTATCTCCGCTATATCAATCCCCATTCCAACAATCACAAGTCTCCTTCCGCTCCGGTGCAATTATCCTATTGCGATTATACTGATTACCTGGTGACTCCTACGAAATCATCGCCCAAGATTCGGCCGGCGCAATCGCGCGCCAAAACTTCTCGCCCAACGCAATCCCTTGCCAAGCCCTGGAGCATCAAAAAAGAAAACGGCCTCCACATTCTTCAACTGACGCCGTTCGCAAAACTTCCGTGGCTCGTTCACGGCTTCAGCACCCGGGAAGGCGGTTCCAGTCCCCTGGACGGCCAGAGTGTTCTGAACCTGAGCTTCACCGACTGGGACACGCGCGAAAACATGGAAAAAAATCGCGCCGCCTTCCAAAATGCCGTTGGTGCCAAATCGCTCCGCATGGCTCCCTTGAAACAAGTCCACTCCGACGTCATCGAGATTTTTCACGCTGCGCCGGATTCCGCTGGCATTGGCGATGCTTCCGCCACCGCACACCCAGGCCTGCTTCTCGCCATTCAAACCGCCGATTGCGTTCCTATCCTGCTGGTCGATCCGCGCAAACGCGCCATTGCCGCAATTCATGCGGGTTGGCGCGGCACTCTTGCTCGCATCACTCAAAAAGCCGTCGGTGTCATGCAGCGCGAATTCTCCAGCCGCCCCTCCAATCTGCTGGCTGCAATTGGTCCCTCCATCGGACCATGCTGCTATGAAGTCGGCGCCGAACTGGTCACTCAATTCACCTCTCAATTTGCCGACGCTTCGGACTATTTCGACGAGCCTCGCACTGGCGACGAGCCGAATCCCCTCCAGTGGCTCAACATGCACCCCCCCGGCCATCAGCCGCCGCCCAAAGCCGTGCATCTCGATCTGCGCAAAGCCAATCGCTCCCAGCTTCTCGCCGCGGGCCTCCGCAAACAGAATATTTTCACCAGCGAACTTTGCACCGCCTGCCGCCGCGACCTCTTCTTCAGCTACCGCAAAGAAGGCCCCCGCTCCGGCCGCCTGCTCTCCGTCATTGGCCTCCGTCCTCAAAAATCTGGCTGACAGCATAAAGCGACGTTAAGGCACTGGGGGGGCGAGCTTTAGCTCCGACAAAAGCATCCCCGCTTCCAAACGGCCTTAGCCACTGAGGAACTGCCTTGGCGCTCCACATCTCGCCTTGACTCCTACAACGCATTTCTCGCGCTCGAAGTTCCGCCACTACCAAGCCATGCGATCCTTGAAGAACCCGTTCCACATCTCAATTCCGCTCGCTCAGAGCTCAGATCGTTAACGGAGAGTACTATTCAAAACCCACCGAGTCTCGCCTAAGCGGAAGCGTTACCCCCCTCAAACCCCTCTTCCACGCAAAAACAAAGGCTCTGATAATCCTCGCCGCCCTCGCCGGAATCGTCGCCCGCTGTTGGGCCCTCTCCAAAACCAGCCTTTGGTGGGATGAAGGCTACTCTCTCTGGCTTTCTCAATTTTCTCTGAAAGAAATCTGGCGAGGCGTGGCTGCCGACACTTCGGCGCCGCTCTCCTATTTCCTGCTCCACGGATGGATCCGCCTCTTCGGCACTTCCGAATTCGCCCTCCGCAGCATGTCCGCCTTTTTTCGAAACCCTTTCCATCCCAATTTTCTATCTCAGCGCGGCTCCTCGCCATCCCACCGGAACAGCGTCTCGTCGTCTTCGTCACCAATGCCGGACAAGTCTTATTCGAGTACTACGCGGCAAAGTCGCCAGACACACGAGCATGTCCGCAGGAAACCGCCTTGCCCGAACCCTACAACTATCGCGATCCCGTGCTGCGCGGTTTACCCAGCTTCCGCAAATTCCAAGTGATGCAAAGATTGCGGCAGGCCGTTGAATCCGGCAACTTTGCTGAGATCGACGTGGTCATCTCGCACTCGCCGCCAGTCCTGGACGAACTCGTGCGCACTACCTTTCATCCAAATACACCCAACTTTCCGACGAAGACTTCTACCAAATAAACGTAGTCCGATGGAAACTCAACAACGCTCCCTAGCCTGTGTAGCGGCCGCCTTCTGCTTGTCCTAACAAAGGAAGGAAGGCGGGCGTGTGGATGCCCCACACGCCGGTTTAACGTGTGGGTCTTGGGTTTCTGCCTTGTTTAGATGTCTTTAGGAGCCTGGGCGTCAGCCCCAGCGTAACTTACGGGTTCTCAATCGGCTTTAGCCCCTCAAGAAAGCCTTTGTTTTTCTCGGCTGGCTTATAACCCACCTGACCCCAAAATCGTCAACGGACTTTTCTGCACCGGCACCTCGCTCAACGCCAACTGCCCGCAAGCCGCCATTACATCCCGCCCACGTGAATACCGCACATACGTCGGCACGCCCTTGTCCATCAAAACCCTCTGAAAAGCCTCAATCGTCTCTGCATTCGATTCGCTAAACGGAAGCTCTCCCGGATTCCACGGAATCAGATTCACCTTCACCCGCTTTATCGGTGCCAGCAATTTCGCCACGCGCCGCGCATCTGCTTCTGTATCGTTCACTCCCCCAAGCATCACATATTCGAACATCAGATATTCCCACTTGCGCAGCGGAAACGTCCGGCACGCTTCCAGCAACTCCTTCAGCGGATATTTCCGGTTGATCGGCATCAAGGCGTCCCGCTGTTCATCGCACGAAGCATTCAGCGAAATCGCAAGTTTAGGCCGTACCTCTTCCTTAGCCAGCTTCTCAATTCCCGGAACAATCCCGCTCGTCGACAGCGAAACGTACTTCGGCGACAACCCCACGCCTTTCTGGTCCAGCAAAATCCGCATCGCCTCCATCACATTGTCGAAATTCAGCAGCGGCTCGCCCTGCCCCATCAACACCACGTTCGTGCGCGCCGCCAGTCCATGCGCTTCCATATCCTTCAGTGGCACCAGCACCTGCCCGAGAATTTCTCCGGCACTCAAATTACGAATCAATCCCAATTGCGCGGTCAGGCAAAAGCGGCAATCCACCGCGCATCCTGCCTGCGAAGAAACGCAAATCGTCTGCCGACCCTCGCTCGGCATGAACACTGCCTCCACGGACGCCGCCCGCGGCCGTTTTCTTTCCGGCTCATCCCTTCCATTCTCCAATCCGAATAAATACCGCAACGATCCATCCGCGGACACATACCGCTGCCGCACCGTGGGCACGCTGATCCGCGCTTGCTCCTTCAGCTTCTCTCGAAGCTCCACCGGCAGCGTCGTCATCGCCTCGACTTCGAACGTCCGCTCCGCATACAGCGCGCGATAAATCTGCCCGCCACGGTACGCAGGCTCACCTGCTGCCTTGCAGTAGGCCTTCAACTCTGCCAGGCTTTTTCCTAGCAACTCCATCCGCGGCTCCCTAATCCAACGCCTATTCTCTCACCATCCGCCCCAGCCGCCGAATCGTCCCTCGACCTCGATTAGCATCCCACCGCCGTTTGTAAACATTTGAAAATACATAACTGAATTCCATCCTCGCCACCCCTACCACCCTATGCCACAATAGGTCCATGGTCGCTGACGCCCGCGATATTCACAGGCACGCTCTGTCCAACGGTCTCGTGGTCATTACTGAGACGATGTCGCACGTCCGTTCCGTCTCCGTAGGTATCTGGGTCCGCAACGGCTCCCGCCGCGAAATCCCCGAGGAAAACGGTCTCGCGCACTTCCTCGAGCATATGGTCTTCAAGGGCACCGAACGCCGTTCCGCGGAAGCCATCGCCCGCGAAATGGATTCTGTGGGAGGCATGCTTGACGCTTTCACCTCCAAGGAACAAATCTGCTTCAACGCCAAAGTTCTCGACGAGCATCTGCCCATCGCATTCGATGTCCTTTCCGACCTCGTCCTACGCCCAAAATTCGACTCCGACGACGTGAAAAAAGAGCGCCAGGTCGTCCTCGAAGAAATCAAGATGGACCTGGACAATCCCGAATACCTGCTGCACGACATCTTCACCCGCGGCTTTTGGCCGGAGCACTCCCTCGGCCGCCCGATTCTCGGCACTCCGGAAACCGTTCGCAACTTTAACGAAGAACGCCTGCGCCACCGCTTTCGCGAGTGGTTTGCTCCGGACGAAATCCTGGTTACCGCCGCGGGCAGCATCACTCATCAACAAGTCCTGGACCTGGTGGAAAAAGAATTTGGCCACCTGCCGGCCAGCGGTTCAAAGCAGGAAGTTCCCGCGCCTTCCACCGCCGCTCCCATTCATCTGAAAACCAAGCGTGACCTCGAGCAAGTCCATCTCTGCATCGGTGTTCCTTCCATCGCGCTTGCCGATGAACGCCGCTTCGCCGTAGCCGTCCTGAACAATCTTCTCGGCGGCGGAATGTCTTCCCGCCTGTTCCAGAATATTCGCGAAAAGCAGGGCCTGGCCTACGCAGTCTTCAGCGAACTCACGCCGTATTCCGACGCAGGCATGTTCAGCGTCTACGCCGGCACTGGAAAAGAAACCGTTGGCAAGGTTCTCGATCTCACCATCGCCGAGTTCCGCGCCCTGAAAGAATCTCCGGTCTCCGAAGAAGAGCTTCTTCGCGCGAAAAACCATCTCAAGGGCTCTCTCATGCTCTCGCTGGAATCCACCAGCTCCCGCATGTCCAATCTCGCTCGCCAGGAGCTATACTTCCACCGCTTCTCCTCGCTCGACGAAATCCTCGCCTCCATCGAAGCTGTCACCCGCGAGCAGATCCAGTCCCTCGCCCAACTCTTCTTCCAACCCGACCAAATCGCCGCCACCGTACTCGGCCCCCTCAACGGCTTCACCCTAACCCGCGACCGCCTCGCCTGCTAACAGTCTTGCTCGCATCGGGCAGTTCTCTTGCCCAGTCATATCGTTGTGTTAGTATTGGCGGCCGGAATCCCGCGGAGATAACATGAAATGCGAAGCGCGCTCGAAAGTTATCGATGATGCTCTCCAGCCGCTCTATTCTCCCGAATCCTTTCGTGACGCAAAATCGATTCAAGGAATCCTCGACGCCCTGGACCAGCGTCTCGTCGTTGCGGAAGAAAACGCCGACATACAACCACTCCTCAAGAAAGTGCCCGGATATGTGGCCAAGGTCGATGCGACCAATGAGGAGAAGCAGGAATATTTAACGGGATTCAACGAGTCGGTGGCCAAGGGGGCTTGACGGGGAAAAATTCCGTCTTCGCCCTGGAACACAAATGGCTGGTAAGCGCCATCGATCTTTACAAATTTGCCCTCGTTCATCAAAGCTCCTCTAGTTCCCGTTCCGGAAACATCCAATTCAAAAGCGCCGGAGACTCCGCCGCCTTCAACAATAAGCTGAATATTCCCGTGAACTATACTCTCAATTCCTCCAGGCCTAGGCGGCGTCCCGCCGCAGCCAGGACCCCCTCTTGGCCCAGATGGGCCTCCAGCGCTGCGACGTCGGCCTCGAGAATTCGAAATAGTTCTCTTGATCTTGCGGAACGCTTCCTTCTCTCTGTTGCCGAAATCTTCCACAATATTTCATGGAATGGGCTCCTTCGTCGGATTCGTTCAGTTTACCTTGGCGCCTCCGCAGCACTTCTTGTACTTCTTCCCAGACCCGCAATAGCAGGGATCATTTCTCCCGATCTTTGCCCTGTTTTCTTTCGGCCACGCTTGTTGTCGCGCCACCTCCGCGGCTCTCTGGCGGTGCGGAGCAAAATACCGGTACATATCGGTGACCGCCTCTGCCACTCCTGCCAGCAGATGTTCTCGTTGGTCCTCAGTTACCGGCTCCTTTTGTGGACGCATGTTCGGATCGGGGTCATGTTCGTGGACCAGTGCGAGGATCGGGATAAACCGCGCAAAGTCATCCTCGTCGTCAAGCAATTCCCTCCATGTATCGTCTCGTAGCGCCACCCCGCGCATGAATCCGATTGCCCAACTATTCCCGTAGGTTTTGCCCTCCTCGTCCTCCAACAACAGCGGGATGAAGAAATCCTCCGTCCCAAACGATTTCACCACCTCGTTCCAGTGATGTAGCACAAGCTCCAGAAAGAGACGTAGAGCTCCCTCGATCGGAAAGGCCTCCTCGAGCGCAACGTTTGGGCCTACGATCAAAGGCAGGTATTTACTCGGCATCACCAACTCCGGGCAGCAAGCTAGCGCCGCAAAGAAACCATCCAATTCCTCGAGGTCCATAGCTTCTTCGTCCTCGAGCTGATCCAACATCTTCCAGCACCTCGAGATCCGGGTCCCAGTAGCGCTCCAGGCTTTCGGGTTTTTCGTCGTGTTCTTCCATGTCCACCCTCTTATCGGCTACCAATTATCCACTGCTCGCTAGCTTCTACGTTGACGCTCCTACCACCCTCTGTCATTATCTTGAAGGTTTACGGCGTAGTTGTCTTTCGCGGCGTTGTAGTTGCTTGCGGTGTGATTGTCGCTTCACGGGAGATCTTCCGATCGGATTACGCGTTTCCATCCTCGCCTCCGGCAGTGCAGGGAACTTAACCCTCCTTGAAACCGAAAACACTCGCATCGTCGTCGACGCCGGCCTAGGCAAACGCGAAACCCTTGCGCGCCTCGCCGCAGTCGGCCGTGACATCGAATCTCTCGACGCTGTTCTGATCACTCACGAACACGCCGATCATTGCAACGGCCTCCCGCAAGTCCTCGGCATCTGGAAATCGCCGCTCTACGTCACTGAACCCACCATGGAAGCTCTTCGACGCACCCTTCCCGAAACGTTTGGGAAGCGCCTTCGTGGGGTCGAAACTATTTCACCCGGGCAGGAGTTTTGCGTGGGTGACATTCACGTCCATGCTTTTATGATTCCCCATGATGCTGTAGACCCCGTGGGTTTCACCTTCCGAGCCAATGGCATCAAAGTGGCGATCTGCACTGACCTTGGCTACATGCCTGAACTTGTTAAAGTGCATCTTCGCGACACCGACTGCATAATTCTCGAATCCAATCACGATCTGGATATGTTGAAGATTGGCCCTTATCCCTGGGTAGTGAAGCAGCGCGTCCTTTCCCGCACCGGCCATCTCTCCAACCACGCTGTTAGTGAGTTTCTTGCCGACCCTGACGGGTTTGACGCCCACGCACGATACTTGATTCTCGCCCATCTCTCTGAGGAAAATAACAACATCCACACAGCCAGAATCTCCGCCGAGGAAGCGCTTGGTCGCCGTCCCATGGAGGCCGCCTTCACTGGAGAACTGCTTATCGCATCCCAGCACACTCCGCTCAAGCCTCTTGAACTTTAGCTGTTCCTCAACGGCCCTGGCGCATTCCATTGACACCCCGCACCACCCTCCTCTAAACTCGTTCTTTCTTGGTAGAGGTGCGGAAACCATAAGTAGCCAGGTGCGCATTTCCGAATCGCTTTCGGGCATCAGGCAAAAGGGGTTGCAAGCAGTTTTCCGCCGAAATCGTTGGGCTAGCGGTAGCCGCAGCGGTTGGAGTGCAGGTCCAAGGCCTGCGCACTGTCGTCCGTTTTCACGGATGGAGCGCTATCGAGAGGCAGCCACCCCAGGCTCACGCCCACGGGTTCTCCCTTTCTCTTCGCTCCCTCCAAAAGTATCTAAGCCATGAACCTTTTCGAACTAACTCGCGCACTCGTGGACATCGACTCCACCACCGGCCTGGAAAAGCCGGTCGCGGATTTCTTGCTCTCCACTCTCTCCCCTCTAGCCGCCCGCTACGGCGGCCAGATCGAACGCATCCGCGTCGAGCCCAACCGCGACAACGTTTATGTCTTCTGGGACGATCCCGTCGTCACCCTTTCCACCCACATGGACACCGTTCCGCCCTTTTTCCCCTCTCGCGAAGATGATGATTTCCTCTGGGGCCGCGGCTCCTGCGACGCCAAGGGCATTATCGCCTCCATGATCGCTGCCGCCGAAAATCTACTCGCCGCAGGCACGAGCAAGTTTGCACTGCTCTTCGTCGTCGGCGAAGAGCGCGACAGCGCTGGAGCCAAGGCTGCCGCGGCGCGTCCGCGAGGCTCGCGCTTCTTCATCAACGGCGAACCCACGGAAAACCGTCTCGCGCTAGGTTCGAAAGGTGCTCTGCGTTACGAACTCATCGCCGCCGGGAAGCTCGCGCATTCTGCGTATCCTGAACTCGGCCATTCCGCCATCCATTCGCTTCTCGACGTGCTTCAGAAAATCCGCGCAATTCCCGCGCCCCGCGATGTCTTGCTCGGTCCAACCACCCTGAACGTTGGCACCATTTCCGGTGGCCGCGCACCCAATGTCATTGCCGATGAAGCCCGCGCGGAAATCATGTTTCGCGTCGTAGGCGATCCGCAATCTCTGCGTCAGGGTGTGCTGGCCGCAGCCGCTGGACACGTCGAAGCTCGTGAAGTTCTCTACACTCCGGCCGTTCATCTCTCTGCCTTCGATGGGCTGCCCACTACCATCGTCGCCTTCACTACCGATATCCCCGCCTTCGGCGAATCCTGGGGCAAGCCCTTCCTCATCGGTCCCGGTAGCATTCACGTCGCCCATACCAACGAAGAGCGCATCGCCAAAAAAGATTTGACCGATGCCGTCGAAATCTATTCCCGCATGGTGCGGCAACTACTCGCTTCCGGCGGAGCCACCGTATGACCACCAGCCTTGCCATCGTCGGTCACGGCAAGATGGGGCGCCTCATCGAACAACTCGCGCCTGAATACGGATTCGACGTCTGCGCAAGATTCACCAGCAGCAATAACGCAAACGCCGCCGCAATAACGCGCGAATCGCTTCGCGGAGCCAACATCGCCGTCGAATTCTCCATGCCCGATTCCGCTCCCGCCAATATCCGCCGCCTCGCGCAACTCGGCCTCAACACCGTAGTCGGCACCACCGGCTGGCACGCCCACCTTCCCGCCGTCCGCCAAGCGATCACCGACGCGAGCACTGGCCTGGTCTGGAGTCCCAACTTCTCCGTAGGCATGAATCTCTTCCTGCAAACTGTCGCGCATGCTGCCGCGCTTTTCGCCCAGCACCCCGAATACGAAGCCTGGGGCTGGGAAATTCACCATTCCGCGAAAAAAGACTCGCCCTCCGGCACCCTGCGCAAACTCTCCGAAGAAATGACCACCGCGGGCTACGATCGCCCAATATCGTTGACCTCCAATCGCGCCGGCGCACATCCCGGCACCCACGAAATCGGTTTCGATTCCGCCGCCGACACCATCACCTTGCGCCACACCGCGCGCAGCCGCGAAGGCTTCGCCCGAGGCGCTCTACGCGCAGCCCGCTGGCTCACCAACAAAAAAGGCTTCTACGAATTCCGCGAAATCCTGCGAGAACTATCGTGATGCTCTTAGGGAGGGCACCACTTCAGTCGTGCCGTAAAGACTCAGACTTGAACCTGAGGAAACGAATTTAAGACTTTCACTAGCTCGGTCGTAGAAAAAAGGAGCACCACATGTTCACCGGATGCGGCACAGCAATGGTCACCCCATTTCGTCAAAGTGGTTCCGTAGACGAACCCACTCTCCGCAAATTAATCCAGCGCCAGATCGATTCCGGCATCGATTTCCTCGTCCCCTGCGGCACCACCGGTGAATCCCCGACGCTCACGCACGCTGAACACCTGCGCGTAGTCGAAATCACTATAGAACTAGCCAAGGGCAAAGTCCCCGTCCTCGCTGGCGCCGGCGGTTACAACACCGCTGAAGTCATTACCATGGCTCGCGAACTGCAAACCCTGGGCGCCGACGGCATCCTCTCCGTCACGCCTTACTACAACAAGCCCACGCAGGAAGGCCTGTACCAGCACTACAAAGCCATCGCTTCCGCAATCTCACTCCCCATCATTCTCTACAGCGTGCAGGGCCGCACCGGAGTCAACATCGAACCCGCCACCGTCAAGCGTCTCGCCGAAATCGAAAATATCGTCGGCCTCAAGGAAGCGTCCGGAAATATTTCCCAGATGTCCACCATCCTCAATTGCGTCCCCGAAGATTTTCTCATCCTTTCCGGAGACGATGCCATCGCCCTCCCGCTCATCGCTCTCGGCGGCCGTGGCGTAATTTCCGTAGCCTCCAACGAAATCCCAGCGCAAATGACCGAACTCGTTTGCCTCGCCCTGAAAAACGATCTCGCTGCGGCGCGTAATCTCCACCGCCGCTATCTCCCGCTAATGGAAATTAATTTTGTGGAGTCCAATCCCATCCCGGTGAAAGCTGCCATGGCAGAAATGAAACTCCTCTCGCCCGTCTGGCGCCTCCCGCTCGTCCCGCCCAAAGCGGAAAACCTCGCGCGCATCCGCGCTGTCCTCGAATCCCTGAAACTTTCTGAGAGGATGCATGCAGCCATCGCAAATTGAGCGGCTCTTCGACCAGCCACCGGCGCAATACACCAAAGAACATTTCGAGCTGTTCCAGAAATTCAAAGACGCCCTAAACCGTGGTGAAATCCGTTCGGCGCAACCCGATCCATCCTCACCCTCCGGCTGGCGCGCTAATCCCTGGGTGAAAAAGGGAATTCTTCTCGGCTTTCGCATGGGATCCATCGTCGATATGTCCGTCGACCCCGCGAAACAACCCTTCTACGACAAGTCCACCTATCCCGTTCGCGCCTTCGCTCTCTCCGACGGCGTCCGCATCGTTCCCGGCGGCTCCAGCATCCGCGATGGCACCTTCCTCGGTCGCGGCGTGGTCTGCATGCCGCCCATGTTCGTCAACGTCGGCGCGTACGTTGGCGAAAACACCATGATCGATTCCCACGCGTTGGTCGGGAGCTGCGCGCAGATCGGCAGCCATTGCCACATCTCCGCTGGTACACAAATCGGCGGCGTTCTCGAACCCGTCGGCGCGCTTCCCGTCATCATCGAAGACGAGGTCCTCCTTGGCGGCAACTCCGGCGTCTACGAAGGTACCATCGTCAAACGCCGCGCCGTCCTCGGCACCGGCACCATCCTCAATCGCTCCATTCCCGTCTACGATCTGGTTCACGACTGCGTCTACACCGCCTCCGACACTCAGCCGCTCAGCATCCCCGAAGAAGCCATCGTCGTCCCCGGCTCCCGCGCCATCACTCATCCCAGCGGCGCCAAACACCACCTCTCCCTCCAAGCCGCCGTAATCGTAAAATACCGCGACGCCAAAACCGAATCCCGCATCCAGCTCGAAGACCTCCTCCGCTAACCATGTAGCACAGCCTTCAGGCTGTGTTCTTGAGGTCGTGCACCACGCGGACATTCCTGTCTGGGCCATAAGCCGTCTTCAATCTTTGTAGTGGCAACGGGGGTCGGAGCCTCCGCTCCGACATTAGTTTCTCGGCGTTCACTGCGCTTCAGCCCTGAGGAACTGGCTCTTCCTTTGGAAGGATTTGCTTAAGAGAAGCGGCTCGTTGTTCAGAACTAGTACCACATAGGTAGCTATGGCTTGCCGTCCACAGTAAAAGCGCACCCACGGCCAAGGGATACCTTAAGTCGCGGAGTCAAACAACCATGTGTTCATGCTCTGCGGAAATGCCATGTCGGAACCAGCGAAGTTGGCATTGGCGATCGAAGACATGAAGTTTACCGAGCGACTTCGATCTAACTCCCACTCTGTAAAGTAATCTGCGAAGACGTTGTCCGATTGCCACACTCGGCTGCTATGTTCTCTAGACGCCACTCGGTTTCCCTTCTACAGTCGGTGTGTTCGCGAGTCATTACCGTCTAGTTACCCATCGCGCGAGGTACCCATGCGCCCCTGTCCGTACTGCACCCAATCCATCGAAGAGCAAGCCCAAGTCTGTCCGTTCTGTCGCAGACCTTTAGCACTGCCCGCCGCTCCATCTAGCACTAGCGGCAAAGCTATCGGCAGTTTCATCTGTGGAATCTTCTTTTTCTTTCTTCCCTCGGCAGTTGTGGCGGTAATCCTGGGTCACCTCTCGCTCTCCGATATTCGCCGCAGCGCGGGTCGCCTCGGCGGACAAGGGCTGGCAATAGTCGGGCTCGTGCTTGGCTACCTGGGCCTCGCGGTCATCCCCATCCTGATAATCGCTGCAATCGCTATTCCCAATTTACTGCGCGCAAAAATGGCTGCCAACGAAGCATCTGCGGTGGGCTCGCTCCGCACTATCAACAGCGCCTGCGTCAACTATGCGGCGCAATACAAAACCTATCCTCCAACTCTCGCAAGCCTTGGATCCGCGGCGGCGTCCGGCGCCGATGCTGCTGGCCTAATCGACTCCACTCTCGCTTCCGGCAAACGATCAGGCTATCTCTTCACCCTCCAACAGGTATCGGCCAAATACGGTGCGGATCCTGGGTATCAGGTCTACGCCGATCCCATCAGCCCTGGAGTAACCGGCGTTCGCCATTTTTTCACCGATCAGACCGGCGTCATCCGCGCCAGCGTCAATAGAAGCGCTAACGCAGAAAGCCCGCCGCTTTAACACCATTTTTGAAGTTGGTGCATAATCCGCGGGACTCCCGAAAATGCCGTATCATAGGCCTTAGCCGATCAGGGAGATTCCCACGTGATTCCACGCTACACCCGCGAAGAAATGGGCCGCGTCTGGAGCGACGCCAACCGTTACCAGAAATGGCTCGACGTCGAACTCGCCTCCGCCGAAACCCTTGCCGAAGCCGGCCAAGTCCCCAAGGAAGCCGCCGCAACCCTCCGCGCCCGCGCCAAGGTTGACGCCGCGCGCATCAACGAAATCGAATCGCACGTAAAACACGACGTCATCGCCTTCACCATGGCCGTGGGCGAATCCGTTGGCGATCCCAACGCCGCGCGCTGGCTGCACTACGGCATGACTTCCAACGATGTCGTCGACACCGCGCAAGCCTTGCTCCTTCGCGACGCTTCGCGCATCATCGAACGCGACCTCGTCCTCTTCGGCGAAGTTCTCGATCTGCGCGCGCACGAATTCCAGCACACCCCGCAAATCGGCCGCACCCACGGTGTCCATGCCGAACCCATCACCTTCGGCCTGAAAATCGCCAACTGGTTTTCCGAAAATCAGCGCAACATCAACCGCTTCCGCTCTGCCACCATAGGTATAAGCTACGGCAAAATCTCCGGCGCCGTAGGCAACGCCGCGCATCTCGGTCCCGAAATCGAAGAACAAATCTGCAAACGCCTCGGCTTAAACGTTACGCGCGTTGCTTCCCAGGTAATTCAACGCGATCGCCACGCCTTCTACATGAGCACCCTCGCGCTCATCGCCGGTCTGCTGGAAAAAATCGCTCTCGAAATTCGCCATCTGCAGCGCACCGAAGTTCGCGAAGCCGAAGAGCACTTCGGCGGTGAGCAGCGCGGCAGTTCCGCAATGCCTCACAAACGCAATCCCGTCACCAGCGAACAAATCTGCGGCCTTGCGCGTGTGGTGCGCAGCAACATGATGGCTGCTTACGAAGACATTGCACTGTGGCACGAGCGCGACATTTCGCACAGCTCCGTCGAGCGCATCATTCTTCCCGACTCCACGATTCTCGTCGATTACATGCTCTCGAAAATGACCGCCCTCGTTAGTCAGATGCGCGTCTTCCCGCAACGCATGCTGCGCAATCTCGATTCCACGCAAGGACTCGTTTATTCCGGTCAACTTCTGCAGGACCTCGTCGAAAAAGGCATGCCCCGCGACGACGCTTACAAAGCCGTCCAGGAAAACGCCATGGCCGCGTGGGAATCCGAATCCAATTTCCGTGAACGCGTAGCCAACGACACGCGAATCACAAAGTTCTTGAGTGTAAAAGATCTCGACCATATCTTCGATCTACAACGCCATCTACGCAACGTGGATAAAATCTTCGACCGCGTCTTCGGCGCCCATCCACCAAGCGAAGCGGCATAGCCAACAACGCCTGAAGCAAAACGTCAGCCACAAAAACAAAAAGAGCTCCCAAACCACAGGAGCTCTTCTCGCTTTTGCCTCTTCTGAGTTTGCACTCAGCTGCGGAGGCGGAAACTATTCCACGCGCTGCACGTATCTTGCTTCCGACGTGTCCACACGAATCCGGTCGCCTTCATTCACAAACGGCGGCACGTTCACCACAAGCCCGGTCTCCAGCGTTGCCGGCTTCATCACCGAACTCGCCGTTGCTTTCTGAAGTGTCGGCTCCGTCTGGATTACCTTCATATCCATGGTGTCCGGCAGATCCACGCCGATGGCTTTCTCTTCAAAAAACTCGATCTTCACCAGCGTGTTCGGAATCAGATAGTACACCGTTTCGCCCAACTCTTCACGTGTCATCTGCATCTGCTCGTACGATTCCGTGTTCATGAAGTGGAAATCGTCACCCTCTGTGTACAGGTACTCGAACTCCACTTCATCCAGAATCGCGCGTTCTACAAATTCTTCCGCGCGAAACCGGTAATCGATGATCGATCCGGTACGCAGGTTCTTCATGCGGGTCTGCATCGAACCGCGCTTGTTCCCCGGCGTACGATGCTCGGTGCTGAACACCGTAAAAAGTTGCCCCTCGTGCTGAATCACCATTCCGGGGCGTAGCTGTGTCGCTTTGACGTTGCTCATACGGTAAGACGGCCAGTCATCGGCCGCTGCTCCCTTTTGATTTATGAAGGTTCGGAGATTCCAAACGGCTTCCCGTCACACTGCCTCAGATGGGAACCGCGAGAGGAATGACTCGATGCACGCCGGGCAAATGCACCACCCAACACGAAAATTCAGTATAAGCGCCCCAATCTGCGCCGGTCAACGCCCCAAAGGGATAGCGGATAGGGCCGCGAAAAAGGGACCACCCCCATGGGTGGGGAGGGCCTTAGGATTTCGAGAGTTCATTTTCTTTGTTTTTTCCTTATCTACAGCGGCTTCGCCAATTTTCTTAAGTCGGCCCCTGTAGGCCATGCTGACTGGTCCTAGATAGAAGTAGTTGGCCCATCCAATCATCGTACGGTTGAGCTTCGCTACCACTATCTCTTGATCCAACTGGGTTTGATCCCGTCTGGTCATTTCGCTGATCGTCTCGCAGATACGGATTACCCGCTTCTGCGAGGGACCGTACCGATGTACGCGCGCCCTGCAGGCGATGTATGTGCAATTCGAGACCGAGATCGAAAAACTAAATCAGCGAGTCGAACAGCAAGCTGGGGAACGTTTCGGAGCTCGGTTGTTGATGACTCATCCTGGAGTGGGACCGATCACGGCGCTAGCGACCGAAGTGTTCCTGGGCGATCCGGCGCGATTTGCGAGCAGCAAGGAACTGGCCAGTTATGTAGGGATGATCCCGGGAGAATATTCCAGTGGAAAGCGACAGCGCCTTGGTGGCCTGACCAAACAAGGCAATCCGCTGTTGCGATTCCTCTGCAGTGAAGCAGCCATTCACGCGGTGCGCCGGGATCCGGAGTTGAAACAGTTTTACCGTCGCAAATTAATCCAGAAAAGACTCGGAAAAGCGAGAGCCGCCGTGGCTCGCAAACTGGGAATCCGCATGTGGATCATGTTGCAGGATCAGATCGAGTACAACGAGTTCTGTCGTCGTGGACAGATGCAGCAGAAAAGTGGTGATGCCTGTGCGGGGATGCCAGCAGTGCGTTATGGTGCGAAAGTCACCGGCTGATTGATTAGGCTACCCGCCTCCCGGAAAGAGGAGATCGAAAAACTCATCATGGTCGTTAGTGATCGAAGAGATGACTGGTGGGCAACACCAAGCGGATGAACGCGAAGGGCCGAGCAACTTAGGGTGAAGCACATGGACACCGGCTCAACAAACAGACGCAATTCCTGCGCCGACGAGGGGGTGTGTTCGATTCGAGTGATGAGCATAAGAAAAAACTCTTGCAACAGCCGGCCTCGTTAGAGATAGCGCATTTCGTTGGGAACTGGCACTTCCGAGAGAAATCCAGCGTGATCTTCGGTGGCTCGTGAATCGTCCTAACAGATTCAGAAAACCGTTCAGCGCCTCGTCTAACAGGTGGCTCATTCTTCGCCGCCGCAGTCAACGCCGAGTGGCGTGGGATCGGCTCCTACCGATCTTTACGCGGTGGCCTCCAGCCCCACGCGTTCTGCATCCTTATCTCGTAGTGCGCTTCCTCGCCGAAGCGCCCGTATGGATCTGTGCGGGGGGGCGATCAACGATGGTCGTCCCTACCGCGTCCACTAGGACCCATTTGGAGGTGAGAGTATGATGGCGGCTCAGAGTGACCTAGATGATCTTTTCCCAATTGGCCTTTCTCGCGTCTGGCGGTGTTGCGGCGATTCTGTTACCGATATTGGCCTGGGCGACCCCGTCGCAACATAAGGTGCTCGTAACATTTGATTATGACTTCACGATCGAGCGGCCCTGCAAGGATAAAGAAACCGGCACCTGTGTGAAGCGATTCATAATCTATGACATCACCGATCCGAACGCACCGGTAACGTTGTTCTTCATCGCAGTGAATCCAAAAGTCAAAAAGATGGAGTACAGGGTCAAGGTAGAAAGCAATTTACTGCAACTGAGTGACGGGATGCATACATTTGCGGCGACGGCACAGTGGGCGAATGGAAGGGAGTCCGATCCAAACGCATGCACGACGACGGTGGCGGTGAGGCCGCAGCAGGTAAAATTGGATTTAAAGATGGAGCGGCAGAGCGGGAAGTAAGAACAGATGACCCTTCTGATTCCTTCATCAATTCTTTTTATGAGTCAGGACCAGTGCAGTGACAGAACGCTAGCGGCTGGCGCGTCGTAAACAAATATTCACCAACG
>Ga0210384_10000572_pt1 | contig 56280 bp, 46 predicted proteins | sample IncBWH2MmetaG_FD_160574 | JGI IMG/M metagenome (GOLD analysis project Ga0210384, IMG submission 160574) | Forest soil microbial communities from Barre Woods Harvard Forest LTER site, Petersham, Massachusetts, United States - Inc-BW-H-2-M | ecosystem: Environmental > Terrestrial > Soil >...
ATTCGAACTTCCAATAGCGGCGCGGAAGCCTATTCTCGGACGCAACCAGGGGCTCGCTCCGGAGGACGTGTTGTACCTCATCATGCCGGACCGTTTCGCCAATGGCGATCCCACGAACGATGAGCCGAAAGAATTCCCGGGCTCGCACGATCGCGCGAAACCGCGCGCCTGGCATGGTGGAGATCTGCGCGGTGTGCGCGAGCATCTGGATTATTTGAACGATCTCGGGATCAACACGATCTGGCTGACGCCGGTGGTCAAGAACGGCGGGACGGCCGACTATCACGGCTATGGCGCGGTCGATCTTTATGCTGTGGATCCCCACCTGGGCACGCTTGGTGATTATCAGGAGCTTGTGGACGCTGCACACAAAAAACACATGAAAGTATTTTTCGACATGGTGCCGAATCACGTCGGCCCCGCCGATCCGTGGGTCGCCAAGCCGCCGCTTCCCGATTGGTTTCATGGTACCGCGCAGCAACACATCGATACCTTCTCGCCGATCAAGGGAAGCTTTTACGGACACAGTGGCGACAAGAAAGACATTGCCAACGATCCCTTCGAAGCGCTTGAGGATCCCCACACGCCGCCGGCGTTTCGCAACAACATAACCGATGGCTGGTTCTTCGGGGTGCTGCCGGACATGAATACGGAGAATCCCATCGTCGCGGAATATTTGCTGCAGAACGCCATCTGGTGGGCGGAAAGCTCCGGGCTTGATGGCTACCGGCTTGACACTTTCCCGTATGTCAGCCGGAAATTTTGGTCAGGCTGGCACGAGGGGCTGCGAAAAATCTATCCGCGCCTGTCGACGATCGGCGAAGTGTTCCATCCAGACCCTACAGTCACGTCGTTTTTTGTGGGTGGACGCAAGGGTTGGGACGGCATCGATACCGGCCTCACCACGGTATTCGATTTCCCGATGTTTTTCGCGATCCGAAATATCTTGCTCAAGGATGGCTCGGCCGGTGCAATACCCAATATTTTGCGGCAGGATTCGCTTTATCCCTATCCTGAATATCTCGTACCTTTTTTCGCTAATCACGATATTCCGCGCTTTTCGGGTGTGCAGGGTGCGACGCCGGCGAAACTGAAACTCGCATTTGGATTGGCGCTCACGCTGCGAGGAATTCCAGAACTTTACTATGGCGACGAAATCGGCATGCCCGGCGGTGGGGACCCCGACAATCGCCGGGACTTTCCGGGAGGCTGGCCCGGCGATGCTGCGAATGCGTTCACACGTGAAGGACGCACGCCGGCCCAGCAAGAAGTTTTCGAGTACGTGCGCGCGCTACTGCACCTGCGCCACGAACACGATGCTTTGCGCGGCGGCAAGCTCTGGCATCTCTACGCCGACGATTCCACATACATCTTCCTGCGTGAAAGCGAACAAGAAAAACTGATCGTGGCCTTCCACAAAGGCGCAGTCGATTTCGACAGCAGTTTCTCTGTAAGGGACACACCCGCCCAGGGGCCAGCAAGTTTCGAAACACTGTTGGGCTCAGGAAAAGCCGAACTCACCGTCCAACAGGTGCATCTGCACCTACCCGCGCAAAGCCTCACGGTTCTTGCTTTGCACTAACCCAGTCGGATTTAGGGACCGACAACCCTTAGTGTCCAGTCGCTTCTGGTATCGGGGACTGCGATGGCAGCCGAATGCGAAGCGGGGTCATACTGCCAGCCACTCACGACTTTCTCGCCAAGATGAATTTCCTTTGGAGAATACGCAAGCCCGAACACGGTTACCTTCGTCGAAGTCCACCACGGCTTGTAACCGTTCTTCACGATGTGGCTCGACACGCTCAGCGTTCCCGGCGTGCGGCTACACGAATACTGCACGCGCAGGAATTCGCCATTCTGATAACCGAAGCTGTGTCCATCATCCTGGTATAGCGAACCTGTGCAATCCGCACCGGGATACACGCGCAGCTCTAGCGGCCCCGCAGGAACCTCGCCGGTACTTTGCACCACCGGCTGCATGGGAAGAATCGCGCCACCACGTACATACAGCGGAACCTGATCGAGGCTGGGGGACTGTTCAATCTTGTCCTCGTTTGAATACGCCGTCGAAGTCCAGTAGTCGTACCACGTTCCCGGCGGCAGCTTCGCAACCATAGGGTCTTTCAGCTCGGTTGCGACTGGTGAAACATACAGATCGCGCCCGAACAGAAAATCGCGCTCATCCTCGGAAAATCCCGGTGCTTCCGGATACTCTAGAAAAACCGGCCGCATGATCGGTAGTCCCGTGCGGCTTGTTTCTTCGACTACCGTGTAAATGTACGGCAGCAGCCGATAACGAAGCTCAATGTATCGCTTTCGAATCTCTACTTGCTCCGCGTCGCCGTTGGCCCAGGGCTCCTGATCCGCCGTCCCTTTGCCAGTATGATCGCGGTAGATTGGGTTGAACACGCCCAGTTCGATCCAGCGCGTCAACAAATCGGAAGGTGGCGAGCCAACAAATCCGCCGATATCGCTGCCAACAAAGGGATAGCCCGACAACCCCATGTTCAGCATGATCGGCGTGCTGATGCGAAGGTGATTCCAGGTACTGATGTTGTCGCCGGTCCAGGTCGCGGCGTAGCGCTGCGTTCCGGCGTAGGCCGCGCGCGTCAGCACAAATGGCCGCTCGTTGGGGCGCAGCTTCAGCAAACCTTCATACGTGGCTTTCGCATTTTGTTGGCCGTAAATGTTGTGGGCTGCGCGATGGTCCAGCGTGGTGCCGTCATCCAAACGATGCAGGTTATCGAGCGGCATGGTTTTTGTCGGCGTTTCAAATATTGCCGGTTCGTTCATATCATTCCAGAAACCGGCCGCGCCCATGCCGACAAAATCCTTGTACAGCCCGCCCCACCAGTCCCGTACGCGGGAAAGCGTAAAGTCCGGGAAAACACAGAGCCCGGGCCACACCGGCGCCGCATACAGCGAGCCATCCGCCTTCTTCACAAACACGTCTTGTTTTATTCCGGTGTCATACGGCGCGTACCCGTGGTCCGGGTCATGCTTGATGTGCAGGTCGGTGATCAGCACGGTGTGAAAGCCCTGCTGGCTCAGGTCCGCGATCATTTTTTCAAAATTCGGAAAATATTCGCGATTCACCGTAAACGGCGCATAGCTTTGCTGGTAGTCGATGTCCAGATAGATAGCGTCCGCCGGGATTTTCTTCTGGCGAAAGGTGTTCGCGATTTCATACACGCGTGATTCCGGATAGTAGGAATAGCGGCTCTGTTGAAACCCGAGAGTCCAGTAAGGAGGGAGCTTGGCCTTTCCGGTCAGCTCCGCAAACGCCTGAACGATCTTTTTCGGTTCCGGGCCCGCAAAGAAGTAGTAATCGATTGCTCCGCCATCTGCGCCAAAGGAATAGAAGTCCTGCGACTCCAAGCCAAAATTGAAATTGTCGCGATAGGTGTTATCGAAAAAAATCCCATAAGACTTGCCGGCGTTGATCCCAATAAAGAAAGGAATCGTTTTATATACTGGGTCGGTCGATTCCTGCCAGCCGTACGAGTCCGTGTTCCACAGCGTGAATGCACGATTCCGGCGATTCAATGTTCCCGCACGGTCGCCGAGACCATAATAATTCTCGAGCAACGGCATCTTTTTCCAGACTTCCACGCGCGGCCCGTTCCACGCCATCGGCAGGGTCGGTTCATCACCGACAATGGTGTTTCCGGCAGCATCCAGAAAATTAATCAGCAGCGGTGACTTCTGTATTTGCACGATGACAGGGCCAGAGGAAATACGAATTTCTGCTTTTTCCTCTTTCAGCGAAAAAGGCGGTGGCTCGGAAGTTTCGATGATTGCCCACGAAAAGTCCTTGGGGAAAACTCCGTGGCGTCCCACGCGGACACGAACGATGCCTTCACGGAAAAAGGTCACGCGGACCTTTGCGTTGTCGGCAGTTAACTCGACGCCGTCTTTGAGCCGCTCAACTTTCTGGACCTTGCCAATGTGTTCCCATCCCGTAGCGTGGATGGGGGCGCCAATGCAACAGAGCACCAGCGCAAGTAGCACCAACCGGCAGAAAGGACCGCCCATAGCTCTCACCCCTGCAACTGCCAAACCCACTTGATCGTCCTGCAACGTGCGGTGGTAACGCCTTGTTATTGAGCATGTTATACGCTTACGAGCGGCAAGGGTAGGAGAAGGATGCAGTGCTAGCCCGGCGTATCGCCGGCCAGAGGCCAGCGCTACCAACAGCATGGCCTTCGTGCTAGAAAAAAAACGCCCGGCAGGCACCGGGCGTTTCATCATCTTTTGTATGTTGCGTGTATCTAGCTGAGCCTGACCCGGCGCGCTTTAGATATGGCAACTCTCCGCGCCACGCTTCTCGAGGTACCGCTGGTGATATTCCTCGGCCCGCCAGAATGGCCCCGCCGCGCTAATTTCCGTGGCAATCGGAGCACGAAATTTCTTGCTGGCGTCGAGCGTCTTCTTGGACTCGCGCGCTTTCGCTTCCTGCTCCGACGAATGAAAGAAAATCGCCGAACGGTATTGCTTGCCGAAGTCCGGTCCCTGACGATTGACCTGCGTGGGATCGTGCATAGCCCAGAACGCATCCAGAAGTTTGTCGTAACTCAGTTTCTCCGGGTCGAATGTTACCTGCACCACTTCCGCGTGCCCCGTAGTGTCCGTACAGACATCCTTATACGTTGGATTCGTGGTTTTTCCTCCGCTATAACCCACGGTCGCGTCGATCACTCCGGGGATGCGGCGGAACGCCGCTTCAATTCCCCAAAAACACCCGGCACCAAATGTCGCTATCTCTTGCATTTGCTCCTCCGCTCCTTATGTTAGCTCGTTTGCGCTTTGATGCTCACTTGGATGCGGCTGCCTGGCGCGACGATTCATTACCGCGATCAGGACGCCTTCTTGGCGGTTGCCGCAGTCTTCGCCGTGCCCAGACCCTTCAATTTCTCCTGCGCCGGCGCTTTGTACGGGCTGTCCACCGAAGCTGCCTCTGTTAGAGCCTGCTTGGCCTCCGGAAGTTTCCGCAAATTCAGGTAAGCAAATCCCAGGCGGTACTGGTTCCGGGCATAACTAGCGGCGTTTGACTTCAGCAGAGGCGCGGCTTTGGTCAGCGCCTCTACCGCTTGGGCGTTCAGCTTTTTCTGCAGGTCAACTTGGCCCAGAGCGCTTAGCGCCAGCCCCTTCTGCAAGGAGTTCTGTTGCCGCCAGTCGGCGTCGCTCATACCTTCGGGCTTCTTCGCCGCTTCGCACAGCGCTGCGGCTTTTTTGGCGTAGCTTTCGGCTTTGTCCAATTGTTCGTTCTTTTCGCTGTAGTCATCGGCCAACAGCAGCAGTATTCCGATGTTGTCCGGGTCTTTCGCCAAAACGCTGCTGGCAACCTCTGACATTTTGGCGCGGTTCTGCGCCTGCTGGTAAGCAAATGCGGCCATAGTCATGGCCTGCTCCGCATTGGGAGAATCCGGGAAGATCTTTGAGAACCGCACCAGTAATTCCGCGCGCTTCGCGGGTTCCTTTTGCTGGTTCGCGGCGTTCAGCAGCGATTGCTCGATGTAGTTCTGGTTGTCCTTGATTTCGTCCAGCTTGTTCCTCTGCTGTAAGGTCCAGGCGTCGGGGGGAGTCCCGCTCGGAGCGGGCATAGTCTTGTACCGCTGGATAGTCCCGCCGGCTTTCTCTCCATAGTCGAACAAACGAGTCACGTCACCCTTTTCGTTCGCGGCGCGCACCATGTTGACCGCGTTCGAAAAATTGTCGGGGTCGAGCGTGAGGATTTTGTCGCCATATTCGAACGCTTTGTCGTACCGCTTCGCGTCCAGGTAATAGCTCACGTATTGCTCGTTTGCCACGATCGCAAAATCGCCTTCGGCGTGCGCCTTTGCGAAAGCATCGATCAGCTGCAATTTCTGGACAGGATCGGTAGCGGCATTGATAGCCGAAAGCTGATGGTCCTCCTCGGACCCTGCCGGGATCGTCACGCCTTTGCCAAATTGCGCGCAAGCTGGACCAGCAGTAATCGCCAGTAGCAGCAAACCTCCCAAAAAGTTTCGTGAGTGCCACACGGTTCGCCTCCTGTATGTCGGAGTTCTGATAGGGGAGTAACCTTGCAGCGCATCTTAGTGCGCCGGCCTCGTCGTGGCAAACGAAATTGCATTGCGACGTACTCAGTTCTCCTGTGCAGCTCCCGATTTGACGAGAGGCTTTCATCCGCGAGAAAATTGGTGGTTTGGACCGGGAGGTTTGGATGGACCTGGGGCTCCGTGGACGTGTAGCCGTGGTTGCCGCAGCCAGCAAAGGGCTGGGGCGCGCGGCGGCGCGGGAACTCGTCCGTGAAGGGGCTAACGTCGCCATCTGCGCTCGCACCGCGAAAGACTTAGAACAGACCGCCTCAGAGCTGAGCGCGCTTGGCGGCGGAGAGGTCTTCTGGCAAGCCGTGGACGTTAGCGATCCTGCCGCCGTCTCCAGCTTTATCGCCGCCATTATGACCCGCTTCAGCCGCGTCGATATTTGCATTACCAATACTGGTGGCCCTCCGTCTAAGTTATTCGCAGCCACTACGGACGAGGACTGGCGCACCTGGATCGATCAGCTCCTGATGAGTACCGTCTATTTCGCAAAAGAAGTGCTGCCGATTATGAAAAAGAACGCCTGGGGTCGATTTTTGACCATTACTTCTTACTCGGTGAAGCAACCGGTGGACGGCCTGCTTCTTTCTAATTCCTTAAGGGCCGGTGTTACCGGCCTGGTGCGCACCCTGGCCAATGAATATGCACAGTTCGGCATCACCGTAAACAATGTCTGCCCCGGGTATACACGCACCGACCGCCTTGATGATCTCGCGCAAATGACCGCCGCGCGCACCGGAGCGTCTCAGGAACAAGTCTTCGCCAATTGGTACAAGCTCATTCCCGCCGGGCGGCTCGGGAGGCCAGAGGAATTCGCGGCGGTGGTCGCGTTTCTCGCTTCCGAACGCGCCAGCTACGTGAATGGGGTGTCGCTCACCGTGGATGGAGGAACCACGCGCAGTCTTTTGTAAATCGAATGATCCACGTCCCTCACACACTTACACTTTCCTTGCTCGCCGGCAGATACGCAGTCGCGAAACTTTCCGCCGGAGTGGCCATCCCGGAATCGGCAACGCAGGGGGAATTTTTCAGCGTCACCCGCACCGCCGACGAACTTTCGCTAGTGACTGCGGAAGGCAATGTTCCGGCCGACGCAAATGTAGACGGGGGTTGGCGCGTATTCAAAGTTCACGGCCCGTTCGAATTTACTGAAGTGGGCGTGCTGGCTGCGCTTACCGAGCCGCTTGCTCGCGAAAAAGTCGCCATCTTTGTTGTTTCGACCTTCGATACCGACTACCTGCTCGTTCGCGAAGGAAATTTGCACCCTGCGACAACCGCCATGCAGCGTGCCGGCCACCATGTATTGGGAATTTAAGGGGAAGCGAGCAGCAGCTCGACCCAGGAGAAAAATAGGAATGCAATTTCGCAATTTGATGAATTCTTGCAGCCAATCCATCGCCGCCGCTGTGGTTGGTATCGCGCTGCTGTCCTTCGGCACCTTGTGGATCAAGGCCGACGAGCCTTACGCGCGCAGTCGAGATTACGATCTCCAGCATTCGCGCATCGCCTTGCGCTTCGACGTCACGGAAAAGAAGGTCATCGGGGACGTTACCCACTCGGTTTCCATTCTTCGTAACGGCACGGACAGAATTTCCTTCGATTCCGTGGGGCTACAAATCCAATCGGTCACCTTAAACAAAGCCAAGGCAAAATTTGACACCACCGACACCAAGCTGAACGTCGCGCTGCCCAAAGCCGCAAAGCCCGGCGACAAATTCGAGGTCGAAATTAAGTACGAGGGTAAGCCGTCCAAGGGCATCTACTTTATCCTGCCCGACAAGGACTATCCTAACCGGCCCACACAAATCTGGAGTCAGGGCGAATCCGAAGACACCCGCTACTACCTACCCACCTACGATTATCCGAACGACCGCCTGACCACCGAAACGATTCTGACGGTCCCGACAAATTGGCTCACAATCTCGAATGGCAAACTCGTCAGCGTCAGCGAAACCAGGGATGGCCAGAAAGTCTGGACCTGGCGTGAATGGCAGCCCAGCTCCACGTATCTCTTTACCGTGGTTGCCGGTGAACTCTCCGAAGTGAAAGATACCTGGCGCGACGTTCCCGTCACTTATTACGCGCCGAAGGATCGTGGCGACAGACTGGCGCCGAACTACAATCGCACGCCCGCGATGATCGATCTCTTTTCGAAAAAATTGGGTGTCGATTATCCATGGGAAAAATACTCCCAAGCCATGGTCGATGATTTCGTCGCGGGTGGTATGGAAAATTCCAGCGCGACCACCAATACCTCTAGTTCGCTTCGCAGTCCGCAACTTGTTCCCGAATACCTCGAGGGCGAAGATCCGCTCATCTCCCACGAACTGGGCCACCAGTGGTTTGGTGATCTGGTTACTTGCAAAGATTGGGGCGACATCTGGCTGAACGAAGGCTTTGCGACGTACATGGAAATGGTCTGGGCCGAAGGGCATTTCGGCAAGGATCAAGCCGATTACGAGCGCTGGGAAGCCATGCGCCAATGGTTCGCGAACACTTCTCTATTTTCCAAGCCATTGGTGCGCCACGATTTCGATGATTCCAGCGAATTCGATGGAAACGCGTATGGCAAAGGTAGCCTAGTGCTTTACATGCTGCGGCGAAAACTGGGCGACGATGCGTTTTACGCCGGACTGAAACACTATTTGGAAGTGAATCGCGGCAAGAACGTGGTCACATCCGATCTGGTCAAGGCTATCGAGGAAGCTACGCACACGAATGTGGACGAATTCTTTGAACAGTGGGTTTATGGTGCAGGCGCACCTCAATTCTCGATCAGTTACAGCTACGATCCAAAAAACGGGGTGTCACTTAGCGTCACACAAACGCAGAAGCGCGAAGGCAGAGTGGGTTTGTTCCGCGTGCCGGTGGAAGTGGAAATTACCAACGCCAATGGCTCGCGACTCTACCCCATTTTGGTGTCCAAAGAATCCGAAACCTTCACCTTCCCGTCCGAAGCGGCTCCCAAGATGGTCCTCTTTGACAAGGGCAATCAAATCTTGAAAAAAGCCGTGTTCGCCAAAGAAAAGTCAGAATGGCTATACCAGTTGAAGTACGCCAGTGAAGTCGCGGAGCGTGCGGACGCGGCGGTTGCTCTCGGAAAATTGAAGAATGATCCGGACGCCCTTGCTGCGCTCGGCGAAGCCTTGCAGCATGATAAGCACTCCGGGGTGCGCATGACCGCAGCTAGTTCGCTCGGCGAAATGGGTGGGTCTCCCGCCGCGAAGCAACTTATCGATGCGCTTCCCTCCGCAAACGAAGCGTGGGTACGCGCCGCGATAGTCCGTGCGCTTGGAAAAGCGAAGGACGATGCCACCGTCGCCGCTAAGCTCGAATCCATCGCCAAAGAGGATCGTTCGTATCGCGCACGGGCCTCCGCATTAAATGCGCTCGGCCAGCTAAAGACGCCGGGCGCGTACGACACCTTGACCGCCGCAGTGAAAAGCGATTCGCCCGACGATATTCTGCGCAACGCAGCCCTCCGTAGCCTGGGAATCCTGGGCGACGAACGCGCCGCCCCACTACTGGCGGAATGGTCCAAAACTGGCAAGGATTTGGACTCTCGTGAGCAAGCGATCAATGGACTTGCACGTCTTCAGAAAAACAATAAGGAAATCACCCAACAGATCGCTGGCTACCTCACCGAGCCGCATTTTTCCGTGCGCATGGCGTCCATATTTGCCCTGGGGGCACGCGGAGACGTGTCCGCCGTGCCGGCCCTGGAAGCGCTGCTAAAACGCGACGACCTAAGCATCGAGGTTGCGCCCATGGTCAAGGAACAGATCGAGCGCCTGAAAAATCCCTTGGCGAAATACAATCCGCATGGAGAGATGGGCGAAGAGGAAAGTGCCTCCTCGGCGAACGAACCGCCGCACGCAAATGATGGCGATGCGAAACTGAACCACCTCGAACAACTGGTTCAGGAAATGAATGAACGGCTGAAAACCATAGAAGGCCGTTTGCCGGCCCCGCAAAAATAGCCACAAGCCGTGCGAGCAATTTCTGGCCTATATAGCGGCCGCTTTCCAGGCGGGCGCTGCTGTTGTCCTAATTTCGCTATGGTTCTGACAGCAGAACGCGCAGATCCCGCAAATTATTCCCGGTTGGGCCGGTAACGATGGCGTCTCCCAACTTGTCGAAAAAAGTAAACGCGTCGCTGCGGCAGAAAAAGTCCTGCGCGTCCAGCGCCATCGTTCTTGCTCGACGAATGGTTTCTCCATCGGCGACCGCCCCAGCCGCAGGGCTGTTGCCATCTACTCCGTCCGTTCCCGCACTCATCACGGTAATTTTTCGACCGGAAATTTTCTCGGCACAGCACAACACAAACGCGGCATTTCTCCCGCCAAGTCCGTCGCCGGTTACGGGAGAACTCAATTCTCCATCTGCGATAATCGCAATCCGTCGCCCTGGATTCTCTTTTTGGCACGCGTCCAGGCAACCCAGCAAATAGTCCGCTGCCTTTTCGATTGGCCAATCGTCGGTGGAGTTATCGCACTCGGTCAGGAATCCATGGGCTTCGGAGGCGTGATGCGCGGCATGGAACAGATCGTCCAATCCAAGCAGCAAAATGAACACCGCTTTCTCGAAGACCGGATCTCCCGGCTTCGGCGTTTCCGGCATATGCCCGGCGTCGATCCATTTCACAACGCGTGGGGGAAATTTCTCGCGCAAACAAAAATCTTGAACAATTTGTTCGACATCCTGTTTCGTAGTGGGATCGGGCAGAGACGGTCCGGATGCCAGCGCAGCCTCTTTTCCAGCCGGAACATCCGTCACCGCCAAAGTTATTTTCTTGGCGCGGCCCGCGGCAGCTGCTAGTCGTCCGCCTTTTACTGCGGAAAGATGCCGCCGCACGGTATTCATCGCATCGATCGGCGCGCCGCAGGTGACCAGCGCTCGGTGAACATCTTGCACATCGTTCAATTCCAACGTCGGGTCCAGCGGCAATTCCACAAGCGCTGACCCTCCGCCCGACAGCAGAAAGAAGATTGCCGTTCGCTCCGTGGAATTTTGAAGCAATTCCAGAATGGCTTCCGCCGCTTTCCAACTATATTGATCTGGCACCGGATGCCCAGCCTGAAAGTATCGCAACCCGCTAACAGACTCGCCTGGCGAAGTGGGCGCGGCAACCACACCGCGGCAGGAAACATTCGAGGGCAGCAGCGGCAGAAAGCCGGACACCATCGCGTGTGCAGCCTTGCCTATTGCAACCAGCTTCACTTCGCTTACGGTGGAAAAATCGAGAAACGCCCCAGGCAATACCAGGTGAGACGCCTCGCGGTACAACTTCCGCCCCATCACAGCGGGAATATCTATCGAACCCAGCGTGCGCTGGAAAATCTCCCGGGCAATCTGTTTGCCTGCTGGCATGGAAGCCACCAAGGGGTCAGGATTTCTTCAACACGGCGGGATTCAACATATTTGGCGGCATCTGCCCGCTGAAAAGCGCCACCACGTTCTTTGCGGCCATCACGGCCATCTTCGTTCGCGTTTCCACCGAAGCCGACGCCAGGTGCGGCGCCAACACCACATTCGCGCGCTTCAGCCCTGGGTGAATAAAAGGCTCTTGCTCATACACATCCAAAGCCGCCCCCGCAATCTTTCGCTGATCAAGAGCTGCAACCAACGCGGATTCCTCCACCACCGGACCGCGTGAGGTGTTGATCAAGAACGCGCTCGGCTTCATACGGTAAAATTTGGGCGAATCAAACAGCCCGCGTGTCTCGGGCAGCAGCGGAACGTGCAGGCTAACAAAGTCCGATTCCGCCAGCAACGTATTCATGTCCCGGAATTCCGCATTCAGCGATTTCTCCACATCTTCCGTCGCGCGCACCGCATCTGTGTAAATCACTTTCATCTGAAATCCCAGCGCCCTTCGCGCAAGTGCGCGCCCAATCCGCCCAAACCCCACCAGACCCAGTGTCTTGCCCCAAACGTCCGCGCCGCACAACTGGTCCAGGTTCCAGCCCTTCCAGTTCCCGGAGCGCGCCAGTTGTTCGCCTTCGCCGAGCCGCCGCGCAACCGCCATCATCAATAGCCACGCAAAATCCGCTGTCGTTTCGTCCAGTACGCCCGGAGTATTGGTAGCCACGACTCCGCGCTTAGTGCAGGCATCCACGTCAATGTTGTCAAACCCGACCGCTACATTGGATGCAATCCGCAGCTTCGGGGCCGCGCGCAGAAGCTCATCGTTCACTTTTTCGGTCAGTAGGCAAATCAGCCCTTCCTTATCCTTCAGCTTTCGGAACACTTCCTCACGGGAAGGGCGATCGCTGCCGTTCCAATATTCTGCGTCGCAGCTTGCACTCAGGGTGCGTCGAGCTTCGTCAAATAGCGTGTGCGTTACAAATACTCTGGGCCTCGCCATGCGCCTTCATCCTCCGATTCAGCGTCATACACTAGCACAGACATCACGCTGCAACAGCCGGGCATTGCTAGTAGTGCGGAGAACTCACTATAGTGAACCTATGGGCCAGCTTTCTCCTACGACGCGCTCCTCCCTGTTGTCCGAACTCAGAGGCATGCTGGGCCCGGACAACGTGCTGAGCGAGCGCTCCGACCTGCTTCTGTACGAATTCGATGGCTCCGTGGTCAAAGGCCAGCCTGAAATTGTGGCTTTTCCGCGCAGCGCGGCAGAAGTTTCAAAAGTCGTCAAGCTCGCCAACAAATTCCAGGTGCCCATCGTGGGCCGTGGTGCCGGCACGGGGCTTTCCGGCGGCGCATTGGCGCGTTCTGGCGGCTTGATGATCGTGTTTGCGCGCATGAATCGCATTTTGGAGATTGATCTGGAGAATCGCCGCGCGGTGGTTCAACCCGGCGTCGTGAATCTGGACATCACCAAGGCCGTTGAACAAGCGGGTTTTTACTACGCGCCCGATCCCAGCAGCCAGAAATCCTGCACCATCGGCGGTAACGTCTCTGAAAATTCCGGTGGTCCACACACGTTGGCCTACGGCATAACCACAAATCATGTGACAGCGCTGGAGCTGGTGTTGCCGGACGGCGAGATTGTGCGCATTGGCTGCAAGCAAGGCGACCCACCCGGCTACGACCTGTGTGGCCTTTTCGTGGGAAGCGAAGGAACGCTCGCGCTGGTCACGGAAATCACCGTGAAGTTGTCGCGAAAGGCCGAAGCCGTCAAGACCTTGCTGGCGATCTACGAAACTGTTGAGGACGCCTCTCAGACGGTGGTGGATATTACTGCGCGCGGGATCACTCCAGCCGCCTGCGAAATGATCGATGGTTGGACGCTCGTGGCCATTGAAGACTACATCCACGCCGGATTTCCACGCGACAGCGGTGCGATTCTGCTGCTTGAGGTCGAGGGCCTGCGCGAATCCGTTGCCGAACAGGTCAGCGCCATCGAAGAGGTCTGCCATCTACACCACGCGCGCGAGGTTCGCATCGCCAAGGATGAGTGCGAGCGCGAACTTTTGTGGAAGGGTCGCAAGAATGCCTTCGGCGCCATGGGTCGGCTGGCTCCCGCAAATTACGTTTTGGATGGCGTGATTCCGCGCTCAAAGCTCCCGTCGGCATTGCGAAAGATTCAAGAAGTTGGACAGAAACACGGTCTGGGCATAGGCAATATTTTCCACGCTGGTGATGGCAACCTGCATCCTCTTGTTCTTTACGATCCGCGCAAGCCCCACGATTTCGAAACCGCGATCAAGGCAGCCGAGGAAATCATTCGTTACTGCGTAGAGCTAGGCGGCACCCTCACTGGCGAACACGGTGTGGGCATGGAAAAAAGCGAATTGATGCCGCTGCTTTTCACTGACGCAGATTTTGATCTGATGCGGCGCATCCACGATGCCTTCAATCCAGACTCCTCACTGAATCCGGGCAAAGTCTTTCCGATAAGTAAGGGTTGTGGCGAAATTCGCACTCGGCAAAAGCCCCAGCCGGGAGTCCACCCATGATCGCCACCACCGTCCTTGCTCCCAGGCTGGAAGGCCTCCTCGGTTCCGCAAACGTCATTTCCGCCCCGGAAGAGTTGCAACGCTATGCGGTCGATGAAATGATTCCCTCGGCGATTGCCAAACCAAGCTCGGCCGCGGAAGTTGCAGAAGTTATTCGCTTCGCGATAGCCGAAAAGCTTTGCGTTATCCCGACGGGCGGCCGCACAAAGCTTGGAATCGGGCGGCCACCCGATCGCTACGACATCGCCATCGATATGACCGGCTTCAACGAGTTAGCGCATTACGATCCTGGCGATCTCACTTTGAGCGCCGACGCCGGGATGACCGTTCGTGCTCTTCAAGAAGCGGTTGCGGCAAAGGGGCAATTCCTTCCGCTGGCGCTGCCATTTTTTGCAGAAACCACCATCGGTGGCAGCGTTGCTTCGGGTATCGATTCGGTGTACCGCCGTTTGTTGGGCAATGCACGCGATTTTTTGATTGGCGCGGAATTCGTCGACGGCAAGGGGGCAAACTGCAAAAGCGGCGGGCGCGTCGTAAAAAACGTCACAGGCTACGACCTTCACAAACTCCTCATCGGCTCCCTGGGCACCCTGGCGGTGGTCACACGGTTGAATTTTCGAACCTATACCTGGCCCGAATCGTCCGCGTCCCAGGTCGCCAGTTTTTCTTCGCTGGAAAACGCTCTGGCTTTCCGCGACGCCCTCGAAACATCAGGCCTGCCATTTTTCAACCTGGAGGTCCTAAGCCCGGGCTTGGCTTCCGCGTTCGCCGAGCGTCTGCGCGCGAAAAATACAACTCCTCCCTCCGTATTCGACGCAAACGGCTGGGTCGTCTACGCCGCGTGGGCCGGAAATTCGTCGGTGGTGCGCCGCATACAGACTGACCTGGAAGTCTGCACGCAAAAGAGCACTCCGCCGTCAGTGGAAACGCTCAGCGGTAACCTGAACACCGACGTTCATGTCCTTTTTCGTGAGGCGTTTCCGCTTCTCCGCGCCCCTTCTCGAGACGCTGTCGTTCTGCGATTTGTTCATCCGCGCCTGTCGCCCGAAAATCTCCACGATCTCTGCAAAATTGCGGCGAAAGAAAGTCTTACCGCCCACGTCCTTCTGCGGCCGGTCGGCGTCAGCTACTTTGCTCTCGTTGCCGGCAGCGGCGAAGGGAACGCAAACGGCGGCCTGGCTCGAGCCGCAAATGCAGCTATTTCGCGACTTACAAAAAACGGTGCAACGCACTCCGTCCTTCACGCGTCTACTCCGTTGAAGGCTTCCATTCCTCTTTGGGGCCCGCAGGGCCCGGATTTTGCGCTCATGCAACGTTTGAAGCGCGCCTTCGACCCGAGCAACACCTTCGCGCCCGGCCGACTCGCGGAAGGATTGTAAAACTTGCCCGTCGAACAATCGATTCCAGGCCTTGTTCCCGTTTACGAGGATTACGCTCGTTGCGTCCATTGTGGCCTGTGCCTCAACCACTGCCCGACCTACAAACTCTGGCATCTCGAAGCCGATTCGCCGCGCGGCCGGATCCGCCAGATGATTCTCGTGAACGAAGGCGAACTCCCTGTCGGAGATGTCTTCGTCGATCACATTGATAAATGTCTGGATTGTCGCTCCTGCGAAACCGCGTGTCCGTCCGGCGTTGAATATGGAAAATTGGTCGAATACGCACGTGCGCGAATTGAACAGGAATACAAACGGCCATTCCTGACCCGCCTGATGCGCGATTCCGTTTTCAATAAATTGCTGCCATATCCAGAGCGAATCGCTTTGGTGGCAAAGCTGCTGCGCATTTACCAACAGTCGGGCATGCAGGCCATCGCTCGCGCCACTGGCCTGTTAAGACTGATGGGCCTTGCCGAGCGTGAACGCCTTCTGCCTCCCATCGATGACCATTTCTTTTTTGACCAGCTTGGCAAGACTTATCCGGCCATCGGCCCGCGCCGGGCATGCGTCGCTTTCTTCGCGGGATGCATCGCCAACGTCACCTTCTCCAGACTGAACGAAGCCACCATACGCGTTCTCACGGCTAACGGCTGCGAGGTAGTGATCCCCCGCGAGCAGTTATGTTGCGGAGCGCTCGCCGCTCATGCGGGCGTTCGCGAAGCGGCACGTTCGCTGGCCAGGAAGAATTTCGCGGCATTTGGCAAGAACGATTTTGACGCCATCCTCACCAATGCGGCCGGTTGCGGCTCCACTCTCAAGGAATACGATCACCTATTCACTCTGGAGGATCCCGAGTATCCCGCAGCTGTGTCCTTCGCAAAGAAAGTTCAGGACGTTACCGAATTCCTTGCCAACCTCGGCCTGTCGATGCCGCTTCAGCCGTTCTTCGCACGTGTTACTTACCAGGATTCTTGCCACTTACTACACGGCCAGAAAGTGTACGAAGCACCGCGCCAGCTGATTCGCTCCGTTCCCGGAATCGAATTTGTGGAATTGCCATACTCGGACATCTGCTGTGGCTCGGCCGGTAGCTACAACATTCAGCAGCCGCAAGCCTCGCTCGACCTGCTCGCGGAAAAGATGTCCAACGCGAAAGCCACGCAAGCGCAACTGATCGTCACCGCAAATCCGGGATGCCTGCTGCAGATGCGTGCCGGCACGGAACTGCACAAAACAGGACAGCAAGTTTTGCATGTGATGGAACTGCTGGATCGGGCTGGAAATTACCGCCAGCGCGAATCTGCCGAAGTCTAGCGCTCGCCAATTATGTATCGGCAGCCTCGCGACCCTGTCTTCGCCGAATGCACTGCGCCCGCCGGCACGTCGCAACGCTCGCCCTCGCGAAAGGTTTTCGTCGCGCCTGCCATCGACAATCTGAGTTCACCCTGCAAAATTACATGCGCGGTTTCACTAGCGTGCACGTGCTCGGGGTAACTGGCATTCGGCCGGTCTTCCCAGACATAAGTCTGCGAAAATCCCTCCTTGCGAAGTCTCCTCATAATTTCCTGCTCGTTCATGCTGCCATTGTACCGCTTTCGAAAATAGTCCAAAAACGGAGACGCCCTCCCTGCAGCAATGGGGGTCGCTGCAGAAAGGGCGTGCCGTCTTCAGGAGAGAAGATCGTTAGGCGCGTCGCTTATTCGCCTGCTGGTGGAGCGGCTTCCATGGGCATCGCACCTGGTTCGCCGGGTCCACCCGCACCGCGCCTGCCCCTGCCGCCCGGTCCGCCTTGCTGCACGGTGTAATCCGCAGGCACGGCAAACAGCGTGGCGGCCGGTTCTGTCCGCTGGATGTTGGTCAACGTGTAGGTTGTCTGGCCAAGACGTGGATCAGTGCGTACGCTCTTAACCACGATTTGCAGCTCCGGCGAATACCACTGTTCGCTGGTGACAATGATTGGCTTGTCGTTTCCGATTTCACCAACAGCGATGGTGCGCGTAAAGCGGGTTCCCTGCGCGTTGATGCCGTTGATCGATTGCGTGCCGAGGTCTTCCTTCTTCAAGCGGCCACTGGCGATTTCCGCCTGCTCGCGCGCCTGAATTCTGGCCTCGACATTTGGGCCGGCTGCCGTAGCGGCGTTGCCACCCTTCCTGCCTCGACCGTGTGCCGGCAACAGCATCGCGATCTTCTGGTCCGGATGCAGGACGAAGGCTTTGGACGCTACCGGGTCGTTGAGCGTCACGATCGACTTGTTCTGTCCGCTGGTCGCCAGGGGTCCAACCGCAGGCAAAGTCGTTTCCCGCCGAGTTCTACCCTGGCCGTCGCGGTACACATTCGACTGAATCTTGCGATCGATCACTGTGCCGTCGCCAAGCGTCTGGATCGTCTCCGAAACTGCCACGGCGCTATATGGCGCGCCGGCAACCACTTTCCCCGGGTGCATTTCGCTGAACCCGAGGATCTCCATTCGTCCTCCCATCGGCCCGCCCGGCATCATGGTGTCGGGTCCAAGCGGCGGACCCGGAGGTGGCTCTTGCGCAAACACCACACCACCCATCAGAAGACATGCTGTAGCGACCTGCGACAATTTCCGTTTCATCATCATCCGTCCCTCATCTCTTCTCTCCCGATCTGTGGCGACGCGGCCGCAGTAATCCCAATTGCTGTCGTTAGTTATTGTTGCTTTGCGGCAGGCGCACAGCCTGAGGCTGTCCATCCTCGCCCACCAGCAGATCCACTTGAATCCAGTCCGCGGCGCGTTCCTCATTCACCGCCAGTCCCAATGCTCCTAGAGATCCTCGCTGCATTCTCACCTGCAACACCGTGCCATCTTCCAACATGCCGGGAACGTCTTCAGGCAGCAGCGTGAATTCCTCGCTGTCGTTGGACGCCAGCAAAGTCTCTTCAGCAGTTCCACTCACATCGCTCGCCGGGTTCGTCGCTTCCGGCGTAACTTTCTGGCCCGCTGCGGTCGCAATCGAGGAACCGTTCCCGGAAACATTCACCTTCGTCTGGCGCCAATTCGCCCAGGTCACGGCCACGGCTAGCAGCGCCGCTGCTGCCAGGCCCCAACTCGTAATCACCGCGGCGCGCCGCATCTTTACTGTCTTGTGTTGCGTCCGGAATTCCTGCCGCAAACGGAACTCGACGCGTCCGGAAATCTCGGCGTCTCTGGTTTCTGCGCCGATCGCGCGCAGATCTTCCTGCAAAAGCCGCCAATTTTCGTGCAAAGTCGCGCATTTGCTGCAACTCCGCAAATGCTCTCGTGCTTCCGCTTCCTGCAGGCCATTCCCGGTGGACCCCCCGAGGTTCAGCGCGGCAATCTCGAATTCTTCACACGTCATACGCTGCCTCTCCCACTCATTCATCGGCCGGCACTCACTCGTTTCGGTACGTCTCGCAAAATTTCCAACTTGGCCAGCAGCAATGCGCGCCCCCGATGCAATCGCGAACGGATCGTGCCGATCGGGCATTCCAGCGCTGCGGCGGCTTCCTCATAACTCAGCTCTTCCAACTCGCAAAGCACAATCGCTTCGCGGAATTCCACCGGCAATTGCATCACGGCGTTGCGCACCATCTCTTGCCGCTGCTTCAGTTCTACCCATTGCGCTGGGGTCTTTTCGTCGCTCAACCGCGCAAGCGGAGCGTTTCCTCCTTCCACTTCCGGTTCCAGCTGCAATTCCCGCGGCAAGCGTCCTTGATGCTTCATAATCCGGTTGCGTGCAATCCCGTATAGATATCCGCCCAACGTCCCACGCTCGACATCGAATTTCTTCGGATCGCGCATCAATGTCATGAACACGTCTTGCACCACCTCTTCCGCAGCCCAGCGATTGCCCGTCATGCGCAGAGCGAACCGGAACAGCGGCGCCTGATACCGGCGATAGAGCAGCACGAAAGCGTCTTCGTCACCCCGCGCCGACTTGCGCAGCAATACGTCGTCCTTAAGGATCGGCTCGATCTGCATCTCTCCTGGTGCGACGTCAGCTGTCACAAGTTAATTCCTAGACACATACAAAAAAGTTCCCCCCCCCCAACAATCTACAGCCGTCCGGCAAACAAAACCGTGCTAGGTCGCACCACACGTCTCTACAAACCCGATTGTAGCGCTTAAGTTGTTCCACAATTTAGAGTTGCTGGCTTACCGGCAGAATATCTGTACGAAGGGCAACGGTCCAAACCAATGGCTCAGTTCTTTTTCTCCGGCCGGAACATTCCGGCAGCTATCCGCGTCACCATCCGCCTAGGCACGATTCTCTGTGCGTGCGCTCCCAGATAGTTCCCCGTCCCGGAAATTACATAACTCTTCCCGGCGGCCAGCGCTTCCAGACCGATCTGTGCCACTCTATCGGCTGTTTCCTGAGGATGCTTCTTGGTGAACTTCTCCTGCTGCGCTACCACATGAAATTCCGATGCTGTTGAACCAGGACACAAAGCGCACACGCGAATGCCGTGCGGCTTCATTTCCTCAGCGAGCCCTTCCGCAAAAAGCAAATCGAAGGCCTTGGTCGCTGCATATGTTGTGATATACGGCACTGCCTGAAAAGCCGCCGTAGATGCGAGAATCAAAACGTCGCCTCGCTTCCGTTCCACCATCCCCGGCAAAAACAGTCGCGTCAGGTGTACCACCGCGTGGCAATTCACCTCCACCATATCCAGCAAGCGCTGGGTTTCGACCTGCGTCAACTCGCCATACTGTCCGAATCCCGCGTTGTTGATCAGCAGGTCGATGGTCAGCCCTTTTTGTTTTGTGAACTCGAAAATCTCTGCCGGTGCTTCCGTCTTCGTCAGGTCGGCAGGGATTACTTCTGTGCGAATGGAATGATTCTTGGACAGCCTTGCGGCTAGTTCTTCCAAACGATCCCGGCGGCGCGCCGTAAGAACCAAATGCGTTCCTCCAGCGGCAAGTTCCTGCGCGAGGGCAACACCTATTCCCGCGCTGGCTCCAGTCACCAGCGCCCACTTTCCCTGCCATTCTTTTGTCACTGTGAAATTTACCTCAGGCAGAATCCGACTTACCCATGCGGATCACCGAATCTTTGATGCGCGTACCCTGATCCTTCATGCGTTCCATCAAACGTTTGGCCCAAACGAATTCAGCAGCCAGCACCGTCAATCCCAAAAAGATAACTACCCACCCAGGACCAGGCGTGAAAATCATAACCGCTCCAGCCAAAAGCAGCGTGAAGCCTCCCAATATTTTGAAGAAGCGCTTCACCTGTTCGATTGTTCGAAATTCCATTAGCTCTCGTTCCGAGACGAGCAACTACCACTTCTATTCTGAGGCCTTTGTCACATCCATTCAACAACACACACTCAGATTCGATCTAAAGGTACTCCTTCGAAGTTTAATTCTTGATGAACTCCAGCGTGAATGTTTCCGCAATTCCGCTTGCTTTTTGAAGCGGATGCCTCCGGTTTTGGCGTTCTAATATGCGGATCCTCTGCTGTTCCTAAGGTACCTCCATAACGTGATGTCAGTATTGTCAGGGTCAAGCAAGGATTTGATGATGCTGCGGGAGTATCTCCTTGCCAATAATCGTCGAGCAATTGGGACCTCCGGGCAGAGTGCCCATTCACGATCCTTCGATTCCACCTTCTCCGGATCCGAAACTGCCGCCAGCCCGTCCGGATCCGCAACTTCCCACTCCCGACCCCGATCCCGAAGTCCCTCCACTTCCTGGCCCGACGGATCCAGGCACGCCACCGCTTCCAATCGATTGGAACCGAGTCCTTGACGAACGGTTGTTAGTTCTCCAAGTTTTCGCCGGAATCAGTTGATCGAGATTGCTCTTCGGCAATGCCATCTCTACAGTTCAATGGCTCTTTCCGGGGAGCAGTGCGCGTGCGCGCTCCGGCGCCTGGCCGCTATCGTGTTTGCAGTATGCGTAGACATCTACGCCCTTGGAAATCCACTCTTCGAAGCGCTTCTTCCAAGCCGCCAATTGCTTTGCCGTGTAGTCTTCTCGTCGTAGACGCACATAAGTAAAATCCGCAGTCAGCACCTCAGGCGGTGTGTCCTCGTCGGTCTCGGCCAAACAAAGCGCCGTTCCATAACGCCTAAGGACTGCATACGTTTCCTCCGCGTGCCAGGACGGGTGACGCACTTCGAACGCAAACGCAAACGCCGGTGGACGCAGCGCCAGAAAATCTTCCAGTACCAGTTGATCAAATTTAAAATTGGGCGGAAGTTGCACGAGCACTGGGCCCAAATGATCGCCGTCATTCAACACGCTGGCTACTTCCAGGAAACGCTTCAGGGCGTCCTGACAATTGCGCAGCCTCTTGATGTGAGTAATCTGCTGGTTGGCCTTCAGAGCAAACTTAAATCCTTCCGGAACACTGGTCGCCCACTGCAGCAAAACCTTCTCGGTTGGCATGCGGTAGAAGGAATGGTTGATCTCCACGGTCCCGAACTGCCCGGCATAAAAGCCAAGCATTTCTCCGTTCGGTAGTTTTTCCGGGTAAAAACTCCCCTTCCACTCCTTGTAGGAGTATCCCGAAGTGCCTACGCGAAGCTGCCCTTTGCGAGAAATCGCCAATCTCCCTGTTCAGGCATTTAATCACACCAGTGACACTAGAAAAAAGCGCCGATCGTGAAAAGTCGTTATGGGAAGATGGCGGATCTGCTTGGAAGTCAAATGCTTGTCGAAGATCGAGCGGTCAGCCAAAACTGGATAGAGATGCTCTACAAATCCACCATACTTGTCGCTAGTGTCGCGTAGATCCCCACACCATAGTTCCAGGCAAGGAAGCAGATATGCGAGAAGCGAGCTTTGGACGTCGGTATACGGAGATCTTGCAAGTATTCCCAAAGGTCCTGCAGATCCGGGCGTTCGCCGGGCCTGATCCGCAGCAGCCGACAAATGGCGATCATTTCCCTCAAAAGCTTCCTGGGTGACCTTCTCCGGAGGAGCTGCCTTCCCATATGAGCGCCGAAACGCGATAGTCCTGTCAGCTTGATTGTGAACCATCCCTTACTTGCCCTTGCCAGTCCGCCTGTAGCGTCTCTTACCGCTCACCGTTCTGGTTCTTTCAGTGAGATGAGTCATGGCTTGTCGTAGAAGCCAATTCGCTTTGGTCTGGTAACCGCGGCCATCGGCTTTGAGCCATGCGATGACGTCGGAATCAAGACGCATCGTAACGGGCCTCTTGGTTGGTCGATAGAACTTGCCAATTTCGGCTCCGCTCCAATCGACAACCGCCGGAGCGTCCGAGAAATCAATGTCCTCGCCTCTTTTTGCGGCGATAGCTCGGATGTCTCGCTTCTGTTCCTTTGTGAGCTTCCTCATAGGCTCTCCTTTCGTGCGATTCGGCGGCGCGAGCCGAGATGACACGAATGACTTCTTCGTCGTGTTCCTCATAAAAGGTATGAACGACCGATAGAATCGAACCCGGCCCTATGGCTCCGACTGTTATCCAACGTTTCCTCATCCTCGAAAGTGACTTCACGCTGCAAAACGAGAAGGGCCGTTTCAAAGCGAACATCGTGCTGTGAAGGTTTTGCCGGTTTTTCTGCTCGTCCCATTCAAATCGCATGGCTCGCCACGACTGGAAGAGAATACGGTCCGCGCGCGCTTTGCCAATACATTTGTATGTACGGTATTGCTGCGGGCGCGCCCGGCACAAATAGTGGTGATACACACCACGGATTCAAAGGCAGGGAAATCAGCACGTTTGAGCGGCCTGACACATGGGTGACACTTCCTCCCCTAGGGTAGGAAGCGATGCTTTGGAAGGAGTGTTCGCTCATGGATGAACGTGTTCGGTTCGTCGCCCGTTTGCTGGAGGGCGAGAAGATGGCGGCGCTGTGTCGGGAGTTTGCTATCTCGCGCAAGACCGGCTACAAGATCTTTGACCGCTACGAAGAGTCTGGTCTGGAGGCCCGGACGGACCGTTCGCGCCACCCTGGCGATTACGGCAACCAACTGCCCCAACAGGTCGAAACTGCCATCCTCCATCTGAAGCGAGAAAAGCCGCACTGGGGTGCACGCAAGATTCGCGAACGCTTGCTGCGCCGCTTTCTTGTGAGGTTAAGGTTCCTGCGCGCAGCACCATCCACACCGTGCCGCCGAACCGTGCTCAGGGCACACCCTCATTGGGACAAATACCCAATGAAAAGTGTTACCTATGTAGCCGGTACGTTCTGTTACCCATATGTTCGGATCGCACAAAATCCGCTTCTGCTCAACTTGTGCGGTCGTGGGATGGGTGAAAATGCGTTAGGGTTGATTCCCTTTCAGAGGAGGCTCGGTAATAGAAATGTCAACCATGATTGGAAAATGATCTGACAATGATTCGTCAGGAGCTTCATTTACTTCCTGGAGCGTCCGGGCAAAATGTGGGCCAAATTTGTAGCTCCCTCCCGGTTTATCGGAGTCGGTGGCGTATCCCTTGACGAAGAACCAGTCGAGTTTGTATTCGCCCACTAGGCCACCATAAGTACGAGCTAAAGCGAATGTGTACCGAAAGCCCTTTGTGGCACGCTGGTTCGAATCACTCAGTGTTCCTCCCCTACCGTCAGCACTGCGAGCATTTTCGCCGCGGAAGTCGAAAGTATGGCCATCATCAAAGTGGAATTTGTCGAGATCGCCAAACATCTTTGCCTCTTTTTTCCGCGAAAGCAGTGGTAGGTCAAAACCGGTCGGATCATTCTTGTTTCGCATCATGTTCATGGGCATGAGGAGGATGGTGGGAGCTCCGGTTGACCACTTGATCGCACTGGTCGCCCACTTGTCCGGATCTTTCAGGCGATTCGTGATGACTTTCGATACGGAAGTGGGCGAAGTATCCGTTCCAGATGTATTGAGGTCACCGGCGAGAATCACCGGATTTTTCTCGCTTCTTATCCACCCGAGGATTTCGGTCATCTGTTTTCTCCGGCATTCCGGCTTGCACTTAGTCTCGAGGTGAGGCGCTACCACGGTTACGGCTCCCGTGGGAGACTCCGGAACTGCCAGCTCCACAATCAATATCGTGCGACCGCCTCGGCGGACCTCGCGCGTAATTCTCTCCATGAATGCGAGATTAGCGCCCGCTCGCTTCCCCGATTCCAGTTTGGAGATTTCTTTCTTTTCCCCAAGGAACCAGTCATAACAAACCGGGAGTGGACGAACTGTGGCCTTGAGAATCGGGTACCGGCTCAGAACAGCTGTGCCGTGTAGGCCGAGATAACGAGTTTTGTCGGGTTCGAAGGATTTCTGTATGTCCGCCTGCGCCGCCTTGTCCTCCATGTTCACTTTTTCCAGGCCAAGATTGAGCGGATCGATCTCGAGGAACTCGACGGCGTAGGCGTAATTCATTTTGAGTGACTTCGCGAGTTCTTGCGCAACGTCCCGGTAATCGGTTCGAGTGACTCCTTTGTCTACCTCGTTCAAAATGAACAGATCTGTGGGCTTAAGGATTTCCAGTTGCTTGTTGACCGCGTCCAGCGCTTCGACCGTAAGTGGCTTAGACTTAGGGTCCTTCTTTTCTTCCATGTATTTTCCAAACTTGTCCGGCTCGGTCAGAGCGATTTTTATCCCATCCAGTTCGATGCCGCGCTCGATGTTCCACATTGTTGCGCGGATGAATGGTCCAAGGGCATCAGATGAGGGGCGATTCGGCTTCGCACCGCCATAGAACGCTTCATTGCTCAAAAACGGAGTATGCAGCAACTGATCCAAACGGATCGCGAGTTCTGGACTGGAATCGTCTACCTTCTCTAGCTGAACCAGTTCGTCGAATGTCAGCAACTTAGGCTGCGACAGGCGGACGTACTCTTCTTTGCCAGTAGGTGTCTGACCCAGAATGCCCGCACATACCGAAAGAAGCAGAAAACTAGCGGTCCATCCAAGCAGGTGGGCTGAACAGGAGCGCGAAGACTTTCTGACTGACCGTGTGGCTTCCAATCTCAATCCCTCCGGCGAGCGATGTTAATTCATGTATCACCATCTTGAAGAGAACTCTTGAGCAGTGACACGCGAACATCAGGAATTTGAATTGCACGAGCATACACTAGGTTTTCGAACGCGGCTTGAACTTTTCGCACGGAATCGGATTTGGCGGTGCGAGTCCAGCGTGTCGTCGATCAGGATGAATAACTGAAGCGCGGCGGCCTCTCCACGGGTCGGAATTAGTTGTGACACTTGAAGGACAGTCTTGCCTTTCAACAAGTTTGCGGGAGTGTAGTGACTAGAATTCCGAAAGTCCAGTAAATGTTTTTTTAGGTGCATGTCAGGGGTTGGACCGTGTTGCGGGGGCTAAGGCAGGAGTGCGAAGGGTAGCCACCCTGCCGGAAGCCGACAATTTCCGACCCGGGTTAGTGACGAGGTGGTTTCCGTCGATGCGAAGTCTTTTCCATTGGGCACTTGGCTCGGATTCTGCTCTAGGTTTTTTCTTTCGTCCGCTTCCCTCAGAAGAAACCCAACGTCCTCGCTATCTGGGGAGCGCGAGCCTCCTATCATGTAGGCACCGGTTCCGACTCTGGGCCCCGGGCCACATCTAAACTCGAAATCCTTGAAGGAGGATTTCAATGAGAAGCCATACGCTATTTCCGGGACTGCTGGTTGCGTGTTGTTTGTTGGTATTGAGAGTCGGGACCGCGTCTCCTCAAGAGAAGGCGGCTGCTGGTGCCGTCCAGGTTCACGTAGTCATCACCGCCGAAGCAGGGCGTGATGACAGCGAAACGCCGGTACTGCGACAGGGCGACGTGAGGGTGATGTGGGAAACAATCTCAGCGACATTCGAGAATTTATTAGCGCGCAACCCGCGACGACACTAATCGCTATAGGTTACATGGCCAACGCAGGCGTCAACATCGCTCAGAATTTCACGTCGGATCACGCGCTCGCTGTGAAGGCTCTGCGCCTGCCCCGGGGGAATCTTTCGACCATGGATAGTCCGTATTTGTCGCTCATTAACCTGGTAAAGGGGTAGCCCCCACAGAACGTCCGCCGAGAAATCTTGATGGTGACCGATGGAATCGACCGGCTCCGCGGGGAACAACCCACGGCTTCTCAGCTAGGTCCGCGCTTCGGGCCCGCCTACCACTGACCAGCTTGGGAGTTTGCATGTGCGGTCTCGGGATGTAAGCTAGTCTTGGTCCTGGGACATACCGCTTGCAATCGATGACGTGGTATTAGGCAATCTCACGGGATTATTGGCGAGGATCAAACCGGCCGTTTCTGAAACCAAGTTTGAAGGCGATAAGTCCAGCAAGAATCCGACTTACATTGACGCTGTCGCCCGAACCAATGTCAAATTGGCCATCGAGAACATTCGGCTGCGAAGCCCGGTATTGGCGGACCTGGAGAAGAAAGGATCAATCCAGATCACCGGTGCGATGTACAGCGTCGCGAATGGCGTGGTGACCTTCATCAGCTAGCGGGTATGGTTGCTTCACAAAGCGAACCACAGATTTTTCGCGAAGGACAAGTAAAATGAACAAAAGTACAAAAGCATTCGCCATCTTGGTGTTCCTTGTTTCGGTTCTCGGCGTGTTCGCCCAGGACAAGACACCTCCGGAAGCCTACTCAGGCGTGGCCATGGGCACCGGAGGAAGTGCCGGCGGCAAAACTATCCAGTTTGATTTTCGCATCACGCAGTACACGACCGATCAAGAGGTCCAGAACTTCGCTCAACTCGTCAAGGAGAAAGGTACCGACGCTCTGCGTCGCGCATTGGAAAAGGAAGATAACGGACGCATAGCCGTCGTCGGCTCGACTGGTAATCAGATTGCAGTTGCCCGCAAACGACAAGAAGGCTCAAATACCATCATTACCATCGTTACAGCTCGCACGATGCCTTTCATGGAGTTATACAACAATGGACGCACCACCGACTACCCGTTCGGTTATCTTCAGGTGAAGCTCGATGCCAACGGCCAAGGCACTGGTCAAATTATGGCTGCTGCTAGAATCCGCTTCGACAAGAAGAAAGGACAGTATCAAGTTGAGAGCTTCGGCAACCAATATATAAAGGCTACAAACGTCCGTCCCTCGAAATGATAACTTTCTGCCCTCGTAGACGAGAAATGCGCCACAAATGGTGGTTAGTATTTGACATGCATGGCCTCAATCAGTCATACGTCAATCAGTTTGCGTAAAACTCCTGCTATCATGAATTAAAATGCTGACTTGCCGTCGATTCAAGTCGTTTGCGCTATTTGTGCCTGTGGTTCTCGGACTCATCTCCGAGACATGTTGCGCCCCCGGTTGTTCAGGTTACTCCGTTCTGACGCATGAAGCGATCATCGACGCCGCGTGGAAGGAAAGTATTGTGCCACTGCTCGTGAAGCGCTTCCCCAATGCGACACCGGAGGAACTGCTCGAGGCCCACGCGTATGCTTACGGCGGTGCAATCATCCAGGATATGGGCTACTACCCTTTCGGCAACTCGTTCTTCAGTGATCTGACTCATTATCTCCGAAGTGGAGATTTCGTTCTCGCCTTGATTGAAGAATCCACGGATTTGAACGAATACGCATTTGCGCTGGGAGCACTCGCGCACTATGCCGCTGACAACTCGGGTCATCCGATTGCAACCAATCGGGCCGTATCGATGACGTATCCGCAACTGGCAAAGAAATATGGACCGGTGGTGACGTACGAGGACAAGCCCTCCGCGCACATGAAGGTAGAGTTCGGTTTCGATGTGGATCAGGTCGCCAAGGGGCACTATGCGCCGAAGGCTTACCACGACTTTATCGGTTTTGAGGTTTCGAAAGCGCTCCTGGAAAGGGCATTCGCAAGAACATACTCGCTCGATTTGTCGAGCGTCTTTTTCCGCGTCGATCTGGCAATTGGCAGCTATCGGCACGCTGTTTCGACCGTCATTCCGCGCACGACCAAGGTGGCATGGCACCTCAAGAGGCGAGAAATCCAGCACGGCGATCCGAGCGAGAACAAAACCAAATTCGTTTACAACATTTCAAACTCCGGGTACCGCAAGGAGTGGGGCGACGTTTACGAGAAGCCCGATTTTTTCGCGCGGTTCAAAGCGTTCACTTTGTGCCTGATGCCGCGAATCGGTCCGTTCAGCGCCCTCGGATATCATCCGCCCACTCCGGCCGTAGAACAGATCTATATGCACAGTTTCAACGAGACGCTGGACCACTATCGATTGCTGCTCGTTGCGCAACGCGAGGGTGCGCTGCGTTTGCCAAACGACAACCTCGACACTGGTGGACTAACCGGCCCAGCTGTCTACAGACTTACTGATGAAACTTATGCGAAGTTGCTGGGAAAGACGGGAGGCAAACCTATCTCGCGCGATTTGCGTCGGGACATGCTTGCCTATTACGCCGACTTAGGGAAGGGATTCGCAACCAAGAAAGATCCAAAGGCTTGGCAAAAGGTTCTCCGTGAATTGGATAGGTTGAAAGCCATGCCGACTGCTGGTGTCTCCTAGGATTGATTTGTGTTTCAGAGAGGCCATGAGCCAACTCGTAATAAGTTGGATAATCGAAGAAGAAGACCGTCGACCTGCATTTTACTCCTGCCCGACCGCTTGAACAAATCAATGCCTTCTGCGATTTTATTCGGAACATTGTCGGCGCGAATGCGCGTCAAGGAGGTATGTAATGAAAGCGAATGCCCTGTGCCTGAGTGCGACCCTTATTTTGATCGGAACCTTAGCACCCGCGAGAACTCTGGGGCAATCACAAAACTCCACTGATGAGGTTCGGGAGTTGCGAAAGCTCGTCGAAGAGTTGCGGGCACAGATGAGTGAGATGCAGACGGAAATTGATCAACTAAGAGTCGGAAAACCAGTGGCATCCCCCCCGCCCGCTATCGCTCCTATAGCCCCTCCGACTCCGCAACAGGGCACGATCGAAGCCCCACATCCTCCTCGGGAGAGCACACTATCGCCGCAGATTGGAGAAGCTACTGCGGAATACCAGGAATTTGATGAGGACGCGGCGGCAACCCCGCGGTTCGATAACCTGCCTCTGGAGCCGAAGTATAACGGCTTCTTTAAATTACCTGGAACACAAACGATTTTGAAGATCGGTGGTTTCTTCAAGACAGACTTTATCTATGATTTGAAACCCGCGGGTAACACTTTCTTGTTCATTCCTTCCTCCTTTCCCATTCCGCAAGTGCCCGGCGTGTACGATACCAATGTTTCCATCCGGCCCACACGCCTGAGCCTGGATTTCCGGATTCCAAGTACCGCGCTGGGCGAAGCCCGCCTGTACTTGGAAGGTGACATGTTTGGAACCAACGCCACCACGCCGCGGCTGCGCCATGCCTACGCTCAAGTGAGTAACTTGCTCATCGGCCAGACTTGGACAAACTTCATGGATCCGGACGCAATTGCTGACAGTTTGGACTTTCGGGGACCGAATGGAATGGTTCTTCTGCTGAATCCACAAATTCGCTACGGATTTGCCCTGGGTTCGAGCACCACTTTTTACGTTTCCGTGGAAAGGCCCAGCTCGGACGTTTTCTTTCAGACACCTCAATTTGCCGCCCAACCCAACTCCCCAAGTCCCGACGGCACCATTCGCCTGCTCCGGGAATTTGAGCGCGGACACTTCCAGGTGGCCGGACTGTTTCGTTCCATCGCCGCATATCTTCCGAATGGGAGGGCAGATTCGGTCTTTGGCTGGGGCGTGAATACTTCCCTTGGCGTGCGCACCATCGGGATGGATAATTTGATCGTAGCGGTAGCTTCCGGACGCGGAATTTCACGCTATATCCAGGACACCTCCGGCCTGGGCATCGATGCTGGGCCAGGGACCAATCCTCATTTGGAAGCCACGCCTGGGGTGGGAATCGAGGCAGACTATCAACACTATTGGCTGAAAACCCTGCGGTCCAATGCGATTTACTCGTACGCGGCGGTCATCAATACCGACTTGGCTGCGGCTAAGACCTACAATCACGCTACATACACGGGCGCCAACCTGATCTGGAATCCTTATGGTTCTCTCAATGTCGGCGCAGAATTCCTGTATGGCTGGACAATCCTGCAAAACGGTCAAAAGGCAAATGCTCCTCGCATCCAGTTCAGCGCGAAGTACAGCTTCGTGAAGGTGGAACAGAATCAGAAATAAGTGCTAGGCCCCGTTTACCCCGACTCAGAGCGATTATCAATTCTGCCTGATGTTGTCGGACCAATCGCGCGCGCTGCCCAGCTCATCCTCGCATTTCGCTGGCACCGCATCGGTCTAATTTGACGCACAAGGGGCCCCGCAGTTTCGATCGTATACAAGGCCCCGATTCGTTCCAGTGCTTCCGCTGCCACCGGAGACTTGTGCGCCTCCCGCAGATCGTAAAATTTCCTGCGCACATGCGCCCAACAGGCCGCTTCCTCGTCAGGCAATAGGGGGTAAATTCCTATCGGCGAACAGCTCTACGAAGCAGTGGTTTCGAATGGCGTCATCCGTGAGGGGCAGCAGCAGCCGCGTTTTGCGAGCAACTTTCCTTCGCTCTTCCGGTCTAGCTGCGTGAATGGCCTGCCAGTCCATGACGCCAGCTGGGGAATAACCAGCCTTACCACCTTTTCCTTCCTAGCGGACGGCGTAGACGTCCTCTCGCCCACGAAAGAGGCCTCGAAATAACGCGATCTTCTGCTCAGGTTGTAGAGGCCTCGGTGATGCTGCTGCAATGTAGAGGCGCGGGCGCAGAGCCTGGTGCCGACGGGGCTGGGTGTTCGAGAACTGGGTCGTGGAGGCTAAGCGTTGCACGGAGACGCACGTTTTCTTCGCGAAGCCGTTCGCACTCGGCCTGCGCTGTTTTCACTCGTTCTTCAAGTTCGTGTTGGTCACTCATCGAGCGGCTAGTCCGCATCAATTTCGCTGAGCATATGTTGCTATCGGAGCAGGGGGCACGGGCACAAGTGGTTGCGCCTCAGCTTTTCCATGAGTTCCTTGTCACCGTGAACGATCCGGTGACCTCGCTTATCCTCGGCGGCGCTTACTGTTCCAATGGAAAGGAGGATCAGTGGCAAATTCGTCTTCGCGTTTCATGGGATACCTCCTCTGCGAGATCAGTATTCAGATTACCGCGGCAAGGGCTTCTAATGGACTGAGAACAAGTTGCGCAGGATCTATTGCGTCCGTGTGGATTGTTCGCGGAGTTCTTGGGCCGACACTTCAGCCACCTTGCCATCGCGCCAGATGTAGAGCGGCCGGCCGTCTCGCACATGCTCTTCGACTACCTTCTCAACAGCTGCTTTGAGAGCCATTTCAGCTCGTTGTCCCAGGGGCAATTCGAGAATGTTCGCCGGCGGCTTAGTCAGAGTTCCCATATTGCGCAAACAAAGTGTCGTATGCGGAGTCTGCCTTGCTCTTCCAATGCAATAACAGATGGCGTTCTCAGTGAGTTGTCAAAGAGAAACCATGAATCCGCCAAAGCACGATACAAGACCAGGAAATTCTTGATTGAGCGGTGAAACCGACGGCGGACGTCAGGCAAACGGGGCCATGCCTTGAGCGATAAGGTCGGCGTTGATGAAATTCCGGCAGTTAGCGTAATTCGGCAGGAATTCGCGCGCAAAGGTCGTCTTGCCCACGCCGTTGGGTACCACAATGATGTAAATACTCGGACTCATAGGAAGGCAGTGACAATGATAGCGGAGATCGCTCTCGATATGTTTCGAGGCAAGTTTTCTTCCCCTCCCAATTTTTTCCGCCTTTTTCCATAGGTGTGGGCGAGAGTGCCGCCCTATCCACCACCTGGGCTCGGGAGATCGCCGTTTCTCGGTGTCCACTTCAAAAGGCGCATAAACAAAGACTTCTGAAACAGATTCACATGGCTGCGCCTTCAGCCTTTACGCTCGCAGCCTCGCACAGCAGCCACCAACACAGACACCATGAATTCAAGAGAAGGGAAATCAATGACTTACAGAAATGGCGGAGAGGGTGGGATTCGAACCCACGGTAGGGGTTAACCTACACACGCTTTCCAAGCGTGCTCCTTAAACCGCTCGGACACCTCTCCACTGTAGAACGCAGCCTTCCGAGTTTAGCAGAATCGTATCGCGCCCGCATGCTGCGTAAACACCTGGTTCGGCGCTTTACACCATCGGAGGTTTCGCGAATCCGCAACACTTTCGCGCCGTCATTGCGGATTTTCCGCGAGCCGCGCTCTTTGTCCGCGGCGGGCTCTCAAGTACACTAATAAAGTTGTTCACTGCTCCGGGATCGTCTAATCGGTAGGACTCCAGACTTTGAATCTGGCTATCCTGGTTCGAGTCCAGGTCCCGGAGCCAATTCCTTGCCGGGGTCGTGCTCGCTACCTAGTCCGAAGATTGTTTTAGTGTAATTAAGGCGCTGGTGGTTGCCACGCACTGCCACGTTCCATTAGTCCTGATCCATGTGTCCACAAACCGTTCGCGCCTGACGTACCGCTTGCCTTTTTCCATCCCCTTCACGCGGAAAATTCCATTCACTACGGCCGCATCGCCATACATCTGCACGTTGCTTTGTTCGGTCACTGCCTGCGACGGCTGGTAATCCGGCGATTTGATGCTCGCCAGAAATTCACTTTTGTTCGAAATACTGCCGTCGATATCCACCGAAATCAGACTACTTGCCAACAGCATATCCAGAGCCTTCGTATCTTTCGATTCTAACGCCAGATTCCATGCTTTTTCGAGCGCCTGAATGTGTCCAGCTTCGTCGCTGAGGTTACTTTGCGGCGCGCCGGCAGCCGCAATACTCAAAAGCAGAATGCTTCCCGCGAAAAGAATTCTTTTCATGGCCAGGTTCCTCTCGTGCGTGGCTCACTACTGTGAGAATCCTTCCACATAACGCCCGGAGGGATCGCTAAAGAAAAGTTCGAATTGTTATGCGAAGGTTTTTTGAGTGTGTACTGTGGGAACAGCGAACACAAGAGCGTTGTCCGCAGGTGGTGTTCTATCCAAGCAAGTCGTTCACGGCGCGAAACGCTTGATCCATGGCGACATCTGTATACGCGCTGGCCCCGGCGTCGGAGTTCGCGATAGCGATTCTGCCAAACGGCTTTCTACCTTTCACCCACGGCTGCTCGCCATCCTTCCATTCTGGCTCTTCCAGTCCGAACGGAGTGAACGCGTAGCCATGCGCCCATCGGTTCACGGTGATTGCTTCAATGTCCTTGGACGGATCGAAGCCTGCACCGCCCAACATGCGGCCAAGCTGGTCGCGAATATTGCGCTCAAATTTGCTGAACGGCGTTTGCAGTAACTCCGCTCGGCCCGCCCGATGCTGATCCTTCACTGGCAACCCAGGCTTGCAAGGGGTGCGCAGCATGAACAAAACTGCCGGCTCATCCGGTTTTTTTGAGAATTTGTAGCTGCCGAGATCGACGGGAAAATCCAGGGCGGTGTACGTGTGGTAGCCTCCCGGCGCAACGATATGATGAATACCCAATTTCTGGAACGCCATCCAATTCCGGAGCGCTACGTGTGTGTAAACGAGCGGCGCTTTCACCAGGTACGACAGCGATTCCTTTTGTGCGTCCGGCAATTCAGGACAAATGTACGGGATCATTACGTTGTAGCAAGCCATCACGCAGTAATTCCCTTTCACTTGAAACGCCTTGCCGTCCCTCACGTAAGAAATCTTCACCTCCTTTGCGGCATCTCCGATGCCATCGTGGGTCACCTGAACCGCTGTACTGTTCAGCCGAATGCGCACCGTGTTTTCTGCGCGATCCAACTTCGAATAGCCCGCCTTCGTCGTGACCACGTCTTCCATCGTGCTGCCGGGCACGGCTTGTGGAATCAAGGAACGTACCAGCAGGCGCGCAACGGATGCGTTGCCATCGGGAAAATGAAAAATGTACGGTTCTTCCTTCTCTCGCGGTGGAAAGCCCAATCCGTCGAATCCTGCATAAAAAAATGATCCGTAGTCGTCTCCGGCCTGGTAGCAGGCAACGGCTGGAACAGCTTCAATTCCAACACAAAATAAATCGTGGGTGAACGTCTGAAAGAACGGCAGTGCCGCCACTGACAATTTGCAGTCGTCAGTCAGATACTTCGCGTAACTGATTTTCCGGAGCCTGTCCTTCTTTTGCTTCAGCGTCAGTCCTTTCAGATAATCCTTCTTTTCCGTGTATACCCGCGCAATCTCTTTGCGCACTGGCTCCGACAAAGGCGCTTTGGAAAGGAATTCCTGCCAGGGCGTGGTATTCATCCCGGTGACCAGGCGATCTTCACCAAATGTCTCCTTATCAAAGAATGCTCCAGTGCCTAGTTGAGAATAGAACTTCTGGTCGTAGGCCTTGTAGAATTCTTTCGTCTCAATCCCGACCTCTTTCAATAGCGCTTGCGCTTCCTTGCTGTAGCTTCCCGGACTTTCGATCGACTGCGTTCCTCCATAGCTCAGCAGCATTCGCCCGCCGGCCTGAAATTCATTGCGCTTGGCATGCCCTCCAAAATCGTCATGGTTATCGAGAATCAGGATTCTCGCGCTCTTGCCCACTTTCTTGCGGAATTGATGCGCGGCGGTTAACCCGCTGATGCCTCCGCCTACCACCACCAAATCGTAGGTTTCACCAGTATCCATGGGCTCTCCCATGGCGCCTGGGCTTTCGCCATCGCGCATCCTGTGCGCATACGTAAAGCTGCCGTCATGATTCCCACGCATGCCGGTTTTCGCAGGAGGATAGTATCCAGGAGCATCCTGCTTCATGGGTTCGTCGAGCACCGCTGCGGCCAACAATTGTTCCGCGGCAAAACTTCCAGCAACCAGGCTAGCGCCCGCGCCAATCGCCACGCCGTTAAGGAAATCACGCCGGGTAATCTCGCGACTCATCCCCAGTTCCTTATCCTTGTTCTCTTCGTCCATCACTCTCCTGACAAATCCAAATGGCGTAAGTATACCTTCACAAAGGAATGTTTACACTTTTTCAGTAGAGTTTATGAACTTGGCCCTGAGTCGTTCACCCATCTATTTCGGATAGGCCCTCACTGTTACTCTCTTCAAAATCGAAAGAGGTGGCCAGGATGGAACGGATCACAGACAGCTTATTTCCGATGAGAAAGAAACCGGGCGCCTGGAGGCCTTCAGCGATGGGGTATTCGCGATCGCCATTACTCTTCTCGTACTCGAACTCAAGGTCCCACCTCGACCTTTCACGGGTTCGCTGGCCCTCACCGCCGCCAGCTTTGAAAAGGCTCTGCTTCTGCAGTGGCCAAGCTACGTCGCTCCGTCCATGGAACAGGTGGATAGACTCCGGCGCAGTTATGCTTTCGGCCCGCCTCTGTATTTGTTGGCTTTTCTAGCGGCGTTCGTGGACGTGCGTTTCGTTGGGAATCTGCATCGCACTTTGGATTTTCTGGGCGACAACCACCACCAAACCACGCGCGCATGATCCAACACGATTGTCTGTTTACTGATAAACCGCGACTAGCTCGCCGTTCTCAATCTTCAGGTCGGCAATGTCTCCCGGAAGCCTCAGCTTTTCGCGATTTTCCGGCGACTCCATCATTTTGCGCACCGCCGTCTCCAACGTAGACTGCGGAATCGGCAGCGAACCGATCTGTCCGCTTACCGGTATAAATCGCAGGAATCCGTTTTCCGCTCCCAGTTTTCCCTCTAGGTCTAGCGTCATGTCCTTGCCGTGCACATCGAAAATGACGTAAGCCTTCACCTTGTCGCCTTCCATCTGTATTTTCACGTCCCGCACCGAGGAGCGCATTTGCTCCACATCCCTAGCCGAGGGCGCATCCCCTTCACCGCCAACCGCAGCTCGTGCATTGTCCTTCGCCAGATCCAAATGGTTCGCAAGGTAGGAATTCAACTCCGATTCATCCAGACGAAGTGTGGCCTTCTGCCCCTGCGAACGCGCTTGCTCTACTTCCTGAACCTTTTCCTCGGCCCGCGCCGCGGCTTGCGCGGAAGCTTGCACTGGCGGAGGCGTGGACTTATGCAACAGCAGCGCGAGCGTGATCAACGCCGCCAGATACGTACTCCAGCGCAAGAACCGGAAGGCCCAGCGCAAATTGCTTATTTTTTCAGGCTGTTGGTTAATGTTCTGTGCAGGGGCTACCACATTGCGCTGTGGTTCCAAGGGCGCCAAATTCCGCTGATTGGTCGTGGTCATTTCAGGTGCTCCTAGACATCCCGACACCGGCCCCCAACGCGGTTCCTAATTCTTAACCCTAGACAAGGGAACAAGTTGCCGCAATGGTACGCCCTTCCTAGCCGTCCAATGCGGTACCTGCCCTGCTGTTGCACTTATGTGATACTCACCCGGCGGCTTTAGATGCCCACCGTCCCTACATGAATGAAACGCAACCAATTACCCTCTCGGGTACGCAACGAACCTCCAAGCCACTGGCTTATTTGGCCCTGGTTGGGGGTATCGTCTGCATCGCCTGGTCCGCGATTTTCGTGCGCTGGACTGACATTCCCGGTCCTGCGTCCGCGTTTTACCGGCTACTAATCCCGGCTATCGTGTTGCTGCCCACCTACGCATTGCATCGCGAAAGCAAGCCTTTGGAACGCCGCAGTTTGGGCATCATCGCTCTTGGCGGTCTTTTCTTCGCGTTCGATCTGGCGTTATACAACACTGCCATCCTGCAAACTTCCGCCGCCAACGCCACTCTCCTAGGCAACAACACCCCAATCTTCGTAGGCCTGCTCACTTGGCTGATTTTTCGCCGACGCCCGGAATCGTCTTTCTGGCTCGGCTTGGGCCTCGCGCTTTGTGGCACTTCTGTAATTCTCTGGTCTGATCTAGCTCACCACATGCGATTCGGTTTAGGCGACGTGATGTCGCTCAGTGCGGCGGCATGCTTCGCGGTGTATCTGCTCGCCACGGAAAAGGTTCGCGAGACGATCGGCACGCTGGCCTTCCTTCGCGTGGCAATTTTCTCCAGCACCGTCGCAATTCTTGTGATCAATCTCGCTTTGGGGACTTCCCTGCGAATACCCAACGCGCGCACCTGGTGGGCCGTGCTGGGCTTGGGTCTTATTTCTCAACTGGGCGGCTATTTGTTACTCACCTACGCTCTTGGCCATCTGCCCGCGACGATTACTTCCGTAAGCCTGCTCACTCAAGGGCCGCTCACCGCGCTGATGGCCACGCTTCTTCTCGGCGAACCACTAACCGTGCCGCAAATTCTCGGCGGCGCGCTGGTTTTAGGGGGTGTGGGGTTGGCTCACAGGCAGCGACATCCCGAGGAAGAAGCCAACATCTAGCAACTCCGAAGGATATTCGCTCACAAATGGACGGTGGAGCAGAGGTCCATGGTTGCTGGAAGAGCGGAGTTGAGGGTCGAACAGCAATCGTCTACTGCAACGCCAGAATCTCGACGTTGTTCCCCGCTGGATCTTTCAAATAAACAGAACGCGTCCCATCGCGGTGTTTGCTGGGTTCGCCATATTCAGCGGGATCACCGAGTACCGCGAAATGCGGCGGGTGCTGGTTGGGCAATACGAAGGCCAGGCTGATGTTGGCAAACTCCACCAGCGCCCAAGTCTCGTCCTGATAGTTCACCTTGCAGTCAAAATGTTTCGTGTACCAATCGACTGTCTCCTTTACATTGGAAACGGAGACTGCCACGTGGTGCATGGTATCCAGTTTTTGCTTTTCTTGTACTTCAGCCATTTTTTTACTCCCAGCCCCAGCGGTTCTGCTGAACTCGTTAGGCTCGCTGCGTCGCGCCCACGCGACTTATTATCAGCGCTGCTATTTTACGATTTTGTGTCGCGCCCGTCGCTCTCATTTTCGGCGCCGCGCCTTGGCAACGAGCCCGGTCACTTGCCAGTCTAAACCGGGTAGGTAACACTGTTTGGGTTTCTCCGGTAACCGCCCACCATCCTAAGGGGTAACTCGATGCGCCTTTCCATTTCCCTCGCTGCTCTAGTTCTCTTTTCTGTTCCTTGCGCTGCGCAGGAAAAGCCGCGAGAACCGAACACCAATGCCACGCCTGCCGCCTCAACGGTTCCTCAACACCGCAGGCCGCGCATCGGTCTCGCTCTGGAAGGTGGCGGAGCGCTCGGCCTGGCGCACATCGGTGTGCTGAAATGGTTTGAAGAGCATCACATCCCCATTGATTATTTAGCGGGCACCAGCATGGGCGGCCTGGTCGGGGGGTTGTACGCAACGGGAAAAAGCGCCGACGATCTTAGCGCCATCGTACAAACAGCCGATTGGTCGCTGCTCTTGGGTGGAGGCACACCGTACCCGGCGCTGTCCTTCCGCCGTAAACAAGACGCGCGCGAGGTTCCCAATTCCATCCAGATCGGCCTGCGCGAAGGTGCAACTCTTCCTCCAGGCCTGAATTCTGGCCAGCAGATTAATCTAATGCTCGATCGTGAAACGCTTCCTTATTCCGGCCTGGCGTCGTTCGACGATTTGCCCATTCCCTTCCGCTGCGTCTCCACCGAACTGATCTCCGGAACCGGTCATGTCTTTCACGATGGGTCGTTGGCCAACGCCCTGCGGGCCACCATCTCTATCCCGGGCGTTTTCGCCCCCGTCCGCGAGGGCAACGAGATCTTCGTTGATGGTGGGATCGTCAACAATCTACCGACTGACGTCGTTCGAAAAATGGGCGCGGAAATCGTCATCGCCGTGCACCTGCAGGTCACTCCAGCATCGCCCAAACAAATCCAGTCCGCTCTTGGCGTCCTCGGCCGCTCGGTCGAATTGGTGATTGCTGAATCGGAAATTCGCGGAATGGCTGGAGCAGACTTGATCGTGCGCGTAGACGTCCAGGAGTTCACCACCTCCGACTACGAGAAATCCGCAACCCTAATCAAACGAGGCTACGACAATGCTCAGGAAAAACAACAACTTCTCAGCATCTATTCCCTGAATGACGCCGATTGGCAGGAGTATTTGAGCAACAAAGAATCGCGCGAACGCACCACAGTTCCTTCTCCGATGTTTGTTAAAGTGGAAGGAACTAACAAAGAAGGAACCACCAACATCGAGAATTTTGTGAGTTCTTTTGTAGGCAGGCCTCTGCGCGTGCGTGATTTCGATGGCATTTTGACGCGGTTGTCCGGCACTGGCCGCTATGAAAGCGTGACCTACGCCTTCATCAAAGAAAACGGTCGCGATGGCTTGCTAATTCAGGTACGCGAGAAAACCTACGCTCCGCCGCTCCTTCAGCCGAGTTTCGCCGTGGACGGCACGCAAACCGACGATGTCACGTTCACTATGGGCGCACGATTAACCTTCCTAGACATTGCCGGCTATCGCTCCGAATGGCGCACAGACGTTAAGATCGGGCAGACTTATTCAATCGCCACCGAGCTCTATCGCCCCTTTCGTCCCCTGGGCAAGGTTTTTTTTGCTCCTTACGTCAACGCCAGCCAACAAACCTTCAAAATCTACTTCAAAAGCGATCCGCGCGCGGACTATCGCTTGGACAACGCCGAGGGCGGTATTGACCTGGGCTACGGCATCAGCCGCTTCAGCGAGATTCGCGCGGGTTACGGTGTCGGCTATTACGACGCAACCCTCCGCCTGGGTACACCAGACTTCGCTTCCGTGAATGGACGTGTTGGCGCGTTTCATCTGAAATACACTTTCGATCACACCAACGAAGCGGTGATCCCCACGCGCGGTTTTTATCTCCGGTCTCAATTCAATTACTACGATACGTATCCCGGAGCCTTCGAGAACTTCCCTTCTCTCACAGTGCTAGCCCAGTACTTCCAACCCGTCTCTGAACGAGGCTCGCTCTATCTGATCGCCGAAGGCGGTTCAACCTTCGGGAAGAATCACACCGGCGTTCCGCAATTTTTTCTGGGCGGCGTCGGGCGACTAAGCGCGTATGGCCTCAACGAATTGGAGGGAAACCAATATTTCCTTGCGCGTCCAGGCTATCTGCACAAGGTCTTCACACTTCCTCCGTTCGTGGGGCGGCAAGTCTACGTTTCTGGTTACGCGGAAATTGGGAAAATGTACGGCGACCAGCTTCCGAACGTGCCGAGGCTATCCGTAGATGGTGCTGCCGGTCTGCTTGCAGAGACTGCTTTAGGCCCGGTCTTCATCGGTGGCAGCGTCGGAGACTCCGGCCACGAGAAGTGGTTCTTTCAACTCGGACGTGTATTCTGACTTTCATCTTTCCGTAACAATCCCTACGTATAACAAGTCGCCCTCTAAACCTATAGTCAGAGGAAATACACGCCCACTGTGTGTTGAAAGGAATTTTTATGGCGACCGCGTCAGCGACCGCAGCACCCAGTGCACCGCCGAGTGCGCTCCACGAAAAGATGAGTCGAGGGCCCAGCCGCTTGGGCTCCCTCATCTTTGTTTTGGTGCTGCTCGGTGGCTTTCTGTTTATCGGCACCAGCATCGCTCGCGACATGGGCGACGTTATCCTTGGCTCCGCATGGCCGTACATTCTGCTCGGCGGCGCTCTTCTCGTCGCTCTGGCGTTCGAATTCGTCAACGGTTTTCACGACACCGCCAACGCCGTCGCAACCGTAATCTACACGCATTCTCTCGATCCAAATATCGCCGTTGTCTGGTCCGGCTTCTGGAATTTCCTCGGCGTGGTCACCTCCACCGGAGCAGTAGCCTTCGGTATCGTTTCGCTTTTGCCTGTTGAGTTGATTCTGCAGGTTGGCAGCAATGCCGGGTTCGCCATGGTTTTTGCTTTGCTCTTCGCCGCGATTATCTGGAACCTGGGAACCTGGGCTCTGGGTCTACCAGCATCCAGTTCGCACACGCTGATAGGCTCCATCATCGGAGTAGGCATCGCCAATCAGTTGATGGCTGTTAAGAGCGGGACCAGCGGCGTCGATTGGGGCCAGGCTGCCAATGTCGGCCGCTCTCTGCTGCTGTCTCCAATCTTTGGTTTCCTCCTGGCCGCAAGTCTCTTTCTGTTGATGAAAGCAATTATTAAAGACAAGCGCCTTTACGAAGCTCCCTCCAGCGCCGAACCACCGCCATTCTGGATCCGCTCGCTGCTGATTTTCACCTGCACCGGCGTGAGTTTCTTCCACGGTTCAAACGACGGCCAGAAGGGCATGGGCCTCATCATGCTCATCCTCATCGGAACTGTCCCCACCACCTACGCCTTGAATCACGCCGTCACGCCGCGCGAAAGCCAGGATTTCGTCGCTGTCTCCCGCCAGGCCGCCGATACGCTCGATAAGTACGTGACTCCAGCGGCAGTTGTCGGCGATCCACGAGACGATGTCACTGAGTTTGTTCGCACCAAGGAATTCAAGCCCAGCACCATGCTGGCGCTCCGTGTTCTGATTAACGACATCGGCACGGAAATGGCCCAGTTCAAGCAGTTGGTCGCAGTGCCCCGCGAGCATGTGCGCAACTTCCGCAATGACATGTACCTGGTCAGTGAAGCCCTTCGCATCATGCAGAAATCCGGCAAACCCGCGCTCGCCGCGAATGATGTTGCCATCCTGAAGAACTACAAAAAGCACGTCGATCGCGCCACGCGTTTCATTCCTCTGTGGGTGAAGGTCGCGGTGGCGCTGGCTCTCGGGCTTGGCACCATGGTTGGCTGGAAGCGCATCGTGGTGACTGTCGGTGAAAAGATCGGCAAGAACCACTTGACCTACGCGCAAGGTGCCGCCGCCGAGCTTACTGCGATGGCCACGATCGGTGCCGCGGACGGACTCGGCCTTCCCGTCAGCACTACGCACGTGTTATCTTCCGGCGTCGCGGGCACGATGCTCGCCAACCGCTCCGGCCTGCAAATGTCCACGGTGCGCAACTTGTTGCTCGCCTGGGTTCTGACGCTGCCGGCCGCAATGACCATTTCGGGATTGCTCTTTTTCGCCTTCCGCCAACTCATCTTCAAAGGCTGATTCTCTCTTACTGTTGTAGAGGGCGGCTTTACGCCGCCCTTCTTGGGACCATCCACGCCGGGCACCGCACCATACGGTTTCAGGGTGAGGGTTTTGACCTTCTCGGGTCTCGCCACGCTTCTCTGCTCACCGTAGTGGCCGATCTTCTGATCGGCGCTGTTAGGTTCAGAGGCAACGTTGTGAAACTGAGACCCAGCCGTCGTTGCTAGCCAGACACGACTATCTCTTTCCCATCGAAGCGCTCGATTGTATCCGCTTAGTCAAGAAGCACTTACGCAACGCTGGAAAAAGGTATCTCGCGTGCCGCTCCTTGGTTAGCGCCACACTGGATGTGTTCGCGCTCGGAGGAATCATGCACCGATCTTTCCCGGCCCTGTCTGTGCTGCTTTTCTCAGCCATTCTCGGTTCGACGGCCACGGTCGTCGCCCAGAAGCAAGCAAACCCCGATCAGCTCATCAAGGCGCTGTCCGATCCCGATCCCGCCGCTCGCGGTGAAGCCTTGCGTGGCCTGGAAGCTTTGCCTACCGCATTGGTTATCCCAAGGGCTATCGCTGCCCTGCAAACTGCTGACAAGGAAGTCGCCAGCCGCCTCGTGAAGGTTCTCGTCGAGCATCCCGACCCGAGTGAGTTCGAACCACTCTTCGCCCTCGCCCAGAAATACGACGGCCTCGGGAGTGAAGTATTCGCGGTACTCGGTTCCGATGGCACGCGCGCCTTGATGGCCGCCGCCGCGAAAAATTGTGCTGCGAACGTGGGCGAAAAAAGCTTTCCTCAATGGGCCGGGGAAACCGCCGTCTTGGGTGGAACCGCTGCTCGTGCCGTCTTGCGCGAGCAAATCCAGGCCGAAAATCCCTGCACGCGGCAAGCCGTCCTATGGGGTCTCGCGGCCGCGCTAGCGAGTGAGCCCAATTCCCCCGACGAAATGGACAATATCGCTCAGACAATCGCCGGTCGCCTGGCGGACAAAGATAAGGATGTCGTCAGCGTCGCCGAAACAATATTGAAACCGCAAGAAGGCGGCGGTCAGTACGGCCGCAAGCCAATCGAGGAGTTCGCAGTTGGGGCGCTCCTCAAATTCTTTACCGTGCAGAAAACAAATACTGCGCGCGTAACTGCGCTCGGCGTATTGGCGCTGTACGATCATCCAGACGTTGGCGAATTGATGACCCGCCTGGCCGCCGACTCTAATCCCGAAATCCGCAAAATCGCTAAGAATTACAACCCTCCGCAAATCGAAGATGATCACGTTCACTACACGCAATCTCCCGAATCCGGCATTACCCCGCCGGAAAAAGCCGCCGAAATCGAACGCCTGAGCCACAGCGATAACACGTTGGACCGGATCGCTGCCGCCAAGCAAATGGGTAGCTCGGGCGATGTCGACTACACCGCGGTTTTGATCCAACTCCTGAAGGATCCAACCATCCGCGTTCGTACCGCGGCAGCCAACAGTCTCGGCACGTTGAATGCCTACTTCGAAGATGCCGCCGTCCGTTGGCAAGGAAATCGTGAAGATTCTGCGCCCGCTTTATTCGCAGTGTTTGATGATCCGAGTCCAAAAGTGCGCGCCGCCGCGTTGAAGGCCTACGCGAGCCTTTTCCCCGACAACACGACTGCCGAGGACATCGTCGGAGACCACGCGCAAATTCTGGCGAAGCTAGGCAAGCTTGCGAATGACGCCAACCCGCAGGTCGCCCATGCAGCGGTTCTCGCCTACACGAAATTTCTGTGGCCTGACGATTGGAAGCAAGGGGTCGAGTTGCTGAAGCATCCCAATCCGGATGTCCGCCGGGCGGTAGTCGGCGCGATGGCAAATTCGCGACGCCCAGAAGCGGTGAAACCTCTTGTAGCGTTATTGAAAGATCCCGACTCTGCCGTGCGTTCCGATGCGGCCAGAGAGTTGTGGCTCATGATCATTGTCCGGCCGGACGACAAATTCGCTGCTCTGGCCGCACAGCTCGAGGTCCAGCCGCTCGCCGAAGCTCTCAGCGACTCGGTTATCTACAAGGACCAAGTCATCGACTTGTTAGGCGCTTGCGACGCCCCTGTCGCTCTGAAAATAATTTCTGACACATTGACAACCTATCAAATGTCCAGCATGGAGAGTCTGCTGCGTACCATGCGGCAAAGGAAAAATCCGAGCACCAAGGCATTTTTGTTGATGGTCCTGACTTCCGGTGCGGCTCCCAGTAGTTGGAACGCGCTCACCGCGCTTCTGGACACTCACGATCCAGCACTCGCCGATCCGATACTCGCCTACGCAAAAACGCCCCCAGGCGCGTGGGTCGATCAAGAGCGCGTGCTTCTGGCATTTCACGATTTGCGGCTCGTTCCTCTGCTGCTCACACGGCTGAAAGATGAACACGAAGACGTACGCGTTCGCACTGCAAACGAACTTGCGGCCATGCAGGACCCACGCATCGTGCCATCTCTGATTCCCGCGCTGAAGGATGAAGCTTGGAGCGTGCAATACGCCGCTGCAGGAGCGCTCGGCAAACTCGGCGATGCGCGCGCGATTCCTGCGTTAATCGCCATGCTCGATTACAATCCCGGCGCCGCTGCTCTCGCTCTCGGCGACCTGAAAGGCAACGAAGCGCTTCCAAAGCTCGCTATGCTGCTATCCAATCCAAAAACTCAAAATCGCAATGAGATTGCCGCCGGCATGGCAAAGCTCTCCAGTACGCAGGCGGCTGCCGCCTTGGTGTCGGCCATCGAGCAGGATCAGAACATGAACTGCGAGCTCAAGGCGTCGCTTGCCCGGACTCTTACGAGCATCAACGATCCCGTGGTCATTCCGGCGTTACAAAAAATAAATCTCGAGGGCTGGGGTCCGAACGGTTGCAGTTCAGCCAGACTCGCCGCAGCGGCAGAGCTTGCGAAACGTGGCGTCCAACCCCTCCCCGAAGGCAAGCAAAACGCCTCCGTTCCGTAGAAACCTGACGTTCGTTTCTTTAGGAGGCTGGGGCGTTAGCCGCTTGCATGAGCTACTTGGTCTGAAGCCCGCTTTACTTCAAAAAATCCAACAAAGATGGCAAACTCAATACTCGCTCGGTTGCGCCGCCTGGCCGCCACTTGCTCCGTCTTCCCCCCGGTCACATGCTGTTCCAGCATGTTTCTTGTTCTAGTGGACTGCCCGCGTCAGTTCTAAGGCACGTCGATTCCTCTCACACGCATACCGCGCCTTTTCCTCACTTTCTCCTACTTTTTCATCCCGCCCCGCTCCTCGCACCCTTCAATGCACTCTGCTTATTCTTCTGCTCGCCTGTTCCACTCCATTCTTCCTTTGCATTCCGGCACACGCGTACTGAACTCGCTTCATTAGCAACTCCTCACTCTTTCCGTTGACCTTCCCCCACAATCCCGTTACTGTCTCCCCTCCCCTGCAACTCGGAGGAAGCCCTTTTGTCGAGCATCCCCACCAGTTCCTCGGCCACCCTTGCTTCGTCCGCGCCAACATCACCCTCCGCTCCCGCCCGCGTCATGGGCTTCCGCGATCTTTTCCTTTTCTATGCCGTCACCGGCATCAGCCTTCGCTGGATCGCCACCGCCGCGGGTCACGGCCCTTCTTCACTGGTCATCTGGTTGGGCGCTTGGCTCTTTCTCTACATTCCGTTGTCCATTTCCGTGATCACCCTTTCTTCCCGCTTCCCGGCCGAAGGCGGTTTCTACATCTGGACCAAAAAAGCCTTCGGCGAAGGCGCCGGCTTTCTTTCCGCCTGGATGTATTGGACCAGCAACCTTCCGTACTTCCCCGCCGTCTTGTACTTCGCCGCCAGCAACGTCCTTTTCCTGCACTCCTCGTTGCAACATTTCTCCGGAAAGCCCATCTACTTCATCGGCTTCTCCGTATTTTTCCTATCCGGTCTCACCATCCTAAATCTCCTCGGCCTCAATCTCGCTAAGTGGGCCCACAACCTCGGCGCCATCGCCATGTGGGTTCCCGTACTCATCATCGTCGTTCTCGGCTTCGCGACCTGGGCGCAGTTCGGCTCCGCCACCTCCTTCACGCCGCGCTCGTTCATCCCTCCCACGCGCATTCAGGACATGATCTTCTGGTCCATCATTATTTTTTCGTTTATCGGCTGTGAATCTGCGTCGCTTATGGCCGAAGAGATCAAGGATGCGCGCCGCAATATTCCGCGCGCACTGCTTTTCGCTGGAATTACCGTTGCACTCTGCTACATGCTCGGCACATTTTGCGTTCTGCTCGCGCTGCCAAGCTCTGAATCGTCCAACCTCGATGGCCTCGCCCAAGCCATCGCCCTTTCTTCGTCGCGCTTTCATCTTTCCGGCGTCACCGAATTCGCAGCTCTGCTCATCGCCTTCAGCAACATCGGCGCTGCAGGGGCGTATCTTGCCGCCGCCGCGCGCCTCCCATTTGTCGCTGGTCTCGACGGCTATCTCCCTCGCGCCTTCGGTCAACTCCATCCACGCTGGAAAACGCCCTGGGTCTCCGTCCTCGCGCAAGGCCTCTTTGGCATTCTCTTCGTTTTCCTCGCGCAACCAGGCACGTCCGTCAACGGCGCTTACAACGTCCTCGTGGCCATCTCCGTGGTCGTCACCATGATTCCCTTCCTGTTTCTCTTCGCCTCGCTGATTCGCCTGGAAAACGTCCCGGTCTCTTCCGAAGAGGCCTTTCCCGATCAGTCCTCTTCGCCCCCCGACAAAAACTCCGCTCCCGCAAAGCCATTCCGCGTCCCAGGGGGCCGCCCGGTAGCCATCGCTCTCGCTTCCATCGGGTTCGTCACCGCCACGTTCTCCGTCGCCCTCTCGCTCATCCCCGATCCCGCCGAACCCCACAAAGCTCTCTACCTCCTCAAAACTCTGGGCTGTGCCGCCATCCTCATCGGCGTCGGCCTCGTCCTGTTCCTCAGCGCCCGCCACCGGAAATCCCCTACTTCAGGACCTGTCTGAGAACTTGTGAAATAAGTGCTTGGCATTCGCTGGGTATCGGCTTCGTTGGCGTAGCTATCGCCTTCGGGCTCAGCGTTCTCACCATGGCCTACGCCATCGGTCACATTTCCGGTTGCCATCTCAATCGCGCCGTCTCCCTGGGGCTCGTGATCGGAAAGCGTTTCCCCATCTCCGATCTCATTCCCTACTGGGTCGCGCAAGTCCTGGGTGGCATCGTGGGAGCTGGGGTTCTCTACATCATCGCTTCCGGCAAATCCGGATTCTCCCTCAGTGGCGGTTTCGCCTGTAACGGTTATGTTCGACCACTCGCCGGGCGGCTACTCGCTGGTTGCCTGCCTCGTCGCGGAAATCGTCCTTACCTTTTTCTTCCTCCTCGTCATCCATGGGGGCCACCGACCACCGCGCCCCAAAGGCTTCCCGCCTTATCGCTATCGGTCTCTGCCTAACGCTCATCCATCTGATCGGCATTCCCGTCACCAATCTCTCGGTAAATCCCGCGCGCAGCACCGGTACCGCTATCTTCGTTGGCGGCTGGGCCGTTGCCCAACTCTGGCTTTTCTGGGTCGCCCCGCTAATCGGCGGAGCAGTCGGAGGGGCTCTCTACTGTTCGTCTTCGATTCCCCAGCGCCGGATCCAAAACCCCAACCCATCTAAAAACAAAAGGGGCGCGTAGCAATCTCTGGGCGCCCCAAATTCCCAAACTCAATTCCTCACTCGGTAGCGCTGGCCTCCGGGCCGGCGTCTTGTCTTCTCCGAACTTTCAACTCTCAACTTTTGATTTCCCTCTCAACTCTTCCCTTCCCCCAACCTCTCTCGCACATATCTCCTTATATCCAAACTCAAATCCTCCATCGGCGCATAGAACCCATATGCATGCCGCCGCGACCCCGTCCCCTGCTGCACTCTCTTGCAAATCTCCCAATCCTGCCGGTTCACCAAATCCCAAAACTCCACCGCATCCCGCGGATCAAAGGTCTTCTTCTCCATCTCCGGCGGATAAAACAGAAAATCGCAAGCGACCGTCGTCCGCCTCGGCCCTTTTGGCCACAACGTAAACGCGGTCACGTGGTCGCAAGACAGGCTCAGCATCATATTTGGATAAATCAATTCGCCCTTGTGCCGCACCTTTTCATCTTCATCCAATCCCGGAAACGGTGCGCGATTGGTCTTTCCCGACCACGTGTACGTCACCGCTCCCTCTCGATGCGGAATTCCCTGATCCCACTCCAACCCGCTTCCGCCTTGTTGCCGGAACGCGGGCACCACTTCGCACAACTCCGGATGCACTCCCCCGCAGTGGTAGCATTCGTTGTAGTTCTCCATCACAATTTTCCAGTTAGCGTCTACTTGATACACAATTCGCTTGGCGGTTCGCAGTTCCCCCAGCGGGTACCGCTTCACTCGCTCGATCGCATCGCCAAACTGCGTCTGCAACGTCCGCCCCTCCGCTAACGCCTCATCCGGCGACAAATTCACGAAAATAAATCCGCCCCACAATTCCACGCCCACCGGATACAAAGACAATTCCGCCTTACAAAAACCATCGCCTTCCTTCATGTACGGCGCGTTCAGCAATCTTCCATCCAGCGCATACGTCCACTGGTGATACGGACACCGTATCCCACTTGTCCCCAGCACCCCGCCGCTCAACTTCACATCGCACTCCGCTTCAGCGCCTTCCACCAGTCGCGCCCCACGATGCCGGCAAACGTTGTAGTGCGCCCGCACCTCTCCGTCTTTCGTGCGCACCAACAACACGCTCTCTCCTAGCACCTCCACTACCAGCGAATCCCCAGGCTTCGCAATCTGTTCCTCGCGCCCAACGTAAAACCACTCCCGGCAAAAAATCTTCTCCCTCTCCGCTGAGAAAATCTCATCCGACAAGTAGTACGCACTCGCCAGCGACTTCTCCAATTTCGGCTCCGCTTCTCGGTCCATCATTCCTATTCCTTTGTAGGGGTGGCTTTAGGCCGCCCGCTTGAGGTTCTCCTTAGTTTTTTCGATAGGCGACGGAACTCTGCATCTCCGCGCCAAATCTTCCTTTTTCCTCGTCCTCATCCCTCGAACGGCAACCCCACATAATTCTCCGCCAACACCTTGGCCGCCGCCCGTGATCCCGTCACATACGCCAACTCCGCCAGATGTATCCGGTGCGCAAACCCATCCTCCCCCGGAAACCGGTGCAGGGTCGAGGTCATCCATCCCGAAAATCGCTGCGCCGCCCAAACTCGTCGCAAACACCGCGCCGAATAACCCTCCAACCCTTCGTTCTTCCCCTTCTTGTACCATTCCACCAACCCGCGCGTCAGCACCCGCACATCCGCCACGGCCAGATTCAACCCTTTCGCCCCTGTCGGCGGGACAATATGCGCCGCGTCTCCCAGTAAGAACAATTTCCCATGCTGCATCGGTTCCGCAACAAAACTCCTCATCGGCGTAATGCCCTTCTGAAATATCGGTCCATCCTTCAACACAAACCCGTCCGCCGTAGACATGCGTGTCCGCAATTCTTCCCAAATCTTCTCGTCCGGCCAATTCTCAATGTCCTCGTCCACCCTGCATTGCAGGTACAACCTCGAAACCTCCGGCGACCGCATGCTCAGCAGTGAAAACCCTCGCTCGTGATACGTGTAGATCAGTTCTTCCGAAGCCGGCGCCACCCGAGCTAAAATCCCCAGCCAACAAAATGGAAATTGTCGTTCCCAAATCTGCAGCACTCCCGCCGGAATCGCCGGCCGGGAAATCCCATGAAACCCGTCGCACCCGGCCACAAAATCGCACTCGATCGTTTGCTCTTTGCCGCCGTGCGTGTAGGAAATCCGCGGCCGTTCCTCCAACCCATCGATCCGTGTTGCTTCTGCCTCAAAAAAAATCGGTGCCCTATATCCCAGCCGCGCCACAATCAAATCTTTTACCACCTCCTGCTGCGCGTAGACGGTGATCGCTTTCCCTACCAACTCTCGAAAATCGATGCGGTGCCCGACTCCTCCAAATCGCAATTCCACTCCCTCATGCTGTAAACCCTCGCGCTCCATCCGCGCGCCAACGCCCGCCTCCCGCAGTAAATCCACCGTACCCTGCTCCAGCACCCCCGCACGCACGCGGTTCTCCACGTACTCCCGCGAGTGACTCTCCAGCACCACGCTCTCGATCCCCTGCAAATGCAACAAATGCGCCAGCGTCAATCCCGCCGGACCCGCACCGATAATCCCCACCTGCGTCCGCAAATTCCCCATCGCGCGCTTCACCGCTCCCGTTTGTACAATTTTTCAGAGCCACCGCTCACGAAAACTTATCGATAATCTCCTTCGGTACCGCCTTACTCTGCACTTCATGCGGCCGATCTCCTACCCTCACCGTCCACACACGCTTTTCAAATCCCTCCACCGCCAGCGTCTCTCCCCGAAACAATTTGTGCGTCACCGAAAAGCTGCTCTTTCCCCACTGCGCCACTTCCGATTCCACCATCACCACATCCCCAAACGAAGACGGCACATAAAAATTTGCGCTGGCCTGCACCAGCGGTATCCCTGCAATCTTGTGCTGCCGCAACATCTCCGCCTTGGTAATGCCCGTAGCCCGATGAAACAACGCATTCGTGCACGCATCGAAATACTCGAAGTACCGCGGAAAAAACACAATCCCGAACGGATCGCAATCTCCCCACTCAATCTGTATCTCTCTTTTGTTTTTCAGCATATCCCCGCTCGTCTGCCCGTTTCTTGTAGGGCCGGCTTCTTATCTGAACGCTGTTTGAAGGGTAGTTCGACCTCTTCGATTGCGAGTCTACCCCATCCTGCAAAAAGGCGGGTGTCCCACGCGTCGTTTTCACGCGTGGGTCTTGGGTTTACCTCGAAGGACGATTTTCGGGGTGCGTGTTTTGGCTTCATCCGGCATCCCAAGCGCAGCGGCTCGACCTTTTCTTCGCGCCGCCGTTTGGCGTGTCGGGCCCGCGAAGTCGAGCGATCTCTCAGTCTTACACGTTTCAGGCGCTCCTCGTCTTCTGTTTAGGACGCAGACTGGCTTCAGCCCTTGCGTAAAGCTCGCGAACAAACGGGCTTAGCCCCTAAAGAAAGTTCCTCGGACGATTTCTCCATCCTTTCTCTTCCCCAGCCCATTTCCTGTAGACTGTACCCTGCACGCCGCATCCTTATATATATATGTCCTTCGCCTATATTTGTGACGCCATCCGTACGCCCATCGGCCGCTACGCCGGTTCTCTCTCCTCGGTCCGCACCGACGATCTCGCCGCGATCCCCATCAAAGCGCTCATCGAACGCAACTCTATGGTCGATTGGAACGCTCTCGACGACGTCCTTTACGGCTGCGCCAATCAAGCTGGTGAAGACAATCGCAACGTAGGCCGCATGGCGTTGCTCCTTGCCGGCCTGCCCATCGAAGTCTCCGGCACCACCGTGAATCGCCTCTGCGGTTCCAGCATGGACGCTGTATCCCACGCGGCCCGTGGAATAAAAAGTGGCGAACTCCACATGGTCATCGCTGGTGGCGTGGAAAGTATGTCCCGCGCTCCGTTCGTGATGGGCAAAGCCGATTCTCCGTTTTCCCGCTCCACAAAAATCGAAGACACCACCATGGGCTGGCGCTTCATCAATCCCGCACTGAAAGCAAAATACGGCACGGACTCCATGCCCGAAACCGCCGAGAATGTCGCCGAAGAATTTCGTATCTCGCGTGCCGATCAAGATGCATTCGCCTTCCGCAGCCAGCAACGCACAGCCGCTGCCATAAAAGCCGGTTACCTTGCTGAAGAAATCACGCCGGTCTGCATTCCGCAAAAAAAGGGTGATCCCGTCATCGTCCCCACCGATGAACATCCTCGCCCGGACACCACTCTCGAAGGTCTCGCAAAACTAAAAGGTGTAGTGAAACCCGACGGCACCGTGACCGCAGGCAACTCCTCCGGCATCAACGACGGCGCCTGCGCTCTCCTGCTCGCCTCGGAAGCTGCCGTTCACGAATATGGCCTCACGCCAAAGGCCCGCGTAGTCTCTTGCGCCTCGGCCGGCGTCGCTCCGCGCATCATGGGCATGGGTCCCGTCCCCGCCGTGCGCAAAGTCCTCGGTCACTCTAATCTCACCATGCAGCAAATGGACGTCATCGAACTCAACGAGGCCTTCGCCGCGCAAGCCCTCGCTGTCCTCCGCGAACTTGGCATTCCCGACGCCGCCGCGCACGTAAATCCCAACGGCGGCGCTATCGCCATTGGCCATCCCCTCGGAGCCAGCGGTGCGCGCCTCATCAGCACCGCCATGTACCAACTCCATCGCACCAAAGGCAAGTACGCCCTCTGCACCATGTGCATAGGCGTAGGCCAAGGTATAGCCACCATCCTCGAACGCGTCTAGTAGCACAGACTTCACTCTGTGCTCTTGGGTTCCCCTTCCTTCTCTTTCCTTTGTAGGGCGACTTCAGGTCGCCCTTCTTGGGTCTTTCTGTCGTTGCTCTCTCTTCCAGCGGGTCAGAACTTCAGTTCCGACATTACGTCCACCGCTCACTGGCCTTCAGCCCCTGAGGAAATGTTTTGTCGCGAGCCCGAAATTTAGGACACTATCAACCACCACTATGCCTCTTCTAAACTCTCTATTCCGCTACGACGCCCTCGATCGCATCTTCTCCGATTCCGAGTCGATCCAAAGCATGCTCCTCTTCGAAGCCGGCCTCGCCCGCGCCGAAGCCGTCGCCGGAATCATCCCCGAATCCGCCTCGCGCGCCATCGCTGCCCAATGTCGGGCCGAAAATTTCGACCTCGCTGCTCTCGAGAAATCAGCTGCACTCTCCGGCAACGTCGCCATCCCGCTCGTAAAAATGCTCACCGACCTGGTCGCCGCCCAGGACACCGAAGCCGCCCGCTACGTCCACTGGGGCGCCACCAGCCAGGACGTCACTGACACCGCTTCTATCCTCCAACTCCGCCGCGCCTTCGAAGTCCTCGAACACGATCTCCGCAGCCTCATCAACACTCTCGCCACGATTGCCGAAACGCATCGCGCCACTCTTCTCCCGGCGCGCACCTGGATGCGGCAAGCTCTTCCCACCACCTTCGGCGTCGTCGCCGCAGGCTGGCTCGACGCCATCCTCCGCCATCGCCAGCGCCTCGCCGAAATTCGACCACGCGTCCTCACGCTTCAATGCGGCGGCGCCGTCGGCACGCTCGCCGCGCTCGGCGAAAAAGGTCCTGAAGTCGCCAAACTCCTCGCCGACGATCTTTTTCTTTCGCTTCCCACTGTGCCCTGGCACAGCCATCGCGATCGCATCGTCGAAGTCGCCACCACCCTCGGTCTCCTCACCGGCGCGCTGGGAAAAATCGCTCGCGATATTTCGCTCCACGGGCAAACCGAAATCGCTGAACTTTCCGAGCCCTCCGCTCCCGGTCGCGGCGGCTCGTCCACCATGCCCCACACACGCAATCCAGTCACATGCGCCGTAGTTCTCTCGGCCTGCTATCGCGTTCCGGGATTGGTCAGCACCCTGCTGAGCGCAATGGTTCAGGAACACCAGCGCGGTCTCGGCAGTTGGCATGCCGAATGGGAAACTCTGCCCGAACTCGTCTCCCTCGCCGGCGGCGCACTCCATCACCTCGCCGAAATGCTCCCGCATCTCGAAGTCGATTCCGCTCGCATGCTCAAGAATCTCGACGACACCAAAGGGCTCATCTTCGCGGAAGCCATCACCATGGCTCTGGCCCCCACGCTCGGAAAATCCGCTGCCCACAAAATCGTCGAAGCCAACGCCGCTAAAGCTTCCGCTGAATCTCGCCCGCTCAAAGAAATTCTGCTCAACGATCCCGCTCTGCAAGCAAAACTCTCTCCCGCAGACCTCGATCGCCTCTTCGACGCCCGCTACTACCTAGGCAGCGCCGATCATTTCATCACCCAAGTCCTCGCCGCCGCAAAAAATTTGTCGTCACCCTCATAGATAAGGACCGCCACCATGCCCTTCGCAAAACTTCCCGACGCCCAACTCCGCTACCAGCTCGACGGCCCCTCCAACGCTCCCGTCGTGCTCTTCTCCAATTCTCTCGGCACCAACTTTCGCATGTGGGACGCGCAGCTTTCCGACTTCACCCAGCAGTTCCGCGTCCTCCGCTATGACACCCGTGGCCACGGCGACTCCACGGTCACGCTGGGGCCCTACAATGTCGCGCAGCTCAGCCGCGATGTCCTTCATCTACTCGACGCACTCGCTCTCGATCGCGTCCATGTTTGCGGTCTCTCCATGGGCGGCATGACCGGCATGGAACTCGCCTTCCATTCTCCCAATCGCGTTCGAAAACTGGTTATTTGTAGCAGCGGCGCAAAACTCGGCACGGCGGACACCTGGAACACGCGTATCGAAACCGTCCAAAAAAGCGGCATGAAGCCCGTAGCGGCCGCGGCGATGGAGCGCTGGTTCACCCCGCAATTCCGCTCCGCCCATCCGGACCAGGTCTCCATCGCTCAACAAATGTTGGAAGCCACCAGTCCCGAAGGCTACATTGCCAATTGCGCTGCCGTGCGCGACTTCGACTTTCGCCAGAATCTTTCCTCCATCAAAGTTCCAACGCTTGTCGTCTCCGGCGCTCACGATCCCGTAGCTCCGCCCGCCGACGGCCATTTCCTGCAGAGAAATATAACCGGGGCGCTCTACGCCGAACTCGACGCCTCGCACATCTGCAACATAGAAACCCGCGCCAACTTCAACCAAGCCATCCTCTTCTTCCTCCGCTCCTAAACTCCTCGGGTGGCTTATTCTTTGCGCCTTTTGCAAAGGGTGGGTCTTGAGTTTCCCTTCCCTGGGTGCCGCACCCTGCGGTTTTCAGGATGTGCGTTTGCTCTTTCCTTTGAAGGAACCATCTTCCGAGGCGATCCGCAACGCTGCCCACGCCAAATCCATTCCGTCACGCGAAACGTTCTTCCACAGCACGCAAACTGACGGTTCATCACAATCGGCTCGACAATTTCGGGTTACTATCAACTCTCAATCGGGGGGTCGCAAAACCATGGACGAAAAACAACGCCACGAACAAGGCCTAACCATCCGCAAAGCCGTCCTCGGCGAGGAGCACGTCGCCCGCGCCCAATCCGACGAAAACAACTTCAACTCCGCATTTCAGGATCTGATCACCCGCTTCGCCTGGGGCGAAATCTGGGCACGGCCTGGCCTCGACCGTAAAACGCGCAGCCTCATTACCATGGCCATGATGGTAGCTCTGAATCGCTCCGACGAACTGCGCTTGCACCTGCGCGGTGCAAAAAACAATGGCGCCACCAACGACGAAATCCGTGAAGTACTTCTTCACTCCGCCATCTATTGTGGCGTGCCTGCCGCGAACTCCGCCTTTCACGTCGCGGAAGAAGTGCTAGGCCTTTCTCGTTCCTGACCCGTCACAATCTGTCTATTTAACTGCCACCGGTACTTCCACCAGCACTTCGCCCATCCATTTCACTGACAATACGGTTCTGGCAGAAAATTCTCGTTTAGTCCCACTTGGTGCGCTTCCTGTGCGAGCTGTTGTCCCGGTCTCAGCACAACTTCAAACACGGCGCGATATTTCCCTCATGAACCTCAACAATTCCCTGACCACGCGCGAAGGCAATTCATCGCCAGTCTTTTTCGAAACAAGCTCGTGCCCCGCGCCTTCCACTTCCAACACAAAACGCGCCCCAGGGATCAGTTCCAACGCCGCCTCCATTTCCGCGCTCGTGGCAAATGGATCGCGAGTACCGTGCACGAAAAACGCAGGCGTAGTCAGCTTAGGAAAATGTTTTGTGCGAAGTTCCTCCGGCTTCCGTGGCGGATGCAACGGATAAGAAAAGAGCAGCAAGCCATCCGCAAGCTTGGGCTCTTCCGCGGCCAGCATGCTAGCCTGCCGACCACCGTAAGAGTGCCCGCCCATAAATACCTTTCGATGTTTTTGTTCGCGCATCAACGATACGGCGTGGCGCAGCCCTTCGCGATCCCGGGCCGCGCTGGCAGGAAAGGGCGGTCCATGCGGACGCGCCCGTCGAAATGGCAAGTCGAAGCGCAAAACCGTGAATTCCGCTCCTGCGAGCGCCTCGGCCATTTCCACCAACAATTTCGCATTGCAATCCGAACCGGCGCCATGAGTAAGCACAATGGCGCTGCCGCTCGATCGCTCAGGCGTGTGCAACCAGCCATGGATGGCAAGCTCGCCTCGAACATCTTCGAAAGGAATGGCCATGAACGAATCCAAAAACTCCGACGCGTCAGTGTATTCGCCACAAAAAACTCCGTCAAACGTCCGTTTTTAC
>Ga0210384_10000573_pt1 | contig 56153 bp, 42 predicted proteins | sample IncBWH2MmetaG_FD_160574 | JGI IMG/M metagenome (GOLD analysis project Ga0210384, IMG submission 160574) | Forest soil microbial communities from Barre Woods Harvard Forest LTER site, Petersham, Massachusetts, United States - Inc-BW-H-2-M | ecosystem: Environmental > Terrestrial > Soil >...
AATCTTCCTCCGCAATGCGCGCAAGCGCCTCGTTCAAAGCGGTCGAAAGATCGCTGTTCAGCGCATTGAGCTTGTCGGGACGGTTCATTACCAACAGCGCGATGCCTTCGTGCTTGCTCTCCAGGATGACCGGACCGGAGGGAGCCGCTTGAGGTGCGTTACTCATAAAAATTCTCCCTATTGGACTGGTTTCGTGACGCGTTCTTTCTCGGTGCGCGCAACGAGTTGCGCGAGCTTTCGAAAATGCTGCAGTTTCTCGCCCTTCCCTTGCGCGTTCTGGCTGCTGGTGGAAGGCAGGACGTACACCCTCGCGCCATAAAGAAGTTCTTTCTGGATACCGAACTTGCATTTGCGCTGGGAAAACTGTTCGTAAACTATTTTTCCGTTGAACGCAACGACGTGAGGCGAGAACTCCTCCAGTTTTTGCGAAAGCACGATGCGGCCTTCGGCGAAATCTCCGCGGGTGAGCTCTTCCACGCCCTTGGTGGGCCGCTTGACCAGGTCGGTAAGCCCGATGCCAAATTCAATCACGCGCTTGTCGTCGTGATAGTCGAACGGTTCCGGAACCACGCCGCTTTCGTACAAGATGGGCCAGAACTGATTGGTGCGCCCGGCGTAGTAGTGACCCACGCGCACGGAGGATTCGCTCGGATTGCAGCCGACGATGACCAGCTTCATGCCTTTTCGCAGATGGTCGGGGAGAGTTCGCATCTTACTAGTGTTGCCTATTTTCTCTTCCTGGGGCCAGAGATTCGGCTGAGACGGTCCCAATGGTCAAGGTCTCTCGCCGGCATTGGATTCGTGTTCTGCGCCGGCTCAAACGGGCGTTTTCCGCTGAAGCCCATCGTGCCACACAACGCCATGAAACAGGAGAAGATAGAGGACTTCCTGGCCGCTGGGGAACTGTGAATAGAAGGAAAAGAACCGGGTCTTGGTTGCCCATCGCGCTCTTGACGAATGCTCTACCAAAACTCTAGACAGCCACACTCTAGCTGTCAAGCGCTGTCGTTTGATGGTAACTGGCCGCCGGACAGAATAGTACGGAGAATCGTGAATCCTGCCCCTATCCTGCCTCATCCAAGCAAGGGAATGAGGCGTGTGATTTCGTGCTTTGTGCTAACTTAAAGACGGAGACATTTGGAGCAGGGCTGCTCTTCAGCCCGCGAAACTTCTTGAGCACACCAAATCCACACCGGCTGGCCTCGGCGGTTGCCCGTGAAGACGAGCATCTGCTGGTGGCGGCTGCCAAATCAGGCGACGCGACGGCGTTCGAGGAGTTGGTCAACCGCTACGAGCGCAAGATTTTCCGGCTCACAATGAATATCACTCGCAATCGTGAGGATGCGGAAGATGCCATGCAGGACGCTTTCCTCAAATCCTATTCCCATTTGAAAACTTTTCAGGGCGATTCGCGGTTTTATACCTGGCTGGTTCGCATTGCCGCCAATGAAGCGTTGATGCGGCTGCGGAAGCGCCGGCCTGGCCAGTTTTCGCTGGACGAGCCCATCGAAGGCGACGAAGACCTAATGCCGCGCGAGCTGCAGGACTGGGGACCTGGTCCCGAACAGCGCTTTGCGCAGACCGAGATGCGGGAGATTTTGTCGAGCGTGATTGGCAAGCTTGAGCCGGACTATCGAACGGTTTTTGTGTTGCGCGACATCGAAGAACTTTCGACCGAAGAAACGGCTGACGCGTTGGGAATCTCGGTTCCAGCCGTGAAATCGCGGCTGCTGCGCGCACGGCTGAAGCTCAGACAGAAATTGGATCATTATTTCAAGCAGGGTGCGACAAATTGAACTGCCAAGACCTCATTCAAGAGCTTTCGAATTTCATCGACGGTGAACTCGATGCAGCGTCGAAGCAGGAACTCGAGAGCCATCTCAAAGAATGCACCGAATGCAAGCTGGTGGTCGATCAGACGAAGAAAACGGTAAGACTTTTCTGCGATTCGGAGCCCATCGAATTGCCGGGCGAAGTGCGCAACCGCCTACATAATGCATTACGCCGGAAGTTCAAGGAAGCGGCACACTAGCGCAGTTGTCAGCTCATTTGGTTGACCCACTACCCGCCCAGAAAGGCAATTCCCTTCCTAATCTTTTTTCTTTCGCCAGCGCGTAGACTTTCATGGCAACTGCCAAATCCCATGAAGCGATTCCGTTGGATTTGAAAAGTGTGACCTCTGAGTCGCTCGTCCTGCCCGGCGATTTCTTCGCGACGATATCCGACAATTTTTTTACACCGGTCCAGCAAACTTCGTCTCCGCGAAAAGCGAGGATGAGATCGCCGGCTTCCTGGCGGGATTGCTCGATGGAGTCCACCACTATGACATCGGCGCTGGAAACGGCTTCGTCGTCGAGTTCGCGTTTGTGCGCGTGATTGGCGCCGATAGCATTCATGTGCACGCCGGGAGCGAGATCCGCGCCGCTAACAACGGGATTGGCAGCGGTCGTCGCGGTGCAAAGGATGTCTGCTCCGCGCACGGCTTCGCTTGAGGAAGCGGCACTCTGCACAGGAAATCCCAGCCGTTCCGTCATGTCTTTGGAAAAAATTTCACGCTTGGCTGCATCGCGGCCGTACACTCTCGCTGACTCTAGCTTTCTCACGCCTGCTACGGCTTCCAGCTGAGTCCGCGCCTGACCTCCCGTGCCGATAATCGCAGCGACGCGGCTAGTTTGCCGCGAGAGATATTTGGTGGCCACGCCGGAAGCGGCGCCGGTGCGCAACTGGCCCATGTAGTCCGCCTCAATCATCGCCACCAGGTCGCCGGTGCGCATTTCGTAGAGGGGCACCATAAAACGGATCTTCCCCTGAACGTAGGTGTACTGCTTCATCGCCACAAAGCCGGCGGAGAAATCCGCGGCGGCCATATAGTGAAAAAAACCTCCGCCCGGCAATTCAAAACGGCGACGAGGATGCACGACGACTTCTCCGTTCGCCTGTTTGCGAGAAATTTCCTCGACAGCTTCGATAGCCATGGGCATGGTAAGCACGGCTCGCACTTCGGATTCGCTGATATGCAGCGCCATTCCTCGTTTTTCCTTTCGCGGGGTTGCACAATCTTATCTGCGCAACCGATGTGAGCTTGCTCTTCGAAATTAATTATTTTGCAGGCGGTTTCACGGCGACGGCGCGTCCGGTTTTCTTCGCGGTTTCCCCGGGTTCGCGGATGCGGCGGACGACCGTCTGCATCAGTCGATAGACGCGCTGCTCTTTGTTGCCGTCCATCTGGCGGAAGCGAAACTCCGGCTCGCCTTTCGGACCTTTGCCAACGAGAACAGGCAATTGACCGCAAAGGTCATTTTCGATGAAGGCGGTCTCGTAGCGCTCTTTTTTCAAGTTCCAGGTGTAGACGCGAAGCGTGGTGAAATCGCAGGGCTGGCCTTCGGAACCGCGGGCGGCCGCAACTAGATATTGGGTTTTGTCGCCCGCGGGATCGCTGATGCGGTTCAGCTCGAACCAGGCGACCGGCCGGATGTTGGCGGACGACGCTCCGTCACGCACAGCATCGGGAAGATCCAACTCGATGAAGCGAGCAATTACCCAACCAGCGATGGGCAGGGTCTGATCGCCAGGCGCAGTCGTTGTCGTTTCGGCCGCCCGCGCTGTGGAATCGCTCGGGGGACGCGTTGCCAATCCGCGAATCAGGAACCAATCTTCTTTTTTGGTGTCCTGCGGCTCGTTCGAGGGCTCCTTTTCGTCGGTGACCTGAGTCCAGTCTGCGACGGCGCGACCGACGATCTCGACGGGCACGCCGCGCGCGAATTGATAGAGGCGCGCTTGCGTGCGTCCGGGCTCAACGCGAAGATTGGTGGCGACTTTCGTGCGGCCGCGGGCTTGCACGGGCATCGGTAGGACCTGTTTGAGCAACTTTGTGCTGCGCTGCCAAAGCGGCGGGTCCATCAAGTAGCGCCCTTCGACCCAGCCCAATTCGCCGGAGGCAGTGCGGACTTTTATGCTGTCATTGCGGCGGGCGACGACGTCGACGCGGTCACCGTAGTGGAGTGTGTCCAGAGGCTCGCGAACTTGCGCCACACTGCTCCAGAGAGTGGCGGTGCGTTCGCCGACGTAGGCTTCGCCCAGAGTTTCATGCTTTGGCCGGAAGAACCACGCCACAACGGCAACGATCAGGAGCAGCGGGACCGCAATGAGGAGCTTGCGCTTCATGCGGCATGTCCGAAGGTCAGCAGAAAGAATGCGGGCGTAACGGCTTGAAGGGCAGGCAAGCGACGCGGTACGTCACTCATTTCGAAAACCACTCGATCTCTGGGCATTGGGTTTGGGCGACCACTTATTCTTCGCTAAAGATTGTACCTGATTTCTGAGCCACGACCGGGCTTGGCCGTGCTTGGTTTGTTTTTCTGTTAAAATGCCGCTGCTCGTAAATCATCTTTACAATTTCGCTTCGAAGGAACTCGATGAAATCTCTCAATGCCCTGCAGCCGCTCGGTTTGCTTCTGGTTCGCGCGGCCTTTGGCATCATTTTCATGTCGCATGGTTATCCGATGCTTGCGCATCGAACGAGTGCAACGCAGACACTTTTTGCGCAACACGGCATACCGGGCTATTTTGTTTACATTTCGGGGGTAATCGAACTTTTTGCCGGAGGGTTGCTGCTGCTGGGATTATTCACGCGGGGAGCGGGGCTGTTGCTGGCGATCGAAATGGTCTTGCTGATGTGGAAAGTGTATACGCCACACAGCTATTTCGCGGTAAATGAATACGCATACCCTTTGGTACTCGCGACTGGATGCTTTGCACTGGCAACTACGGGTGCGGGGCTCGCTTCGGTGGACTACCCCTTGTTTGAGAGTGGCGGTGGGAAGCTGCGGACGCCGCGCAATGCAAAAGCCAATAAGTAGCAAATCGTCCCAATTGGTTTTGAATTGGCAAAGTTTTTTAGACAGAGTCCGCAGAGGACACAGAGACAGAAACACTCGTGCATCCTGATCAGCGCATATTACTCAACGGAGTTTAGGTGGTCGTGACGGTAGTTGAAGTGGCCACGACTCCGCCGGGGGCGACCGGTAGAACGATCCAAAGGATTAGGTAGGCGAGGATGCCCGTGCCTCCACAGATCACCAGCAGCAGCCAGATCACACGGATGATGGTTGGATCCATGTCGAAATAGTCGGCAAGGCCGGCGCATACCCCCGCGATTTTTTTATCGGTGCTGGAGCGCATAAGGCGCTTGGGAGCGCCTGTGGCAGGAGAAAGACCCGGGGCGCCGGATTCGGGTTGTTTCGCGCCACAGTTGTAACAGAATTTGGAACCGACGGCGATGTCTTTGCTGCAGCTTGGGCAAGTCATTGGCATACCCTCCCCAAATGGCTGAATATCCAGCCTTTCTACAATAGAATACGCCTAAAAGGGTGAAAAAGTTTCCTCGAACTCGACGGTGGCCAGGCGGGCGAGGACGGGTAGGCGGGCGGTCAGTATTCCAGCAGTTGCTTGACTGCGGCAGTGATGTGGCTTGTTTGCGGGAGGATCACGTCTTCCAGTTTTGGCTGATAGGCGCAGAAGGTATCCATGGCCGCGACCCGCTTTACGGGGGCGTCTAGTTCTTCGAAGAGTTCGTCGGCGATACGCGCGGCGATTTCGGCGCCGTAGCCCCAGCTGAGCATATCTTCGTAGGCGACGATGGCGCGATGCGTTTTGCGGACAGTCTTGGCGATAGCTTCCCAGTCGTAGGGGGAGAGTGAGCGCAGGTCGATGATTTCAACGGAGATGCCTTCGCGGAGCAATTGGGCGGCGGCTACCTCGGCGCGATGCACCAGAGCGCCATAGGTGATGATGCTGACTTCGGTGCCTTCGGTGACTATACGAGCTTTGCCGAACGGCACAGTGTAATCCGGGCCGGGATATTCGGAGCGATTGTACGGCTGGCGGTAGAGGTGTTTGTGCTCGAGGAACATGACCGGATCGTCGGAGCGGATGGCGGTGCGGAGCAAGCCGGCGACGTCGAGAGCCGTTGACGGCATTACGACTCGTAGACCCGGGCAATGCGTGAAAATCGATTCGCCACTTTGACTGTGATAGATGGCACCGCCCGTGAGGTAGCCGCCAATCGGCACGCGCAGGATCGCAGGGCACTTAAAGACGCCATTGGACCGCCAGCGCATGACGCATAATTCGTCGCGAATCTGCATCATGGCAGGCCAGATGTAGTCGAAGAATTGAATTTCAGCAATGGGTTTGAGTCCGCGCGTGGCCATGCCGATGGCGCGGCCAACTATGGCGGCCTCCGCGAGCGGCGTGTTGAAGACTCGATCTTGCCCGTACTTGCGCTGCAGGCCAGAAGTGGCTTTGAAGACGCCACCCTTCCCTTTCACTTGTTTCAGGGACTCCTCGCGACTGGCGTCGGCTACATCTTCGCCGAAGACGGTGATGCGGTCGTCGCGAGCCATTTCGTCGGAGAGCGTTGCAGCGACCATTTCGACCATGGTTTTCGGAGCGCCGTGGAGTTGCGGCTGCGCTTCAAATGCGGAAGAGGTGGGATCGATATCCGGCGAATAAATGTTTACGCGAATCGAATCGATCGTGGGCTCTTCGGCGGCGAGCGCTTCGTCGGCCGCATTGCGGACCTCCTGGTCGACTTCGGCTTCGAGGGCTTCGATCTCTTTTTGGTCGAGGATGCCTTCGCGGACGAGGAACAGCGAGAACTTTGAAATTGGGTCGCGGTGCGCTTCGTCTTCGCGTTCTTCGGGTGTCTTGTATAGCTTTTCGTCGTCGGAAAGCGAATGGGAATAGGGACGCGTCACGTGGGCGTGAACGAGAGCAGGTCCACGACGCTCGCGGCAGTATTGGACAGCGGTTTTGCAGATTGCATAGCTTTCGAGAGGGTCGGTGCCATCGCATTCCGCGATGTGCAGGCCCGGGAAACCGCGCGTGAGTTTGGAGATGCTGCCGCCGGCGGTCTGGACTTCGACAGGGACTGAAATGGCGTAGCCGTTGTCTTCAATCAAGTAGAGGAGCGGTAGCTTTTTGGCGCAGGCGGCGTTCAGGGATTCCCAGAATTCACCTTCGCTGGTGGCGCCATCGCCCGCGGACACATAGACGATTTCGTCGGGCTCGTTGCGGACGTGCTGGCCGAGCGGGGCCTTCTTGGCCTGCGCCAGGGCCTTCGGATGATCGCCATAGTAAAGCGTGGCTTCGGCAGCGCCCACGGCCTGTACAAACTGAGTGCCGGTGCAGGAGGACTTGTTTACGATGTTCAGGTGGGGGAGGCCCCAGTGGGAGGGCATCTGGCGGCCGCCGGAGCTGGGATCATCCTTGGAACCCACCGCTTGCAGGAGCATGTCGAGCGGCGTGACACCTAGCATCAGGCAAAGCGCGCGGTCGCGGTAGTAGGAGTAGAGCCAATCCGTGCCGGGACGAAGAAGAAGCCCCATAGCCGCGGTCACGGCTTCGTGGCCCGCGCCGGAGATCTGAAAGAAAATTTTGTTTTGGCGCTTGAGCTGGATTTCGCGGTCGTCCAGCCTGCGGGAAAGATACATGGTGCGGTAAATGCGGATGAGGGTGTCGCGGTCGAGGCCGTGCAACTTCGGTGCGTCAAGCTTGGCAAGTTTGACGCGGGTTTGTAACGCCATTCGTTCTGCCCTCGTTGGGAAGCAGGATTTCTGCCTTGCGGAACCTTATTATACCCGAACTCTGCTGCTGCTACGCGAAACTGGCGAAGCTATCCCAGAGAATCAAACTGTTTGACCACTTCGTCAAACTGGTCTTCGCCCTGGCGCACTACGCGCGGCGAAGCTTCCTTGAAGGGCTCCTCAGATGGAATGCGATCGAGCCAGCGCTGCTCGGTGAGCTTCTCGTGACCCGAAAAATAGAGCCGGACGAGCAAATTGACTTTGCCATTAGCGGCTGGGGCTTCTTCGGAGGCTTCTTTTTCCTTGGATTTGTGCTTTCCCTTGGACTTCGCCTTTGGCTTTTCGGCCTTTGGCGTCTCTGCGGACTTGTGGGCCTGCTCAGGGGCGACCTTAGCCTCGTCCTCGGCGCGTTCAAGCTTATATTGCAGTTTCTTATCCAGGCGGAAGGCCTGCTTCCAGCCTTCCAGTTTGTGCCGGGCAAGCTGGGCTTTCTCTTCGTCGGTGCCGAAATCGAATAGGAGATACGTGTGAGCCATAAAATTAGTCTGCGACGCAGGCGCTGGCAAGTCAAGATGGGAGAGGCACGGCCGTTCGCACGTAATTAGGGGCTAACCGGGACAGACTTCTTGCCACTATTCGGTTTGCAATGGTTTGGCTACCCGAGGGCTCGACGAGGCGTCTAAGTGGGGTATCATAGTGTGGCACCGGGGTGTAGTATCGGGTTCTTGTGAATACGAAAAGACAAGATCGCGTTCGATGGGCCGCAGCCTGGCTTTGTCTGCTTGCGGTGGCGCTCTTGTATGCGCCGATGGCGGGCGCAGTGCTGTTGGCGTATGGCGTGGACTGTTGCGTTGGAGGCTTTTGCAACATCCCCGAGCATCATCACCACAAGTCGCAACCAGCCCCTTCGCAAGAATCAGCGCCAATGGATTGCGGGCACGACATGAGCGGGATGAAGTCATGTTCGATGTCTTGTTGCAACGATCCGTCGCGTCCCGCGCTGATACCTAGCGCATTTGTTTTGCCTGCGGCGAGTTTTATTCCCGCGGCTAGTGAAATGATCCGTCCAATCCGGCTGGCAAGCTCTTTCGAAATTTCACGATTCGTCAAACCGCTCTCTCCTCCTCCGCGAACCTCTGCTTCAGTCCTGTAAAGGGCTGCTAGCTGCTCTCCACGCACGTTTATTCACCCGCGACGCGGCTTCATAGCCGCGCTGGAAGTATTCCACGAGGAGACAAACAGTTTATGCGAAGAGTATGGCAAGCATTCGGAGCATTTCTGGTGTTTGGAGCTGCAGCTTTCGCCACGGTGTTTGGCACGGTGCGAGGGATCGTACACGATCCGCAGCACCGGCCGGTTCCAGCTAGCGAAGTCGTCTTGAAGGCTACGTCATCCGATTACACGCAAAAAACCCAAACCGACGCAAACGGAGAGTTTCACTTTGATGCCGTGCCGCTCGGGTCGTACACCATTACTGTGTCGGAGGCATCTTTTGCAAGCCAAGAGCAAAGCGTGACCGTCTTTTCGGGGACGGCGCCGATCCTCCATTTCGAGCTACACATCGCATCTCAAAACCAGTCCGTAACCGTTTCGGCGGAAGCGGCTCCTGGGCAAACCGAATCGGCAACGCCAACAACTCTTGTCGACCGCCAGGAAATTCAGCAAACGCCAGGAGCGTCGAAAACCAACAGTGATGCGATGATCACGGACTATGTGCCGGGGTCCTACGTCACGCATGATCAGCTGCATGTCCGGGGCGGCCATCAAGTCAGTTGGTTGATTGATGGCGTACCGATTCCCAATACCAATATCGCCAGCAACCTTGGCCCGCAAATCGACCCCAAGGACATCGACACGCTGGAGGCACAGCGCGGCAGCTACACGGCAGAGTATGGCGACCGCACGTATGGCGTGTTCAACGTCGCGCCACGCACGGGATTTGAACGCAACAACGAAGGTGAACTTGTCTTGAGCGCCGGAAATTTCTACCAGACAGACGACCAGATCAATTTCGGCAGCCACACCAACAAGATCGCCTATTACGTGAGCGCAAACGGCAATCGCACCAATTTGGGATTACAGACACCGACTTCGGCCGTGATCCACGATGCTGCCAACGGCTATGGCGGATTCGGCTCGGTGATTTACAATCTGGACTCGAAAGATCAGCTGCGATTCGTGGGACAAATCCGGCAAGACTTCTATCAAGTGCCCTTTGATCCAAGTGATCCCAATCTTCCGGTCACCACGCCGCCGCAGTTCCTGAAGGACGTCAACCAGGAGACCGATACGATTGCTACGTTTTCGTGGGTGCATACCTTCAGCCCGGGTTTGTTGCTGACGGTCTCTCCCTTCTACCACTACAACAGCGCCAACTACGAGAGCAGCCCCGACGACATTCCCTCTTCAGCCACGCAAAAGCGCTCGTCTTATTATGAAGGCGGCCAAACAACCCTGACGTGGGTCAAGGACCGCAGTAATCTCCGTGCAGGACTGTTCGGCTTTGCCGAGCAGAATGATGAGCTGTTCGCCCTTGTTTACAATGACGGGAGCAATCCACCGCTGGAGCCGACTCCGGTGAGTTCCACGGGGAGCCTAATTGCGGCTTACGCGGAAGAGCAATTCCGCGCGACGTCCTGGCTGACTCTAAGCGCGGGAGTACGACAAACGCATTTCTCGGGAGGAGTCGTGGAGAACGCCACCGATCCCCGATACAGCGTTTCGGTCCGCGTCCCCAAACTTAACTGGGTTTTCCGGGCATTCTATGGTGACCTCTACCAGGCTCCGCCACTCACCAGCATCTCCGGACCACTGCTCGCTTTTATCACTGACGTCCAGCAACTGGGATTCATCCCCCTGCACGGCGAGCGCGATGAAGAGCATCAATTCGGCGTCACCATTCCGATAAAGGGCTGGACCATCGATGCCGATAACTTTTTGACTCGCGCCAGAAATTTTTTCGACCACAACAATTTCAATAACTCAGACATTTTCTTCCCCGTCACGATCCAGGGCGCACGCATCAATGGATGGGAGTTGACGTTGCGCTCTCCGCGAATTTGGAATCGCGCCCAGGTCTATGTGACCTATTCGAACCAGGTGGCTCTTGGTTTCGGAGACATCAACGGCGGCCTCACCGACTTCTCCTTCGGAGATGGCTTCGGCCCACTCGACCACGATCAACTAAACACTTTGCATGTTGGCGGGGTCGTGGACCTGCCCTGGCATAGTTATGCTTCGACCGATGTCTACTACGGCTCGGGATTTGCCAACGGCGATCCGCCACCCTCGCATCTGCCAGGGCATACGACGTTTGACATGACTCTCAGCAAGAGTTTTGGGGAACGATTCTCTGTCTCGGTGAGCGGGACTAATTTGGCCAATCGACGGCTCCTGCTGGACAACAGTTTCACTTTTGGGGGAACGCACTTCAACGATCCTCGCCAAATTTATGCGCAGATTCGATATCGCTTCCATTTTTAGCTGACTTCAGGGATCGCGAGGGGGCAGCAGCAATTGCTGCCTCACGATTTTCTCTCAAACCTCACGAGCGCAATTGACTTCGGCCACTCCGCGAATTAGTCTGACCCGCGGTGCAATCACCGGCGCCGGCAAACATTGCCACTGGCGATGCTCAAAGGAGAGTTTGATGCGGAAAACCTTGTTGGCTGCGATGGTGTGCTTGCTTGGCTCGCTTGCGGCGTTCGCCTCGCCGCCATCAAGAGTGGTCTACGTTCGCTGCGGGAAGTTGATTTACGACGCGGAAAAGCCGGCCATTTCGTCGGCAATTGTGGTGATCACCAATGGGAAGGTGACTGGTGTCGGCAGAGACATTGCGGTGCCCGCGGGGGCGGAGCAAATTGATCTTTCGAGCTTCACCGTGCTGCCGGGATTTGTGGATGCGCACATTCATATCTGGGCTGGCGCATTCGGGCAGCCCGTCTCCGAACCGCTGGCGGCGCTGCGCGGGAGCAAGGCGATGAGTTACGCGCTGTCTTCCGGTGTTGTGGGCGCACGCGTTATGGCTACGCAAGGATTCATCGATGTCGCTCTCAAGGACGCGATTGAGGAGGGCACGATTCCTGGGCCGCACCTGGTGCCAGCCGCGCATGCGATCTCCATTCCAGGCGGGCACGGCGATTTCAATGCGCAGCCGCCCTACTTGCCGATGGACGATTTCTACACGCCCTTGCACGGATTCATCAATTCGCCTGCTGATGCGGAGAAGGCTGTGCATTTGCAACTTAAGTATGGAGCGCGGGTGATTAAAGTTATGGCTTCGGGCGGAGTGCTTTCGCCGCTGGATTCGCCGACTTCGGAACAGCTTTCGCTGGAAGAATTGAAAGTGATCGTGCAACAGGCGCACATGGCTCACGTCAAAGTGGGGTCGCATGCGGAGAACATTCGCAGCATTCGTGCCTCGCTGGAGGCGGGCGTGGACTCGATCGAGCATGGGTCGGAGATGGATCAGGCGTCGGCGGACTTTATGAAGAATCACGGCATTGTGTTTGTTCCTACTGTCTTCGTCGTGGAGGAAAGTGTGGCGAACGGAGTGAAAATGCATTTTCCTGAGTATGTGATCACGAAGGTGAATGCATTGGCGAAGACGCATTTTCCGAGCTTCCAACTCGCGTTGCACTCGGGCGTGACGATTGCCGCTGGCTCGGACCATTCGTATGGGCCGGGAACTGGAACGGTACGAGACGAGATGATCACGGAAGTGCAATATGGGATGACTCCGCAGCAGGCGCTTGTTTCGGGGACAAAAACGAGCGCAGCTTTGCTGGGGCTCGAACAGCTCGGGACGATTGAAACTGGGAAGGAAGGGGATCTTGTCGCGGTCGATGGCGATCCTTTGAGCGATATTCATTCGTTGGAAAAGGTGAGGGCGGTGGTTTTTCAGGGGAAGAGCGTTGCGCCTGTTAACCGGCAGTAAGAGTTAGGACGGGCACAGCGTGCTGTGCCCCTGCGAAGTATTATGAGCACGATTGGGAATATGGCGTGTTGCTTCGGGGGGCGGGGGGAAGTAAGATTTTTGGTGAAGAAAATATCGAAGGCGATGGAGTTCGCCTAAACCGGGCTGGCGCAGTGAGCTGGCTCTGATGACTCCTGGCAGCCACGCGGCTCCAGGAGTTTTTTTGTTGCGGGCCGCGGTTGCCGCCGGTTTGGAGGCCTATTGCGCATTCTCTTGATTGCGATTTTCGGAGCAGTCGGCACGCTAGCTCGCTATGGACTGCAGGGCGTCGTACAAACACGCGCGGGAAGCACGTTTCCGCACGGCACGCTGGTCGTCAATCTCACGGGCTGCTTTTTTCTTGGGTTGATCGGGCAATTTACGCTGAATCGTATGGTTATTTCGCCGGATTGGCGCGTGGCCATCGCTGTGGGCTTTTTTGGCGGCTACACTACGTTTTCGAGCTTTGGCTGGGAGACGGCGAAAATGCTGGAGGACGGCGAATGGCTGCGCGCGACAACGTATGTCGCGGCTAGCGTAGTTGCGGGTTTGTTTTTGTCCGTAGCAGGGATTCGGCTGGCGAACCGGTTTTAGGAGCCGCGATGACACACGAAAAATTCGAAGGCGAGCGCACGTTGATGCGCATTCACATCGGCGAATCCGATAAATGGCACAGCAAACCGTTGCACGATGCCATCGTCGAACTCCTGCGCAAAGAAGGCTTTTCGGGCGCGACAGTTCTGCGAGGCGTGGCTGGCTACGGTGGCTCGAGCGTCTATCACACGGACAAGCTTCTTCGCATGTCGCAGGACCTTCCCATCATTGTCGAAGTGATTGAATCCACGGAGCGAATTGAACAAATTCTGCCGCGGCTGGACGAAATGGTTGAAGGTGGGTTGATTACACTCGAAAAAGTGCGAGTGATTCTGTATCGCGCTGCCAAGAAATAGAATGGGGGCATGGCTCTAATAGCCGCGTAGCAGCTGCACGGATTACCAAAACCGCGTAATCATGTTTTTCGCGCCGGCCCAACGATAGAACAAAATGAGGTTCGCAACCGCGGCGAGACCTCGAAGCAACGAAAAATAGAAATCGCTGATGTCCTCGCTTGCGGGCGGCGAGCCAGCTGTGGCACGCATGACGACCGCCATCACCAGAGACATGGACCACATGAGAAGGAAAAGGTAAATAACTACGCGGAAGTCCGACTCGACCTTGAGCTTCTTTACCAGGAAGTAGCTGCAAACAATCAGTTCCAAACCAAAAATCGTTACCAGAATCGCGGGGAAGGGCTCGACAGCAAGTGCTGTTCCTCCGCAAGGCCCCACACTTGCGTTGGCGGCGAGCAGAGAGCCAAACAAGATCATCAGGACGCTCGCGATCTGTCGAGCGGCGCTTGTCAGCAGTTCAGCGAGGCGGTTTGGCACTTTGTTTCCCTATTCGCGCTTACTCCCGTAAATGAAGGAGAGCGCAGGAGTCACAAGTATTTTCTCCGTGTAACCAGTACAAGCCGTCAGTTACCTCGCGTCAATGTATCGGCCGTCATTTGTGCCCTCTCCAGCAAGACGCGGATATTCGTTCGGCCACAACGCCACGTCGACCTCGCATCTCGCCGTCGACTTTCAAATTCGCTCTGAACTTTCCAGCTGGCGCGTTCGACTGTAAACTGCTCTCTCATGGCTGACAGCCCAGAAAAACAATCGTGGTTGAATCGCACGGTCCTCGGTGTGGGCCTCACCAGCCTTTTTAGCGACTGGAGCCACGAAACCGCCACGGCGATTCTGCCCGCTTTTCTTGCCGCGATCGGGGCGGGACCTGCGTGGCTTGGCTTGATCGAGGGCCTTGCTGATGGTCTCTCAAGTTTCACCAAACTTGCCGCCGGTTATTTCACGGACCGGCTAAAGCATCGCAAGCCGCTTGCCATTTTCGGCTATGCCGTGACGGCGCTCTCGACCGCTTCTTTTGCTTTCGCTACGCATGCGTATCAAGTGCTCATTGGGCGGACGGCGGCGTGGCTCGGCCGCGGAGTTCGTTCACCGGCAAAGAAGGCGCTTCTGGCGGCGGATGTTTCGCAGAATGCGTACGGGCGCGCTTTCGGGCTTGAACGATTGATGGATACCGTGGGAGCTATCGCCGGGCCGCTTACTGCACTCTGGCTGCTGGAAAAGACCGGGCACAACTATCAAAAGGTCTTTCTGTGGACGCTTCTTCCGGGTCTGATTGCCGTGGCTTCCTTCTGGTTGCTGGTACGAGAGCGTCCGATTGCTTCGAAGGCGAAACGTTCTTTCTTGATGGGCGTACAAGATTTGCCAGTGTCGTTCCGTCGTTTTCTTCTGGGAGTCGGTGTGTTCGGAGCGGGCGATTTTTCCCATTCGCTACTCATTCTCTATGCCTCTCGCATGCTCGCGCCCGAGTACGGGATTGCCCGTGCAGCGAGCATCGCTGTTGTGCTCTATACAATTCATAACGTGTTTTCCGCTGGCTCTGCTTACGCCAGTGGCTGGCTGAGCGACCACGTACCACAACGCAAGATCGTACTTGCCAGCGGCTACGCGCTGGCGGGAATCACGGCGATCCTGCTTTGTACGGGCACGCATTCGCTGTGGCTACTCGGCGTGATTTTTGTTCTTGGTGGGCTCTACTTTGGCATTCAGGATGCGCTCGAAGATTCTGTCGCCGCCGAACTTGTGCCTAAAGAACAGCACGGCATGGCTTTTGGGACGCTGGCTGCGGTCAATGCTGTCGGCGATTTCCTCTCAAGCATTCTGGTGGGATCTCTTTGGAGCGCGTTTTCCGTGCAAGCCGCGTTCGCCACTTCTACTGTTCTGTTTTTCGCTGGCGCGATTCTCATTCTTCGGCTTCGGCGCTAGCGGAATCGTTCGCGCGAAATGGCAACCATGCATGAGCTATTCATGCGGGGGCATCGTCTCCGGCCATTGTGTAACGATGATCTTTCCGTCCGGTCCCAGCTGAATCGCCGGAGCATAGAGTCCGAGCAATTCGCGACGCCACCACAATCCGTGCTCTCTTTTCTCCGCCATGGACGTGAACCAATACTGCCAGAGGACGGCACGCACTTGACGGGGCGGTCCCTGCGGAAAAGGATTCGTGGCAAAGAGCGCGAGCACGTCAAGGTCGTTCGAAAGCAGGTGCCTTTGGGTGCGCAAGACCATTGGATTGTCGCGCCACTCGCCCAGCGACGCGAACCACAAGTTCCAATCCAATCGCGGCTGATAGGGCGCGTAGATGCGCGGTGGTTTGTCCAGTTCCTGAGGTTTGTGCCGGAAAGGATAGGCGATCCAGGTTTGTCCATCGTTGGAGCCTTGGAATTCGATTTCATAGCGGCCGCGCGTCATGACGGCGAAGAGGCCGTAACGATTGGCGATTCGAAGGGGATCCAGCAGAGTTACCGGCGAAGTTGGAAGTGGGGCGGGCCCAATCATCCAAACCATTTGCGCAGTACTCGCGTAGAAGATCCACATTAGCAACACGGCGGTTAAGACTACTCGCAGCGGAGCGAGACAAAAACGAATGCTTTGCCACGGATCGCGCGGGGCGTTTTTGCTCGCTGGAACTTCGCCTGTTGATGGACTCGAGGACGGCGCCAAAATCGAGAGTTGGTCGGCAGCAACTGGAGCGGGCTCAGTAGGAAGTGCGATTGGGCACCCGAGGAGCGACTGTTTCCACTTGGTGGGGACAAATCGCATGAGGAAGCGGTCGTCGAGCAATAGGAACGCAAGAATGAGAACGAGATAATTCAGAAAGGTGTAATTGGCGGTGAGAATGATAGCGATCTGCCAGGGCGTGACGATGAAGAAGAGCGCGATTCGAAAGGGCCGCGGCAGAAATGCCGCCCAAATCAAGACTAGTTCGAGCGCCAGCGTGAAGAATGTTGTTGCGGTGTGGAACCAGTGCGGAAAATGCTGCGCGTACCAGCCGATCCAAGTTGGCAGCGGCCCGTTTTGGTAATATTCATCGAGCGCCGTGAAGTTGCGCCACTCGGGATCGCCGCCCGCAATTTTCGCAACGCCGGATTCGAAGTAGATGCGGAACCATTCCCAAAGAAGCAAATAGAGCGCAGCGCGGACGGGAGGCCACGTTTCGCCAAACCCTGGACGAAATCCGCCGGGCGCCAGAAAGAGCGAGAGGAATCCTGCCTCCAGCAACATTCCGTCGGACTGGTATCCCGAGAAATCTCCCGCCGCACTTACAAAGGAAAGAAAACAAACAAAACAGATGGTGAGCATTCCGCGGGGCCAAATATTGAAAACCAGTAGAACCGCGGCGGCCATTCCCACCCAACAAAGCCCCACCAGCATGTGCGAGCCGCTCGAAAGCCAAAGAACGCTGGGCACATACCAATACCGGGCGTGGCCAAGTTGCTCGGCTACGCTTTTCAGATACTCGCTCGCGGGGAGAATTCCCTCAGGGCCGATCAGTCCACGAACTTGAGAAACGAGTGAGAAAAAGGCCGAAAAATAAATCACGCCTAGCGCACGCAGGAAAATCCAACGGGACAGGAAGCGGTCCGAGGGGCCGTTTCGCGAGTCAAAAAGCCAGCGAACGAGGGACGAAGGAGCCCATTCCATAGACGCGGGACATTATACCGGGGTGGCCACGCAGGTAAATTGGGCAGTGGCCCAGTGTCTATTGCTGGGGCTTTTCTTTTGGAGCGGAAGGACGGTCGACATGCAAGGCGCACGTGCCGTCCTCGCAAAGTTCGCGATTCCAGCGATAGCGATTGCGAGCAATCCAGCGGTAAGCATGTTTCGCGATGAAGTGAATTCCCGGCACGAGCAACAGCCATGCGGCCAGCTTCCAGCCTGGGAGCACCAGCCCGATCCGAGCCCAGGCGTCTGCTCCGGAATAAACGCACCCGCGTGAGTCGACCGCTTGCATCAAGCGCATGGCTTCATCGAAATTTACCTGAGGAAAGCGCGCGGGCACGTTCGCGTCGTGGAGATCAAGCAATTCAATGCGGGCGCCCGGATCCATACGCCGCACGCGGGCCACGCTGGCGCGGCACAAGTTGCAGGCCCCATCGTAAAGCACGGTAAGCTCGGCCAAGGTTCTCCTTTGAGATGCGTTGCGGCCAATACAACCCGGAACGGCGTATCTCGTCGCAACAGGCAGCTATAAACGACAGCAGTAAATTTCATTCTAGCAAGCAATGCGTAATGACTGCGGCTTGCCGTTCTGCTTACTGGCCACCCCCTTGAGTCAACACGAGTAACAATTCGCACTTCTCTGTTGCGGCCGGTAGCACCGCATGCTAGCCTTGGCGAACAAAAGGCGAATTGCAGGAGGATCTCTCGATGGCCCATTCTCTCGCCGTGCGGACTGCGGCCTCAGGCTCGCTCGAGCCGACGGCTGGCTCATCGCTAACTCGCGTGCGTGAGGTACTCGACAGCTTCGCGTCGCGCGACGTCAATGGCGATGTGCTTACCGCCGTTCGCTACTTCCCAGCGCGCGAGGCGCAATGGGCTGATTTTCCCACCTGGGTTCACGCGGATCTTGTGGCTGCCTACGCCGCCAAAGGCATTCGACAGCTTTATACGCATCAGGCCATAGCTGCCGAAGCTGTCCACGCAGGGAAGAACGTGGTCGTGGTCACTCCCACCGCCTCTGGAAAAACTCTTTGTTACAACTTGCCGATTTTGAATTCGATCCTCGAGAATCCGGACACTCGCGCGTTGTACCTGTTCCCCACTAAAGCCTTGGCGCAGGACCAGCTCGCTGAGCTCTACGACCTTAACCAGCGCCTTGAAAGCCGCTTCGGCGTTTTCACTTATGACGGCGACACGCCCGCCGATGCCCGCAGGGCCATCCGCGAAAAGGGCCATGTGGTGCTCACGAATCCGGACATGCTGCATACCGGCATTTTGCCGCACCACACGCGGTGGACGCGCCTTTTCGAAAACCTTCGCTACATCGTGATCGATGAGCTTCACAGCTACCGCGGAGTTTTTGGGAGCCATCTCTGCAATGTTCTGCGGAGGCTGCGACGCATTGCGAATTTTTACGGCAGCGATCCGCAATTTGTCTGTTGCTCGGCGACGATCGCGAATCCTGGTGAACTTGCTGCTCGACTGCTTGAAAAAGAAGTGGAGGTGCTCGACGCTAACGGCGCGCCTGCGGGCGAAAAAACCTTCGTCTTCTACAATCCGCCTGTCGTGAACCGAGCGCTCGGGATACGCCGCAGCTATATCAACGAAACCTCGCGCGTAGCGCTGGAGTTTTTGAAGCACGACCTGCAAACCATGGTTTTTGCTAATTCGCGACTGCAGACGGAGATTCTGTTGACGTATCTCCAGCAAGCCAATCCTCAGCCGGCCGGCAAGCCGGGAACGATTCGCGGCTACCGCGGCGGCTACTTGCCGAATGAGCGGCGCGAAATCGAGCGCGGTTTGCGCGACGGCCGCATCCGCGGCGTCGTAAGCACGAGCGCGCTGGAACTCGGGATCGACGTGGGCTCGCTCGACACCGTAGTAATGGCTGGCTACCCAGGCTCAATCGCCGGAACTTGGCAGCGCGCTGGACGCGCTGGGCGCCGCAGCGGAAGTTCCTGCGCCGTGATGGTGGCTTCGTCGTCGCCGCTGGATCAATATATCGTCCGGCATCCGGACTACTTTTTCGGCAACGCGCCCGAACATGCCTTCATCCAGCCGGACAATCTCGAAATTCTCATCAATCATTTGAAATGCGCGGCATTCGAATTGCCTGTCGCGCCCGACGAGCGATTTGGTGAAGTCGATGTTCCTGACCTTTGTGCGCGCTTGGCCGAAGCCGGCTACCTCCATCTGGCCGGAGATCACTATCACTGGACGCACGAAGCATATCCCGCCGACACGATCAGTCTCCGCTCGATCAGTAGCGACAATTTCATAATTATCGATGTCACTGGCGCGCCAAACGTCATCGGCGAGGTGGATTTTCCCAGCGCGATGGTTTTCCTGCACGAAAAAGCGATCTACATTCACGGCGGACAGCAGTACCACGTCGAGCATCTCGATTTCAAAGAGCGCAAGGCTTATGTAAAACGGGTCGACGTCGACTACTACACCGACTCCGTCCGCTACACACAGGTCCGCGTGCTCGAAGCGACCGAAACTGCCGCTGGTTCCGCGAATTTGCATTCCCACGGGGATGTTCTCGTCCGCTCGCAAGTCGTGGGTTTCAAGAAGATAAAATTCTTCACGAACGAAAACATCGGCGACGGCAGGCTCGAGCTTCCCGAGAACGAGATGCACACAACATCGTACTGGATCACGCTGGAAAGGCCGTTGCTCGAATCGCTACCCTACAGCGTGAGCGAGCGGCAGAGCGGCATGTTTGGCCTGCTTCATGCGCTGGCGTCAGTCGCTACCCTTCTGCTTATGTGCGACGGCCGCGATCTCGGCACTGCTATTGGCGAGCGCCCGCCCGCTCCCGATTCCGGCACCGAGGCTGCAGGGGCGCAGCATGCTGCGCCCCTACATGGCACGGCGGATGATTTCACGCCGTCGAGGCTCAGAGATGCGTCCTCATCCAACTTGAAAGAATTCTTTGAGCCCAATCTTTATCTCTTCGACGCCTATCCGGGCGGCATCGGCTTTTCCAAACCGCTCTTCCGCGCGCACGATCTGTTGACTCGCAAGACGCGCGAACTGATCGCCGCGTGCGTGTGCGATGAAGGCTGTCCCTCCTGCGTTGGTCCCACAGGCGACCTTGTCCCGCGCGCGAAAGAAGCCGCTCTCGCCATCCTCGACAGGTTGTGTGGCTAAATGGCTGCTTCACCGGACAAATTCTCTCGTCTCGCCGCGTTGCGCCCCGCGCGTATTGCCCCGTCGCGTCCAGCCGATCTTCGCGCGCCCGATCAGGAAGATGCCATTGCTCGTCTTATCGGCGCAGGTGTGGCCCGAAACCATTTTGGAGAGCATCTCGTTTTACGCAACTGGTTCTCCACGCCAGAATTTGTCGACCCGTCCACTGTGGCTCTCGAACTACTTTCCCGCACTCGTGACCCCGAAGTGACTCGCCGCACACGCGCCGCTCTGGAAGATCCATCCAAGTGGCTCTTTCTCGACACCGAGACTACCGGTCTGGCCGGCGGCACGGGAACGTACGCCTTTCTCATCGGGCTCGCCTGGTGGGACGCGGGGGCGCTTCAGGTCGAACAACTCTTCATGCGCGACTTTACGGAAGAGTATTCGCTCCTTCATGAACTCGCCGCGCGCGTCGCGGAGCGTCCTGTTCTCGTCACTTTTAACGGCAAAACTTTCGACTGGCCGCTCCTCGGTAGCCGCTTCACCATGACGCGCACTATTCCCGCGCCACGCCTCGCTGCTCATCTCGATTTGTTGCATCCCGCGCGCGCTCTTTGGAAACTTCGTCTGGGGTCTGTGCGCCTCGTCGATCTGGAACGGCACGTCCTGGATGCGCCTCGCCTCGGCTGGCATCGTGAAGAAGACATCGCTTCGTCGCTTATCCCACAGTATTACTTCGACTATCTTCGCGGGGGCTCAGCGGATCCTCTTGTTGGCGTCATGCGCCATAACCAAATGGATTTGCGTGGCTTGGCAGCCCTCTTTGGCAAGATCAACACACTTCTCGCCTCGCAAAAAGCCGACCGCGATGGAGTAGATAGCCTCGATCTCTTCGGGCTCTCGCGTTTCTTCGAACGTCGCGGCGATTCCCATCGAGCCCACCTTGCTTGTTCGCAGGCGATCGATCTCGGCCTTCCCGCCGAATTCCGCCCGCGGGCTCACCGCGAGCTCGCTCTGCTCGCCAAACGCCGCGGTGACCACGCCGCCGCAGCCGCACTCTGGCTCGAACTCGCTGCCGACCCACAAGACGGTGCATTGGCCTGTGAACAGCTGGCCATCCATTACGAACGGCGTGCCAAAGATCCTACGCGGGCGGCGGAATTTGCGCGCATGGGCCTGGCCAAGCTCCAGCGCATGCGTGCGAACACCCGCGATCCTTACGCGACAGCCCGCGCTACGCGCCTCGCTGAAAGATTGTTAGTTCGGATTAACCGCCTGGAAGGTAAAAACAAAAGGAAGTCTGCGAATCGTGCCGCAGCAAGTTTGTCTCTTTTAAACTCTTGAGCCAAATAGGCTTCAGCGAGCAGCGGCTGTGGCCTTGGGAGCCTCAGGCGTTGCGGGCCAGCCGATCATCCCATTGATGCCGTCAAATACAGTGCGGTTCGTGCCTTCCACGGAAACGCACTCCGTTCCCACGCAGCGCAAGAACACCCCGCCATCCGCGGCATTAAAAGAGAGGAAATTCGAAAGGCGCGATTCGTTCTCGCGGGCATCATGTTTTTTCTCAAGCGCCTCCGAGTACTGCCCAAAGAACTGCGCAGCATGTTCTTCACTGTCCAGGTGCAGACGCGCAACCAAAACCAGCCGTTTGGTTTGTTTCTGTTCGTAAAGCGCGTAGCGGTCCCCATCCCACGCGGCAGCAAGCGGCTTGGCTATCTTCTCGCCCTGAAACTGCTTCAGAATCTCCATCCACCCAAACTCGCCCATGACATTCTCATCCAATTTCGTCCAGTCCGGGCCAAGTAGCTTTTGGAAAGGAGGTATCGCGACCACAGCAGGAGTTTTTCCCGATTTGTAAAGAGCCGGATGCATGATTTGCTGAGTGGAAACCGGCGGTTTCGCAAACACGGCAGACAACCCATTCCACCCCGCCGACTTCAAGATCGCGGTGGAAAACGTTAGTCCTCCGAAATAGGGAAAGATCATGCCGTCTTTCAGAAACTGCGGCGCTTCCTGTAGCTTCGGCGATTTGGACATATCGCCGGCAAACAGCGACGGATCGATTGCTGGCAAATCCTCGACCGAATGTCCCGTTCCCTTCAACAGGAAATCAATCATCGCGGCCATGGCGCTACCTTCCAGCACTGACTCGCGCGCCAGTTCGGCGTCATCGTTTGGCCGCGCCGCTTTCGCCCACACCTCGATCTGAAAGTGCTGATCCTGGAGGGCATGGGTCAACTCATGGGCCATGACCATGCGCTGGTCATCGATCGGAATCCAATCAGCAATATAGAATTCGCGCGCTTTCGGATCGTAGAGACCCGCGATCTGCTCGGTGAGCAAATCAACCATAAAGTCATCCAGAGCAAATCCCTTGGGAATCAGCCCAAAAGCCTCGGCGCTTCGTGCCTCTGCATAGCGCTCCGTCGGGTTTTTCTCATCATCCATCTCACGCAGGACATAGGCGCGTATCTCTTCTCGCGATCGCAAGGTCTTCTTCACCGGTGTGAGCAGCTTAAGCCCAGTGATCTGGCTCACTTGCTGCAGCACTTCATCGGCGGTCGCGGCAAACTCCGCGCTGTTTACTGCCAACTGAGCCGCCGCAGGGGAAGTCGTGGTTGCTTGTTGCGCACGGAGCGTGCCGCCGCCAACAAAGCACAAAGCCGTCACTAGGAGTGCACAGAGGGGGTTAACAACCCTTTTGATCGATAGGGACATAATCTTTGCAGAATAACAGATAAGCGTTAGGGACGGCCGCAACCTCGGACACTGGATGGCGCCTTATAGGAAACGCGCTTCATCCTCAATCTTAGGGCAGGTTAGGCCGGCATTTTGGCTCCCCTAGGATTCGCGGGAGCCGTTCATTGGACGCAAGCGTCTAAAATGAATAAAGATAGGCGCGGGGCGTCGCCTTAGAGTTTTGACAGGCAATGTTATTGCTGGCTCCGATAAAAGTTTTCCAATGAAATTCACAGCCTGCCGTTCTGAATTCTTAACAGAATGGTAATTCTGTTATACTCTGCAAACTGAATCGTACCTCTCTCCCGAGGAAAACATGCTCCCCGGACTTCGTCTGCGGCAATCCCGTGAACGACTTGGATTAACCTATCGTGATGTCGAACGCGCCAGTTTTGAATTAGCGGCGCGCCGTGGCCGTCCTGAGTTGATTCTTCATATTAGCCGCCTGGCGGACATCGAGAATCGAGGCGTAATCCCAGGCCTGCATAAGCTTTACACACTCGCGGTTGTCTACCACTTGAATCCGCTCGAGATATTCCGCTGGTACGACGTTCCTATCGAGGATTGTTTTCCCGATGGCGGCGCCTTTCATGCGCCGCTCACGCATCTTGCCGCTCCTCCGGTCTCGCTCAAGACTCCGCTAAGGTTCGATCCTGCTTTCGATCCGAAGAGAACGGAACTACTTTCCCGCATGGTCGAAAAGTGGGGCAGTCTCGAAGGTGTGCTCACCAATGGCAATGCCCGTCACCGTTATGGTTACATTGGTCTGTCAGACCGGCGTATGGTGCCCCTGCTTCGCCCTGGCAGCGTTGTTCTTGTGGATGTGACTGTTTGCCGCATCCAGGACGACGATTGGGCGAATGAATACGACCGTCCCATGTATTTTGTGGAGCTGCGCGACGGTTACCGGTGTGGATGGTTTCACCAGGACGGCATGCGCCTGCTCATGCAACCCCATCCTCTATCCCGCTGTGTACCCGAGGTTTGGCGACTACCGGAAGAAGCCGAAGTGGTCGGCCGTGTAGTGGGCGTCGTTACTAGGCTGAATGAACCCTGGAGCATTCTTCCTGAAGAAGCTCCAGCAGTGCGCGGAGATTCGAACAGAAAAGTTCCTTGAGATAGGCGGGAGCGCGCTCCGGCATCAAAACTCTGTAGGCCTCAAGCCGGCGCCAATGAGCCAGCGTAGAGCTTAGCCCACCCGGCATTCGCTTCAGGCATTCCTTTAAGTCCGCTTCCTGCTTCGCCAGCGGAGTTTCCAGAACTCGCTCGAAGATTTGCTCATGGCACAATTCGAGGGCCTGTTGCACCGCTTCGTCTGGATACAACGCCGCAAGCCCGGCGTGTTCGTATTTCCCGCTTGAGAGATCGCGCAACGAGGCCATATAGGTAAGCCTGCCGAATTCCCCTGGAATTCCCGCCAGAGTGGTCAGAGTGAAATCCTGAATGATGCGCCGGTTCTGCTGGAGTTGCGTAATCGTTTTCACTCAGTGCTCCGTTCCGCAGACGGAACGTTTTAAACCATTATTCTCGGTAATTCCAATTTTTCTTCATGGTTGCACACAGGAGGCTTTCAGTCATGATGAAAAACATTTCGATTCGCCTGTCATTGCTTGCCTTAGTGGTTTCGATCCTACTCCCTGTTGATAGCTCGGTCAAACAGTTATCCAGTAACCGGCAGGCTGGGGTTTCTGTTGCTATTCTTAGCGGGTCACCTCTCCCAACTCCCACGCCGCCCGGCTCTAGCGTCATTGGGAGGAGTGGCTCACCTCTTCCGACTCCTACTCCCCCCGGCATTGGCCTAGTTGCTACGAGTGGCTCACCGCTCCCAACGCCCACGCCGCCCGGCTTTAACTACGTCGCCGCGAGCGGTTCACCTCTTCCAACTCCTACTCCCCCCGGCATTGGCGTGTTAACCGTTGAGGTCTAACCTCTTCGCTTATAAATTCGCCCGCGAGGAGTGAAATAAACGCCGAGAAGGTAAAGTGCTCCGCAACTTGCCTTTGTTGCAAAAGGCGAGTTGCGGAGTTTTCATTTCTGAGAAATTTCTAATACGAGCTTCGCACCGTCCGTCTTCGCAAGCAGAGCGATGCAATCTAGCCGTTGTCTCCTTAGCCTTTGATTGCACCTAAGAAGTCGCCATCTCAAGAATATGTTGCGGCGTCCGGTGTGCGGCCGCCCCCCTGGGCTGCCCCAGTTCCGACTCTCAATAGCTATGAAAGTAACTTGATTGTTTACCGGCCAGTCAAGACATGCTAGGATTCAACGGCCATGAGTAGGTTTCCTCTCCCCGTTTTATGGTTGTGGGCCTTTAGCGTCCTTGCACAACTGCTTGTAATGGCTCTTCTCTTTTTGAAGGGGAGTTCCAGGAAACTGCCATATTTCACTGCATACGTCGGGCTGAATATTTGCCAGGCAGGTTTCCTCGTATTTGTATATTCACATTTGTGGAGTCAACCAGCGACTGCTGATACTCTCGCTTGGACTTCGGAATTTCCCACCCTGGTCGCACAAGCTCTGGCCACAGTCGAGATTCTTGAGATTACCCTGAGACCGTACCAAGGGATTTGGGGGCTTGGATGGCGCGCTTTGACCGTCACCTCGGGGATCGTCGTCCTTCTCGTCGTACTGGCAGCTCGCGGCCACTGGGGTTCGGCTCGGTGGTTCCAGCTCGATCGCGGCTATCATCTCACTTTTGCTTCGGCGCTGATTGCCTGCCTGCTGCTTGTTCGTTACTACTCTATTCCAGTCCCGCCCGCCTACAAAATGATGCTCGGCGGATTTTGTTTTTATTCCTGCACGGAAATTGTGGTCAATACCCTTCTTCAAGCCTATTTCCGCAAAGATTTCTTCCTCCACGCTGCTGCGTGGCAGCTTTTGACTATGTCTTCCTTTGTTATTGCCCTAGTCGTTTGGGCGACTGCCCTCCGTAAGCCCTTGCCCGTCGAGGACCGGCAAGCCGCCTCCCCCTCGGATGACGACTATCTGCGGCTTTCCCCCCAGATTAATGAAGACTTGCGACGGCTCAATGAAAAGCTCCTCCGACTTTGGAAACTGGAGGCAAGTCAGCAGTGAATTCCACTTTATTACTCCTGATTGGCTTCGCAGTTCTCGTTCTGCTTCTGCTTGTGTGGGTCCTGCGTGATCCCCGGAAGTCCGCAAAAGCCGATGGCGATCTCGACTCCACCGATGAATTGAGCCAGCGCCATGTAGGTTACTTCCCGCAGGTACGGCAGGCCTTGGCCGTGGAAGACTTCGCTTTTCTTTCTTCGCGGGGATCCCCTCAGCTTGCGCGCAGAATGCGCAGGGAACGCAAAAAGATTGCGTTGGCCTATTTGTCCTGCCTTCGCGGGGATTTCCTGAAGTTATGGCGGTTGGCACGGGTCATTGCCTCGATGTCGCCGCAAGTCGGCGTCGCGCAAGAATTTGCGCGCCTCCGCTTGGGTGTGGCTTTTTCCTTGCGCTATGAAATGATCCGCATCGAGTTCCTCTTCGGACTCGCGCCTATTCCCGAGCTTGGGTCTCTGAGCGACGTGGTCAGCAGGCTCTCGATCCGGTTGGAAACCGCCATGAACAATCTTGGGGAGCGTGCAGCCCTGGCGGCTAAGCTGGCCTCATCGCTGGACGACGGGCACGGTCTGGACACTCGCTAATGCCCCATCCACTGCGGCTAACAACTCCGCCGCTTTAAACGGCTTCTGAAGAATGTAATTCCCGTTACGAGGCGTTTCGTCAGGGGGACGCCCGAGTGGAGCGACTCCGCGCATCCACACACAGCGTTTCGCCAGCCCTGGCTTCCGAGCCATGATCCAGTCATGAAGAATGTTGCGCCCAGCGGTGCCGGAAAGGTCAAGATCGGCCACAATTAAATCGAACTGTCGATTCTCAAGGAGGGCCATCGCATCCGCAGCGGTCTTTGCCGTTTCCACTTCATGCTCTCGCTCCAGCAAAATGGCTCTAACAGCTTCCAACACAGAATCGTCTTGATCTATCAATAGGATGCGGCCTTCCCTCACCTGTTCAATCGTCTGGCCAGGTTCGGAAACCTTTGCCGGCCTTATCGGTTGATAGGGAACCTCAATCGTAAACGATGCGCCGCGCGGAGGAACGTTCCGGACACGGATAGATCCACCGTGTTCCGTGATGATTCCATAACAGATGCTGAGACCCAGTCCGGTGCCCTTGCCAACAGGCTTGGTAGTGTAAAAGGGGTCAAAGACCCTCGATGCATCCTTCACGCCCGGGCCGCTGTCGGTAAATTCGATGAAAAGCCGGTCTCCGTTAGCTCCCGTCCGCACCCAGAGATCTCCTTCGTTGGAATGTTCCAACATGGCATCCACAGCGTTGTTGACCATGTTCAGAAACACCTGCTGAAGTTGGTGGGGATCCGCCGAGGTATAGGGCAGTTCTGGAGAAAGCTCCAAATGCACGCGAATGTGATTCATCCGCAAATCGTAGTCGCGCAGCGCCAGCGTCTCTTCCAAAATCAGATTCAGCTGAACCGGCACACGTTCCGGTTTGTGCTGCCGCGCGAAGCTCAGCAGATTCTGTACGATGCGGTGGGTTCGCTGGGCCTGTTTGTAAAGTTTCTCGGAGTATTCGATTCCTTGCGGACCCATTTGGCCGCTGGAGGTGAGCAATTGGCTGTAGCCCAGGATTGCCGTAAGCGGGTTGTTCAACTCGTGCGCCACTCCAGAAATCAATTGCCCCACGGCAGCCATCTTCTCGCTGTGCAAAAGCTGCTCCTGCGTTCGCCGCAAGTTGTCGTACGCTTGCCGGGCCTCCTCGTAAAGCGTAGTGCGTTCGATAGCGCTGGAAAGCTGGCTGCCCACGGCAATTAGCAGGTTCACGTCGGCTGGGGAGAATTCTTTGGGCGTGCGGCTCCCAACCGTCAGGCCCCCGATGACGCGGTCCTTCGACCAGAGCACCACGATATAGGCAGAGAGAAGTTCTTCCTTTCTCTGCGCTTCGCGAAAGATAGCTGGGAGCGGAAGGCCCTGTACCGAAAGAAACGTCGCGTGCACCGCCCTGATATGTTGAAGCAGCTCCGGCTTCAGAGTGACCGGCGGGAAATTCCTGGCGTACTCGGAGCGGTGTCCTACCGCCGCCACGCGCCGGATCTTTGTCCCTTCCTCGTCAAACAGGTACAGCGCGCAGGCATCCAGACTGAATAGCTCCGCCATCTGCCGTAACGTTCGATGCAGCGAATCGCTCAAATCCATCGACTCCATGAGTGTCTGGCCGATGGAGTTCAAGACCAGCAGTTCTCGGTTGCGCCGCCGGATTTCCTGCTCCGCCCTCTTTCTTTCGGTGATATCCAGCAGAAAGCCCTGATAGGCCGTAACATTCCCCGCCGTGTCTTTCACGGCGATGGACGACTCTAGCACCGTACGAACTTCGCCGTCTTTGCGCCTCATCTCGAATTCGAAGTCCGCCACCGTGCCGTGTTCTTGAAGAAGCTTCTTCAGACGCTCGCGGTCCGCGGGATTCGCGTACATCGCGCCCGGAATATCGGCCGCTAACAATTCCTCGCGCGTCTCAAATCCCGTCATGCGCATCATTGCATCGTTGAAATCGAGGAATCGTCCCTGCGGCGTCGAAATAAAAACGCCTTCCTGCACGCTGGATACGAGCGTCCGATATTTTTCTTCCGCGCGCTTTCTTTCCGTGATGTCCTTCAAGACGTGCACCGTTCCTAGCAGATTTCCCGCCGGATCGGTGAACGTGGAATTCGACGCGAGAAAATAGCCTTGCAGCCACGGGTCGGTATCATCTCCTTCTCCCGCGACACCCTCGCAATAGGGGCATACCTCGTAAGACAAATTCTTCCGCGCGAGCAAGTCGGTCACCGCACGCCCAACCAGTACCTGCGAATCTCGGCCGAGCAGATGCCCCAGGCGCAAGTTACAGCGCAGAATCCGTCCCTGCCGATCGTGCACCAGAATCGGGTCCCCAATCGAATCAAAGGTGTACGCCCACTGCTGCTGCACGGTGGCCACTTGCTCGAAGAGCCGCACATTTTGCAGCGTCAATCCCAGCAAGTTGCTGATATTCAGAAGGTATGAGATTTCGTCTGCCTGAAACTGTTGGTCTCGCGTCGAACCGATTGCGATAATCCCGAGCGGCCCATCTTTTCCCGGAAGCGCCATCGTGATGATATTTCCGATGCCGCTTTCCGCCATTCTCTGGCGTACACTCTGATCCGGTTCATCTTCAAGACGCAAGAACTCGCATTCTTTGTGTAAGACCTGCTGAGACCAAGGCGCTTTAGCGGCCAATCTTCCGTGCTTTTTCAGGTAATCTTCTTCAAAACCCACGGAAGCGTGCACCACAAGCTGGGCCTTATCTCCCTCGCCCTCTAGCAGCCGTACAAGTCCGTGTGTCGCTCCCAGGCTCTCCACCAAATGAGCCAGCACCCGGTCCAGCACTTCCTGCACAGACAGTGTTTGCGTGCTGGCAGTCGTCAGCAGAGTGAGTCGGCGCAGTTTCTCGTTCAGCTCAACCGTGCGCGACCTCGCGCCCTCCAATACCACGACCACCATAGCGATTCCCAGCGCCACGCCCAACAAATGATCAAACGCCACTCGCAAGAGAAAATACGGATGCTGCGGCCACAACGGACGATCCATTCCATGCAGGCCGGTCAATAGAAACACGCCCTCCAGCAATCGCACCCCGTGCCCGCGTTTTAACAGCGGCGATCTCCACAGCACCAACCCCGCCCACAGACACACCGCGCTCGCCAGCAGCGCCGTTCCCCAAGAAACGCTTGCATAGTCCTGCGCCATGCTGCGCTGAAAGTAATACACTCCGAATAACACTACTCCCGCGAGCGGCAGGATGGGCCAGCTCCGCTTTCCCGCCGCGGTCGTAAATTGCACCACGGCGGCAGAGAACAGCAACATCGCCGCCACTCTTCCCATCACCACCACCATCCACAATTGCGGCAAATTGCGGCTCAACATCGCTACTTCGCAGAGCGAGGCGAGGGTAAACACAATCCACCCGCCAACCCAAGCCCGGAAATACCGATTGATATGGTCGCGCTGAAAAATAAAGAAGAGGACCAGCAGAATGATGAACGCCGTCGCTTCGAAGAAAGCGATGCCGAGCAGGCCTTGGTTCACCAACACGATGCGCTGCCTCCCGGTCTGAATGGCCCTTGCCGCGAGACAAAGCCGCTGCCTCTCTCGCGAGGGACGTCACAGAGCCCTCTCTGAAGGTTCCTTTGACGCTAACATGCTATTTTCTTAATGGGCAAGGCCACCTCAAACCCACTGTGCCGTCCCGTATAATGGCGGTAGGGGCAAACACTCGTGGAGCTAGAACAGATACTGGTCGTCGACGATGAAGAGGCGATTCGAGAAGTCGTTTCCACCATGCTCGAATCGAAAGGTTATCGCTGCACGGCCGTGAGCAATGGCCGCGCTGCTCAGGAACAAGTCAAAAAGTCCACGCCGGATCTAGTCTTAAGCGACATGATCATGCCCGAAATGGACGGCATCAAGCTGCTCGATTGGCTTCGCGAATACGACCCCGAAGTCCCGGTCATCATGGTCACCGCCATCCACGATATCTCCACGGCTCTGGAAGCCATTCGCCGCGGCGCCTACGACTACATCCTGAAACCCTTCGAGAAAGACCAGCTCTTCCTCGGCGTCGGTCGCGCTCTACAGCATCGCCGTCTGGTCGCTGAAAATCGCAGCTACCAGCTCCAGCTCGAACAACAGGTCGAGGAGCGCACTGCCCAGCTCACTGGCGCGATAGCTCAGCTCGAACAATCCTACGACGACACCCTCGAAGCCCTCGGAAGTGCCCTCGACTTAAAGGACGCCGAAACCGAAGGCCATTGCCAGCGCGTCACCGCTTTCACCATCTCCATCGCTAAAGCCATGCCCGTTCCGAATCACTACTTGCCTATTCTCGCCCGCGCCGCTTTCCTTCACGACATCGGCAAAATGGCCATCCCTGATGGCATTCTCCGCAAACCCGGGCCTCTCACCGACGACGAAAAGCAGATTATGCGCAAGCACTGCGAAATCGGCTACAACATGCTTATCCGCATCCCGTTCCTTCGCGATGCCGCCGAAATCGTTCTTGCTCACCAGGAATTCTTCGACGGCACCGGCTATCCGCGGGGCCTCAAAGGCGACCAAATACCCCTGGGCGCCCGCATTTTTACCATCGCCGATTCTCTCGACGCCATGATCAGCGACCGTCCTTACCGCCGCGCCCTCCCTATGTCCCACGCGCGCGAAGAAATCCGGCGCTGCTCCGGCACCCAATTCGACCCCAAAGTCGTCGATGTCTTCTCCACCATTCCTGAAGGGCATTGGGTTGAGCTACGCGAACACCTCGGTTCACCGTTTCGCCTTGCCCATTTGAAAAATCTCTAAACTTTGCCAACCGCTGCAAGAGCTTAAGTCCAGATAGACAATATGGAGCACGCCCGGCGCTGAGGTTAATCGCGCATTCGTCCCGAAAAGTCGACCTCTTACAGTTAGACACCTCTAGGCTTCCGGAGCAGGAGTGACACTTAAAGCGAAAACGCCGGTAACTGCCCGAGGGCTAGTTACCGGCGTTTCGCATCAGCACTCCCTAGTTTTTAGAAGGTAAGAAGTAGCCCTATGCGAATGACGCGAGCAGGGCTGGTTTGTACCGCGGTATTGGCAAAACCAGTGCCCAAGGAAGCGAGACCAGCGTCATCTATGAAGGCGTCTATACCTTCGTTAGGTTGAAGGTGATTCAAGGCGTTCTGGGCATCCAGATGCAGCTGGAGGTTCACGCGCTCCCAGAACTTGATGTTTTTGATTAAGGAAAGATTTACGTTGTTGGTCTTCCAAGCTCGTAGGCTATTGCGCGCAGCATTGCCAAAGGGAGTGCCGAATATAGTGTCGGCTTCCAGCCCGTTGGCGATGTACCGCACAGCCTTATTTGCAGTTGGCGTCCCCACGCTATCTCCATTGTTAATCGCATTCAGACTGATCAACTGGTTGGCCGCCAGTGTGCAGCCGACGCCGAAGTTGTTGCAAGCATCCGCGGCATAGATACCCACCTGGGTCTCGGGGGCAGAAAGGCTCCCTATGAAGGGCCGCGCGCCGCCGTCGAAATTGCCGGCGAATGCGTTATTAAAGGCCACATCCCAATAAGGCGCCCCGGATCCGACACCCAGCGAGAACTGCGCGGGGGTGAAAGGCTGGCCGGACGACAGGATATAGGCCGCCGAAACCATCCACCCGCCTAGGGCATGGCCAAGGATGCCATGCTGTTCACGATAGAAGGGGATTGCTTCGGTCACCAGCAGGTGGAATTGCTGCGGAAAATCAAGGGCCGATAGAGAATGTTCTGCCCCGGTATAGCTCAAGGGATTCTGAGAGAAGGCAATCGCTTGGCCAGCCGCGAACGATCCGAAAATCTCATCGGCGTTGTCCGTGGTCTTGCTATAGGTGTAGTTCGCTCGCATCGTCAACTGATGAAACAGATTGTTGGTCCGGGCCTCTACCTCAACCCCATTGAAATCGGAATAGGCACTGTTCGTGCGCTGACGAATGACGCCTTCGTTGCAATTCACGCGCCCCGAAGCCTTCGGAATCGCGGGCGTAGTGCAAGGGGTAACGCCAGAGGGCAGAAGGCTCGGGAAATCTGCCGCGATTCCCGAAATTAGAGGATTCTCGTTGATCGACTGGTATAGGTTGGTTGCGTGATTGCCCACATAGCGGGCCTCGACCGCGAATGCACTGGTAATCTCTCGCTGAACGCCGAACGACCAGCGGCTGGTCTTCTGCGGACCAAAGTTGGGGGTAATGTTCGTCTGATTGAAATTGCGAGGATCCTGAACGCCAAAGGTAAGGAATGAACTCAGGGAGGAGCGCACCGCCGGGCCAAAGGGGGCAACCGGTATACTGGGCAACGGACCACCAATGGATGCGGGGGAGATCGTCTGCGCCAATACATTCGGGGCGGCGGAAGCTATATTCAAGTAGATGTTGTAGAACGGCGGATCATAAGCAAGGCGATACCCGCCGCGAAGAGTGGTCTTGTTGTTTCCAAGGATGCGGTTGTTCATCCCCGGAGTCCATGCAAAGCCTACGTTCGGACCAAAACTAGCCTTCGGAGCTGGAATCGATGGAAACGTGGTAACGGACGTTGGGAGGGCTGGATTCCAGAAGGGTTCCGAACTGGCTTGCTGTTGGGTTGTCTTATTGTGGAACAGGTTTGCTGGTTGCCCGTAATAGCTCCAGGTTAGGCCCAAGTTCAGCGTCAAGTTGCTTTTGAGCTTGTAGTCGTCCTGAACATATAGGAAGGAATCATGCTCCCGGAAGTCGAGTACTGGATCTCCCGAAGTGACGCTGATGGATGTTGCAGTGTTCTTTGCAAGGTTTACGTACGGCTGTCCCGTTGCATAACTGTACGTCCCATTCACGTTGGGCAGAAAATAGTTCGGGGAGCGTTGGTAGGTGTAATTTACTCCCGCCTTTAGTGCATGGCGGCCCTTAATGAACGCCCAGTTATCCTGGAACTGGTAGCTGTTCACGATTCGGCCTTGTGGGAGGTTGGTGGCTGGACCAAAAGCGAGATTCCCGCTTCCGACCGATATATTTGTGAGCGCCCCTGAGATATCAGTTGCGGGAGGCACGGTGTTGCCAATGCTATTGGCGCCGAACGTAACATTCTCGCGTCCATAGCTGGCGCGAAACTCATTTGTCTGGCGACTCGAAATTGTGCGCACCCAGCTAAACGCGTAATCCTGAGAAAATCCTGGCACATTGACAGGATAACCGGCAGCAGCCTGGCCCTCATCCACATTGAAAAAAGTGGAATGGTTGTAAATGTACCTGCCATAGAAGCGGTTTTTGTCCGTATTCAAGTCCATCTTATAAACCCAGTTGTATTGATGCGAGCCGGTTGAGAGAGTTCTTTGAACTCCGCCTTCTGAAACCGCACACGCAGCCAACCCGGTGGAGGGATCCACACCGTTCGGAACCGGCGGACCATCGTAATACTTCGTGACTGGGGATATCGTAGTCGGATTTCCCGCGCTAACTCCGTACGGGCCGTATTTCGTCAAAACCTGCATTGCCGGAGCTATGCCTCCACCCGCGAACGGATAACAGCCTTCCAACTCCGCTATGCCAGCCGGTGTGGGAGTCAAGCTTCCGCTGCCGTCTACCGATGACTGCGGAATAATCTCCGTGTCAAATCCACCAAAATAGAATAGCTTGTCCTTGACCATCGGACCGCCGACGGTTGCGCCCGCGAAACTGTCGTTGTAGTGCGGTACCAGCGTCAGTCCCTGAAACTCTTTCTGAGTGTTATTCAGTGCATCCAGACCCGAGTTGCCTTCCGTCCCGTAAATCGAACCGTGGACAGTGTTTGTGCCACTCTTTGTAAGAATGTTGACAACCGAGCCAGAGTTGCGGCCATACTCCGCGCTCATGTTATTCGTGGTGAGCTGGTACTCCTGTACGAACTGAGTGTCGCTCAGGAACAAACCGGGACCACCAACCGAGTTGTCGTTGTTGTACTGCCCGTCAATCTGCTGGTCGTTATTCCGGCTGCGAATCCCCTCCACCGCAAAGTCCGTGCCGTTGGAGTTGCTGAAGCCCTCAGCACCTGGCATAGAAACCCCGGGAACATAAAGGGCCAGGAAGTCTAGCCCCTGATTTGCCAGGATGCTCGGCATGGTGCTGAGATCGACAGTGGTAAAGCTCGTCGATATCTGTGCCTGGGTGGTGTCAACGAGCGGGACAAATTCCTTTACCTCGACTGTGGTCGTAATGTCTCCTACTTCCAGCCGGAGAGAGCCCATGCCCGTGTCTGAGCCCGAACTGACAACGACGCCGGTAAACGTATTCTTTCGAAATCCCTGTTTTGTCACTTCGACGTTGTATTTGCCGATCGAAAGAAGGTTCAGCCGAAACAGTCCCGAATTATCCGACGTGGTGTTGGCTGTTTCACCCGTCTCAGTATTGATTGCCTTTATCTCCGCGCCAGACACGGCCGCGCCCTGAGCATCGATCAGCACTCCCGATATCGAGCCCTTGGTTACCTGCGCATTCGCCAGCGTCGCGCCAAAGCTCATGAGCGAGAGAGTCAGTGCCACCAATGTCAAAACAATGGTCAAGGACCGAAAAGACGACACGCCAGTCCCTGCTGAGAAGACACGCTTCATATCCATACCCCCCATAAAGTTCAAATCTTTGCGATTAAGCACACCCGAAGTCTATGTTTGACCCTTCCGACATTAAAACTTTAAGGCAAGGCTCTTTCCAATCTATAATTTATATAAAATTATGCTAACTCCTTTGGTTCCAACGCAGTACTAGTAGTTCCGAACGTCACTTTATATCCACATCTTCCATATTATGTAGAAATCGTTAAGCGTCCTCCGCTAAAGTGAATCTGGTAGTTATATAGCAGCCCATTTTAGAGGAGTCGCAACCTATGTTGCGGTCATTGTTTCTTTAAAACGCAGGAATTGTGCTTAGATTAGATAGGTTAACGCTCGCAACTCAGACGCTCGCCATCACTAGCGGGAACTTTATCTGTTTGCCGCTTCCGAGCCATAAATTCTTGCTTAAGCAGGAAGAAATGATCAGTTTGCCTGGGCCGCCTGGATCCGGGGTGCCTAGGAAACCTCGAACACAAGGTCAAAAGTGAAGGAGCAGCTGCGTTAGCCCACTCGAGAATTCGTTTTCCGGGGTAATCAGGCTGACCACCACGATTCCTTCGGACGAGAAGTCATAGAAGTGCCCTGGATGGACGTAGACTCCTCTCGTAGCCAGTAGTTCAAGCGCAAGCTCTTCGTCAGAGCGGGTTGCGGGCACGCGTATCACAGCATTCCACCCGCCCTCGATCTTCAATCGGCTGCAAGATTTGTTCGTCGTCAATTGCTTGTCGAGTTCGGAGAGGTTCTCGTTCACGCGAGAAATCACCTGCTTCTGGAACGCGAGGCGCCGCTCCAGTAACGCTGGAATAGCCAGCTGAATTGGAGCGCTCATCGAGAGATAGGTGTCCGCAATCACCTCGAGACGCGCAAGCGCCTCAGCTTTCCACGCTTCCGGGCCGCTCACTACCAGCCACGCCGCCTTCATTTGCGGCAATCCGCATAACTTCGATAGCCCACTCAACGTAAACGTCAGCGCGCGGGAACTTGCGGCAAATGTTGCGATCTGTTTTTCGTTCAGCGCAAAATCGAGAAAGACCTCGTCGGCAATGATCGCGATCTCGCGCGTGGCGCAAATCTCGTTCAACTTGCGCATCTCTTCTGGCTTCGTGGAATGCCCGGTCGGATTATTCGGATGGACCACGATTACTCCCCGCGTGCGCGGCGTAATGGCTTGCTCCAGAGCGTGAAAATCGATCTGCCAGCCATGGTCGTAGAGCAGCGCGTAGCGCGCCAACCGCACGTCCTGAATATCGGCCAGAAATTCGAACAGGGGATAGCTTGGCGCGGGAATTAAGAGCTCCTCGTCTGGATTGCACAGCGTTCGAAACACGTAGGAATACGCTTCGCTCGTGCTCGTCGTCAGGAAAATGTCGTCATTCGAAACAATCGCCGCTCGCTCCGCGTAGTACTGCGCCACCGCGGTCCGCGCCACCGCGAGCCCTCGCGGATTCGGCTCATATTTCAGCGCCGCAGGATTGCGCAACGCGCTTAGTATGGCCTCCTCTTCATAGTGAAATCTGCACTCCGTCGGATTCGAAAGCGTCAAATCAATCAACGGCTTCCCTGCCGCGCGATGCGCCGCTAGCGCCGTGCCTAAGCGGTTCGTCTCGAGATTCCAATTTGTCCGTTTCGCAAACATTTTGTTTGGCGCATCATTATATAGGCGATTGGCGCTGGGCCGGGATCGATGGCATATACTCGGGAGGTTCCTCCAAGCTCCGATTGACAAGTGAACAAACGATGGGCGCACACCCACAAACAATTTCCCCGCTCGAGCCCGTGCCGCAACTCGATCTTGCGGCGCAACACGCGGCCATTGGCACAGAAATACGAGCTGCCGTCGAACGCGTTCTAGCGTCGCAACAATTTATCTTGGGACGCGAAGGCTCCGCATTCGAGCAGGAAATTGCAGAACTCTGCGGCGTAGCGCACGGCGTTGGCGTCGCATCCGGAACGGACGCCCTGATCCTTGCGCTGCGCGCTTGTGGGGTTCAGGCCGGCGACGAGGTTCTGATCCCGCCGTTCACATTCGTCGCCACGGGCAGCGCGGTCAGCGCGCTCGGCGCCAAGCCAGTCTTTGCCGACATTCGGCCGGACACTTATAACCTTGATCCTGCCGATCTCACGCGTCGCGTGACTCCGCGGACTCGCGCGATTATTGCTGTGCACCTTTATGGACTTGTGTGCGACATGGACCCGATAGTGGATTTCGCGCGGGCGCACAATTTGAGCGTGATTGAAGATAACGCGCAATCTATCGGCGCGAAGTATAAAGGACGTCGCGCCGGCTCACTCGGAGACGCCGCCTGCCTCAGTTTTTATCCCACAAAAAATCTTGGCGCGTACGGCGACGCGGGGATGGTCGTTACCGACTCGAGAGAAATGGCTGCGCGGCTAAGATCGCTGCGAAATCACGGGCAATCCACCAAATATGTTAGCAGCGAGCCCGGTTGGAACAGCCGCCTGGATGAAATCCAAGCCGCGATTTTGCGCGCAAAGTTGCTCCACCTACCTGAATGGCAACGCGCGAGGCAAGCGCATGCAGCCGCGTATACAAAGCTTTTGCTCGGCATACCTGGCGTCGCACCGCCGCTCACTCCGGAAGCGTACGAGCATGTGTTTCACCAATATACGATTCGCGTGGAGCAGCGTGACGCGCTCGTGCAGTTGCTGAGCGAGAGGAAAATTGGTAGTGCGGTTTACTATCCTGTTCCGCTCCATCTGCAGCCGCTCTACGCTTCGCTAGGCCACAAGGCTGGCGATTTTCCGCACGCGGAGCACGCCGCGCAAGAAGTGCTTTCTCTCCCCATGTTCCCTGAGCTGCGCTCCGAACAAATTACGCGCGTTGCGGAAGCTGTCGCGGAATTTGTCACCCATTAATCAGCTTCCTCTGACCCCACAGTCCCGATCCGCAAATCATTTTCCCAAATAGAGAAGAGCCAGCAGAAAAACCCAGAGGCCATCCATAAAGTGCCAGTAGTAGGAGGCGACTTCGGCGGCGACGGAGCGCGAAACTTTCGCTTTTTCAAATTTGCGGAAGGACACGTAGAGCAAGGCGCAGATTCCACCAAGAAGATGTAAGCCATGCAAGCCGGTAAAAATATAGAAAAAGCTGCTGGCCTGATTGGTAGACACGTAAAAACCTGCGAGGACAAATTGGCGCCAGGCGATCAGCTGGCCGACCAGGAAAAGGATGCCGAGAGCTGTGGCAGCGAACCAGAGTTGCCGGAATTTTCGGACGTCCGCGAGCGCCAGGCGCCGGCGGGCTAGCTCCATCGTTATGCTGCTTAGGAGCAGTATCGCCGTGTTGACCCAAATGAACCACGGAAGATGCAGCGGCACCCAGCGGTTGCTGTTGGCCCGTGTATAAATAAAAGCGCTGGCCATGGCCATGAAAAACATGACGATGGAAACGATTGCGATCACGATCGCCGTGGCATAGCGCCTCGAGGAAGGCACGCGCGGCCAGCCACGCTTGCCACCTTCGTCCCCGTCATCTCCACCTGGAGGCGGATTTTTCCCTCCGCCACCACCGATGTCTTCGATGATGAGTTCGATGTCCTCGACGATGGTTGAGCCTGGCATGCGTGCCTTTTTACTTTTCCTTCGCGCTTGCTTCAGTTGCCTGGTTCACTTGTGACGCCCGCTCCAAAGGCGCAGGTGCAACATTCTGCGGCACAAAGTCTGTAGCCGCTCCTGAAGCGCTGAACTCGTACGCGCCGCGATAGACCATTGGTTCGCTCGCGCCAAAGTTGGCGATGGGCGGCGGCGACGGAACGCTCCATTCGAGAGTGGTGGCACGCCACGGATTGTGGTCTTCGGTTTTTTCGCCGCGCCATAGGCTCCAAATAAAATTCAAGAGAAAAAGAGCCTGCGCGGCAACGGTGAGAATCGTAGCAACAGTGACGAACATGCGAAGCGAGGCGCCTGGTGGCACGGCCGCGGGTAAGTCGACGCCTAGCATGCGTGAGTGGGCCATCAGGCCGAGCCAGTGCATAGGCATAAATACGCAATAGACTCCAGCGAAGGTAAGCCAGAAGTGAAACTTGCCGAGAGTTTCGTTGAGCCGGCGAGCGAACATTTTAGGGAACCAGAAAAACAGGGCACCGAGGATTGCGAATGTGGCAGCGACGCCCATCACTAGATGAAAGTGGCCGGTGACGAATTCGTCGCTGATAGGTGCAGTCGCGAGATCGTTGCGTGCGAGAAAAAGTCCGGAAACGCCGCCCGCCAGGAAAAGAGAGACAAATCCGAGAGCGAAGAGCATGGCGGTATTGAGCTGGATTTTGGCGTGCCAAAGGGTGCCAAACCAACTAAACAGGAGAACGCAAGCAGGCAAGCCGAGCGAGGAGGCCAACAGAGAAAAAACCAGCGGGGACCAGGGATTGAGGCCGCTCGAAAACATGTGCTGGCCCCAAACGCAAAAACCGAAGAGCCCAACACCGCAAAGAGCGAAGACGGCAGCACGCTCCGCCCAGACGGGCTTGCGGGAGAAAGTTGAGAGCAGGTGCGAGACGATTCCGAAACACGGAAGCATGGCGACATAGACTTCGGCCTGCGCGAAAAACCAAAAGAGGCGCTGCCAGAGGGAAAGCAGCGTGGACTGCGCGAGAGACGGCGGCTGCCTGGAAAGAAAAGTTAGCGACGATAAAAATTGGGAACCGAGGAGACGGTCGGAGAGGAGAAAAACGCAGGCAGCGAGAAGAATGCTGAAAATCAACACACTGAGGATGGCGTTGATGAACCAGGCCCAAACGGTGAGAGGCATCCTCGGCAAAGTCATGCCCTTGGCGCGAAGACCCAGCGTCGTGACTGCGAAATTGAGCCCTGTAAGCAAAGCGGCGAGGCAGAAGAGCGTCACGCTGGCAGTCCAAAGCGTGAGGCCGGAACCAGGCTGAACAAGAAAAGCGGTGGCCATGCCAGCGAGCGAGGCAACAGTGAGCCAAAACGAAAACAGATTCAGCGCGGGAAACGCCATTTCGCGCGCCCCAACTTGCAGAGGCAAGAAATAGTTGCCGAAGCCGGCCTGCGGCGCAGCGGTGAGCACCAGGAAAACCATCAAGGAACCGTGGAACATGGTGAGCGCGGTATAGCGCTCCGGCGTGCTGCCAAATCCGGAAAGAAATGGAATTTGCGCGCCAGGCCAGATGACGTGAATGCGCATCAGCAAGGACAGGAGCATTCCGAGGAGCACGCTGCCCAAGGCAAGCCAGAGGTAGCGCAGACCGATCACCTTGTGGCCGGTGTTGAAAAGGGTGCGTGCGAGAAAACCGGAAGGGGGTGCTTCCGGGGTGGCGCTGCCGCTGCTGTCGTAAGTGACCATACCGGGAGCAACTATACGCCTGCCGGCTTGAGGCTGGAAGCGCGCCGGAGAATCAGTCGATATTGACTTGTGACCAGTGGAAAAGAATCTCGCCCAGCTTCTGCCTCGATAGTTGTCGTGGTCGGAGCAGGAAGCGGATCTTGCAAGCGCTGGGGGCCGACTGAGTTTCGTGCGGGGGGTACATCCATAGCGTTTTTTGCAGAAAGTTTTGAAATTATTGAATGTAAGAGGGCTGTTGAAAACCTCCTTTTTGCGAGTTAGTTGCGCTAGCGCAACGACCGGGAGTGGTCAAGAGTGACACCCTCTGCGCACGAAATTTTCTGATGCGTTTGGTAATTCTTCGTGTGGTGCTGTGTTTACTTGAAAAGGTAACGGAATGAATCTTGGCGTTTGGCTGAAACCCGCCGGCGATAACGCGGAATGGATTGTTCGGGCGATCTCACGATTCGCCACAGTGCATGTCCCCATGCACTAACATTCCTGACCAAATCTATTCTGCAACAATCTCTGTCAGAAAGGCCTGAAAACAGCTAACACCATGTCGGCAGACTCAAGGTGTGGCTGTACAAAAATAATCACAGTCCCTTGTTTCGAGTTGTAGGTTTGACCAGACATTGAGTTTTCGTAAATCAACTTTCAGGAGTCAATTTTAGGAGGATTCGCCTTGGTTATCAGTCTTCGTCTGAAGCAATTCATTTTTGTTCTGTCTTTCTTCGCACTTCTACTTGCGGCAGGTGTCGTTCAAGCGCAGACGCAAGCTCAGTCTCGCATCCTTACTCCGATCAAAAATGAAGAGCGTTTCACGGTCGCAGGCTCCACTTCGCCATTGTTGAAGGCCAGCGTCGATAACGGCCGCATGACTGCCGGCCAGAATCTCGGCCGAATGCTTTTGATGCTTTCTCCGACCGCTGATCAGGATCAACAGGCGGCCGACTTGATCGCGGCGCTGCACGATTCCTCCTCGCCTTCGTATCATAAGTGGCTGACTCCCGCGCAATACGGCCAGCAATTTGGGGTTGGCGCCGAAGACGCCGCGAAGGTGCAGCAATGGTTGCAAACACAGGGTATGACGGTGCACGAAATATCGCAGAGCCGACGCTTCATCGTCTTCAGCGGGACCGTGGGACAGGTGGAACAAGCTTTTTCCACGGAGATGCACACTTACAGCTACAAGAACACGAAGTTTATCGCCAATTCCACGGAAGTGCAGATTCCCGCGGCGCTGGCGCAGGTGGTGAAGGGTGTGGTTCGCCTGCACAGCGATCCGCGCCTTCCCAATCTCAAGATTGGCCAGAAAATAGGAGTGAACAGGAAAACCGGAAAGATCGAAGGCCAATACGGGCAGCACTTCATGGGTCCCGCCGATTTCGCCACAATTTATAACGTCAAGCCGCTCTACGCCGCAGGCATTGACGGCACCGGAGAATCCATCGCGATCGTCAGCCGCAGCAGTTTGGCCGATCCCTATTACAATATCGATGGCATTCAAGACATCCGCGATTTTCGCAATGTCATGGGTCTTCCGCCGAATGATCCACAAATGATCATCAATGGCGACGACCCACAGGTGCAATCCTATGATGACACGCTCGAAGCGTTGCTAGACGTTACGTGGGCAGGGGCGGTCGCTCCCGGTGCGCAGATCATCGCAGTGGCTTCGCAGAGCAACTTTGCCGATGGCGTGGACATTTCCGCGGCTTACATCGTTGACCACAATCTTGCTCCGATCATGAGCACCAGCTTTGGCAGTTGCGAACAGAATATGGGCGCGGTGCAAACTGCGTTCTACAATGCACTTTGGCAGCAAGCCGCCACGCAGGGGATCACTTCCTTTGTTTCCGCAGGTGACAATGGCGGCGCGGGTTGCGACTCGCAAAGCAGCGGCCTGTTCGCTTCGCAAGGCCTGGCGGTGAACGGCATCGCCTCCACGCCTTACAACGTGGCTGTGGGTGGCACGCAGTTTGACGACGTCGCAAATAGCGATACCTATTGGAGTGTCACTGGTGATCCCGCCACTCTGAAGTCGGCCATCAGCTACATTCCAGAAATTGTTTGGAACGAAAGCAGCAACGATCCATTTGCTACTTCGCTGTGGGCGGGGAGCGGCGGTGTCAGCACGATCTACGCCAAGCCCAACTGGCAGACGGCTTCTGGCGTACCCAACGACGGCAAGCGCGATCTACCGGACATTTCGTTAGCCGCTGCCGGGCACACCGGCTACGCCCTTTGCTTCGAGGGAAGCTGCAGCGATCCAAATTTCATTTATATTTCCCCAGTGGGAGGTACGTCTGCATCCAGCCCCGCGGCTGCTGGTGTTATGGCTCTGGCGCTGCAACAATTAGGTGGCAAGCCGCAAGGCCTGGCCAATTACGAGTTTTACAAATTGGCCGCCACTCCGGGTATCTATCACGACATCACCAAGGGCGACAACAAAGTGCCCGACACCAATGGTCAATTTACGGTCGGCTATTCCGCAGGGCCCGGATATGACCTAGCCACCGGGCTCGGCTCCTTCGATGCAAACGCGTTAGTCACCAACTGGCCCACTGCATCGGCAACGGCAGGCTCGACGACGACTCTCGCACTCAGAAACGGGCAAGCGACGAACGTAGTGCATGGCACACCCATCACGTTCAAAGCTAAGGTTACTTGCGCGGGTAGCGGCTGTGCCGCACCGACGGGAGCTGTTTCCTTACAGTCTACCGGCACCGGCGCGCAAGCCGGCGACTTCCTGGGCGTCGGTTCGGCCGCACTCACTACGTCTGGATCCAGCGGAATTGCGACCATCGCCTCACCAAACGTACCTGGAGGCACGTACGAACTCACCGCTCGTTACAGCGGCGACGGCAAATATTATTCCAGCACTTCCAACTCGCTGAACGTAACCGTGACTCCAGAAGCCAGCCAAATGCAAATGGGAGGACTAGCCGGCGGTTATTACATCCAAACGCCGCTTTCTGTCAATTACGGCGAACCCGTAACTCTGTGGGTTGCGGTCGGCGGAAATTCCGGCTATGGGCATCCTACGGGACAAATCAATTTGCTCGTGGATGGCAATCCAGCCAGCATCACCACCAAAGACTATGCAACTCCGGGCACGTTGACGTTGAACTACGGAGAGAATTCCATCGTATTCGGAAACGGCACGAAGCCCACCGGTGAGTCCAGCGTGTTCCCGAACCTTACTCCCGGGCTGACGGCTGGAACGCACCAAGTGCAAGCCTCTTATCCGGGCGATAACAGCTTCAACAGCAGTCAGGCTGCCTACACCGTTGGTGTTACCAAAGCCAATTCGGTGATTGCCGACGTATTCCTGGAAGGCACGGCGGTTCCCAACGTTCCCGTAAACATCGATGGCCAAATCGTTCTGGCTAACAATGGTTGCGCTCCTTACGGGGGTAGGGTCAGCATCAGTGATTACACCAGCGGAACCGCGGTATCCTTGGGACCTCCTGTCACCGTCAGCCAGCAATACTGCGACTCCTTTACTTTTCCGACCGTATTTAAAACCGCAGGCCAGCACCTCATCCGGGTAAGCTTCACTGGCGATAGCAATGTGAACGCTTCTACCAGCACGGGCAACGTCACGGTAAACGCCAACACAGCTCCTTCCGTGAATCTTGCTGCCAACGTGCCCAACATCGTGGTCGGTGGCGTGGTAAATCTTTCCGCTCAAGTCCAGTCGGACGTCCGGCAGTACACCGCCACAGGCAACGTAGTATTTCTTGACGGAACCACCACCATCGGCACCGCAAAACTCGACGGGACGGGCACCGCCACTCTGGCGATCAGCTCGCTTGCCGCAGGCACCCACGTCCTCTCGGCTAGCTATGCAGGTGACGCCGTTCTTATGCCAGCAACCGGTGGGCCCATCACGGAAATGGTCGCGGATTACACTATGCAAGCCCAGCCCGCCAGTTTGACGCTTAGCGCCGGACACCCCGGCACGACCACGATCAGTATTATTCCTCTCGGCGGTTCCACGCAGACGGTGTCGTTCAGCTGCGGCAACCTACCCGTGAACATAACTTGCGCGTTCGCTCCGGCCTCCGTCACGCTCGATGGGGTCAATGCGGGCAGCGTGAAGGTGACCGTCAACTCTGGCGTCGTCACCGCAGGTGCTCTGGCAAACCCGAAGATATGGGGCGTTGCTTCCACGATGCCTTTTGTTGGGCTATTGTTGCCATTCGTTCGCCGCAGACAGCTGAAGCGCATACTTGGATCGCTGGCAATTCTGACCACGCTCTCACTCTGCGCGGCGGGCTGTGGTTCCAGCAATTCAACTCCCACAACCCCAAAGAGGGCTACCCCAAAGACGGCTACGTACGTTGTGAACCTAACGGCTTCTGCGGGCGCGGGGAGCGCTGCGAAAACACTACCGTTAGTAGTTACTGTCAATCAGTAAAGGCAAAGCCCCGTTCGGGGGGCTTTCCCTTACCGCGAACATCGTTCGCAATGAACAAGAGCCAAACTGGCGTTTATGAATTCAGATCGAGCACCGGGAAACTCGAATTCATCAGAACTAATTGCCAGTGCCAGATATGTCTTGCGCTTGCGCCGGGATACCGATAAACAGAAGCGAACTTAACAGTAGCTGATAGACGAATTGCGAAAGTGACGAGGAACGAGTGAGACAGCGGGTCTGGGGTTCAGGAACGGCGTATTCCATGTGTTGCGGCATCTTCCTTGAGTATATTGATTCTGCATATTCATCCGCATGCGCAATCGGGCGTTCCGATGGGGTGGGCCCTGCCAGAAGAAAGGACTTTCGTCGGGAGCGATGCGACCGTTTTCGATCCGCACCCCGGAATGGGGAAGATTGTTGTACCGATGGCCCGGGGCAACCTTCCGTAGTGAAATACTCGTTTTGTGAACGTGGATATCGACGACCAACCAATCATCCGGGGGGCAGAGGACCAGCAACTGTCACTATTGACAGATACGGGTTTGCTTTGGCCAAAGGCCGTTCGATCGACACACCACCAAGTGAGACGGAGTACGACAATTATCGACGGAGGGCCCTTGTCGCTCCATGTCGCTTGCTCCTCTCAACGACTCGCCCCACGATGGCCGAGCTGTCGGCAACCGCAATTCCTCCGCGGAATAAGAGCCGCCCTGGGCCGGGTTCCATACCCGAAGGACCGCGCCGCAGCTTAAAGGAGCAACCATGAAAGCAGCCAAGAAGACGGCAGCATTTGCGGCTGGATGACACGAGTCACCAGACATGTGACTTTGCGGCGATTACCGCTCTCCGGTGGTTGCGTTCATCGAGATCTGCCCTGGATCTTAGGCTTTATTGGCTTTGGCCTGGATGGCTTCGTTGCGGACGCGGTCGCATTCGGAGTTGAGAGACTTGGCGAGCCATTGGTCGGGTTCTTGGTCAGCGTGGTAGGAGCGGGCGTGCTCGGCGACGCGCTGCATGACTACCGATTTGGCCTTCTCGGAGACTGCACCGGATTCGAAGAAGCGGGCAACGGAGGAGCGGAGGAGTTCGGCGTTGTTCTGGCAGAGAGCAGCCATGGCGGGGGCATCGTTCTTATCAACGGCGAGGCGCAAAAGGGCGTCGCGGTTGGTCATGGGCGCGGCCTGCCGGGAAGTTAGCGTGAACCATTCCTGGAGAGCGGAAACGGCGCGAAACGTTTTCGAGTTTATTTTCCAGGGCATGGTGGCCCAGAACACGGTGACGCTGTTGGTGAGGCTGTCGACGCACATGCGGTCTTCCGCATTCGCGGTGGGCTTCTTCAACCACAAGACAGTTCCGTCGTCGGTTTCTTCGACGTCAACGAAACCGTTTGTGCGAGCTACGTCTTGAAATGCTTTGAGTTTCTCCATGGCAATTCCAGTCTACGCTGATTCGCGTGAGCGGCTGGTTAAATTGCAAGAGTATTTGCGCGGCCAACACGGAAAAGACAGGGTACTCAGGACTGTGCCATTTTGGAATTTTCGTAGAGTGAGTGCGAGCTGCGTGGCCTGGTGTCGTTGAACCTCCGTGATTGGCGTGCGGATAGACTAACGTCAGTTTGAGAGCGGATAGCCCGCGATTCGTTCTAGGATAGCGATCGGGGATTTTCCCGGCTCGACCATAGCTTGACGCGCGATGAGAAACGTCTGCTCGAGGGCGTATTGCCCTTCGAGAACCGCGTGGCTCACGCAATCCGTAAAAACAATCCAACTGGAACCTGGAGGAAATTCCCAACGTTGTTTGGGGCAGGTTTCGCGGAAGCTCGTGTCTTCCTTCATGGCGTTGTGGCAGCGGTGCATGAAGTTGTCGTAGGGGGAACGGAGTGCGCCGGGAATACGCAAGGCGCTGGCAAGGCCGCGCACGCTCCGAGCGAGCGGATTGCTGCTGCGCGCACGGGGCAAGCCGATGGACTTGGCAAAATTCGGGCCGATGGCTTCAAAGGTTTGCGAGGTGGTCCAAACGCGGTTTTGGCTGGGGTTTAGGTTGGTAAAGAAACGCAGGATGCGGTCACCGTTTGTAGGCCGCGTGGGAAACGAATCGAAGTGCGGCAAGTCGTTCCGCGCGTGGAGACGGGCGGGGCGTCCACGTTCTTCGAGTGGACGGAAACTGGCAAAATCGAGTTTCCATTTTCCGGCGTAGGGTGGAAGAAGTTCGCCCAGAAACTGCGTTGCGTGTTGCGAGTAACCTTTTAGGATGAGACGAAGGCGCGCGGCTTCGACTTCTTCGGACTTGGCGAGGCCGGTGATCCGGTCTTCAGCGGGACGATAGGCGACATTTTTATGAAGAGCGGAACTCGTTTGCGCCTGGCCGAGGAGAAAACTGCGATCGTCCTTGGGAATATCAAATGGTGGATGTGAGAAAAAGAGGATATTGCCGGCTTCGAGCTGGGAGCAAAGCCAACGACCGCGTTCGGAGGGATCCGCTGAGATGAAGCGAGCGATTGTCTTCGCGTCTTGAACGTCGACGAGCTGGCTCATTCCTTCGGACAGATTTTGTGGAAGAACGTGAGAAAGGGCAGCGGACATTAAAAAGGCTCACTTGATGAGCTGCGAAGTTTTCCTCTTGTTCAGCTCAGTTACGGAACAAAACCCAAGATACCGCCCCAGCAGGCAGAAAGCAATGCTCCGAAGCTTGCGCGTGGAGGGTTAGAGCTGTGTCCGGCAAATGCCCGCCAATTCTTGCGGCATGGCCGGGCGGAGGCCCCTACAGGGTAAAAGCCTGTCCCCTACAGGAACTTGCGAGTCGGAGAGCCTATAGTTATTGGTGATCGTGGCGATAGACCGTCCCGCCTTTCATCACGAAGGTCACCTTTTGCAAGACGCTGATGTCGCTCACCGGATCGCCGGGAACGGCAATGATATCAGCAAGATATCCGGGCTTGAGGGCGCCGATTTGATCCTGCCAGCCGAGCAGCCTCGCGCCATTCAGTAGGTCGGCCTGTAGAGCGGCAAGCGGCGTCATGCCGTATTTAACCATCAGGTTGAATTCGCGAGCCTGGGTGCCGTGAGGAAAAGGGCCGACGTCGGACCCGACAGCCATCGGGACACCTGCGGCAAGTTGTTTGCGAAATTCCTGGGCGTGAAGATCGAGGGCGCGGTGATCGCGTTCAGCCTGGACGGGAGAGGCGGCGTGGTCAGCAAAATATTCGGAGATAGTAAAGGTGGGAACGGCGAAGATCTGTTTTTCGCGCATGATGCGCATGGTTTCGTCGCTAAGCTGGTCGGCGTGATCTACGGAGGCGACGCCTGCGCGCGCGGCGTAGAGTGTGCCTGGCTCGCCGGTGGCGTGGACGGCTACGCGCTTGCCGGTGCGCGCAGCTTCCTCGACGGCCGCGCGGAGCTCGGCTTCTGTGTACTGGAAGGGGGTCGAGAGATGGCCGTCGCGGTAAGAGTCGGCGCCCGTCTCATATATTTTTATAAAGTCCGCGCCTTCTTTGAATTGCTGGCGAATGACTGCTACGAGTTCGGCGGCGTTGTTCGCATAGGTGGCATTGGAGAGGACATGCTGCTCGGGATTGTAGTGGTTGGCGTCTTCGTGGCCGCCTAGAATGTCGACGGCATTGCCGCTGATGCGCAGGCGGGGACCAGGGATTTCGCCGTGATTGATAGCGTTGCGCACGGCGGTGTCGGCGGAGCCTGCGCCTTCGGTGCCCATGTCACGCTCGGCGCTAAAGCCGGCCATCAAGTCATCGCGTGCAGCAAGAAGCGCGATGATCGTGCGTTGGGGAACCGACTCTTCGACGGTCTGGAGATCTTCGGCGCCGGGGTGGAGAAAGAGGTGCACGTGAACGTCAATTAAGCCGGGCATAAGCGTGGAGTCGCCCAGGTCGATGACTTCCGCGGCTGGTGGACGCCTGACCGAGGCGCCAACTTCGACGATGCGATCGCCCTGCACGAGGACCTCGCCTGGGGCGATTAATTTTCCGTTTTCAATATCGAGGAGGCGCGCGGCGTGGAGGACTATTGCCTGCTTCGAAGTGGGCGATGTCGATTGGGCGAAGAGGAAAGAGACAGGAGCGCAAGCCAGAAACAGGACAGACAGGATTGTGAAAGCGTGAGCTCTTGATTTCATAGTGCCCGCGATAATATCACCCCCGCGTTTATCTTGTTTATTGCGGGCAGGATGTAGGCAAACGCGCCGAATGGATAGGATTCTGCTCCGCAGAGCTGTGCGGCACGCTAACCGAAAAAACGAAGTCGAAAATCAGCAAACGTTGTATCTCCAACCAAGAAAGCGAAGCTTTCGTCGCGTGCGGAACGATTTTTGAAAACGGAGACCGCTAGAGTTTCTCGAAGAAGTGGGCGACCTTTTTGCTTGCGCTTCCCGTGTAGTACACGGTGACTTTAGCGCCTTTCTCCGTTCCCTTGCCGATATCCTGAGCAGAAATGATGGTGTCGTGGCCTACCACCCGAAAGGTATGCTCCGTGCCATCGGCGGCTTTAACTACAACAATTTTGCCGTCTTTACTTACGTGAGTGACGGTGCCTTCGACGGCGTGCATTCCCTCTTTGCCGATTTTGTCAACTTCAACGGCGGTTTCCTCCGCACCCTTTGCGGTGTAGTGGGCGACAACTTCGGAGCCCTCGGTTATGCCATGGAAAGTGTCCTTAGCAGCCGTGGCGGTGGCATGGACGCCGTGGATGGTCGTGGTGTCTACAAAATGAATCGTGTGCACTGTCCCGTCCGCCGTTTTGACGGCGATGGTTTTGCCCGCAGCGTCTATTTTAATGACGGTGCCGTGGATGGCAGTGACCACATCTTCATCCGCGCGGGCGGGCAGGAGCAAAAGAGTAGCAACAGCGAGCAAACGAAGCGAGTGTTTGAACATGAAAAGCGTCCCCTCCAACATTCACAATCTCTACTGACGTTGAAAAAAGAGTACCTCAAGGGAATTAGAAATTACAGAACAAAGAGGTTGGCGAGACTGGCAAGCAAGAGTGCACCGAGTGCGCATACTTCGGTCTGCGCAGCAGGGTTGTCCAAGGCTAATTTTCTTTCGGGAAATTTGGTGCGGCCGAGTGGATTCGAACCACCACGGTATTGCTACCGCCAGCCCCTCAAGCTGGTGCGTCTGCCAGTTCCGCCACGACCGCACGTCGGTGACAATCACAGTTTAACTGCCACCGAGAAAGCCTGCAAGCCCACCCAGGCGATGCCGCCCCATTGACACCGCAGTGTTTACCAGGCAACAGCGAGCGTGTTGGCGGCCAGTCTAGGATAATCTCCGGTTTGCCGACCACCCACCCGGAATCCGGTTTGTCAATCTCAGGTCGTTTTTGGAGGCCCGAATCCACTAGTCTGGTAAGGCGACCAACCGTCCAAATGGATCGGTCCGTTGTAATGGACTCGCGGATGGGTGTACGTTATCCGTGGGCTTGGAAGCCAAAATGGAAATCTCGGATTAGAGCCAAGATCAGCCGAGGCGCAGGCGAAAATGTTAAAAAGGGCGGGGAGAAGCTCGAAGCCAATTGCCGTCGCTTGGCTCTGTGTTTTGCTTTGGGGCTCCGCGAGCTCGGTTGCGGCGTCGCCTGCACAGTCGAAGGACAAGAATCCGTACGCACAGAGCGGTTTCGTTACATCCTGGGACGGGGCTAAGATTCATTACATCGAGGCCGGCCGCTCGAAGGTGCCAGTCGGAAACGCGGAAGAGGGCGACCCCGTTCCTCCTCCCTTCGCACCGATGAAGGACAGTGTCACCGGCACCGGGCCGCACGAGGCCCCTTCCATTCTATTTGTGCCGGGCTTTACCATGCCCGCATGGATCTGGGAGAAGCAAATCGTCCATTTCTCCGCTAAGTATCACGTTGTGGCGATGGATCTGCGGTCACAGGGCGAATCGGCGAAAACGGGCGAGGGCGATTACCCCGCGGCACACGCCCGGGACATGAAGGCGGTCATCGAGCAATTGCGTCTCGCGCCGGTGGTGCTAGTGGGCTGGTCGATGGGGGTTTCGGAGATCGCGGCCTACGTGGATCAGTTCGGCACGAGCGCTCTGGCAGGAATTATCTTGGTGGACGGTGTCGCCGCTCTCGATCTCACGCCTGAGTACATCAAAGGCGGCATCGAGTTCCTCAAAGGGATGCAGGCGAATCGTGCACAGATGACGGATGGCTTCGTGCGCTCGATGTTTCGCAAGCCTCAAGCGGAAGAATACCTGCAGAAGCTAATCAAAGGCTCGCTGGGCACGCCCACCGATTCAGCGGTCGCCATAGGGCTTGCTACGTTTACAAGCGATAGCCGGCCGGCAATCGCGAAAATCAACAAGCCGACGCTGATCGTGGGCGCGACCAAGGATTTGGTGCCGCAATTTCAGGAGATGCAGAAAAGTATTCCCGGTGCGAGATTTGAACTTTTTGATGATGCCGGGCACGCGCTTTTTGTCGATGACGCCGATAAGTTCAACAATTTGCTCGATGAGTTCCTGACGAGCTTGAAATGACACGACACGACGAGGTACCCTCGGCGCAATCCACCTGACTAACGCGCAATCCAAGACGCCAGGGGAAGTACCGATGAAAAAGAAGCTCCGTACGTGGTTGGCTGGTGTGCGCTCGGCCTTTCCCACCGCCTTCAGTCCCTACTGGCACATGCTGCCGCTGAGGCGGATGAAGATGTTCCTGGCAGGTTACTTCTTCCTCGGTGCCGCCGGCGGTTTCGCGTTCGATCTATTGCAGCTCAATGCTTCGCGCGTCGGCGGAGGTTTCTTTTGGCCCGTCTTAGTGGGCACGGGAGCGGCAGCGCTTAGGGCCGCCGGAATCAAAAGATTTCGTCTTATCCCGCCCCTGTTTCTGCTCGTTGTCTTGACGGCCTGGCTGGGCTACTGGGCCTCGCACGCTTCGCTGCCTCTCCCGGTCCCCGTCGCTGTACATCGGCGCGTGCTATTCGATGCGATCGGGATCTTGGCTGGTATCGGTTTCGGGGTTCGATTTCTGCTGTTCTTCGCTGGTACGGAGGGCCGGGCCAGCGTGCGCATGCAAACCGAACTTTCTTTGGCCCACGGCATTCAGGCGACACTGGTTCCGACCATCTCGTTCCAGAACGCGAGCTTCGAGCTGTACGGCAAATCGATCCCAAGCACAGAAATGGGCGGCGACCTGATCGACGTCATCGAGAGCAACGGTGGTTTGGTGGCCTGCGTCGCCGATATCTCCGGCCACGGCCTGCCAGCCGGCCAGCTCATGGGGATGTTGAAGACTGCCATGCGACTCGCCGTGCAGTTCCGCCAAATGCCGGTAGCAGCGCTCGAAAGCGTCGACCGCGTGCTGCCAGATCTCAAGGAACCTGAAATGTATGCCACCCTGGCCCTGCTCCGTTTCGATGGCTCCAGGGAAGCTGAATACGCGTTGGCCGGACATCCCCCGATCCTCCACTATCGGCATGGCAGTGACACGGTCCGGCTCTCGATGGAGCAGCTTCCGCTGGGACTGATCCCCGGCGGTTCCTATGCTAGTAAGCGCGTCATCTATTCACCGCGCGATCTCTTCTTGATGGTTACCGACGGCATAACGGAAGTGACCAATGCCAGAGATGAAGAATTTGGCCTGACCCGCCTGCAAGATCTGCTAACGCGACACGCTACCAGAGCCTTGCCGGAGATTTGGGATCTGATCATGCGCGAGGTGCGACAATATGGTCTGCAGCAGGATGACCAAAGTCTGCTCCTGTTGCGCGTGCTGGACCCGGCCATCCCTCTGGCGACCTGAACCCCAATGGGGTGCAGGAAACCCGAAACCCAGTTGGACGCACAATGAGCGAGCCGTAATGCGTCCCGGGCTTATACAGCCGTTTCTCCCGGATGACGGGCAAACCGGAAGTAATTCCACTTGGACGTACCATCGGGTAAAGCCGCTACATAAGTCCAGTCCGAGTAGGTCGTCGTCGCTTAGGGCTTCTTCGGCTGGGGCGGAACGGGTTGCGTGGCAGCGGGCGTCGTGCTCGACGCAGGAGGATTGCTCTGTGGAGCCGGCGCCGAAGACTGCGGCACAGGCGCTGGCGCGACCGGAGTCGTCGCGGGCGTCTTCTTGGGGGCAGGCTTGGATGTTTGATGCAACACCGAACCGCCTTGCACAACGGCTTTGTCCGTGCGAATCATCAAAGCCAAGGCGCAGATCATGAACATGATGGCGCACCACGTAGTGGCCTGAGAGAGAATCGTAGCAGCTCCGCGCGGGCCAAAGGCGGTTTGGCTGCCCGCGCCGCCGAAAGCACCGGCCAGATCTGCAGCTTTGCCGCTCTGTAGAAGAACGACGATGATCAACACGAGGCAATTCATCACGAAGAAGGTGGTGAGCAACGCGCCCGCCCACCGAAATCCGACGACGATGATCGCCAAACCAATCAATATAGCGATAGTCCACTTCATCCAACCTGGCATTTCTATCTCCCTGCGCAATCTCTTACGATGCTTGCAAACGATTTCGCGTCGAGGCTTGCTCCGCCGACGAGTACGCCGTCTATTTCTTCTTGCGCCATCAATCCCTGAATATTGTCAGGCTTGACGCTGCCGCCATAGAGAATCCGCAACGCGGAGGCGTGAGCGGAGGAAAACTTCTCCGCGGCGCATTGACGGATGAACCGGTGGGCCTCTGCCGCTATTTCCGGAGTGGCCGTTTTGCCCGTACCTATGGCCCACACTGGTTCGTACGCTATCAGAATACGGGAGAATGCATCGGCGGTCAACGAACCCGGCCCGCCCAGGAACTGAGCCTTGCAAATGTGTTCGGTGGCGCCTGTTTCGCGATGCTCGAGTTTCTCCCCGAGGCAAACAATTGGAGTAAGGCCCGCGGCGAGGGCGCTTTTGGTTTTCTTGGCGACAGTTTCGTCGGTTTCGCCGAAGAATTGACGCCGTTCGGAGTGGCCGACAATAATGTAGCGGCAGCCGGCTTCGACCAGCATTTGCGGAGAGATTTCGCCGGTGAAGGCGCCTTCTTTTTCCCAAAAGACGTTCTGCGCGGCGATAGCGATTTCCGTGCCGCGAGCGGCTTCCACGGCGGCGTGGATGGCGGTAAATGGGGGAGCGATGACGATGTCACATTGCTTGATGCCGTCAACGAGCATGGAGAACGCGGAGAAAAACACTTCGGTTTCCATTTGCGTCTTGTACATTTTCCAGTTTCCGGCGACGACACGGCGGCGCGTTACGGGTGCGGGTGTGCTCACGCTTACAACAACTTTTTCCGTGGGCTTATCGGTCAGTGCTTCGACGCCAGGGAGCTTAGCGCCGGCTAGAAACTCAAGCGAGGCGCCGCCTCCGGTCGATATGTGGGATATTCTCTCGGCGACCCCGGACTGGTGCACTGCGGCGACGGAATCGCCTCCGCCGACGATCGAGGTCGCACCGGCACTGGTGGCGGCAGCGACGGCTCTGGCGATTTCGAGAGTGCCGTTCGCAAAAGCAGGCATTTCGAAGACGCCCATTGGTCCGTTCCAAACGATGGTCTTGGCTCGCGAGATTTCCGCGGCGAAAGCTGCAGCGGTTTTTGGGCCGATATCGAGACCCATTTGGTCGGCGGGTGTGGCGGCGATCTCGACCGTGGTGGCAGGAGCGGTGGCCTTAAATTCGGGGGCGATGACGTGGTCTACCGGAAGCAGCAGCTTGCGATTGTTTTGCTTGGCATCGGCTAAGAGTTTGCGGGCAAGATCGAGCTTGTCGTCTTCGACGAGAGACTTTCCGATGGGCAAGCCCTGCGCTTTGAAAAACGTGTAGGCCATGCCACCGCCGATGAGCGTGGCGTCGGCAATTTTCATGAGGTTCTCGACGACTTCAATTTTATCGCTGACTTTTGCTCCGCCGAGAATAGCTACGAAAGGTCGCGTGGGATTGGTGAGCGCTTTGCCAAGATAGGTGAGCTCTTTTTCCATCAGCAGCCCAGCGGCAGACTGGTTTACGAAGCGGGTGATGCCGACGACCGAAGCATGGGCTCGATGCGCGGAGCCGAAAGCGTCGCAAATGAAGAGGCCATCGCAGAGTGAGGCAAGTTGCTTAGAAAAACCTTCGTCGTTTTTCTCTTCTTCAGGATGGAAACGCACGTTTTCGAGAAGCAGGATTTCGCCGTCGGCCAGGGTCTTGCTCTTTGATTCGGGGACCGGGCCAGCACAGTCCGAGGCAAACCGAACGGGCTTGCCGATGAGGGTTTCGAGCTTTTTCGCTACCGGGAAAAGCGAAAACTTGGAATCCGGACCGCCCTTGGGGCGTCCAAGATGCGAAGCGAGGATCAGGCGAGCGCCTTTTTGAATGGCGAGGCGCAGCGTGGGGATGGTTTCGCGGATCCGCGTTTCGTCCGTGACGACGCCGTCTTTAAGAGGCACGTTGAAGTCGACGCGGATGAAAACGCGCTTGCCGCGGAGTTCGAGATCGTGGATGGTCAGTTTATTCATGGATTTGTGGCTCGTGATTCGTTATTTGTGGCTCGAAGCATCGCAGGGCGGAACCTTACACGGTAAACCAGCCCCGCCCCTCCACCCATGGACTAAAACTTTGCAGCCATGAATTTGATTAGATCGCGGCAGCGGCAGGAATAGCCCCACTCATTGTCGTACCATGCCAGGACTTTGACGCAGCGATCGCCGACGACTTTGGTGTACCCGGAATCGACAATGGAAGAGTTCGGATTGCCTTTAAAATCGGCGGAGACAAGTTCTTCTTCGGTATAGGCAAGCACGCCCTTCATGGGGCCGTTGGCCGCGGCCTTTAGAGCGGCGTTAACAGACTCGACGGTAGCGGGCTTTTCCACAAAGACTGTGAGATCGACAACGCTGACATTCGGGGTGGGAACGCGCATGGCGTAGCCATCAAGCTTGCCCTTCAACTCTGGAATGGCGAGATGCAGGGCTTTGGCCGCGCCAGTCGAGCTGGGAATCATGTTGATGGCAGCGGCGCGTGCGCGGCGGAGGTCCTTGTGCGGCAGATCGAGAAGCTTCTGGTCGTTGGTGTAGGAGTGGATGGTGGTCATGGTGCCGCTGTGAATGCCGAAGGTGTCTTGAAGGACTTTGGCGACAGGGGCAAGGCAATTCGTGGTGCAGGAAGCGTTGGAAACGACATGATGCTTCGCGGGATCGTAGGTCTTGTCGTTGACGCCGAGCACCAGGGTCGCGTCAGGGCCTTCGGCGGGGGCGGAGATGATGACTTTTTTGACCGAGCCACGGAGATGTTTTTTTGCCTCGGCGCCATTGGTGAAG
>Ga0210384_10000574_pt1 | contig 56028 bp, 48 predicted proteins | sample IncBWH2MmetaG_FD_160574 | JGI IMG/M metagenome (GOLD analysis project Ga0210384, IMG submission 160574) | Forest soil microbial communities from Barre Woods Harvard Forest LTER site, Petersham, Massachusetts, United States - Inc-BW-H-2-M | ecosystem: Environmental > Terrestrial > Soil >...
GCTGATTCCACAAAAGCTGGGAGAGGCGCTAAGGGCAACGCAGGGCAACGACCTGCAGAATATTTTGCGCGGTTCAGGGAGCAAGCCGGCTTACAGCAACCTGACGGTGCGGACCGAGGGCCCGGGACAGGTGGAGGCAGTCGAGGCCGCGATCAAGAAGATGGGGTTTGGCGCCTTTTCCTTGCAGGACGCCACCCGCGACTTGCGCCTGTTCTTTGCTGTGTTCGACCTGCTGCTGGGGATCTTTGGCAGCCTGGCGCTGGCAGTGGCTATGCTCGGCATCATTAATACGCTGGTGATGGCCATTCTGGAGCGGCGGCGCGAGATCGGGATTCTTAAAGCGCTGGGCGCGGCTGACCGCGACGTGAAACAACTCTTCTTCGTCGAAGCCGGAGTAATGGGATTGTTCGGCGGGACGCTGGGCGTGGGCCTGGGCTGGTTGATCGGGCGGATCATCACCGTGACCGCCAACATTTATCTACGGCGGCAGGACCTGCCCCCCACCAACGTCTTCGCCGTGCCCTGGTGGCTGGTGCTGGGAGCGATTGCCTTCGCCGTCATTGTCAGCCTGGGTGCGGGACTTTATCCGGCGGCGCGGGCTGCGAAGCTTAATCCGGTGGAAGCGCTAAGGTATGAGTAGCAGTCGCCGGTGGCCAGTCCACGGCGCGCCGGGACAGGTCGCCAGTTGCCGGTTCGTTCATAAGTTGGCTGCGCTCCGCTGCTGCGCCCTCGTTGCCTGTCTTTTCATAACCCTCTCTGCACATGCCAGTGGACGCGCGGAGTGCCACGCGATACAGAGCCAGATCATGCACCAGCAGGTGGCATACTGCGTCTTTCTGCCGCCCAGCTATGACAAAGATAAGACACGCCGCTATCCGGTGCTCTACTTCCTGCACGGCCTGGGCTCCGACGAACAGATGTTGCTGGATTCAGGGGCGTGGAATTTGACGGAAGACCTGTGGGAGCAGGGCAAGATGGGCGACTACCTCATCGTGACGCCCGCCGGAGACACCAGCTTCTTTATCAACTCGCACGATGGCCGCCGCCGCTATGAAGATTTTTTTGTGCAGGAGTTTCTGCCCTACATTGAAAATCATTACCGGGTTCGGGCGGGACGCGCAACGCGCGGCATCAGTGGGATTTCCATGGGCGGTTATGGGGCGTTGCATCTGGCCTTTCGGCATCCCGAGCTGTTTGGCTCGGTCAGCGCGCATAGCGCTGCCTTGATTGAGAAGCTGCCGGCGGTCAGCTCCGCCGGCGTGCAACAAAATGGCGTGCTGCGGATTCTGGGCAGGGTATTCGGCTCGCCTCCCGATCGAGTTTTCTGGGATCACAATAGCCCGCTCACGCTGGCCCACACCAGCCGCCTCACAGGGCTGCACATCTACTTCGACTGCGGCTCAGAAGACGACTACGGCTTTGAGGCCGGCTCAGAGGCACTGCATAAGATATTGGTTACGCGTGGCGTTCCCCACGAGTTCCACATCTATCCGGGTGGCCACGACTGGAGCTACTTTGCCGAGCACCTGCCGGCGTCGCTGCAGTTCCATTCCAAGGTTTTTTCAGCCGCAGACAAACGGTAATGGGAATCAGAAAACCTTTAACCGCAGAGGCCTCTGAGGAACGCAGAGGCAGCTTTCGGGTCAGTCCCATTTATGCAGTTTTCCTCGTTGTTGCACCACGAATGAAGCACCTGCGCTCGTCATCCGTTTTAACCAAACATTAATAAATATAAAAAGCGCACGATAGTAGCTGTACCTCCGTGACCTACTGTGCAGGTGAATGTAGTACTAATATCGCCTGCGTCGCAGCAGTGGGACATCAACCAAATTATTAACTTCCTTTGTAAGGACGCTCCCCCAAGCGTGCCTCTCAGGAGCAGCCAGAGAGAGAGGAATAGAAAATGTGGAAACAGACGAATTCGCCCGACACGGCTAGCGTGCCACCGCCCCCCTCCAAACCAACAATGTCGAATGGCCCCACCACAATGAGTGAACCTGTACCGACCCGCACAACGCTCGCAAGCACAACTTCGACTGACCAGGCCGCCATCATCGGCAAATCTCTCGTCATTAAGGGCGAGATCACCGGCTCCGAATCGCTTCACATTGAAGGCAAGGTCGAAGGCTCGATCAACCTTCCGGGAACCCGCGTGACCGTGGGCCGCAACGGGCAGGTCTCGGCCGATATCACGGCGCGTGAAATCATTGTGCAAGGCAAGATTCTTGGAAACGTGAATGCCAGCGATCGGCTGGATGTCCGCAGTGAGGGAGCGCTTACCGGAGACGTAATAGCACAACGCATCAGTGTGGAAGACGGCGCCTTCTTCAAGGGTAAGATTGATGTCCGCAGAGCGGGCCAATCCGGGGAAAAGATCAACTCCGGCTCGGAAAGCAAAGAAGTAGCCGAGCAGCCGATGAAAATTGCTTAAAAAGCAGTTGCAAGTTTTGAGTTTCCAGTTTCAAGCAAATCTGATCCCCCAGGCCGCTGGCGTCTGGGGGAACCCTCTGCACCTACCGCGAACGAACACGGGATAAATGTTGAGAAAAAGTAGTTTTGTTTTCCAGTAGTAGCCACCCCGTTTTAGAATCCTTATATTCGTATACTGCTAAAGCAAAAAGGAGTTTTCATTTTGAGAGGTTTGCGGGCAGACGTGTTCGGCCTGATCGGCGTGCTTATGGTTGGAGTAATCCCAGTTTCTGCACAGCTGCAGTTGCACTTCCAAACGGTGAGTCGTGAAGTGGTAGAAGAACGGTTGAAGAGCTACAAGGGCAACGACAGCCGACGAGAGGCTACGCTGAAGCGATTTTTCCAGGAAGCGGGCTGCACTGGAGACAAACTCACGGAGCAACCAGTGCAAGGGCTTCAGCAGCCGAACATTATCTGCGAATTGCCGGGAAGCACTGACTCGATCATTGTGGTGGCAGCGCACTTCGATCATGTGGACCGAGGCGATGGCGTAGTAGACAACTGGAGTGGCGCCTCCATGCTGCCCAGCCTTTACCAGGCGCTCAAAGATGAGCCGCGAAGGTACACCTTTCTTTTCATCTCATTCGCAGGAGAAGAAATGGGGCTGGTAGGCTCGAAGTTTTACGTGAGCAGCCTCACGCCGGAGCAAGTAAGCAAGATCAAACTCATGGTCTGCATGGACACGCTGGCATTGGGCCCCACCGAGGTGTGGGTGAGCCATTCGGACCCTGAGCTTATCCGCAAGCTAGTGAGAATCGCACATGCATTGAAGTCACCACTGACGCGAATGGACGTGGAAAAGATAGGAGAATCGGATGAAGAGTCGTTCAGACAACGCGAGGTCCCGACGATCACGCTCCACTCGCTGACGCAAGCCACACTTTCAGTCTTGCACAGCCCTAAGGACAACTACAGCGAGGTCCACTTCAACGACTATTTCCAGAGTTACCGCCTGGTGAGCGCTTACTTGGCGTTTCTGGACCAAGATGTACTCGCAACAGCTCCAAGTAAGGACAGCACACCCCAGAAACACTGAGATCTCTCTAGAGAACACACGATGATGCGACCTTTTTTAATTTCTTGTGCCATTCTGAAATTTTCCCAATTTGAAAAACCCCAAGAGAGCGCCTACATTGACGAGCCACATATTATCTCGTTCAGCTTGTAACTCATTGATTTACATGGGTCGAACACATAGATGCACACCGGCGAGAAGCTGGAAGAAGCTATTTATCTCTGTACAAGCGTCCGCAACTGAAACGCTCTCCCCTTCAATACTCGAGTACACGCCTGAAAATAGTATTGCGTTAGAAAAGACTAATGCTACGCTAGGCAACAGGCTCATCCCCCCTTCAAGCATCACAAGCACTTGTAAAAAACATTTGCGACCTCCAGGAGGAGTACCCTAACCATGGCCACGGCAAATCCCGGCGTTGGATCTGCATTTTCTTTGAAAGCGAAATATTCACGCCTTATCAACATCAGTTTTGCATTTTTAGCCGTAAGCATGATTTTGCTCTCGGTTGCGCTGGGTTGGTGGAAGAACCTGTTTTCCGCCAACTTTTTGCCGCACGTTTACTGTTATCTGCGAAATCCCAGGCTAGTGGGGCTTCACCTGGTTTCCGATGTGCTGATCTGGGTTTCCTATGTTGCGATCTCGGTCACCTTGATCTATCTGGAAAGAAGGCTGCGCCGCGAGATGGGCATCCTTCCCTTTCGCTGGGTCTATCTGGCCTTTGGTACTTTTATCGTTGCCTGCGGATTCACTCATTTCATGGAAGTGGTTGTTCTTTGGACGCCAGTTTATTGGCTGTCCGGCGCGGTGAAGGTGGTCACGGCAGCAGCCTCGGTAGGAACTGCGCTGGCCCTTCCCCACCTTATTCCGCAGGTGGTCTTGCTGGTGCAAAATGCGAAATTGTCAGAGCAAAGGAAAGAAGACCTCATCCAAACCAACCAACAGTTGAAGTTGCGGCAGAGAGAAGCAGAACACGCAAATCAACTGAAGAGCCAGTTTCTGGCCAACATGAGCCACGAATTGCGCACTCCGCTGACGGCCATTATTGGATTTTCGGATCTGCTTGCCGAAGACAGCAGCGGTATCCTCACCCCAAAACACAAACGCTTTTCGGAAAACATACGCCAGAGCGGACGGCATCTGCTGGAACTTATCAACGGTGTTCTCGACATGTCGAAGATCGATGCCGGACGCATGGAGCTACGTCAGGAAAACTGTGTGCTGCAGACAGCACTTTCTGAGGTCCTGGTGAATCTCTCGGCATTGGCAATGGTAAAAAATATTCAGATCGAGCACGACGTGCCTGAAAACTTGCAGGTCTATGCCGACCGGGTCCGCCTGCGGCAAATCTTGTACAACCTGCTGAGCAATGCGATCAAGTTCACTCCCGAGGGCGGCTGGGTAGGAGTGGAAGTTGTACAGGGCGAAGAGTTTGCGACCATCTTAGTCACGGACACAGGCGTGGGCATCAGTCCAGAAGACCAGCGGGTGATCTTTGAGGAATTCCGCCAGGTTGGGACAACAACCCAGGGAACAAGAGAAGGCACAGGACTGGGACTTTCCATCACCAAAAGGCTGGTCGAACTGCACGGCGGAAAAATCCGGGTGGAGAGCGGGCTTCAGCCAGGAAGCCGGTTCAGCTTTACCATACCGGCAGAAAAGCCCGCGCTTGCGCCGGGCCCGGCCGCGGCTTCCAACAAACATCAATTCACCTGTGGCATTCTTCCCCGCCGTGAGAAACCCCTGGTCCTGGTAGTGGATGATGATCATGCCGCCTGCGACTTCATGGTCCGCGCCCTGGAGGAAGAAGATTACATAACCGTGGTGGCACACTCTGGGGCAGAGGCCGTGGAGAAAGCGCGAATCTTGATGCCCGATGCGATTACTCTCGACATCCTGATGCCTGGAGGCAATGGCCTGGAAGCGCTGGTAGAACTGAAGAAAAAACCGGAAACCAGGCACATCCCGATTGTGCTGGTCTCGGTGCTGGAGCATCAGAAATTGGGATTTGCCCTCGGAGCGGCAGACTATTTGCTTAAGCCTCTTGAAAAATCCCGGCTGGTGGAATCGTTGCGCGCAATCACGCCGCCCAGCACGGAAGAAAGAACCGGCTGGGTCCTGGTCGTGGATGATGATTTGCCAACACTCGATTTCGTGAAAGAAACCCTCATCACAGAAGGTTATAAGACAAAAACCGCGCAAACCAGCGAAGAGGCAATGCAACTGCTTTCCACAATCAATGTTGGCGCCCTTATTATTAACCTGCTGACAAAACAGATGGAAGGGTTTGATATACTGCAGCGCATAAGAAGTGACCCGAAGTGGGGCGGCATTCCCATATTCATCCTCACAGGCCAGAAACTTTCAAAGAACGATCTCGGCGTGTTAACGCGGGAAATAAGCACTTTGCTTCCCCGGCAGGGCTCCTGGAAAAACGATCTGCTGTCACAACTGCAGCATAGCGTGCTGCTGAATTAGAAAACGGAGCGTGATGGAGACCATTCTACTTGTGGAAGACCACAACCTGATCCGTGAACTTGTGCAGGAGATGCTGGAACTCGCAGGATACAAGGTCATCGCGGCCCGCGACCACAATGATGCGTTTCAGAAGATTGAAGAAACCACTCCGAACTTGATACTGCTGGATATCCAATTGCCTGGGCTCGACGGATACGCAGTGCTGCGCCATCTGCGCGCGGACGGGCGCTTCAACAAAATTCCCGTGCTCGCATTGACCGCCTACGCCATGGAGAGTGACCGCCAAAAAGGTCTTGAGGCCGGCTTCGACGGTTACTTGACGAAGCCCATTGAACGCGTTTCGCTTCTGGAAAGTATCCAGACTCTATTGGTGAAACAACGTTCGTCTTCGATGAACAAATCGCTGCAAAACCCGCAGACGGCCACGCGGGCGACCTCCATAAACCCGCCATCGTAAGCACCAGATGCAAGCTTCAAACTGCAAGCCCCAAACCCGGGCACTCGTCCGCGGGAAATCCGTTTCAACAGTTAAACCACATGAGACATCTGGAGCGGGCCGGAATATAACTATTAGAGCGATTCCACAATTACTGTATCCATTTCCGTGAATTACTGTATCCATCACCGTGGAAGAGCACGGCTTCAGCAGTGCGTTAAGGGATCACAAAGAACACGGGGCTTAGCTTCGGCGTCACGCGCATACACCAATTTGGGAATTGCTTCACCTGATACGGAGAGATGAATGTTGCGAAAATTCGCTTCAGTTTTTCTTTTGTGCATTGCACTACCTTTTTCTGCAGCACCCAACGACAAAACCAGTGCTCCAGAAACCCGCAACATTTCGCCTTCCAACCCTTCAATGATTTTGTGGTACCGCCAACCGGCCACAAAGTGGGTGGAAGCGTTGCCTATCGGCAACGGACGCCTGGGCGGCATGGTCTTTGGGAAGGTTGACACGGAACATATCCAACTCAACGAAGACACAGTCTGGGCGGGAGAGAAACGCGACCGCAATAATCCCGAGGCATTAAGGAATTTGCCCGAAGTGCGGCGCCTGCTCTTTGCCGGCAAGCCACTCGAGGCCCAGGCCCTGGCGGAAAATACCATGATGGGAATTCCCAAGCGGCAACCGCCGTATCAGCCGCTGGGAGATCTCTGGATTAAGTTTGCTGCCACTGCCAGCGATGTCAGCGATTATCGGCGTGAGCTTGATCTCGACAGCGGCATAGCCCGCGTCAGCTACAGCACAGGCGGCGCTCATTGCACGCGTGAGATTTTTTCGTCTGCCGTAGATCAAGTGCTGGTCGTTCACCAGACGTGCGATAAGCCGGGCATGGTTTCGTTTTCCGCCACCTTGAACCGCGAGCAAGACAGCAAGACCGAAGCCGTTGCACCGGATCGCGTGGTCATGTCAGGTGAAGCCATTGCCCGCGACACCGAACGCCATGCCACGGAGAAAAAAGTAGGCGCAAAATTCTATTCGGTGCTGCGTGCTGTGCCGCAAGGCGGCAAGGTAAAGACTGAGGGCGACCAAGTTGAGGTAGACGGAGCCGATAGTGCGACACTTCTATTAATCGCGGCCACCGATCTGCGCGGCAAAGATCCTAAGGAAGCTTGCGAGCAATATCTGAAAGCCGCTGATAAGCCTTTTGATCAGCTCCGTTCGGCGCATGTCGCAGACCACGAGAAGTTCTTCCGGCGGGTCGAACTGGTGCTCGATAGTAAGGACGAAAAAGATAAAACCGATATCCCCACCGATGAGCGGCTCAAGCGCGTGCAGAGCGGCGAGACCGACGTTCAGCTCGAAGAGCAATACTTCCAATTTGGCCGCTACCTGCTCATGGCGAGCAGCCGGCCCGGAAGCATGGCGGCGAACCTGCAAGGCATCTGGAATGACAGCATGACGCCGCCCTGGGACAGCAAGTACACCATCAATATCAATATTGAGATGAACTACTGGCCCTCAGAGACCGGCAACCTTGCCGAGATGCACGAACCTTTATTCGACCTGATCGAGAACATGCAGCCCATGGGCCGGCAGACGGCAAAAGAGATGTACGGAGCGCGTGGCTTCGTGGCCCATCACAACACAGATGGCTGGGGACACACCGCGCCGGTGGATAGCGTTGGTCCGGGGATGTGGCCGATGGGAGCAGCCTGGCTGAGCCTGCATCTTTGGGAGCACTACGATTTTGGACGCGACCGTGAATTTTTGGCGCACCGGGCTTATCCCATCATGAAGGAGGCAGCGGAATTTCTGCTCGATTATCTGGTGGATGATGGCAAGGGCCACCTGGTTACCGGACCTTCCACTTCCCCGGAAAACACCTACCGCACCAGCGACGGCCAGCGCGCCCGCATGTGCATGGGACCGACGATGGACATGGAAATTACCTACGCGCTGTTCAGCCGCGTGATCGAGGCCAGCCAGTTGCTCCGGGTTGACGCCGATTTCAAGCAGAAACTCATGGATGCGCGGACGCGTTTGCTTCCTCTAAAAATTGGCAAGTATGGCCAACTGCAGGAATGGGCAGAGGATTATGACGAGGTTGAGCCCGGTCATCGGCATATCTCACATTTGTTTGCGTTGTATCCGGGGAACGAGATTACGTTGCGTGGAACTCCGGAGCTGGCGAAGGCAGCCCGGGTTTCACTCGAGCGCCGATTGCAAGACGGTGGCGGTCAGACCGGCTGGAGCCGCTCCTGGGTTTTGAACTGCTGGGCACGCTTCGAAGAAGCTGAGCTTGCGCATGACAGTCTGCTGGTGCTGCTGCGTCACTCGACGCTGCCCAACATGTTTGATAATCATCCCCCATTCCAGATTGACGGGAACTTTGGCGGGCCGGCGGGAATGATGGAAATGCTTTTACAAAGCCACGCCGGCGAGATCAGCTTCTTGCCCGCCCTGCCGCATGAGTGGGCCAATGGACACTTCATCGGCCTGCGCGCCCGTGGCGGGATAACCCTGGATGTTGCTTGGGAGAAAGGAAAAGCGACGCTGGCGGTGTTGCATGCAACAGCAGATGGCCAGCATAAGCTGCGCCCTCCCCGTGGCCAGAAGATTGCGTCCATTCGCAGCAACGGAAAATCAGTTCACTATGCAACCGCGAAGGATGGCGATATCTTGCTGGATGTTCAGGCGGGAAGAGACTACGTTGTTGTGTTTGGGAGCTGAAAGCAGATCATCCGTAGAGACGAGACGTAGCAAGCTACGTCTCTACCTAAGCTACTCGACGGTCAGAAAGGCCGTTGGAATGCCTTTCGAAGACACACTGACTTCCGATTTGCCGCCGTTCCGCAACAAACTGATGACGGCCCGGCCGTTATAAAGCTCAAGTCCGCGCGAACCGGTAGATGTGCCGAGATTATCGAGCAACGTGCCGTCGCCATCGAGTCCGAAACGCACCAGGCTACGGCTGTCGAGGCACTGCACGCCCTTGCTATCGCGTAGGCGGGCTTCTACCGTGAGCGTGTCGCCCTGACGTCCAACTTCCTTGAGCTCGAGCTGCGCAGGCGCCTCCCACTTCTCGGTCTGATATTCGAAGTTGATTTCATCGCTGACCGTGCTCCCGCCCTTGTGGGCGATAACCCGCAGATGGTTCTTGCCCGGCTGGAATTTCGCATGCCAGCGCAGCCCGGCGGCGGGGAAATCCTGGCTGCTGCGCTTCTTCGCACCGCAGGAGACATCATTGAGAAACAGTTCGGCGGTTTCGCAATTGGAGTAAACCTTGACTAACTTTTGCTCGCCGGCGTCGCCCCAGCGCACCGGCCAGGAGTGGCCGTAGATGTGCACCATCGGCTTTTCTGTCCAATAAGATTGAAAGACGTAATAGCTTTCTTTCGGCGTAAGGTCGCGTTCCACCATTCCCTTTTGGTTCACGCGTGGGACCGGATTTTCCACCCGCTCGGGTGTGGAAAAATCTTTGAAGATCCATTGCGCCGCGCCGGTGAGCCAGGGCATGGTTTCCTGCTCCTTGAGGTGCCAATCGAACAGATTGCAGATGTAGGTCTCTGACCAGTCGCCATTTTTCGAGGCAACGTCTACCCCGCCGCTGAGCAGCGCGTCGAGTTGGGCGGGATCTGTGGGCAGCGCTCCGCTGTCAATCTTGGCGAGCGCGCGGTCGAGATCTTCGGAGTGGCGGCGTGCGTCGTTATCGCCACCCCACTCCATGTGCAGATAGTGGTTGACCTGCTTCATCTCGGTCTCTGAGAAATTCTTGTAGTCGGTGTAGCGCCCACGATACCAACCTGCCCAGATCGAAGGCGAATAAATATCGGGAATGTCTTTGGCAAATGGGCAGCGGCGAATTCCGGTTTTGCGCGAAGGATCGAGGCTGTGGGCAAGATCGTTCAGTCCCGTCATGAAATCGCGGATTTTTTCCTGGTTCACCTCAGGGTATTCGGTCGGCCAGTCGTCCTCGTTGCCCAGGCCCCAGATAATCACCGCCGGGTGGTTATAGTGCTGGTCAATCATGTTACGCAGCATGTTATGCGCCTGCTGCCGGAAGGCTTCGCCTCCGATTCCGCCGCGGCACCAGGGGAGCTCTTCCCAGACCATCAGTCCAAGTTCATCACAGAGGTTGAGCACGATACGCGACTGCTGGTAGTGGCCGAGGCGGAGGAAATTCGCTCCAATATCTTTGATCATCTGTATTTCTTTGCGGGTGATCTCCTCAGGTATAGCGGAGCCCAGGCCTGCGTGGTCTTCGTGGCGCGTTGTGCCGCGCAGCAGCAGGCGCTCACCGTTGAGCTTGAAAGGACCGTGATCAACAAACTCGTAGAAGCGAAGTCCAAAGCGCTCGGTGACGTTCATTTCGCCATGTGTGCTGCTCAGTGTGACTTCACAATGATATAAAGCAGGATTTTTTGGCGACCACAATTCCGGCGTCTTTATATCAAAGGCCAATAGCTCACGCTCGTCGCTCCAGGGTGCGAGCTTTTGGGCGGCACTATGTACAACTTTACCCTTGGGATCAAGAACGCGAAGAGAAAGCTGTACCTGATCGGTAAGTGATGCAGGGTTGTAAAGCCGGGCCTTGATAGAAACCTTTGCTGGGCCGTTGGGCTGGACTGTGGGGCTGATGTGGATTCGCTCCAGCGAAATCGCGGGCACATAGACCAGATTCACGTAGCGATAAAGCCCTCCGTAAAGACTAAAGTCACTGAAGATGGAGGGAATCATGTCTAAATCGCGCGAGTTATCACAGCGCACGGCGAGAGGAACTTCATTTGTATCTTTATTACTATCATTTGAACCTTTATTACCATTATTAGGCGAGTTCAAGACTTTGGCTGCAGCTTCGGTGATATCAAGAACGAACTCGTCATATCCGCCAATATGCCGGCCAACGCTCTCAAGATTGACGAAGACTTCGCTCTTCTGCCCGGCACCTTCAAAGTGCAACAGGATGCGTCCGTCAGGAAACGGGTCGGGAGCCAGCTTCAACCTGGTGCGATACCAACCAGGGCCCTGGTAGTAAGACTGATCGGGATCAACCGCATCGCGAGCGTTGAAGCAGTGCGGCATGGTGATCGCCTGCCAGGCAGTCGTTTCGATGGCCTTGCCGCCGCGCCATACTTCCCAAATGCCGCCCAGGCTTCCCTGGTAGTACTCCCACCCGGTCAAGAGACGTTGCGAAACCGCACCAGTTGCAGGAACAGTTTGGGCAAAGGATACGTGGTTCGTGGCTGCGGCCGCGGCCGTAGCAAGTGCGGTGGTTTTTATGAATTCCCGGCGAGTGATCATATTTGAGTAGTCGGATAATTTTGGAATTGAGAGATCGGTATTCGTCTTGAATGACTCACAAGATTACTCTACTCAATCATAATTGCGTCCGAAACAAGTCTCCTGACCTTTATGCAAATCATGGAAGTTTTAGTCATTGAAACGCAATGAAGACATAGGGCAAGCCAGCGTTCCGCAAAGGATGTCCGCAGGGCAACGAACATTCCTGGCATTCATTTTCCTGTTAACCGAATTGCGTCCTCATCCGTTGTATAGGCAGCAAACAAGCAAAATACTGAAATGCAAAAAAGAGCGAGGATCAGAGATGAATACTAAAAAAAACCGCCGGCTTTCCGGTAGAGTTGTCCGGTGGACGGCATTATGGATTGCGTTGTTCTGTGCAACTTCGATCATGGCACAATCGCCGGCATCCCGTGTTACGGAAAAGGTCCAGACCCCCGTGGCCAGCCCTGCACCGATCAGCGATGAAGAACTGGCGGCGACCAGAGAAGAGCTGTTCAAGCTGTTGCGGATAAGCCCGAAACTGACCGGTGTGGTTGCACATGATCCGTCACTGCTCAGCGATCAGGAATACGTGGGCCGCACTAATCCGGCACTGGTCCAGTTCCTGCAGGGTCATCCGGAGATCGTCCGCAATCCGGAGTTTTATTTATTCAGCAATTTTGGAATTAGGGGGAAACAAGGTCCGAGATTGAGCCTCGACCGAGGGATGGTATCGTTCGATGTGAACGACCCCAACCGGGAGTATACCCGCGAGGTCATGCGAGACGCGGTGCCCTTTCTGGTCTTTGTTTGCATTCTGGGCGCGCTGCTGTGGATATCACGTGTGCTGCTGGAAAACCGGCGCTGGTCGCGGCACTTCAAAGTGCAGACCGATATCTGCAACAAGCTGCTCGATAAGTTCAGCAGCAACGAAGAATTGCTGGCCTATGTGCAAGGCGGAGCTGGGAAGCGCTTTCTTGAATCGGTATCGTTGCCTTCAAACTTCCAACCGTATGCCGGCAGTTCGCTGGGGAGGATCCTCTTCCCCTTGCAGTTTGGCGTGGTGCTGACTCTGGGGGGCCTGGGTTTGATTTGGGTGCGGGGCAGCGTTCCCGACGCCTCTTCTCCACTTCTGGTATTCGGAACATTGGGGCTTATGCTGGGGCTTGGGTTTGTGATCTCGGCAGGGCTCTCATTTCTACTGGCCCGGCATCTGGGATTGTTGCCTGGGAAGGCACAATCCCAAGGCGGCGCGAGCGTGGACACCAGAGACTAATTGAAACAGCCCTGACTCTTTGACGCCATAATATATTGAACAAGACCTGTGACCTGGGACGATGCCATTCCGCAAGCGAGCGCCCGCGATACGGCAGAAACGGACGCGCCGCTCATGGATGAGGAGATATTCGCCGGCTTCTATCATCGGACGGCGCGGGCGGTATGGGCTTATCTGGCACGCGTCTCCGGCAATGCCGCTCTGGCTGACGATCTGCTGCAGGAAAGTTACTTACGGTTTTTGTGCGCCACCGGACGCAGGCAAGACGACGAAGAGTCATGCCGGCGATACTTGTTCCGGATCGCAAGCAATCTATTGCGCGACCACTGGCGCCGGCCTCAGACGACAACGCTGGAAGACGTTCCCGAAACGGCATTGATTGCGCCAGATAACCGCGCCTCTGAGCGCATTGATTCGCAGGCATTGCTCGGACCCGCATTCGCACGCCTGAATACGCGAGAACGGCAGTTGCTCTGGCTGGCCTACGCGGAAGGCTGCACGCATCGTGAGATCGCCCAGATCACGGGGTTGGGGGCGGCAAGCATCCGGCTCCTGCTATTCCGGGCGAGAAGGAAGCTGGCCCGCTTGTTGCGGCAAGCAACACCCGAGCCGGGGAGAAACACATGAAGTCATATTTTTGCACCCAACGAAAAGAAGTTGCAGCAGCACTACGGGAGGGACGATGGCCCGAAGCATGCGATCCAGCATTGCTCGCGCACGTGGCCGCTTGCGCCGATTGCAATGACCTTGTGCTGGTGAGTCAAACCCTGCAGCAAGCCCGGCGCGAGACCCTGCAAAAGCCGCAACTCGCCTCTGCGGGCACGCTCTGGTGGAGATCGGAACTACGCCTGCGCAGCGGGGCGGTTGAGCGCATGACCAGACCCATTGCGGTCACAGAAAAAATTGCATTGATCAGCATACTGCTGGCCGCACTCGGCCTGGCAGCGTGGCAATGGAACCCGATTGCCGACTGGCTGTTTTCGCTCGACGACACCTCGAACTCAAGCGCGTTCCACCTGGATAGCCTCTGGACTTTCACCTCGAGCACGGCCGGCTGGATACCAATTCTGCTCATGGCCAGTTTAGGAACATTTGTTTTGGTGTGGGGATTGGCCCTGTTTCTGACGGCAGAGAAAGACTGATTTAAAACGAGAGGTTTTTCAAAGCTACAACCATTTTTGTCTACATTTAATTCTCTGTTAACCAAACCGAGGGAGCGCAGGTTGTATAAATGAGAAGTCGAAATAAATTGAAATGTTAAAAAACGATTAAGTATATACCCCAAATTTAACTGATTGCAACCATTTAGTTTTTCTTTTGGACAAAATTAGCTCCTCCGAGTGTTAATAGAAGAGTAGTAGATGGAGACCGAGTACATGGAAGATTTTGGCAATAAAAAGAAAGAGATTCCGTTGCGGGCGAAGGTTGTGGCGGTTGATGCTGCCAGCGCCAACAACGAGATCCACCCGTCATGGCAGGCGCTGATTCGATTTTGCCGCGATTTAAAGCATGGAGAAATCGAGCGCATCAACATCCAAGACGGCTTACCCGTTTCTGCAGAGGTGATTCGCAAGAAAATTCGCTGGTGTTAAGGCGATTCTGAAAATCGCTTTCCGTGTCCCCCCGGAAGCCACAGAGGTGATTCGAAACAAGATTTGCTGGTGTTGATCTAAAACCCGGCTGACCGCAACCATCGGAGGCCGTCCCGTGATCGTTACTGGCCGGCTTTGTAATTTTTTGGAGGTGGACTATGCGGTCCCTAATTATAAGTAGAGCTATCATACAAACTTCGCTGCGGGAGATTGCAGCGGCAACCATCCTTTTACTGCTTGCTCCAGCGCTGGCGACAGCGCAGGATTCTTCTCTTTCCGCCGACATGCACGTTGAACATATGTTTAACCGCGCGGAAGCTGGATATGTTCAGGACCAACTCAAGATGGCACGGGCCTACCAACTGGGCAAGGGAGTGCAACATGATCCGGTCGAAGCTGCCCAGTGGTTCCTTAAGGCAGCGAATTTTGGCAGTCTTGAGGCGCAAACCCAGATAGGTTATCTGTACGTTAGGGGCGAAGGCGTCCCTCGCGATGAGCAACAGGCCTTCAAGTGGTTTCAGCGCGCAGCGGCAGAGGGTTATGCGCCAGCTCAGTACGATCTCGCCTACCTGATGCTGAACGGATTGGGCGCCCGCCAGGACCTGCAAGGAAGCATAACCTGGTTTACACAAGCAGCCAACCAGGGGTTTGCGCCCGCGCAAGTCAATCTTGCAATCCTGTATTTCCACGGTATGGGCGTAGAGCGCAATCCGCCAGAGGCGATGCGCTGGTGCCAGGAGGCGGCAAAGCAGCACTATGCGGCGGGAGAGTTTCTGCTGGGCACAATGTATGAAACCGGAGTTGGAACAGCCCGGGATATTTCCCAAGCGGCTCGCTGGTACCGGAAAGCAGTAGACCAGGGAAACTCGCAGGCCGAAAATAATTTGGCGGTACTGTACGAGGAAGGCGCAGGGGTTCCTCAAGACATCAACGAGGCAATCAGACTATACAAGCTATCCGCAGAAAAGGGCGATGGAAACAGCTACATGAACCTTGCACACTTGTACGCAGGCAAAAGGGGTCTTGCCCCTGACTACAGCCAGGCCTACTTCTGGGCACTCTTGGCCCAGCGCAGCGGATGGCTCATGTCAAGCCGGCCCACGCAAGAATTTCTTGAGAAGTTGCGCAGCCATCTTTCTCCGGAGCAGGTGCCCAGTGTTGAAGCGCAGGTAGGGGAGTGGGACAGCAAGCATCCGCCCAATCCTACGATAAGCAAGTTGGGTGAAACCTGGAGCTTTCTGCCAAAAACTGCCGCTAATGTGTCGAACCGGCAGTGAAGTATTTTATCTAAGGGGAGAGCAGCCAAAACAAGGCTGCTCTCCCCTTGCTTTTGATTCATACTCGCAAAACAACTCGCCGATCTCGTACTGAATAAACCTCGGGGGCTGCGCTCGAAGTGTGTTATACAAGACGGTCTTGATTATACGAGGTCAACACTTCAGGTGAACTTCAGGTCATCTATTCGCATAGCCGGGGCACTATGCTTGCTGGCAGTCAGTTTGCTCTCCAGCGGGCAACTGTTGAAACTCACTTACCAATCACACTCGCCCGATGTGGACAATCTTTACCTGGGCCGCTTCGATGGCATTAAGAGCATGCTCCCCCAACGCGGGGTCGTCTGTTATATGCCGAACCCCGACAACTCGTTCGATGCCAAGAAACATTACTTCTTGGCACAGTATGCGCTCGCTCCCCTGGTGGTTCGCCCCACGGCTGATTGCGATCCTTTGATCGGAGACTTCCCTGCCGGCTCCACCGCGGCTTCCATCAGCAGCCAGCAGTTCGTAGTCCTGAAAGATTTTGGGAATGGCCTGATGCTGCTCAGGAGAAATGCCGGCCGGTGATCAAGATTGTTATGTCAATCCTGGTCGCGCTGGGCTTGGGCTTCAGCTTTACCTGCCTGTTGTGGCCCAGACAGCGGCGACTGCTGCCGGACCTTCTGCTAATAATCTCGCTTTCCGTGGGCATGGGCTTTGGAATTACATCGTTACTTTTCTTCCTCTGGTTAATAGTATTTGGGACCGCCGGAGGCGCATTGATTGGCTGCGAGATCGGACTTCTGCTTGTTTTGTCAGCGTTCGCGGTGAGCGCCAGATGGCGAAAACAACAAGTTGATTCTCTGCCGGTTAGAACTAGGCGCACGCCTTACCCGAAGTCGAAGATCGAATGGGTTGCAGCTATAACGTTCTTCTTTACGCTGTTCGTCGCCGGAAAAGGGTTTCTCTGGTTTGCACGCGGAGCCATACAAGGCGGATGGGACGCCTGGGGCATCTGGAACCTGCGGGCAAAGTTCCTGTTCCTGGGTGGGCCACACTGGCGCGATGCGTTTTCCGCCGAGGGAGCCATCTCGCACACGGACTATCCGCTGCTTATCCCGGCCAGCGTTGCACGCGGGTGGAGCTATGCAGGAGCGGATATCCCGCTGGTACCAATTCTGATTGGGTTTCTGTTCACCGCAGCTACTGTGGGGCTGCTTTTTTTATCTCTGTCTGTTCTGGGCAGCAGAAGTCAAGGATTCCTGGCGGTTACCGTTCTGCTGGCCTCGTCTTTTTTTCTTGTTCTGGGAGGAGCGCAGTACGCTGATGTTCCTCTGGGATTCTTCTTCCTCGCCACCCTCGTATTGCTGTGTCTGCATGAAAGAGCGGCAGCGCAGAGCAACAGCATGCTGGTGCTGGCCGGAACTACCGCCGGGTTCGCAGCATGGACAAAGAATGAAGGCAGCCTGTTTCTGGCTTGCCTGCTCCTGGCCCATCTGATCACTACGCTTCGCAAACAAGGGATACGCACGTACTTGCGGCAACTGGTGCTGCTGGCAGCAGGACTGGGGCCGGTACTGGTGATGCTGGCCTATTTCAAACTAAACCTTGCGGGGCACAATGATTTGTCTTCCCCATTTCTAACGGCTCTGAAGATGCTTGGGCGCATCTCCCGCTGGCGCACGGTTGCGAAAGCATTCGCAGACCAGGTGCTGCATTTTGGCGGATGGGCCCTGACCATAACGCCATTCCTGGCTTTGTATGTCTTGCTGGCCGGAGTGAAGAAACCGGCGAGCATTGAAGAAAAGATTTGCTTGCGCACGCTGTATTTGACGGTTATTGGATACTTTTTGGTTTACGTCACAGCGCCAGTGCCGCTCAACTGGCTCCTGGAAACTTCTCTTAACCGGGTGCTGGTTCAAGTGTGGCCCAGCACTCTTTTTTTGATCTTCCTCATGACAAATCGTCTGGATGAGACGTAGCAAGCTACGTCTCTACCATGCAGCAATTAAGAAAGGGGCGCGCATTTGCCTTCTCCCCATGCCCCGCCCCTCTCGTTCAACAAACACCGTTACTGCTTGTCCGACTGCAGGGCCTGCTGGCACTCCTGAATCGCCTGGTTGGTTAGATCGAGCGCCTTCTCGCGGTGACCGCTGAAATCTTTGGAGCCCTTTTGCAGAGACGCCTTGGCCATGTTCAGATGTTTCAGGGCCGCGCGAATCTCAGGATGATGTTCCCTGTGGCCGGGTCTCCCGGTCGATGATGCCGCCCCTGGCGACCCAGACGTTCCCTGGGCCAACAAAGGAGATGTGGTTGCAGCCATCAAGGCCGCTGCTGTAACAAGTGAAAGCAACGTTCTCTTCATAACTAACTTTCCTCCAAGTACTCATCGAAATTTTGTAACTGCTTTAATGTTATTCAACCCATCGCCGTGAACAAAGTTGCATAGGCATGGATTGCGTCAGAGATTTTTATCCAGAAAATGCAGTTTGGCAAGGCAAATAACGTACTCAAACTGCAGCCATCCTTTCGACGCGAGGGACAATCGAATTTCAATATGGAGGAACCATGGCCATAGACCCTGTATGCCAAATAGAAGTAGATGAAAGAATTACCGAATTCAAGTCAAGCCAGAATGGGGAACACTATTACTTCTGCTCCCTGGAGTGCAAAGAGGTGTTTGACGATAACCCGGAAGAGTACACGGTGGCAGCGTAGTAAAGCACACTACAAGTCCCAGTACGGGAAAGACATGAACTCATGGGCACGGCTGAACAGGCTGCGCCCTTTCAAAACTATTTATGAAATAAGTTCTACTTATTTACGAGGTTTGGCGGGGTTGTCAACCAGATCAACCAGGAAGGCGCGGTCTTCATCACTCATTTTGAGGAATTGTATGCCCATGCCCCAATTCGGCTTGGAAACGCGCACAACCGCGGTGGCGTGAACTTCTCTTCCCTCAAGGCGCAAGGTGATCTCGAGGCGGGAATCCTGCGGCAACGGGTATACGGTTTCAATGTAGCAGCCGGAGCGGCTAAGGTCAGTGCAGATGCCCCATCCGGTATTTTGTCCCTCAAGTTTTTGCCCGAGTGGGGTAACTTTGGCGCCAGCCTTCACGGCAAGACGTTTGGCGGCGCGGCGATCATAAGGCTTGGGCCCAACCGTGAGGGGAACCGATGCACGCGCTGGTCCGAGCTTCGCATTGCTGTTGCCAAGGGTGCGGGGGAACGGAGCCGGGACATCGAGTGGCGTGGTCATCTCCCAGACGGTCGTTACCGGATCAACACTGCGAAGGCCAATTTGTCCCTCGTTTTTTGAGCCTTTCTTCCCGATCCAGACGACGAGGAAGCGTCCTTTTTTGCCTTTCACTTCCAGGCCAATGGTCTCGCCAGGAACTTCAAATTGATACACGCCAACCAACCGCGCACCGGAAGGGCTGACATCCAGCGTCTCGGCTGACGAGGAGAACGGCTTGCCGCTGGAATCCATTCCAAAAATTCGTACCGATACGTTCTTTTGAATACGCGGCGATTTACGTGTCCCCATTGGAGCCCTTTCCAGATATGCCGATTTTAACCCGAAAATGACCTAAATGAGTCAGTCCTTAGTCACCATTCCTCAGTCATCAGTTGTCAGTCTTTAGTACTCAGTCTTTTATTCTGGCTTGTCATGCTGAGCGGGTGCGCCGCAGCAAGCCATTCTCTGAAGAACCTTCAGCCGGCCATTTTCCTTCAAAGTATTACTCCCCCACCCCCCATTACTTGGAGTAGTCCAAGCATTGATAAGCCACTACAATTCAATGACATACAGAGAGCGCCGGCAGTGGTTCAAGTAGTTAAAACGAGGGGTTTGGGAATAAGGAGGCGCGGCTCTTCCCGAGGCAAGCTCGAAAAGCGTGTGGGCAAGATGCCCACACGACAGCCGGCGGGACGCCAGCGCTACAGGCGATGAATTTTCAAAGAGCTGGGAGCAACGCGGCATCCTGAATGCCGTCAGACCATTATGACCCACAATTTTCACGGGATGAACTGTTTGATATCAGAGTGGTGCCGCTGTTGTAGGCGCAGGGGCTAAAGCCCGCGTTGTTCTGGAATCCTTAACGCGCGGCTGAAGCCGTGCTCTTCCACGGTAGTCCCAAGCATCGTTATGGCACCGATAAAATTCCGTGCCCCCTGACGGACGCGGAAGCAGAGAATTTCGGCACAATAGGGATTCCTCCACTGCGTGTTCGGAATGACAAGAAAGCCGACTTTTCCGCATCCTCTGAAAGCCCTGCTCTCGAACTTGCTGTCCAAATCAATTCCGAAACAGCTTTAGTGCATGGGCGGCGCGGTCTGCAGGCTGCGGCTGAGGTAATCCGTCATGGTGAGGCTGAGCAGGATGAGAAGCCAGAAAACGCCCGCACCGACCACAATTTTGGTCAGACGAGAGCTGTACTTGACGTGCATGAAGAAGAGGATCACAAGCGTGGCCTTGAAGATGGCGATGGCCAGCGCGACCAGAGGATTGAAGTTAACAACATGGCCCCCAATATTCGCGCTTAAGTCTATAAAAGCTACGACCGCGGTCACACCTGTGAAGACAAGCAGAGTCGCAAAAATGGCCAGATACAACCAGACGGAAACAATGTGTTCGGAATGTTCAGTATTTTGGGACATGGTGTGCTCGGTTAATGATGTACCCTGCTGATCAAATAAAGCAACGGAAACAGGAAAATCCAGACAATATCTACAAAGTGCCAGTAGAGCCCAATGTTCTCAACTGGCGTGTAATAACTTGCGCTGAACTTGCCGCGCCAAGCCATGTAGATGAGAGCTGACAACAGGCCAGCGCCAACGATCATGTGAATGGCGTGCATCCCGGTCATGGCAAAGTAGAGTGAGAAGAATAACTGGGCATTCGCCTGATCCACATTATGCAGCTTGCCATCTGGCAATGTCACTGGCTCGAAATTGAAACTATGACCGGGGATGTGATGTTCAACATACTTGTCGTGATACTCGATTGCCTTGATGCCCAAAAAAATCCCGCCGAACAAGAGCGTCAAAAGAAGGAAGAAGATCAGCAGTTTGCGCATACCGAGCTGGGCTGAGTGTACTGCCATGGCCATGGTGAAGCTACTGAAGATCAGCACGGCAGTATTGACGCCGCCATAAATAATATTGAGAGAACTGCTGCCCCACACAAAGGCATCATAGTACGAGTGACGATAGACCAGATAAGCGGCGAACATGCCACCGAAGAACATGATCTCGGTGATGAGGAATATCCACATGCCGAGGGAAGAGGCTTCTTTCTGCTGCTCCATGTCGTCAAAGTGGTGCTGCAGCATGGGGTGGTGAGCTTCGTGCCTGGGCGACTCGTGAATTACAACGCTCCGATCAGACAAATGCCGCCTCCTGTTCCTTGGAGTAATGGTAGACTTCCTCGGTCACAACCGGCGCCTCTTCGAAATTGTGAAGGGGCGGCGGAGAAGTGGTCTGCCACTCCAGAGTGGTGGCGCCCCAGGGATTGGGGCCCGCTACCTCGCCGAAGCGAAGCGAATACAAGAGATAAATCATGGGCAGCAGGTATCCGACGGCAAGAATCGAGGCCCCCGCAGTCGAGAGCACATGCAGCACCTGCCACTCGGACGGATAGGAGGCATAACGCCGCGGCATCCCCAGATAACCCAGGATAAATTGCGGGAAAAATGTCAGATTGAAACCCAAAAACACAATCATGGCTGAGAGCTTGGCCCAGCCTTCGGGATACATGCGCCCGGTAATTTTGGGCCACCAGTAGTGAATACCGCCCAAGTAGGCCATCACCATGCCACCCACCATGATGTAGTGAAAGTGCGCAATGATGAAGTAGGTATCGTGAAGGTGAATATCGAGACCCAGCGTTGCCAGAAACAGCCCAGTGAGGCCGCCTATGGTAAACAACCCGATGAAACCAAAGGCGTAGAGCATGGGGGTACGATACGAAATGGAACCCTTATAGAGCGTAGCGGCCCAATTAAAAGTCTTGATGGCCGAAGGGATGGCCACGGCAAAGCTCAAGAAGGAAGCGACCATAGCAGCGTACACCGAGATGCCGGCAACAAACATGTGGTGCGACCAGACGATAAAGCCGAAAACAGCGATGGCCAGGCTGGAAAAAGCAACGAACCTGTATCCGAAGATCGGCTTGCGTGAAAAGGTGGAAATGATTTCGCTGATGATGCCCATGCCCGGCAAGATCATGATGTAAACCGCGGGATGCGAATAGAACCAGAACATGTGCTGGAAGAGCACCGGGTCGCCGCCGTAGGCCGGATCAAAGATCCCGATATGAAAGGCGCGTTCCAACCCGACCAGCACCATCGTGATGGCAATGACGGGCGTCCCCAGCACCTGAATCATGCTGGTGGCATAGGCGGCCCACACAAACAAAGGCAGACGGAACCAAGTTAACCCCGGGGCCCGCATGCGATGGATGGTCACGATAAAGTTCAAACCGGTGAGGATGGATGAGAACCCCGCAATAAAAATTCCCATCGCGGCAGTAATTACGTGGGTATTGGAAAATGTGGTACTGAAGGGCGTGTAGAAGGTCCAGCCGGTATCCACGCCTCCGCTGACCAGGGCCCAGAGCGTGACGCAACCACCGACTACAAGAAGGTACCAGCTCAACAGGTTGAGCTTGGGAAAAGCCACGTCTTTGGCGCCCAGCATGAGGGGCAGCACAAAGTTGCCCAGCACGGCGGGGACGGATGGCACGAGAAAGAAGAACACCATCATGATGCCGTGCATGGTAAACATCTTGTTATAGTTGTCGGCAGAAACCAGCGCGCCTTCGGGGGTAAGCAGATGAATGCGAATCATGGTGGCAAAAAAACCACCTACAAAGAAAAAGAATGTAATGGTAAGGAGATAGAGTATCCCGATGCGCTTGTGATCTTTGGTCAAAAGCCATGACTTAATTCCGAACTCGGAGTTCAGATAGTGTTCGCGCGGCATTTCATTAGTAGCCATAATTATTGCAACTTCACCGGAGGATTGGCCCCCGGAACTTCAGTGGAGTTCGGCGAAGTTTTCACCGGACCTCCGGGTTGTTGATTCTGCAAAGACTTAATGTAATACACCAGGGCGATCATATCGTCTTCATTGATCTGCCCCTGGAAGGTCGGCATGATGGAATCAAAACCGGCGACGATTTTTGCGTTGGGACTCACGATGGACTCGCGGATGTAACCCTCATCGGCGATCACCATGCTGCCGTCTTTCATCTTCACCGGATTCCCATAAAGGCCAGCCAAGTTCGGGCCGCGCGCCAGGGAATCGTTACGGTGGCAGGTGTTGCAGCCCAGTTGCTGGAAAATTTTTTCACCCTGCTGCCCCAGCGATCCTTCGGCCCGGGTCGACAGCCATTGCTGGTATTCTTCAGGCTTCATCACAATCACCTCGCCCACCATGCCGGAGTGCAAGGTACCGCAGTATTGATCGCAGAAGAGCCGGTAGGTGCCGGTCTTGGTGGCACGGAACCACACGCTGCTGTAGCGACCGGGGATCACATCACCTTTCAGGCGAAATGCGGGCACAGCGAAGTCGTGGATCACATCCTGCGAAGTCAGCACCACGCGTACGTCGCGGTCCACGGGCACGTGCAACTGGTTGATTTCACGCGCGCCTTCAACGTGCTGGAACTTCCACATCCATTGCTTCCCGGTCCCGTAGATTTCCATGGCATTGGCCGGCGGGCGATAGAAGTGGAAATACACCCACGCGCCCCAGACAAACATGACCAGCGAAATACCCAATGGAATAACGCTCCAGGCGACTTCCAGAATCATGGAGCCGTGAATCGGTTCAGATTTCGGACTCTTTTCGCGCCGGTAGCGGATAGCAAAGTAAACCACAAGGGCCGCAACCACACCTGCAAAGAAAAGCAGGTTCGCCACCTGGAAAAAGTACAGGTAGTCCACCTGGCTGGACATGCTGGAGGCGCTTTCGGGAAATAATGGAATGTTCGACTGCATAGTTATGTTATGAAAACCGTTGTTTCAACCTTCGTTTCTTTTACAAATCTCCTAATTTCGGTACGCCAGGGCTAAAGCTCAAAGTCTTGTAATCCTTGCCTCCCCCGGCTTAAAAGACGGGGCTCCCACCTTGCGCCGCAAAGCGGCGCGTTTATACCGTTCTGTGCGGCCGCAATTCGCGGCGCAAAGAAATGGTCACGAACAATACGAGAAGCAGCACAGTGATAATGCCGCCGAGCCGCACAATATTCATGACCGTAGCACCGTAATGCCCGGTCGCGGGATCGTAGTGAAAGCAATACAGCAGGACCTGGTCCACGACGGTGCCGATCTTGTTCTGCGACGACTGCACCAGGGACAACTGCAGGTCCCTGGGCGCATATTCAATCCCATAAAAATATTGCGACAGCTTACCTTGCGGCGTCAGCACCATAATGGCGCTGGCGTGCGCGTACTGATCCGTTTTCGGATCGTAGTTGTAGCGGAAGCCAACGGCTTTGGCCAAAGCGTCGATGCTGGCCTGGTCTCCGGTCAGGAAATGTACGCCTGACTCCGTTCCTGCGCGCTTATAACGCGCCAGAAATTGCTTCTTCTTCCTCTGCGCCGTCTCAAGCGGTTCGCGCGGGTTGATGCTCACCACCACCACTTCAAATTCCTGGCCGGCATTAAACTTCAAAATCGCCAGACTGCTGGCCAACCCGCTCTGCACTTCGTTGCACAACATGGGGCAGGTGTAATACACCAGCGTCAGTATCACCGGCTTGCTGCCGAAGTACCGGCCTAATTGAACCGGCTGCCCAGCTTCATCGCGAAACTTCAAATCCAGCGGAACCTGCTGATCGAGCCGCTGGTCAATGCCGATGTTCTGCAGCATCGTCGGCTTGCCCTGAGGCGCTACCGCTTTAGGCTCCGAGTAAAGCTGCGCCTGGGCTGCACTCGCAAGACATAGCAAGGCAACAGTCGCACAAAATTTACGGCACAACGTCATACATCCCTTTGCTCTCACGCAGAGACGTAGCAAGCTACGTCTCTACCTAACATCTTTGTGCTCGCGCGCGGAGACATGGCTTGCTACGTCTCCATACCCCACAAATTCTCCCCGCAAATTAATTGCGGCTGGCTACGAGCTTGGTCCGATTCTCCGAAGCTGGCGGCGTGCCTTGGGTTCGCGTACCAGCAGCAGGCTGCGCAGCACTCGTGCGTGCTGGAAGACCGCGCTCCAGCGTCAACCTCATAGCCTCATCAATGGGGATATGCACCACGCCGGCGTTTTTATCCTGCCATCCGTAGGTATCCAGTTGCGTCGCCCATTGTTTGCGGACTACGTCCAGGTCCCCGTAATAATTGGTTTGCAGGCGTGGGTTCGGAAAATCCTTCGGCGCATCCTCCGCTTCCACCGGCTCACGCACTCCTATCAGCGGACTGGGATGAACGGGCTGTACCGTAAAGTGGTCACGCAGAGAATTGAACCCCACGTAAAGCACCAGGGACGACAGGGCGATACACAACGCCAGGCCCAAGCCAAAACCTATAATGCCGCGTGCGTCAACATCGGACTCTTCGTGATGCAGCTCTGGGTTCTGTATGGGGGCGGAGGAACGTTCGTGTTTAGTGTCCATGGAGCTTTTCCACCTCCTTCCAGAGCGGATCGTAGACCGGGAACAGCGGGCGTGATTTCAATTGCCAGCAGAAGGCGGCAATCCACAAACTCACAACTGCAACCGGACAAGCCACGTCCAACCAGGAAAAAAGACCTCGCGGATCCGGGGCGCCGTTGATCGTGCCATTGAAGTTGGGGACCACATACCACAACAAATCAATATAGCGCGCCAGAAACAGTATGACCACGACAGGCACCAGCGTCTTCAGGTTGCGCTTGATCGGCTTATGCAATAACAAGAAGAAGGGGATGGCAAAATGAAGCAGCACAATGGCCAGCATCACTGCGCCCCAGCCGCCTTTAAGACGATCTATGTACCAGTGAATTTCTTCCGGCAAGTTGCCTGACCATGTAATCAGGAACTGCGAGAAGGAAAAATACGCGAACAGCATTACCATGGCCAACGTCAGGTTGCCCAGATCATGCAGGGTTTGAGGAACCAGCACCTGGGACATAGGCCGGTATTTAAACAGCGCGGCGGTCATCATGATCATGAAGCACATAGTAATCAGCCCCTGGCCGTCAATAAAGATCAGGCCATAGATGGTCGAATACCAGTGAATATCGAGCGACATGATCCAATCCACGACTGCGAAGGTGACGGTAATGCAGAAAATCACCAGACCCGGAGCAGCCAATGTTTGAAAGCGGCGGCTGCGCGGCAAATCGGGCACGTCATCGTAGTCCTGCTGCTTGCCCCATTTATTGAGGAAGAAGGCAATCACGATCCAAACCACGAAATATGCAACCGAGCGGACGATAAACCATTTGGGGGTCAGGTAAGCCTGCATCTTGAACTGGTGCAAATCTTCCTGACTGAGTTGTCCACCCCAGGGATACAGACCTTTGATGCCTGCCCAGATCGGCGCAAATAGCACGAACATCAGCGGGAGCACACGGCTGCCGGCCTCGAGTTGACGGCGGATGAGAAATCCCCAATTGCCCTTCGTCAGATATTGCACCATGAGCAGGCCCAGCGAGCCCAGGCTTAATCCCAAGCCCATCATGTATCCCACGAGGTAGGAGCGCAGGAACTGGTGCGGTGAAACCCGGGCACCCAGCAGACACGCCAGTCCGGCGATAACGCCGAGCAATAATGCGCGGCGCTGCAGGCGGTCGAGCATGATCGGCGGCATCAGATCTGCAATCGTACGTGCGGGCGAGGTTCGCGTGGTTTCGCTCATTTCGTTTGACCTCCCTCGCTCGGTTGTTCGGCTTCGGCCGGAGGCGCGTTGCCCAGTACTTTCACAGGTGTTGGCTCAGGCCAGTTTCCACGCTTGCCTGCGGGAACATCGGCCAGGGTGGCATGCTGGCTCAACTGCAAGGCCCGGATATAGGCGACAATTCTCCAACGGTCTTGCACGCTGATTTGCGCTGCATAGTCGGGCATAGCGCCGTAACCATTCGTCATCACGTCAAAGTAGTGCCCCACGGGGGTCTGCAACACTTTGGGATCGGTGTAAGCCGGCGGCTGTTTGTATCCGCGCTGTACCACGACGCCACGGCCATCTCCGACGGGAGAGTGGCAAGGTGTGCAATAAATGTTGTAACGCTGCTGGCCGCGCTTGAGATCATCCGCGGTAATAGGAAATGGAAAAACATCTCCCAAAACGCCGTTGACCTTGCCGGTATAGAGATACGTATCTTCATTCAGATGATCGCGCGCGACCACGCCCACAGGCAGCGGACGCGCGGAGCGCATGTCGCCGAAGAATTCGCTTTCACGCAGCGGAATGTACTTGGGCTGATCGTGCATGTCCTGACGGCAGCCGGCCATCAGCAGCCAGAGCGCTCCCACTGCAACCGCTCCCAGATAACGCAGGAATTTGGCGTGCGCTTTAATACGGCACCTCCCAAACTCCAGAAGGACTCAAACTCTTGAGAAAACTTTCTGTCGCTTGCGCGTCGAATTTCGGGTCGGTGGCCTCGATGATCAGGAAGAAACCGTCTTTGCTGGCATCTATAAAACGCTGCACATTGAACACCGGATGATAAGGCATGGGCAGACCGTTGAGCGCAAACATGCCGATCACTGCGGAGGCGGCCGAAAACAGCACGGTTAATTCGAAGCACACGATAATAAACGACGGCCATGAGTTGAAGGGACGCCCGCCGACGTTGATGGGGTAATCAATCACGGAGATCCAATACTGCATACCGAAGGCCGTGGCCAAACCTGTAAGGCCGCCGATCAGGACGATCAACGACAACCGACTCTTGTGAAATCCAACGGCTTCGGCAGCGGCTTCAATGGGAAAAGGCGAATAGGTGTCAATCTTGCGATAACCGTCGGCATACACCTTTTCGGCGGCCTGCACCAACTCGGTGGGATTTTCAAACTCCGCCAGGTATCCGAAAATTGAAGGATGCTTCATGCCTGCTTCACCTCAGCATGCTTCACCTCAGCCTCGGGCAGCAGAAGCTTCATCTCGGCAATCGAGATTGCCGGCAGCGTGCGCAGGAAGAGGAACATAAAGGTGGTAAACATTCCCAGGGTCCCGATAAAAATGGCCCAGTCGTAGCGTGTAGGGACATAGTGCCCCCAGGAGCTGGGCACGAAGTCGCGATGCAGGCTGACGACGACGATGATAAAGCGCTCGAGCCACATGCCCACCAGAATCACGCAGGAGATGACGAACAACCAGAAGGTGCTGGTGCGGAATTTCTTGCTCCAGAACACCTGCGGAATGACGATGTTGCAGGCAATCAGCGCCCAATAGAAGTATCTATACGGACCAAACAAACGATTGTTGGTCAGGAACCATTCAAACTTATTGTTGCCATACCAGGCCATGAAGGCTTCCACGGCGTAGCCATAACCCACAATCAAGCCGGTGGCCAGCATCAGCTTGGCGGAGTTTTCCAGGTGACGCATGGTGATCATGTCTTTCAGGCCGTACAGCGAACGGATGGGAATGGCCAGAATCACGACCATGGCGAATCCGGAGTAAATGGCGCCGGCGACAAAGTAGGGCGGGAAGATGGTCGTATGCCAGCCGGGAATCAGAGAAACTGCGAAGTCGAAGCTCACCACGGTGTGCACAGAGAGCACCAGAGGCGTGGCCAAGCCAGCCAGAATCATGTAGGCAGCTTCATAGCGGACCCAATGGCGGGCCGAGCCGCGCCATCCCATGGCAAGCATGCCGTAGATCATGCGCTGCCAGCGATGCGGAGCGTGATCGCGCAGCGAGGCCAGATCAGGAACCAGGCCAACAAACCAGAAGAGCGCCGACACAGAGAAATAAGTCGAGACCGCGAACACGTCCCAGATGAGCGGGCTGCGGAATTGCGGCCAGACCCCCATGGTCAAAGGCACGGGAAAGAGCCAGTAGGCCGCCAGCCAGGGACGCCCGGTGTGGATCAGCGGGAACAGGCCGGCGCACATGACGGCGAACAGCGTCATGGCTTCGGCAAAGCGGTTGATGGAGTTACGCCAGGATTGCTTCAGCAAAAACAAAATGGCGGAGATGAGCGTGCCGGCGTGGCCGATACCGATCCACCAAACGAAGTTGATGATGGCGAATCCCCAGCCCACCGGTATGTTGACGCCCCAGATGCCGGTACCTTTGATGAAAAGCCATGCAATGGCCATCAGCATCACATTCATGGCGCCGAAAGCCATCAGGAATCCCGCGAGCCACCACAGCGGCGTGCCACGGCGCACAATAATGGCGCTGATCTTTTCCGTAATGGTCGCAAATGTATGGCCCGGCTCAACCACCGGGAACACGCCCGCCTGGGTCACCTCTCCACTCGGGCTCTGGGGATGCGTACTCATGAATGCTCCGCCTGTTTTTCAGATTCTTCCATCAAATCCCGGTTGGGATTGGTAATCTCAGCCAGATACATTGTGCGCGGATGCGTATTCAGGTCCTCGGCCAGCATTCCGTAATTGTGCGGTAGGTTCTGTAACCTGTAGACCCGGCTTTGCTGGTCATTGAGGTTCCCAAACACAATCGCGTCAGCGGGACAGGATTGCTGGCATGCCGTCTTGACTTCACCATCAGCAATCTGCCTGCTCGCCTTCTCTGCTTCGATGCGTCCGCGATTGATGCGCTGAATGCAATAGGTGCACTTCTCCATGACACCGCGGCTGCGGACCGTCACATCCGGATTATTGAGCAACTTGAACTGCGGTGTCTCAAAATCGGAATACAACATGAAGTTAAAGCGCCGCACTTTGTAAGGGCAGTTGTTGGAGCAATAGCGCGTGCCCACGCAGCGGTTGTAGACCATGTCGTTCAGGCCTTCGGTGCTGTGTACGGTCGCCCCGACCGGACACACCACCTCGCAAGGCGCGTTCTCGCATTGCATGCAGGTCACCGGCTGGAAGTGGGTTTTGGGATTATCCAGGTCGCCCTGAAAATAATTGTCAATGCGGATCCAGTGCATCTCGCGTCCGCGGGTGACCTCAAACTGTCCCACAACAGGAATGTTGTTTTCCGACTGGCAGGCGACCACGCACGAGCTGCACCCAATACAGGAATTCAAATCAATCGACATGCCCCACTTGTAGGGAGTGGTTTGGGGGTCGTAGCGATGCTCCTGGGGCTTGTACATCGTGAGCTCTTGCGGTTTGTACTCGCCTTCGTGGGCAAACTGAGGGTTCGCTTTATATTCTTCCAGAGTTGCCGTGCGAACGATCCCGCGATTCTTCCACTCTTCACCCTTGGGCTCGAATTCTACGTTGTGATGGACGTGAACCGCAGCCACTTGATGCATCTCGTCGGTCAGAACAGGAGCACTTACGCCGGTGATTACAAGAGGGCTGCCGGTGGTAGAGAGCAGGTAGGCGTTGTAGCCATGTCCGTTGCCGTTGTGGCCTGCCCAAGTGCGTCCGTAACCGAGATGCAGGTTGATGCAATCATCGGGCATTCCAGGGATAAGCCAGGCCACGGTTCGCAGCTTTCGGCCACCAACCTCCAACTCAATCACGTGGTCGCTGGTGATGCCAAATTTCTTTGCGGTATTAAAACTAAACAGCGCTGCGTTGTCCCAGGTGAACAGCGTGATGGGCTTGGGCAACTCCTGCAGCCATCCGTTGTTGGCGAAGCGTCCGTCGTAGACATGCGGATCGGGACGCAGCACCAACTCTAATCCTTCGGCTGCCTTTGTCGGGGCTGGAATTCCGGCTGCGCGCGCGCTGACTTTCTTTTCGGGCAACGCCGGGCCATCTACATAACCATTGTGCAGCGCCTTGCGCCACCAGGCTTCAAAGTCGGCTGGGTTGTGCTGCGACTTCCAATATCCGCGCACCCAATCGTAGCTGCTGCTCCCCGGAGTCTCGGTGAAAGCCCCCAGAACTTCATGCGCCGTCTTGCCACCATACAAAGGATCAATCAGCGGCTGGATGATACCGAAGGTCCCATCCGGGGTGCGGGCATCGCTCCACGACTCCAGATAATGCGCGGCGTTGATGTGCCAGCGGCAAAACTGCGCGGTTTCATCCTGGTAAAGCCCAATATGCACGCAGTTCGGAACTTTTAGCAGAATGCTTTCCTGCTTCCACTCTGCCGGCGAATTATCGTCCATATGGAGATGAGCGAATTTCAAATCTGCCGGCGCGGTATACGCAGGATTGCTATCTATGATGACCAGCAGTTCAACTTTCTTGGCTTCGATATCACGGGCCAGATCGCGCAGCGATTCGATATGACTGGTGAAGCCATCGGGCAAAACAGTAACCGGATCAAAATATGTCACGGTTTTACCGGCATTCCCTAAAGCATCATTGATGGCATGGACAAGCGCGTGCACAGCCGGAGGCTGGGTTTCACCAGCCATCACCAAACTCTTGCCGCGATTCTTCTGGAGATCGGCGACTACCGCGTCAACAAACTTTGGGTTGCCGCTTTCTGCTGTAGCCCCGCCGCCAACTCCTAACTTGCCAGCAATGACGCGGGCAAAGCTCTCGATCTGCGTAGCCTTCACCGGCAGACGATGGTCTGCCTTTGCGCCGGTGGGGGAAAGTATGCTTTCAACCACATAAAGCCGGTTGAGATTTCCCGCTTCAACCTTGCGACGTTTACCGAAGGCGGCAGCGTAATGCAAAAATCCGGAATTATTGGCAGGTGAAAGAAAGTCGGCATCGAGCGAGAGAACAACGTCGGCGTTTTCAAGCTTGTATTGCGGCCTCAGCGTCTGACCAAAAGCCAACTGCGCTCCCGCGCGCCCGTTATCATGATTCACCGGCTCCCACACATGCCACTTGGCCTGCGGGAAGGTTTTGAGCACCGCCTTCATTTGGCTGGCCAGCGTGGGCGAGGTGAAATCTCCGGTCAGGAAACGCAGCCCTGCGCCTTTCGACGCCTTCTGCGCGTTCAGGGGCGCTTGCAAGGAGGTAAGAAAGTCTCCCCAGGTGCGAACTTCGCCGAGCTCGACGATAGTCTGCGAGCGATCGGGATCGTAGAGTCCTAGAATGGAAGCCTGGGTATAGACGTCACTGCCCGAACTGCCTGCAGGATGATCAGGATTGCCATCCACTTTGATCGGGCGACCCATATCGCTCTTAACCAAAACCGGCCGCGTAACAGCGCCCAGCGGCATGGAGGTGGCAAAATAAAGAGGCTTGCCCGGAATAATCTCTTCCGGCTGGCGAACATAGGGAACAATGTTTTCGACGGGCTGCTTGGTACAGGCGCTCAGCCCGGCCAGCGCCAGCGACGCGCCCATCAGTTGCATGAAGTTGCGGCGCGAAACACCATCGCTCCACTCGGAGGCGTGCCGCGGAAACTCGCGATGCAACATCTCCTTAAACTCTTCGGTCTCAGCCAATTCTTCCAGGCTGCGCCAATAGCGCTTGCCTTTGGCCTGGCTTAGTTTTTCACGCACAGCGGCCAGATCAAGCGGAGCCGCTTTCGGCGCCGGCGGCTTGAGTCTCTCGTCTTTGCAGTTATTGCTCATTCAGCTCGTTGTGATCCTGTTCCAATCCAATTTCCTAGCGGTGGCACGTGGAGCAACTGGTAATGTCTTCCACCTTGCGCAGGTTGTATTCCTTTTTCAGAATCTTCCCCAGTTCGATTTGGTCCGTGAAGGGCCGTATAGTTCCGTCGGCAAGCTTCACGTTCACCGGATTCATGCTGCTCGGCGACTCATACTTCATGCTAAAAATCTGATCGCCTTGCTCTTTGCCGTCCACAACGATGGTCTTGGGGCGCAGATACTTTTCAGGCTCGCGATGGCAGCTCAGGCACCACTCCATTTGCAGGGAGTGCTCCATATACATAAGAGGCATCTTATCCACCTGACCGTGGCAGCTCTGGCAACCGACGCCCTTGTTGATGTGAATGCTGTGGTCGAAATAGACAAAATCCGGCAGGTCGTGCACGCGGATCCACACCAGCGATTTGCCTGTGCGATAGCTCTCACGCACCGGCTCCAGCATGGGCTGGGTGCTCCAGATTTGCGCGTGGCAGTTCATACAGGTCTTGGTGGGCGGGATACCGGCAAAGTTGGAGTCTTCTACCGAGGTATGGCAGTAGCGGCAGTCCAACCCCATGCCCCCAACGTGGTGCTGGTGGCTAAAAGGAGGGTTTTGCACGCGGGCTTCGTGCTGACGGGTAACGTATGGAGAGCGTTGCAGTTCAGCCAGCACCGCACCAACGGTGACCAGAATGAACAGGCCCCCTAAAATTGACATCCGCGCCAAAGAATTGGCACTGCGATGAAAAATCTGCGCCATCGGGCGAATTATTCCTTGCAGCCTTCGCGCACCTGCGTCCAGGTCTGCGGTTGCACGTCTTTAAGGTATGTATTTAAGAGCTACGAACTATGATTAAAACAACAAGTACTAAGCAAACGCATGATTATAACAGGTGGAGCGAATTTGTCACGAGAAGAAAAATTTTTTGGAGACTCTGGCATGTTCAAATCCGTCCTGTTCAAAACGGGTTCAAAGAAACGGCTCCAGGTTTTGCATAAATGCCGCTCTGGTTCTGCGGATTGCTGTCGTAAATAAGTCTCTCGGTCATTGTATTGATCGGAAGGCACACACAACCGAAACAAAACAAAGCTGCTTGCACTGCGTTTTTCACTGCGGCGACAGCGGTGCTTTGGTTTACACTATGCTTTAAGCTGGATTTCTCCGCCCTATCTTTAAGGGCTATTTCGTGGTATAAAAACCGCCTAAGGGCTGGTTTCATTGTGGGAATCAGGGCCAGGAGGGGAATTGTGGCAGATTGGCGGACGGGAAAACGGTTCCCGCTGGAATTAAACGCGACCATTCGCGGCGTCAAGACGACCGCCAAGTTGGAGGGCAAGACGGCTGACCTGAGCGCAGCCGGGGTCTTTATTTTTGCTGACGGTAAATTCGACGTCGGCTCACCTATCGAGTTCGATATCACGTTGCCGGCCGAATTCATCGGAGCAAAAAAGGACGTGAAGATCCGCTGCCAGGGCCGCGTGGTCCGGGCCGGGGACCACCCCGACCGCGAGACCGGCAAGGGGAAAACAGCGTTGAAGAAGAAGACTGGCGTAGCCTGCGTGATTGATAGTTACGAATTCGTGCGTAAATAATATGCATCATTCCGGGGGCAAAGCTGGGTCGAGGCAAGATAGAATCGGACACAGAGCGGAGTTGCCGGGTAAGGCAAAGGGAACGACAACCAACGTGAGCGTAACCGGGCGAAGTGAGGGCACAAGCCCTGCTTCAGATGTGCAGGGCCAAAGACGTATGTTGAAACTGATTCTTGCCGATAATCAGGCGATCTTTCGTGCCGGAGCGGCCAAGGTGCTGGCGGTGGAAGACGAAATCCGCGTGGTGGCGCAGACGCAGAATTATGAGCAGACGCTGATGGCCCTGGAAAAGTTTCGCGCCTCCATCCTGATCTTTGCCAGCGTGCTGCACCCCGCCCTGCGCGACGTGATTGCCGCCACCGGCCGGCACAATACCAAGCTGGTTGTTGTGGCCGAGAACAGCGAGAACCTGTCACGCTATGTTACTCGCGGTGTGCACGGGGTCGTGTTCCGCAATGTGACGGGAACGGCGCTGGTGGAATGCATCCGCAAGATCGCCAAGGGACAGACCTGGGTGCAGAGTGAAACCCCCATTGCCATAAGCTCCGATAATGGCACCGACGACAAAGTCGGCGCCCGTGTACGAGACCGCCTCACTCCCAAGGAGCTGAAGATCGTCTCCCTGATCGTGCAGGGATATAAAAACAAAGAAATCGCCAGCCAGCTCGGCACCACGGAGCAGGTCATCAAGAATTATCTGCGCAACGTGTACGACAAGATCGGCGTCTCTGACCGCCTGGAGCTCGCTTTATTTACCATCCATCACCGTATGCTCGCAGAAGCAGCAGCCGCCTCAACTGCGGCAACCACACAACCCTAAGTACTCGGTACTCAGTTTTCAGCACTCAGTAAAGAACAAACTGAAGTCCGGGCTTCTCCATTGTGAAACCTTCTAGAGAGCAACTTAACAACTGTTTCAGTTCGTCACGTTCTCAGAACAGCTCAAGCCGCCACTTCCCCCTTATTGTTGATAAGCGGAAGCTGGACAAAGAATTTTGTTCCCCGATTAGGTTCGCTTTCAAAACGAATATCGCCGCCGTGGGTCTGCACAATGCGGCGCGCGCCGCTGAGCCCGAGTCCAGTGCCTTTGGCTTTGGTTGTGAAATAAGGAGAAAAAATCCGGGTGCGGGCTTCCGGCGTAATACCCACGCCGGTATCTTCAATTGCAATCACTGCACAATCTTTTTCTCTCCGGCACGAAATCTTCAACACGCCACCCTGGGGCATGGCCTCGATGGCATTGAGAATAATATTGCAAAACGAGCGGCGCAGATCGGCGGCGTTGGCCAGCACGGTGAGGGCCAGCAGCATGCCGGTCTGCAACTCAATATTGACCCGGGCGTCCAGCAGGGGCCGGGTCAGGTCCAGGGCTTCCCGTAGGATCTCGGTGACATCCACTGGCAGGCGCTCACCTTTACCGCCGCGAATGTATTCGCCCATCCGCTGGATGATTTCCGCGCCACGGCGCGCGGCATTTTGAATCGTGGCAAGAAAGAAGCGGCGCTCGCCGTCGCCGGCGTTTTGCTGTCGCTCCATCACCACCGCTGCCTGGGAGATGGCGCTCAATACATTGCTGATGTCATGGGCAATATCGGCGGCCATCTGGCCGATAGCGAGATAGCGTTCAGTATCCTCCAGGCGGCGCTGTAAGTCATATAGTTCGGTAACATCGCGAATGATCACTAAAACGCCCGTGATTTCGCCATCCAGAGAGCGCATGGGCTCGGCGGTAATCAAGGCGTCGAGTGGCTCCGCGCCTGCGCGGATGTAGACCCGCTGCTCGTGCTGTATGCTCTCACCCCTAAGAGCACGGCTGACGGCAGAGTCGGAAACTAGAAGGGGACGTCCCCCGCGCTCCACGGCTATGTCCTGCATCAGCGCAGTCAGCCCCATGCCCCTAAGACCATTTCCAAACAGCTTCTGGGCGGCCGAGTTGGTCTCGGCGACGACGCCATCCGCGCTAAAAATGAATACGGCCTCAGGCATGCTCTCGAGTAACACTTTCAGCTCAGACTGCAATAGACCTATCTTCTGGCGGCCATTAGACATAACACTCCTGGGACTAGCTTAATTATTTTGATGACATAAAGACATAAATAGGTTTTCGGATGGATGGCAACAAATTTCGGTCAAGCTGAAGGCAGGAACCGGTCAGGTGCGGTCAGCGGTCTTTAAGAGTTCATTCACAATGGTGACCAGTTCATCCGGATTGACAGGTTTTTCAAGGTAAAGGTCGGCCAGAGGCTCGGCGGCTTGAAAGGCTTCTGCCACATATCCAGAAACCACTACGACTGGCATGGAAGAGTGGTCTTTAGCGGCCTGGACGACGCTCCGGCCATTGGCATCCCCTAAACGCCAGTCGGTAACAACGGCGTCAAAGGCATTGTGCTGGAGTTTATTGATCGCGTCCTGGGCGGAGGTAGCTGCGGTCACGGTGTGTCCTGCGGCCTCTAGAATGGCGCACTTAAGGGTCACTACGTGAGGCTCATCGTCCACACATAAAATCTTGGCCATATAAAGGGTCCTTGGAGACCCGTGCACGTAACGGGAAGCAACGTGCTTGGGAGGTGCCGCTGTAGGCTGCATTTTACCGCCCTGCAACCCAATATTGGGCATATTGTTAAGCCTCTAGCAAGCAAAAGTCAAATGCAAACTTTGAGGACTCAGCCCACAGTATTCAGTTAGTTCTCAGTTTCTTAGCAGCAGAGATTGGCAGCGCCTGCACCGTGTCACTTCATGATGGCATGGGTTTCACGGGAAGCATGGTCGGAACCCATATCCTTCTGCGCGATGGGAATGGCGGCGGTGCGCTCGAGTTTATCCCAGGAGAACGGACGGCCATCAATGGCTCGCTTCAGGGTCTTAAACAACACCAGCGAGAACAATTGCCGGTAGGCAAAACGCTGCAGCCAAACTTGGCTGAGAAGCCAAATATCTTCTCCATTGCCCGGGTCGTGGCGCTCCAGCGAGAAGGCGATCACCGAAGTAATAAAATCCGTCACGAGAAACACGACAAAGAAGAGCAGCAGCTTCTCAAAGCTGGCAGGATTGGCCGTATAGGGATGAAAGTGCCGGTCTATGAAATACGACAGTCCACCAAAGACAAACATGAGATCAATCAAGGGCGAAACCATGGGCAGAAGGATCTGGAAAATGGCGATATTGGGCAAGGCAAACCAGCCCAGCGCACCCTTGTGGCGGAATGCGCCGCGATGCTTCCATAGCGACTGCAGAATTCCGAAAGACCAGCGGAAGCGTTGCCGCATAAGCCCATTGGCGTTGATGGGCGCTTCGGTAAAGGCAAGGGCGCGGTCTTCGTACTGGACGCGGAACCCCCGCTCCAGGAGAGACATGGTCAGATCGGCATCTTCGGCAACCGTGCCGAGCTGATATGCTCCTGCGGCCCGCACGGCGGAGGTGCGCCAGGCACCAATCGCCCCTGGAACAACGGAGACAGCGCCTAAAGCATCTAGTGCGCGCCGTTCAAAATTCTGGCTGGTAATGTACTCGAGTGCCTGCCAGCGGGTCCACACATTCACGCGATTGCCGACTTTTGTGTTGCCGGCCACGGCGGCCACCTTTGGATCCTGGAAATGCGGCACCAGGCGCGCGATGGCATTGCGCGCAATCGTGGTATCGGCGTCAATGCCAATGAAAATTGGCTCATCGTCGCGCACCTGTGCCAGGCCAAAGTTCAGGGCTTCAGCTTTTCCGGCGTTGGGCTTGGTGAGCACCTGCATCCGTCCCTCGGCAATTTCACCGGCGAAGGTCTGTTGGGTAACCAGAACAGTCGCATCGGTCGAACCATCGTCAATCACGATGACACGTAATTTGCCGGCTGGGTATTCGGAAGCCAGCACGGAGCACACCGTATTCACGATCACGCGCTCCTCGTTATAGGCCGGGATCAGCACCACCACCGGGGGCAAAGAGGAAGGATCAGAAGGTGCCTGCGTTCCCGTTTTAGGTTTTCGAAAGCGGTCAAAGACGGCCAGGCCACCCACAATCAGCAGGCGCGAGGTCATCAGGATATTGCCCAAAAAGAAGATGATGACAATCGCCTGATAGAAGAACCCGTAGAGAGTAAATGCAAGATTATCAACCCTGGCAGTCCAGCGTTCATTCGTGGTCAAAGGGGGCATGACTTCTGCCCGCGTCTTACCGATCAGTTGCGCGACAGGAACAATTTCAAAGCCGTGGGCACGCAGTTCGCGGATCATTATGGGAAGAGCGCGCACCGTGGCTTCACGATTGCCTCCGCCATCATGCAGCAACACAATATTGGCGCATGGAACCTGGGTGCAGGAGAGACGTGGTTGGGTGATCTGCTGGATCACATCTGCGGCAAGGTCTTCAGGAGTGCGGCGGGGCGTGGTGCGCCAGTCATTGGGATCAACCTTCGCTCCCACAGTGATATAGCCCATCTCCTGGGTCAGGCGAAGCGGCTCCACCTGCTCGGCGGTATCGGGCTCAGCATCAATGGAATATGGCGGACGAAAGAACAGGGGCTTCACGCCCAGCTTGGCTTCAAAAAGACGCTCGGTGGAATTGAGTTCCAGACGCATCAGGAAACTGGAGATGTTGCTGATATCGGGATGGGTAAATGTGTGGTTCCCGATTTCGTGCCCTTCGTCATAAATCCGATGGGTCAGCTCGGGAAACTTTTCCGCCTGCGCTCCGATAACGAAAAATGTCGCTTTGGCATTCTCCTGCTTCAGGACGTCAAGAATCTTGGGCGTATAGTTCGGGTCTGGCCCATCATCGAAGGTAAGTGCGACCTGGTTTTTCGACGCGCCATATTCATTCACCTGGAAGGGCATGGGATACGTGATAACTGCCTCGTTGTTGATCAACTGCGAATCCGTATCGAGGGTGACGTCACGCCAACCCCAGTCTGGGGCGCGTTCGATCTGCAGGATCTCCCCTTTGCCCTCCATGTCAACATCTTGTCCGGGTGGAATGCTGCGCAATTTTTGAGGAGCATCGGCTTCGCGGGGGCGGTCCCACACCGCCCATAGAGACCCGTCTTCGGAACCTAGCCGCCACAGAGCAAAGGTATTAATGCCCAGCGTACGTGCAGCACGCATTTGGTTGAGGGCCGTAACCGCATCGAGAAACCATACTTCATGGCGAAGATTGGATTCATCCATGTACGCGTAGTGGGGATTGAGCGAATCGGAATCGAATTCGATTGTATCTTCCGATTCCTGAGCATGCAGCCAGGCTTCTTGCACTGAGACCTTGCTGATATCAGCCAATGCCGGTGCGCGCGCGCCTTTGCGCACGGTCCAGTCGTAGCCATAATTTGCGATTCCAGCAATAGCTTTCTCGGGCGGAACTTCCTTCAAAGCCAGCCGCAGATTATTGACATACCAATCCTGCGCGGCAACCGGTCCATTCGCCATGCCGGGAGCGTGCTGGTCGTAATCCATCAGAACCAACCCATCCGCCTGAGCAGCCAGAAAATGATAATCAAAATCGGTATCGTGCGGCGGCACGTTGAGATAAAGCTTCATTCCGCGGCCATGCAGCTCCAGGGCAAGTTCGCGGACCAGGGCGTCGTACCCGGGCTGAGCATTGAGCGGAATTTCTTCAAAGTCTATCGAGACCCCATGATATTGATCGGTGGCCAGAAATTGCATTAACTCGTAGCGAAAACGCTGGCGTGCTGCAGGATCATTCAAAACTGTGCCGATACTGGTAAGCCACTGGTTGGAAACAGAGTCGTAGTTATTGACCAGCGGAAATACTTCTGTCTGGGCCTTTTCTTCGCGCAAGAACTGCATGATCTTGTGCGGAGGATCCACGGCATGCACCACGTTGCCCTGGATCAGATCGAACATCGTGTTGCTTTCGGTCACGGCTTGCAAGCGTCCATCGGGTGTGACCACGTGGAGCCATTCGGGAAACAAAAGATCTATTTGCGCTGAATACTCTTTCAGCGAAGCGTAACTGGCTTCATCCCAGGGCACATAAAAAGCGGCACGGACACCTTCATCAGAATCGGAGTTGGGTGCGACCTGCGAACTTGGCGGCCGGTTTCTGCGGCTGGTGGTGGCATGACGGCGCACTTTGCGGCCTGGTTCTTTGAGCGCCTTCAGAGGCCTCCGCATTTCCGGAAGCAACAGGTTGGTCAAATGCTCATCACGAAAAAGCGAATAGGCAAAAAACACGATCACTACCGTGAGAACAACACCGAGCGGATCTGTGATGAGCCGCAGCCGCTTCCAGCGTTTGCGCTGCGGGTCTAGAAATACAGGTTTTGCCATTCTTTTGTGTGTACCCTTACTATTTTCTCATTCTCTGGGCCGCTCAAGCAGCCACCCACCCTGAGAAACATTACCAGTTAAAACGATATAAAAATAGAGTATTGACGAGGGGGGCACGAACGCGCGATATTGCTTGCGTGCGCGAACTGCTGCACCATCACTTTAAATTCTTTCTCTTCTGCACCTTGGCAGCCATTGGGCTGCGCCTGATATTTATCTTCAAATTCCCGGTGCTCCAGGGAGATACCTTCGTTTACGGCGATATCGCCAAAAACTGGCTGCTGCACGGCGTCTATGGACTAACCAATGACGGCGTAGCGCAAGCCACGTACATCCGGCTGCCAGGATACCCAACCTTTCTGGCCATTCTCTTCAAGATATTCGGCATGGAGCACTATAACTCCGCCATGTTCACACAGGTAGTGGTTGATCTGGGAACATGTTTCGTAGTCAGCGCCCTGGCGCTTGAGATAACCCGCGCACAGGATTTTGCGGCGCAGGATGCTTCGCGGGCAGAGCGTCCAGCGTTGATCGCATTCTTGTTGACGGCGTTGTGTCCGTTTCTCGCCAATTTTGTTGCTACACCGCTCACGGAAACCTGGGCCATTTTTTTTACAGCATTGGCTCTTTATCTCGCGGTCAAAGGGTTGGGGTCTTTGTTCCATGGCTCCCCCGGCTACTGGAAGTGGTGGCTGGGTTGTGGATTTGCCCTGGGAGCCGGCCTCCTTTTTCGTCCTGATACCGGCATTGTGCTCGCCATGACCGGCGCAGTCCTGCTCCCGCTTCTGTTCAAATTTCCAAAGCGAACACTTGTTTCCGGCCTGCTCACGCTCATGGCGGTCATGGTATTGCTTACGCCCTGGACTGTACGCAACTGGCGAACAATGGGCCATTTTGAACCGTTGGCGCCACGCTATGCCAACGATCCCGGCGAATTTGTCAGTACGGGGTTCTATCATTGGCTGAAAACCTGGGTGGTGGATTACATCTCGGTATACAACGTCGAATGGCACGTGGATGGAGAGAAGATTGCCATGGAGGACCTGCCTCCCCGCGCCTGCGACTCGCAGCAGGAGTGCGCTCAAACTCAGGCCTTGGTGGATTCCTACAATGATGGCCTGACCCTGTCGCCCGAAGTTGACGCCCAATTCAACGAGCTGGCGCAGCAGCGCATCCGGCAGCACCCGTTCCGATATTACGTATGGCTTCCGGCCTTGCGCATCACCGACATGTGGCTGAGGCCTCGCGTTGATATGCTGCCACTGGATATTGACTGGTGGCGGATTGACGACAATGGCTGGGATTCATGGATTGCCATCGGGCTGGGAGCACTGAACCTGATCTTGATTCTGCTGGCCCTGATTGGCATGCTTCGAGTCTGGCCGCGGCATTGGATAAGTGCGCCCGCGCTGATTTTTGTCCTTCTGGTCGGATTTGTTGTGGTGCGTTCGCTGTTTCTGGGGACGCTGGAAAACCCCGAACCTCGCTACACGCTGGAATGCTTTCCCGTGGTGCTGGCATTTGCAGGTGTGGCTTTCGTGCGGAAAAAAGTTGGGCCCTCTTCATAAACGATTTGGATGGCAGATTCGAGACATGTGTCAGGACGCGACTTTAGAACTGTTTCAGAATTGCTGTATCCATCGAGACCGGGCTGAAAATCTATTTGTTTGTATCTTAACGCACGGCTGAAGGAGGCTGCGGAAACAGACCGATTGCATTGTGCAGGGCTAACACCCTGCCCACGCTTTGAATTCGCGCGACCGGTCTCGTGCAACGGTCAAAATCGTGTCTTTGACGTCTTTCAAGCGAACACTCAAGGCCCCTCCAGGGAGCGGTGCAACTTCTTTGATCCAGTCTATGTTCACTACGGTGCTGCGGTGGATGCGGAAGAATTTTTTCGAGTCCAGCTTTCTCTCCAACTCCGTAATCGCATAGTCCACGCAGTATGCTTTGCCCTCCGACACTGCATACGTCAGCTTGTCCTCAGCATAGAAGTGCGTCACCAGCGCAAGATCAATGAACCAGAGGCGGTCCCCCAGCCGCGAAGCAATGCGGTCCGGATACTCTGGTTTGGTCTCGTGCAAGGAATCCACAAGGTTTTTGAGGAGCGCCTGTAAATCTGGCTGCTGAGGCTGGCTCGAGCCGCGCAATCGCTCGACTTTTTTGAGGGCCCTGTCCAGAGACTCCGGCCCTACCGGCTTCAGCAGATAGTCAACGGAGTTTACCCGAAAGGCTTGCAGCGCGTACTGATCGTAGGCAGTGGTGAAAATCACGATTGGTTGGCTGGGTAACCGCGCCAAAACCTCAAAACCATTCAGTCGTGGCATTTGAATGTCTAAAAAGCACACGTCGGGTGGATTCGCTGTCAACGCTGCAACTGCTTCCTCGGGTTCGGTTGTGCTGCCGGTCACCTCCACGCGTTCCGTGCGCTCCAGCAATCTGCGCAGGCGCTCCAGCGCCAGCGGTTCATCATCCACCAGGTATGCACGCAGTTTCATAGACGGGGCAAAACCATCTCAACTACACAATCGCCGTCTCGCCGGAAAACATTCAGACGCGCCTTTGCGCCAAACAACGTATCCAGACGCTCCACCAGGCTGTCGAGTCCATGGCTGGCGCGAATGGCTGCCAGGTCGAAGCCTGGTCCGTTATCACGGACCTCGATTCGCAGGCTGCCATTCTCCGCCGATGCTGTGACCAGAAATTCTCCGCCGCCGCTTTGCGGAGTGATCCCGTGCTTTACGGCATTCTCGACCAGCGACTGCACCGACATGGGCGGCACCTTGGCGTCTTGCAGCTCTGAGGGCACGTTCACCGAGCCACGCAGTTTGTCTCCGAAGCGTGTTCTCTCAATGTCAACATAGCTTTCCACTATCGCCAACTCTTCCCGTAATGGAATCAGCGGCTGATGGCTGGTGTCCAGGGAAGCCCGCAGCAATGCTGCCAACCGGCCCACGATCTGCTCCGCACGGTCAGGATTCACTGTGATGAGTGAGCTGATGGAGTTCAGGGTGTTGAACAAAAAGTGCGGATGAATGCGGGATTCCAGCGACCGCAGCCGTGCTTCCAGGGCCAGCTTCTGTGTTCGCTCTTCTGCTACTTCTTTTTCGTGAAGCTTCTCCTCCATAACCTGCACGCGCTCCCGCAATGATCCATGGACTACAGCCCCCAGGCCGAACACCACCGCCAGGGGCATGGCGACACGTAATGTGTGAAAGTATTCCAGCCAGAAGTGTTGTGGAACCACGAAGCCTAACCCCATCAACAGTGTCTGTGCCATCAAACAGCCCAAAGCGCTAAATACGATAATGCCCACGGCCACGGCAGGAACCAGGCGGGATTGGCGGAGCGCCATTCTCTCGGCGAGTCCGCCCATTGCCCACATGCCAAGAATTCCCGTCAGGTTTGCATAGACCAGCGCGTAGGCCACTATATGCAGCAGTTCCCTGACGCCGGAAATCTGATTGCTCACAACCTGGATCAGGACCACCAGTGCAACCGCAAGATTGACCCACAGCAAAGAAAACACCCATCTGCGCTTGGTTGAAGTCAGGGCCATGTTCATTGCCTTTGCACAGTTTCAAAGTCCTTATTTCGTGTTCATCGGTTCCAGGCTGCCCGCCCGGAAAACACTCAGGGGCTGGGTTGTATCCTGACCTGCGAGTTTCAGTTCGCCAGTCACATTCTCATAGAGAGTGCCATATTCAATTTGCTTGGTTGCCAACGACACCCAAATCAACCCCCAGTAGTCGCTGCGCCCTTTCAGACTCATCCCGCCATTGACGATCTCCAGTGAATTGAAGAACGCCTGGTACTGAATCACGGCACACTCCTGGCCATTTCTTTGCGAACGCCCAATCCACTCTAGCACGACGTCGCGGTTATGAAAGGTGCCCACGTCCGGCATGTTTGCGTCCCCGTTGGAGATGTTATGGTAGGGCTCGTTGAGCTTCAGGTGCTCGAAAAAGTCTTGGCCAAAATGCTCAATCATGCCCGTGTCCCAGACCAGATTTCGCTCAAAAACCGCTGTAGGCGGAAACCCTTTGAAGAAATCGGGTTTCAAGGTGGCCCCAAGATCATTGTGATAGCGGAATCCTTCCATGAAATCGCGCTTCTGCGCCGCTCCGAACGGAGCTGTGGCGCCGTCGGCTTCGGCTTGGGCAACGTTCTTCCACATGACGTCTCCCTGCGTCAGCCCACGGGTGTATTCCCCCGTTAGACGCTGGCGGTGAACAATCTCGCCTTTGGTGTTGGCCGTGTTGTAATCCACCGTGAACCGGTACGTGCGAGGGCCGTTGTCCTTCACCGCTGTAACCTGCGGCAGGCTCCAGGTTTGCGCGGGCAAAGATTGCGCAAGCAAAAGCTGGCCCGGCTGACTGGAAATTACCATCATGGCAAAGCTGAGTATGAAAACTGAACTATTTCTGATGTGCATTGGATAATCCTCCTGACATGGAGTCTGCTGTAGAAGGAGGAATGCAGTCATTCCTTCAGCGACGAAAGGCAACAATTCCCGACTGCAGGTAGTTAGCGGCGGATGGACCGGACCATGTCAGAGTGGAAGCGCGGGCCTTTCTTCAGGCCCGCGCTAAGGTGCAGAACAAATGGCTTCAGCCCCTAATGCGACGGCGATAAACAATTTCTGGAATTGCCTAGCTCGGCCAGCGTCAAATCTGCTTGCTGACGCACAGCGGACTGACCCGGCTCAACGGACCGTGCTGCGACTGCACGGGGCGCTCCTTCTGCTGGGTCCGCAACTGCTGGCCTCGTATCTTCTTGCTGTATCCCCAACTGACTCCAAACTGCGCCGCCAGCTCCCATAGCTAGCCCGGCTCTAACTCAGAGGTGAATCGGACATGCGGAACTGGGTGCGAAAGTGCTGGGAAAGTAGCTCGATGGCCTGTTTGTTTTTCGCGGGATCGCTCTGGGCCAGATATTTCATGGCTTCAACCAGTAGGCGTTGTCCTTCAAGGTAACGTGGGTCGCCCGCCCGGGAAGACTTACGGCGGCTGGGATCAGGGATGGTCGGAATGAAAAGGACTTTACCCATGGTCTACTCCGTCAATGCACCCTATTATAGATGCGACTAAGGACACTTTCGGAGCTTAGTTTTCGGGTAGTTTTTAGAACTTTCTTGCACCACGGACTGTTTTTATGGCGTGACGGTTTTGGTTCGTCTCGTGGTCTTCAGTTTAAAAACACGGCCAGAAATCCTCTTATTCATTTTGATATTGCTGTAACAAGCCAGGTGGTAGTCGCCGCTGGGCTGCCAGAACTTCTGCCGAAGCGAGATGTCACGTGCTGGATCAACCCACAACTCGATGAGGGAAAAATATTTTTTGAGGCCCTCGGTTTTGGGCGTGAGTTCCAGTTTGCTGGTTTTGACGCCATCCATCACGGCAGAGCCCGCGACCTTGACGTCAAACGACTTCAGCAGATCATGGCTGCTTCCGCCGAAGCCCAGGGCAAACATGCTCTCCGTCTCAGAGCTGTTTTTACCCAACGGATGTTCGGTGACCTGGTCAATTTTCGGCTGATAGAAACTGATCTTATCGTCGGCGAGCAGCACATATTTCGAGTCCGGACTGCTCAGAAAATCCATCGCCACTTGCAAGCCCTTTTTCGTCCGGCGAAAGTAAATTTTGCCTGTCTCTATGGTGAGGTCCGCCACAACTTTCTGATAGTCCTCTTGCGTCAAATCCGCTTCCGCCCGGTGAAAAGCGCCTGCTGCAGCATCCATTTGCGAAAACAGCGATTTCAGCTCTGGCCCCTCGGGAGTTTCTGAGATTGTTGGGCATGCGACGGGTTTCTGGGCCGCAGCGGATCTGGATTTGTGCTTTTTGCCGGAGCTGGATTTGCGAGCAGCGCCAGGGCCGGATTTCTGTGCGGCCACGGACTGGGGCTTCTCATTGTGAACGCCCGACTGTTGCGCCGGAAAAGCACACACCGCCATGGCCAGTACTGCGAAGAAGCAAAATGAGCATTTCATTCGGTTCGTTACCGCCTGTGAATCCAAACCCGGCAGATTGATGCGATTGAGGGCACTTGCGGGGCTTAGTTTACCTGAACAGAACTCGGTTTTTTACGGCGTGACTGTTTTGGTCCGGTTGGTGGTCTTCAGCCTAAAAATACTATCAGGAATCCCATGATTCATCTTGATATTGCTGTAGTTGGCCAGGCGGTAGTCGCCGCTGGGCTCCCAGAACTGCTGCCGGAGCGAGATGCCACGCGTAGGATCAATCCACAATTCAATGCGGGAAAACATGTTTTTCACACGGTCGGTCTTGGGAGTGAGTTGCAACTTGCTGGTCTTTACTCCGTCAATCGTCTCGCTGCCCGCAAGCTCCACATCAAAAGATTTCAGCAGATCGTCCCCCCGCCCGCCGAAGCCCAGAGCAAACATCCCCTCAATGTCAGAGCGGTTTTTGCCCAGGCTATATTCGGTAACCTGATCAATTTTGGGCTGATAGAGGCGCACCTTGCTGTCGGTAAGCAGAACGTATTTCAAATCAGGGTCGGTAATATCAATCGCCATTTGCAGCTCTTTACTGGTGCGGCGGAAGTAAACCCTGCCCTTCTGAGTGTCCGTGTCATTCACAACTTTCTGATATTGAATTGAGGTTAAATCAGCTTCAGCCGAATGAAACCTGGTTGAGGCGGCATCCATCTGCGAAAGTACGGATGCCAGTCCTGGCTCCTTGGCTTCCGGCGATGAAGCGCCGGAGTTGGATTTTTGCGTGGCGCTCGCCTGGGGCTTCTCAGAGTGATGGTTGGATTGCTGCGCCGGGGCATACGCTGCCACAGCCAGCACAGCAAAAAAACAAACTGTGCATTTCATTCGGTTCGTCACCGTCTGTGAATCCAAACCCGGTAGAGTGAAACCTTGCCGCCATTTTTAACGGCTTCATAGCGGACCAGTTCCGCGTTGCCGGCATAGGGCTGAATGGCACGCAATAAATCTGCCTTGATTGCATCCGGCTCTCTGCTGGGGACGGCCGACGCTGCAACTTCAAAAACCAAGCCACGCTCCCCGTCGGGATAAGCAACTATACCGGTTGGATGTGGAATGCGCTCTGCCGGTTTGTCATTAAAATCAATCTTGAAAGGCGCAATAAAGATAAAGAGCAGGATAATCGTCACCATTACGTCGTAATGCACGCTGCCGCGCGCATGGGTCCACCAAACGTAACTGGAAAGAGTTTGCCAAAACTTCTTCATTCTGGGAAGGCCTTCGACACCTTTAAGATTGTAATCGCAAGACGGCATTGAAGGTGAGTGCTTGTTGGATTTCAATTGAAATTTGGCTGGAGAATAAAAAAGGGCACTTTGCCTGTGCCCTTTTTCTTGATATGGGGCGCGTCTAGGGCGCTTCGATCAGCTCCATCTTGCCGTTCTTGGTGCGGTGCAGCACTTTGACCTTGCCTTCATTGTCCCGGAAGACAAAGACCTCGCGGTCGCGAAACTCGCACTCTTTGATGGCCTCTTCCAGGGACATAGGAGTGTGTGAAACCGAATCATAGGACTTCACCACGTGGGCCTCAGCCATCTTCACAGTGGCGGGAAAGGCATGCACCACCACCTGAACGGCGGTTTTTTCATCGTTGCCCACGGCGACGACACGCTGCGGGGTCTGCAGACTGCGTCCGCTGACGGCGCTCCATTTTTTCCTGGCGGCGCGCTTGCGTGTACGCCAGCGGCTCTTATACTTCACGGCCTGACGGTCAATATGGTCCAGGGCTTGGGTCACGGCGGAGACCATTTCCAGGGCCTCCGCTGCCCCCACGATAGGATGATTGCGTATAGTAATGGTGATCTCAGCTTTATGACGGTGTTTTTCGACTGCCAGGATCACGTGCGTATCAAAATTGTCGCCCAGGAGTTTGCGAATCTTGGAGAGGCCGTGTTCGATCTGCTTGCGGATGATGGGAGTAATTTCATACTGTCTGCCGGTGTACTCAACGTTCATCGAACTCCCTCCTTATAGGGTCTATTCGTTTTGGGTTGTTTTTTGAAACCGGTACAGCTTCGATGCGCTGAGGCAAGTTTTTTTGTTTTCCAGTCACCTCCCGTGATGCAATCAGTCTTTGACCCGCCGTTGATGCGTGCTGGGAATCCTCATGTCCTCACGGTACTTGGCCACCGTCCGGCGTGTGACCTGGATCCCCTGTGATTGCAGTATGCGGGTGATTTGTTCGTCCGTCAATGGCCGACTTGGGTCCTCCTCCTCGATCAGCTTTTTGACCTTGCGCTTGAGGATGAGCAGCGACATGCCTTCGCCCTCGGGCCCGTTGACGCTCTCACTGAAGAAATAACGCAACTCGAAGACGCCCTGGGGGGTGTGGGCATATTTGCTGGCCACGGCGCGGCTCACGGTGGAAGGATGCACGCCGATCTCTTCGGCAACATCTTTGATCATCATGGGCTTGAGATGGTCCATGCCAAAATCGAGGAACTCATGCTGCCGCCGGATGATGGCATAACAAACCTTTAAAATCGTCTGCTTCCGCTGCTCGATGTTTTTAATAAGCTGAATCGCCGACTTATAGCGCTCTTTCACATAGACGCGCACATCTTTTTCCGCGGCTTCGCGGTGCAGAAGTTTTTTATAGGCGGGATTGAGGCGAAGCTGCGGAAGGTCTTCGTCGTTCATCAAGACCATGTATTCGTCGCCTTGCTTAAAGATAGCAACATCAGGTTCGATGAGCCTGGCCTGGACGATGTTATAGCGCAGGCCGGGGCGCGGATCGAGACGCTTGATGTAGTCCAGGGCCTGCATGACTGCTTCCAGCGGACGGCCCATGGCCTTGGTAATTTCCTTGAATTCCTTCTTTTGCAGGGCCTTCAGATGATTGGCGATAATGGCCTCGCAATCGGCCAGCAGTTGGCGGTTCTCGCCTTCCTCGCCATTCAGGTCCTCTTCGATGTGCTGGTAGTTATGAATCTGTGCCAGCAAGCATTCCCGCATGTCGCGCGCAGCCACACCCACGGGGTCCATTTGCTGCACAATCTGAATGGCCTCCCGCAACTGCTCAACCGTAAAGCTGGGTTTGGGCATGGGCATCTGCACAAGATTATTTGTGGCGGCCGATGCGGGCCTGGATCCGGTCTCAGCTTTGGGATTTTCCTGGGGATGACTGGCGGCGGGAGCTGTGGCTTCAGATTGGGCTGGATTCTGGGAGGAAGTGGCCGTGATGTCTGGCTCCGCGATAGGTCCTTCTTCTCCCCAAATTCCTTCCAGCTCACTGCTGGTCACTACGGAGGCTGGTTCCTCGGGAATATCCCGGCCAATGGCCTCAGGAGCAACCACGCCCATCAGTTCATCTTCGGTGGCTGTGAGATAACCTTCTTCGTTCAGGTTGCCAATCACCAGTTCGGCGGCCTCAGCCACCTCTTCTTTCAGGCGCATGGATGAAAGCTGCCACGTCAGATGATCGGTTAAGGTAGCAGGCCGGGAGAGGAAATTCTCAAAAGAAGGTTTCTCGACGTCTTCCCACTCCTGCCGGCTGCGGTATCCGGGGTCAAGATATTCCTGGAAGTACTGCCCAAAATCAACTTCGTCGAAGGGGTCTTTGGCCTCCTCCTTCGGTTCGGTTCGGGGTTCCTCGGTTGCCGCGGGTGAGGAAAGCCGGTCGCGGTCTTCTTCCCGCTGGGAGACTTCATCCAGCAGGGGCACGGTAGCTTCCAGCTCCTCCAGTACCGGGTTCTCGACCATCTCGGCCGTGATCATGTCACGCAGTTCTAGCTTGTTCAGGGCCAACACGCTGACCATCTGTACAAGGCCGGGCGTCAGAACCTGTTTTTGGCTCAACCGGACGTTTAATCTGGGTTGCAATAAAACCATGAGAAGAATGTTTGCAGGCTTTAAATTACTCCTATTATCGCGCAGTTTGGAAGATAAATTGCACTTAATTGGGGAGCTTTACACATTTTAATCTTCAGTAACTTGAGTAACTTGACATTCAATCTAAGAGCGGCGCTCATCGGCCTTTAATACACAATTTGATGCCTTGGAGTAGCTGGAAGCTGCAGGAATCACCTACACCAAAGAGAAGCTCTCGCCCAAATAGACGCGTTTCACTTCAGGATCGTTGCCGAGCTGCTCCGGCGTGCCGGTGCGGAAGATTCTGCCTTCATTAATGATATAAGCCCGGTCGGTGACGGAGAGGGTTTCGCGCACGTTGTGGTCGGTAACCAGCACACCGATGCCAGAGGCCTTGAGATCGAAGATGATTTTCTGCAAATCGAGTACGGCGATGGGATCAATGCCGGAAAAAGGTTCGTCGAGTAGAATAAAAGCCGGCCGGATGCACAGGGCGCGGGCGATTTCTACGCGGCGGCGTTCGCCTCCGGAGAGCGCATAGCCGCGGTTTCGGCGGATGACACCCAGCCCGAGCTGGTCAATCAGCTTTTCCATGCGCTCGCGGCGCTCATGCCAGGAGAGCGACTGCGCTTCCAACACCGCCATGATGTTTTCTTCGACGGTCAGCTTGCGAAAAACTGAGGGCTCCTGCGGCAGATAACTGATGCGGTGCACGCGGGCGCGCAAATACATGGGGACATCTGTAATATCGGCGCGATTTAAGAGAATGCGGCCTGAGTCAGGAGACGTGAGGCCCACAATCATATAAAAAGTTGTGGTTTTCCCGGCGCCGTTGGGACCCAGCAGCCCTACAACTTCTCCCTGGTTGATCTTCAAACTGACGCCGTTGACCACCCTGCGGCCGCCGTAGGATTTGCCCAGTTGCTCAGTCCACAAAGTGCTGGTTTTCGCTGTCATGAAAGACTTTTATATGTAAACCGCTATTTTACCCGGGTTTGGGTCACTGCCCGAACAGAACTTGAGCTTTCCACCAGGACCCGGTCATCCTGGCTGTAAAAAGTTACCGAATCGCCATGGACCGTGCCCCGCTCAGCATCGTATAAACTCGGCTGCGTGGAAGAAGTTCCGGTGAGCACGTATTTGCTGTCAGCGGTGGTGTAGACCAGCTTTTCTCCCTGGGCTGTGCGGGCCGGCTGCTGCACGAACACGTTGCCCTCGGCGATGGCGTGATCAATCTGACTGGCGCCTTGGGATTGGGCCCCAGGGGATGGTGCGCCTTTTGCGCTTTCGCCCGGCGTCAGATAAATATCCAAATGGTCGGACTTCATGGTGCCATCATTGGATAACAGGAACACCTCGCCTTCATAGCGGGCTTTGCGCTGGTCGTCCGCATAGTTCAAGTGATTCGAGGTCACGTGGACCGGAGACTGCTTGCCGTGCGAATCGTTCTGGATAAAGACGGATTTCACCGGCGCAGACGGGCTTCCCAGCGCAGCCATGGAGCGGTGTTCTCGCTGGAAATCAATTGCCGGAGCTTCCACCACATTTGGGCCCTGCCAGAGGCGGACGTCGCCGGTATAGTGGGCAATCCCGCTGGCTTTGGCTGCGGCCATGTGTTTGGCCGTAACGTGAATGGGATCGGCGGAAGAGAGCATCGCGCCTGAAGGCTGCTGCTTCAGGTTGTTATACGTGGTCTTCACATCGCCCTCGGCAAAGGCGTCGCCCGTGCCGCGGTTCAGGCGCATGGTGACTGCCGTGGTCTGCATTTTCGCACCATCTTTGCCGTTATCGATCACGCGAGGAGAGCCGGTGAGGTTCAGCATCTGGTCGGCGGGCGTATAGCGGGCATGATCGGAAAATGCCTGGCGCTCTTCATCCATATAATGCACGTTACCTTGCTGCACAATATTTTCGATGCCGTTTTCGTTCGATTTGGCATTAAAGAGCACATCTAAAGATTGGCTGGTGCTGACCCTGTCGGGCAGGTTGGGCGTGGGGTTCGGCGAAACGATTTTTGCATCGGGCTCGCCATGCAGGGTCTTAATGCGGCCTTCAGAATCAAAGGTTCCATTGAACACGCCGGCGGTGACTACGGTTTTTGGCGCTGCCGCCTGCTGAATTTCAATGCGGGCCGCGCCGCTGGTAACCGCACTCTGAAAAACACCATTGGCTCCGCTGAAAATATCCACCGCATCGGTGATTAATTCAAGCTGCTGAGCGCTTTTACCCGGCTTGGCGGCCTGGATCTGGCGAAAGTGGACATCTTCAGTAGCATGGATCTTGCTGGGATGGCGGTCGGGAGTAAAGTCAATCACTGCCGTACCCGCTGTACCATGAATCACTTGTCCGCCGGAAGAATCGAGAACTACATTCCCATGCAGCACCGCAGTTTGCAGAATGTTGTGCTCTCCGACCATGAAGGTCCCCTGCCCGGCGTGGACGTCATATTTTTCTCCGGCAGATTTGGTGGTGGTGGCGTGCACACCTGCTTCCGCCAGCATGTGCTCGACGGTGTTGTCCTCGCGCAGGAAGACTGTCAGCTTGTCAGTATCAAAAGTATTCTGCTTTTCTGCGATATGGGCGTTCAACAGCACGGCCTGACGTGGCTGCTTGGTCAGAACTGCGCGTTGTGCCTTAATGTTGGCCGGATTCTCGCCTATCGTGTTGACATTCACCTGGGACTGCAAAGTTATGATATTGCTCTTGGAATCAAGGATTGCGCCCACAGCGGTTCCGTTGGCCTGGGGCAGGCGAAATTCAACTAGACCCTCAGTGACCGCGTATCCGGTTTTCTGACTGAAGCTCAGACCATGAGTTTTAATGTGCACCAAGTTCTTTAAAATTTCTGGCGGGGCCTGGTCGGGGCGCGAGGGACCTTGGATGTTGTTTTCCAAATCTATCTGCACATCGCCCTGCGCAACCACGTCACCGGAGGCAGGATCGTAGTCAAAATCGGCTCCGTAGATCTGGTCGAACCGGTTGGATTCCTTGCCGTACACAATGATGGTTACGTCCTGCAATCTGGCGCGTCCGCCCACCTTGTATTCCAGGGCTTTTGCCGCGTGAATCGTAAACAAGGTCCGGCCGTGGTCCGACTTGGAGTAGGTGTATCCTTCCGAGCTTTTCTGGATCTCTGGGGCTAGCTTGGGCGGCAGATTGTGGCCTGCTGAGTGAAAGCGGTAACGCGCGTAGGAATAATATCCAACCACTACCAGTACGAGCCCGCAGGCAGCGTACAAAAACCAATTCCTGAGCTGTCGAGGATCAGAGACCATATGAATTAAGGAGAAGAGAAATTAAAGCTCTTATTACTCCTGCTGGTCAAGTTCTTCCGGCGCGCCGTGGCGGCGGAGCAACGCAGGCAGATTTTGCGAAAAAGCTGAGCGTGGCATTACGCTGTCGCAGCCGGCTTCCTGGGCCTTCATCTTCAGATCGCCCTGCACGTGCGAGACAAAGCCAAGGATGGAAGTCCCTTTTTTCAGTTTGGACTTTATCTTTGGAATGGTGGTCAGCGGCTTGGCGTTGACATTGTTGAGATCGAAAATGACCAGAGACGGTTTTTCTTCGGCTTGGGAACCTACTTTTTCCATCAGTTCGTCGAGTGTCTTTACGAATTCAACTTTCACATTCAACCTGCGGGCCGTATCCATGATCTTAGTCATGAAAAAGAGGTCTTCCACGAAAGCGAAGATGCGCGTGGCGGCGTCTTCATTCAGAGCTGACGGGTCCACAGGCCGGATTTCATTCTGCTGCGCAATCGCCATCCCGCGGCCGGCCGGTTTGCGATTTTTGAACGGCTGGCGGAAGCGATTACGCCTTCCGAAGCCGCCTCGATTGTTGCCCTGGCCTTGCTGCCCGCCATTCTCGCCGTTCTGTTGACGATAGCTGTGGTCCATGGGGCCGGTAAATACTCCGCGATTGCCGTTCCCCTGTCCGTTGCCGCGGTTTTGTTGACCGCCGCCACCACCGCCGCCACCCTGCCGGTTCTGTTTGCGTCCACGGAAGCGGCGGTTGCGGAAGTTGCGGCCTCCGTTGGGGCGCGTGCCGGGCACGGGCGGAGTGGTTGTCTCCGCTTGACCTGCTTCGGATTGACCTGCTTCGGAGGAAGGAGCCGGTGCAGAAGCCTTGGGCGCGGGAAATGATGAATCTTCCCCAAAAGTTTCCGGGGAATCGGATGGGAAATCGCTTGTATCCATTGTGTGTTTATTCTCTTCGTTCTATGGTTTCGCCGGGCGGAATTTACGCACGGCGAAAAATCTTTTAACTTAACTTGCCCTATAGGTTTGATGGCAGCAACGAGGATCGGTGCCTAAATTGCAATACTGCCTCATCATCAACCTGGTCTGAAAGTTCGAGTGTCATGAAGCCGTGCGGCGTGGTGTGCCAGCAGGCTGCTTCCAAAACTCTTCTGTTGCGTGACTGGCACAGCAAAGGAACTGTGCGGCTTTAAGGAACAAGACCATCTTACGCGCAACTCCAGAAACGCGCAAGCGCGATTACAAAATAATTACATAAACTAAAGTAACTTGGATTTGAAACCAAAGGTCACATTCGACGTGTGCGGTGAAGCTGGTGGTTTGCTATATACGTTGTTCATGTCAATGCAGCGCTTTCGATGGTACAGCAGCCGTAGGTCGCGCCACACATGCCGGTAGTGCGGCCGAGTTGTTATTCTAGGTCCACAATAAATCCCTTTTTGTGACCTCCCTGATGGCCACAGCCAGCCGTATCCGATAAGTAATGGCTATAAGGATCGCGATTTGCGGGTTACGTCCGCGACAAACCGTCTGAGTGCTGTAGGGTCACGCAATACGCGGAGCTCCGCGGTGGGGGCGTGCTTAGCGATCGCTTGCATGAGAACCGGACGGCTTCGACGGCGATACGCTATGAGCCAACACCAGAAGTCTGCACGTTCGCGCGATCGCCGGAATGCACGCCAAGCGCAGCGCAGGAGCGAGAAGTCCAAAACAATGATCGTGTCCGCCGCTCGAAGCCGAACCTCGATAATGTCGTAGGGACCAAGGTCACCATCCATGATCCAACCATCTTCCGCAACGAGCTTCTCTTGCACGACCGCCCACCGATCGCGAGGAGTTGCAATAAGACCTTGCTGCCAAAAGACCTTATCAAGCTCGATGACCGGGAGCCGGGTGATCTCGCCCAGGCGCCTCGCGAGAGTCGATTTGCCAGACGCTCCACGACCCAGGATGACCACGCGCTTCATATTCTCCAGCGTACGCTTATTTGATACCGCCATGGGGTGCCGGCATCATTCTTCCCGGAGTGGGAGGCAAACCGCAAGTTGGCCAGAAACGGCCTGTGGTCATTGACGAGCCGACTCCGGATTGTCGGCGATCAGAGAGTAATCCCCAGTTGGCCTTACAAACTGACCTCTACCGCTTCGATTCCACACTCCATAAACTGCTCGGGCTGTGCTAGCATCGCCCAGCAGGAAAAATCCCCCAAATCATCCCCATTTAAGGGTGCGGCTGCCTATGGAACAACTGGGACGTTATGAAATCCTCGCCGAGCTGGGTCGCGGCGCCATGGGAACGGTGTATCAGGCGCGTGACCCGCGCATTGATCGCATGGTGGCGCTCAAGATCATCAGCATCAGCGGGGCCTCCGCGTCTGAAGAAGTGGAATACCGGCGGCGGTTCTATCGCGAGGCCCAGGCAGCCGGTAAGCTGGCGCATCCAGGAATCGTAACCATTTATGACGTAGGCGAAGACCCGGTCACTCAGACCCCTTTCATTGTCATGGAGTACATCGCCGGCACTACTCTGGAAAGTATTGCCCACGAGCAGCGGCCTCCGATCGCCATTACGCTGGATCTGGTAAAGCAGGTTGCTGAAGCGCTGCACTATGCGCACTCGCAAGGCATTATTCATCGCGACATCAAGCCGGCCAACATCATCGTGACCAACGATTGGCGGGCCAAGATTACCG
>Ga0210384_10000578_pt1 | contig 55716 bp, 49 predicted proteins | sample IncBWH2MmetaG_FD_160574 | JGI IMG/M metagenome (GOLD analysis project Ga0210384, IMG submission 160574) | Forest soil microbial communities from Barre Woods Harvard Forest LTER site, Petersham, Massachusetts, United States - Inc-BW-H-2-M | ecosystem: Environmental > Terrestrial > Soil >...
GCTGAAAGCTCGGGTGATAATCTACGCCTATAATCATCATGTCTGGCTCCTTCCTCCCGAGCCTGGGTCGTCAATCAACCACAGTTTACTTGGGTCGAGGGAGCCAGCATTGTTATGAAATCAAGTGAAATCTCCCAAAATCCAAGTACGCGCGATTACAGCTGGTTTTGCCTACAACTCGTGTGCACAAAACATAGATTTGATCTTATTTCCTTCGATTTTCACGAAGCTTACAAATATTCTCACGAGCGTTTTCACGAACTATTTTGTGATGCGAATTTCAGAGCGCCTGCAAATGCCACATTTTCGGCGGGTTCCAGCAGCAAATTAAAATTGACTGTGCTGAAGAATGAATTTGAGCGTGTTCGCATTCAAATCTTGATCCGCGCAGTGGAAATTGACGCACTCCCGTTTCAACGAGACCACATCTTGGATACGCGCAAAACGAGGTGTATCACTTTTCCCCCGCCTCTAACTTAGCCCAAGACTCTGCAAATATGACGAACAGAAAGCGAAAATAAATGAGGCGGTCACTCAGTCGTAATTAAGATGTTCGGGTCAGTGTGAATGAAGAAAGGAAGAGGATGCTGTCCGGTAGTTGGAGCTGAAAAACCAAAATTGCAAAACGAACTGCGGCAAGTCTATAAAATAGAGACACTTAGGCTTTGCGGATGTACCGCATTTCTGTCACGGCAATGAGAACCGTTTCTACGTAAGGAGAGTCTCGGCGGATGTCACGGCCTCCTATCGCCCATAATAGAGGTGGATACCCTCAGACATGGTTACAGTTTGGATTTTCTGTTCTCGAATATAGGCCACGGTCTGTTGGAGAACACGACTCTGAACTGTGTACACAGAAATGCTCGGGTCCTCATCCACGCGGTGGATCAACAAAATCAACCATTCTTGATTAGCCTTGGCCTGATCCACCCATCCCTTGATGTCATCAATCGTTGTATCTCTCTGCAGCACATAGGCATACAACGTGTACGGATTCGTCTGATAGCTATTGAGATCGGCCCTTACGATACGAGCACTGGCAAAACCTGCCGCCTGCACATCAGCGACAGAGTCATGGTTGTGCTCGCCGTATGGGTAGGCGAAATTCTCTACGGGGTGGCCGAGCAGCTTCTCAAGGTCTTCTTTGCTTCCTTGAATCTCTGTGATCTGCTCGTCCTTGGTCAGCGTAGGAAGCTCGGGATGGGTGCGAGTGTGGGCAGCGATCTCGTGGCCGCGCCTTTCCGCGTCCAACACCTGTGCCGCTGTAACGTATTGAGGACCCCGCTCGCCAGCCATACGTCCGGTGATGATGAACTCTGTCACCTTAATCCCGGCGTTATCGAAAATGGGCAAGGAGTTATAACCACTGACGAAGCCATCGTCATAGTTGAAGGACACCATCGCCATTCCAGATGGCGCGGGACTCTCGCATCCCACCAGCAGCGCAGCCAAAAGCAAAAGACGCAGAGTTTTTGTCTTTGGTTGCGGCCTGATGACTGTGATTGCCATTCCGCTCCGTATGATTCAATTGTACGACTATCGGCCCGGGAGGGCCAACGAAAATCAAAGTAGCATTGTTCGGAATGGAAGAGGATCCAGCCTACTTTTTGCAAGCCGTGTGTTTGCGAGTGAGCGGCTATCTGCTGAACGATGCGTCATTGGTGGAGATGATTGCGGCGGTTCGGGCTGTTGCGCAAGGGGAGGTGATCTGTCCTCCAAAACTTTGCAAGACCCTGTTCGAATGTGTCTCGAGGGGGCCTCTTCCGCAATCGGAAAAAGTCAAACAGCGCTGCCACGCGGCGAGTGGTCTGACGTGTCGGCAACGCCAATTGATGCAACTAGTTGCCAAAGGGATGACGAACAAAGAGATCGCCGCAAGTTTGCGGTTGTCGGAATTCACCGTCAAGAACCACATTTACCGGGTTACGACGCATTTGCAAGCAGATAGCCGCCATCAAGCGGTAGACGTGATTCGAACAGGCGGGCGTTCCTGAGCGCGTAAGCGGTGTGGCGTGCAGAGGGGCTAGAAACACGGTTTTGAGGATGGGGGAAATGCGGTTTTTGACTTTCATTTTGCGATACAAAATTGCTGGCAGGCTCCAAGGGTATTTAGCGACTCCTTCTTGGCCCGCGACCACACAAGAGAACCATTGGAAAAGGAGGGTTCTCGGGTAGGGCTACCCGGATCGCATGCTCAATGCTCTATGGTGGGACGGGAATCGAGCGCATATACTCGATAGAGATTGCCTTCGGGGTCAACTTTCGAAACCAGACGCAACGGCCACATCTCATCAATAGTATGTTTCTGCCACTCATGCGGAATCACTTCGCCCGAACGCATAAGTTGCGCCATGCCCCACGACGGGTTCGCAAACACGATCCATGCTTGTCTTGGTGCCTCCCTCAGCGACTGGGCGATGTTTCCGACGACCGTGCGCAGGGTTTGGTTTAGAAACGGGTTAAAAAAGTGAAAGACTATCACGTCACTTGGGACGTGCCAGTGGGCCGCGTTCATGCAGACCACTTCGATGTTTTGGCAGATGGTCCGCTTTGCCTTCGCTACATTCTCCAAGGAGCGTCTGACGAGGCTTTGTGAAAGCTCCACTCCCGTAATGCGGTTGAACGGAAACGTTCCTGCTGCTACCAGGGTTCGTCCCAAGCCGCTTCCATAGTCCACGAACGCACCAGAAACCGGGACGTGTTTCATGGCGTTAAAAAAGGCGGAATAGGAGGTCGGCGCGTACCATACCGAGTCGGGATCATCAATCCCCAGGGACTCGAGGGAAATCTTTCCACGGGTCCGAACGCCGAAACGCCGCTCGTAGAGCTCCTCGGTTAGTCGTGCCTTGGCGTATAGGAACAGACGCGTCCTGGCGTGTCGGAACGTGTAACCGGGTCCCTCGGTCTTGAGCATCCGTGCTGCGTTCTTGATGCGACTAAACGTCGTGGACATCGTGGAGCCCCTCCGTGCTCTTGGGTCTCATCCTGCACGAGGGCGTACCCCTCAGCGCAAGTCGACGCGAGCTGCATAGCTCGGCGCAGGGACGGACTCGGGACAATCCGTGCTGCACAAATCTCGCTCTGGTCGGCGATCTTCAACATTTCCCGCCCGGGAAGGTGCAGGAGATGGGTGAAAAAAATCCCGCGTCCCCCAGAGAATCAGGCTAGTTTGAAATTGGCGTTCAGGTAGAACAGGTTTTATGGGTCAAATTGTTTTTTTCCCCTCATCAGCCGAGTGAGATTCGACTGTAGTTGCTGTCCTCCAAGGTCAGTTTATTTCACCGATCAAGTTTGATCCATCCCTGCTTTACTTTCCGCTAACTTCATCTCGGTAAGTTCTACGTTCTTCTTGTCCTTCAGGGCTTGTTGCAGGCTCCGCGCGACCCTCCTCGCTCTCGCCAGCCCGGGCCAAAGGAACAAAGAGGCGGTCCGCCAAGGGACTTCGAGCCCACCAAACTGGTTCTTGAACCGCCCCACGAGATACGTCTTTTCGTCAACCTGTTCTCTGCGCGGAGTCGGTCCCAGATGAAAGGTCTGATCGCCTCGCGCCCGCGACCTGAGAATCGCCTCGTGCACAAGCAGGGTGTTGCCTCCGGCGTCAAGGTGCTCCTGCGCAGAGCCGGCTGCATGGTAGTATGTGGCACTTTTCCAGTTCATCGTCATGATGCCTGCGACGGGGGTTCCCGAAGCAAGTCGAGCCAGCAGCACCTCGCAGTGACCGGCCGGCGAAAGCGTGTTCCAGAGCCGGGTGAAATAGCCGGCAGGACGCGGCCGAGCGCCAACCGCTCGCATCGTCTCCGCGTGCAACGCGGAGAAGCACTCAATGTCGGCCACGTCTCTAGCGCACCATGCACAGACGCCTTCACGTTGCGCCTTCTTGATGGTGCTCTTGCAGCCCTTTCGATAATCCTTCCACAGTGCGGCCTCCGGCTGCGTGAGGTCGACCACCTTCGCCGGGACGGACCTGATTTCAAATCCGAATCGAGTGAGAATTGAGGTCGCCGGGACGTCCGGTCCCGGGGCCATGGTCGGCAGTTCCCAGCTCACCAGAAGCGCGCCGCTGCAACGGCCGATGTGCTGGATGGCGCGGACGGCCGCTACATCCAACTCGGCCTTTTCGGACTCGGCCATTCCGGCCGCTCGGGCCAGTCCCGACCGACCGTTATAGATGCCCCGAAGAGGCACCAGACGAATCTTCGGGATGGGCTCTGAATGCAGGGTGATGAGGGCGCGCAAGATGCCGCTCCCGTTAACCAATCCGAAAGAACGATCCTTGCCAGCACCGGCAACGGCTTGCCAGCGGGAGGTGTGGAAGAGCCAAGCCTCGGAGGACTCCTGGGCGAACCGATCCCACGCGCTCGGGCCAATCACCGTGCGAGGAACTACTTTGAAGTGATGCGCCATTTTCTCTGATGATACAGCAACGCACGCTTCGTCATTGTAGTTCCCTTTCAGTCGAATTTCCTGATGCCAAGAAACTGAAGAAACACAAAATAGATGAATTTGGGGTTGTAGGCCAGATATCGCCGCCAAGTTCGCTTCGGTTCTTGAACCAGCCTGAAGAGCCACTCAAGACCATGCTCTTGCATCCAGCTGGGGGCCTGTTTCTTACGCTGTGACAGAATATCGAATGCCTGGCCGACTCCAATCAGCACGGCAGCCTTTAAGCGGTTTCGATGATCATACATCCATCGTTCTTGCTTGGGGCAACCCAAGCCTACCCAAACTATATCGGGAAAGGACCGATTGATTCTTTCAATAGCCTCGCTATCTTCCTTCTGAGTCAGCGGGCGGAAGGGAGGAGAATAAGCTCCCGAAATTTGGATGCCCGGACAAGACTGTCGCAGGCACGCGACCAGTTGGTCTAAGGTTTCACCGGTGCCACCGTAGAAATAATGCCGAGCACCTCTCGAGGCAGTTTCACGACAGATGGTGGCCATCAGTTCTGGACCATAAACACGACGTGGAAGTGAGTGACCAAAGAAGCGCCCGCACCATATTAACGGCATGCCATCAGGAACGCACAAATCCGCCGATTTGATGCTTTCTCTAAAAACAGGGTCTTCTTGCGCCTCCATGACCACATGCGTGTTCGCCACAGAAATATAGCGGCTTACGCTCCGGTCTTCGACCCAACTCAGTACCTGCTCTACGACATCCGGAATCTGCACCGCGTCCACGCGCACCCCCAGGACGTGGAACCACGCTGCCGGATTCATCTCTAGATCGGCCTGCTGCTGGACGGTCGTTGCCATTTAATCCCCCCGAGCCTCAGACGCCTGCACGACCCGCTCAAACAGTTGCAAGTACTGCTTCGCCGCACTATCCCAAGAATACAAGGTAATAAGTTTCCGGTTGTGCATCGCCTGTGCGACCGCTAGAGTTTCGTCCTCCCACAGCCGCACAAGAAGTCCTTCCAGCTCCTCTTGATTCAACGGATCGAATAGATTCAGATGCAATACCCGCGCGAGCTCCTCATTCGGCGGAATCCTGGAGGCGATGACCGGCGTGCCCGCAGCCGCAGCTTCGAGCACGGGCAAACTGTTGGACTCATGCAGCGAAGGCATGACCAGAAAGGCTGCCTTCTGATATAGCCCGACGAGATCTGTAAACGGCACTCTGCCGAGATAATGAACGTAATTCATGGACTGATCAGCGATATAACCAAGGACTTTGGAAGCGGCGCTGTACTTTCCTCCTGTAAGCACCAGCGGGATCTGCAATCCGCGCCTAGACTCTATCTGCTTCAACGTCTGGAGGAGAGTCATATGGTTCTTATGTAGCCAGAGTTGTGCGGGAAAGAGGAGAAATCGCTCGGGAATACCATACCGGCTGCACAGAGAAGTCGTATCCACAGGCGCGGCGAACTCTTCGACGCGCACACCCTCCGGAATGACAACAATCTGCTCCGCGGAGATGCATCGGAAGTGCCGCAAAAGATCCCGCTTGCTAAACTCGCTGCTCGCTTGGAAAAAACGGGCGTGGCGGGCGCTGAGACCATAGGTGATGCGCCGACTCAACCGTCGAGGCCAGCTGAAGAATTCCGGGTAATGTACCTGTTGGATGTCGTGCATGGAAAGAACAGTCGGTTTTCGACTGTCAAAATACTGCAGAAAGGTACATGGCGTGTAGACGATGTCAGCGTCTCGGTCCATCAATTCACGTATCGCTCGGAAAACCAGATTGCTTGTCGATTCATACACTTTCTCGCTGAACGAAAGCAGCGCCGACCGGCAGATACTCTTGCGCAGTGATTGAGTCCGTTCGTCCAGTACAATTATTTCGAAATTCTTGCTGCGCCGTAACGATTCGAATAGGCCCTGATTCGCGCTGGTGGCATACAGCCGGAACTGGTGGCCATTCCCTGTATTGGCGAAACCTTCCAGCAGACCTCGCGCGTAGGTGCTGACCCCTCCGACAAAATAGGCGGGATCGAGCTTGAGACAGTTAATTGCGATTCGCATAAAAGCGCCGAATCTGCTCTATAACGTGCGCCTGGTCGCCTTCCGTCAAGCTGTACGACGAAGGTAGGGAGATCCCCTGACGATAAATCGACTCGCTGATTTTAAAATCGTCGTCGGCGCCCCGAATATGCTTTCCATCCGCGTAGCACGGCTGCAGGTGCAGCGGCATAAAGAACCGACGAGTCTGAATATTCTGCTCACGCAGGAACGAACAGAGTGCGTCCGGATCCTCACACAGAAATGATGTAAACCAGAACACCGGCTCGCACCGTGGATCGACGTAAACCGGCCGGAAGGGCTCCACGCTCTGAAGTTCCTGCACATAGCGATCGTGAATTTCGCGCTTCTTGTCAATGACTGCGGAAAGCTTCTTCATCTGCGCGATGCCGATTGCAGCCTGCAAATCGGTAAAGGAAAAATTGAATCCGATCGTCTCATGGATATAGGTTCCCTTGCGGTCGCGCCCATAATTCTTGATCCGGTATGCGGCCTTCGCGAGAGCGTCGTTGTTAGTTAGGACGACACCGCCTTCACCGCAAGTAATTGTTTTGTTTCCATAGTAAGAAAGAATCCCCATGTCTCCAAAAGTACCGACGTGCCTTCCTTCATATCGAACGCCGATGGCCTCAGCAGCATCCTCCAGCACCTGGAGACCGTGACGCTTGGCAAAAGCCATTACCTCCGGCACGTCTGCACTCTGCCCATACAAATGTACCGGCATGATGGCCTTGGTGCGTCCCGTAACAAGCCCTTCCGCCCGGGCGACATCGATACAAAAGGTGTCCTCCCGCACTTCACAAAGCACCGGCACCGCCCCAGCGAGGATCACGGCATTGGCGGAAGCGATGAAGGTAAAGTCAGGAACGATGACTTCATGTCCGGGTCCTATCCCCATGGCCTTCAGACAGGTAAACAGCGCCATGGTCCCGTTGCAAACCGCCACAGCGTTCTTGGCCCCTGTCAACTGCGCCGTCATACTCTCGAATTCCCGGGTCAATTCATGCTCGACCAGAAACGTGGAGTCGATGACGCGAGTGAGCTCCCGAAGCTCGCTCTCGTCCACCCAAGGTTCAATCTGAGGGATCAGCGCTCTTTCCACTTGCTCAAGAGATTTCCTCATTCCTCGTCTACTCCTCGTTTCCAAAAATCATGGTGCTTCCCAAAGGTCCCGCAGCTTGCCCGTTTCTCCAGTCACGACCTGAACGACGGGCATCTCCTCAATTAGCTTGATTCGATCCTTCCCCCGCACATAGGTCAATTTCCCCGCTTCGTCGCGCGACTCGCGGAACTTACTCGCAACGTAAGCTTCCCGCAACTCCCGGGCACGAAATTCCCCAGCGATGTCTGCGCGGATGAAGAACGCGTTGTGTCCCCAGACATTCGAGCCAAGCAGCAGGTACCCCTTTTTTTGGGCAACGTGCTGTAGCGCTCCAAGGGAGGCCCCATAGTAAAGATTCGAATAATGAGCTGCGGTCCTCTCAAAGTCTTCTTTATAGGGCACGGCAATCGGCCGCAAGCCGAACAAGCTGTTGTACTCAATGACGACGATCAGGGGCCGTACGGACTGAATCGTTTCCCAGATCCAGTAGTCGTTTCCATCGATATCGATCGAGAGAAGACCCAGGTCTTCGCCAAATCCAGCATCGCAAAGCAATCCATTGATGTTCTCGCGCGTGATCCATGTGCACTTTGCCTGCAGGTCGTACTGCCAGTAAATCTTATCTTGCTGGATGTACTGAATATCCGCAGCGCGAGCATCGAGGACCATTCCTTGCCAGTGATCGTTCAAGAGCAAGAACCGCGTATTACTCTCTTCGTAATTCTCCACGCCGAACTCGACAAAAGTCTTACTTGCAATGGGCAACTTGTTAACCAGGTACTGAATAATTCCGTCCTCATCAAACTGCGAAAAAACCTTGAAACCCAATTCTCGAAAATCAGTGTTTGGCGGCAAACTGGCCACTCGCCAAGCCATTCCCTTGCCCTGGAGAAGCAACATCGCCTCAGTGCGTCGTTCGGCTTTCCTCCTAAGCTTTGCAACGATCGACTTCAATTTGTTCTCAATCAACGACGGATCTCCTGTTAGCTTCCGGCACTATGGAAGGCTCGCTCCTCGGAATACGTTTCGTCCCGAGACGGATTCGCCCGTGCAGGAAATAGCGCACTAGCTTTCTGGCAAGCGAGGGACGAAGTGACCTCTGCAATTCGAGGACAAAATCATCCTCGAGTCTCGCCGTATCCGGATAGTGAAACTCCGATTTGCGCTCCTCTGTCAGCGGTGACTGCTTGAAAGATCTCCGCCACCGCTGATTTGTGGCAAATCGGTCGGAACCGATGTGAAATACCCGGGGCCGGAGTGAGAGGAGTGCAAGAGCATCCCGCTTGTAGTGTGTGTAAGCCCAACGGATGGCCCAGGAATTGATCTTGCCATGCATCTGCAAAGCAAGCATGTTGGATAGATCCTCGCCGCCGCGGTTAAACTGCTGCTGCCGTTTCTTGTCGAGGCAAAATGCATCGTAGTCAGACATTTTCCAGTCCGCCTGTTCCCACCGATTCTTCCAGGTGCCCCATCCGAGCGAACTGCTGCGGTAAAAACAAAAAGCGTCGTAGGTGTACGCTTTTGGACCGCTGAAACCGAAATTAAAACCACTGATGGAGAATATCCGTGGTTCAGCCTCGTAGCGCACGAGCGCCTGATTCATGAAGGTCAAAAAGTCAGAAGTGGTCAGCAAATCATCTTCCATGGCTATAACACGGCCAAACTCGTTGCACAGCTGAGCTATTCCGGCAATCACCGAGTTGGCCAATCCCAAATTCTGCTCTCGCTCGATGATCGTTAGGGTCTTGAATCCTTCGATGCCACGGATGAATCGCCTCACTTGCTGCACCGCTGCGGCCCCCGCCTCATCCTTGGGGCCATCCGAAAAAACAATCAACTCACTCTGTGAAGCTAGTTCATTCCCCCGCAGCGACTTCACCGTGTTCTGCGTGTGTTCTGGCCGGTTGTATACAAACAAAGCAATCGGAGCGAGGCGGCTTGGTTCAGTCATGTCTTGTTTCCACTTTCCGGCCACGGCAGCCTCCCGCTTCGGCACCGCGAACACCACTATTTGTCCTGCAACTGTATTTTCGGGCGCTCATGCGCTTCTTTCCTTCGCTGTACGAATCGCAAGGATCGACTTGGGCAAGGCCAGGAAATGTTCAACCACCAATCTCGAATCCGGAAATAGGATCTTCATTTGTTTTGCGGAGAGCAGAGCGAGCTCTTTCCACAATTCCTCACAGGTGGAATGCGACGGGCGCGTCAGGAGTCCCCACACGCTGAGATTCCTTATCATCCGGCGCTGCATGGACCTGGGAAACCAATGGATGAAGGGCGTGATGAGATGCGGCTCGACTGGAAAATGACGGTCAGGGGTCTGGACGAAGTAGCGCGGAGCCAGCCGCCTGACCTCATTCGCAAATTGAATTTGTGACTCCCAGTTCCCCAGATGCTCTACCAGAGAATTGCTGAATACCACGTCGAAAGACTGATCTTCGAAACTGGTTTGCCGCGCATCACCAAGAATCCACGTCAAGTAGTGCCGTGCCTGAGATCCCGCCGGACGGATATTCAGGACCGTGACTTCTGGAAGGGGAAGTCCTTCTGATAACGCCAAGTCCCAGAAAAAAGCCCCTCCTCCTAAGTCTAGAACTTTGGTCTTCGGACCAATGCCCAAAAGGCTATAAAACAGCCGAAGGCGCCTCGGCCTGAACCTCCTTTGGAACGGTTCATAAAGGTTCTTACTTAGAGGCATTGTTCAACGCCCCTCTTCTCTGATACAAGACGTAGATCAAGAGAAGTCTCCATGTTTTGTCCGTCCTGTCTCGCGCGCGGTTCCAGCTGGCCGGGCAATATAAGCTGGATCACTGTGCGGGACGCGAAATCATTCTCCTGAAGCGAATTTACGGCTCTCAATGTTTGCTCCATCCCGTTGTAAACGAACAAAGTGATCGGAGCGAGATTTCTCCTGTTGCTGGGCTCAGGGTGCAGTTCTGCAAACCTCGCAGCGTCCGGACCTTTGCGTAGGCCCACGCCAAAACTTTGCCGAGGGCAGTATGCGTCTCGGCAGCTAATTCAAAATGCATGGCCTTGTCGCCAATCCTTCCAGAGTTTCTTTGTTAAAGACTTCTCTCATCGCTATGGCCCGGCCAAACTAGTTGCAAATCTGTGGATTTATTCTTTGTCATAGAACTAGTTTTGAAGGACTTATTTTAATATCCCTGGAGAAACCCAAGACCACAATTGAGAACAGAATCCACGGGAGCGTATTGCTCCTCATGAAGCTTGCTTCAGTAAGATTTGAAAGGAACAGATAACAGAGAAAGAGCCATGGCCACACCGAATCGAGGCAAAAACGCTTTCGTAGTAAGTGCAATGTCTTCACGATCAAAAACACAAATGTCGCTGTAAACGCCAGTACGCCAACAAGCCCCAGCCCGAGCCATACCTCAAGGACGCCGTTGTGCGAGTAGAAGAGATTTTGGCCGATCTTTTCCCAAATATCGCCACCGGGGCCTTCGTCGCCGCGCCAGAATGCCTGGTAACCGTATCCTAATAAAGGCTTCTCTTGTATTGCTTGATAGACAAGCACCCAAATCGTCGTGCGCCCCGTAAGTTGGGCGTCTCTGCCAAGAGCCTCGGTTACCCCTTCGAAGTTGAGAGCGACCACCCATACCAGGCTTAGAGCTAGAACCACAACTCCAATTCTTCGCCATCTCTGACGCGGTGAAGGCGCAAAAGTCACCCGACTAGCCCAGATGACGACAGGCAGTACCGCACAAATAACTAGCGAACTAGTAGAATCTGACCGGAAGACAACTATCAACATGAAGACCGCAAGAAACAAATATCTGTAGCGCCGGGGGCGCGTAAATCTGAATAGCAACAAGGAAACCAAGAATCCGATCGACATTGTTGCGCCCAAGTTATTCTTCTGCCCGTAAATTCCCAACCAGTCTCCTTGGACATCGCCACTTCCGATCCCGTAGCCGGGGAAAAAAATGACGAAGAACACGCTGCAAGTACCTGCAATGCCCAACGCCCAAGCAGACAGGGTCATCAGCTCGCGTGTTCCATAGCGGCAGCTGAAGTAAAGTGAGATGACAGTTGTCCCGTATAGAGCGATGCATCGCAAGAGGGTAAGAATGGGTGCGTCCGACCAGAGTATCGACGCCGTCGCTAGACTAAGCAATACAAGGATGACCCAATTGCCCTTCACGCCTGCGAACGGAGCGTCAAAGTTCCTGAGTAGTAGGAAGAGACTGACGCAATACACGGAGATCCAGAGGGCATTCGTAAGTAAACCGCCCGTCCACACATCAGAGCCGCGATTTAGCCCGGCCTGTAATAAAGGAAGAAAAGCACCCGTCGAATACAAGAGAACCATTACAGCGAAAGACTTCTCCGCAAATCCTGGCTCCTTCGCTATTCCAGGCCCAACGGCGAGCACAGCCGAACCGCTCATAGACCTAGCCTCCCAGATGTCTCGACGCCCGAAAGAAAACGACGATAGGAGAGTAAAATCACCACCGATGCTGCAAGGGAACTCAACACGATGCTTGCGGCCGCGCCCGCGAGGCCCCACCAGTGCAGGAACAAAATCGCCGACACAACGCCGACTGGCGCCGCAACGGCGTTCGCAATCAAATCGAAATGTGGCCTCCGAGAAGCACGCAGAGCCATGGTATAGCCCATGGAAAGACCCGTGCATACCGGCAGCAGCGCAAGCACCGGCATCAGCCACACATAGGAAGCGTATTTTCCCCCGAACAGCAGGTGCTCTACCCACCTGGCAAATAACGCCAAAAAAGCGGCAAAAACTAGTGTCGCGCTAACAAGGCCTGCACTCACGAGCAGGGCCTTGTGCCGCAACCGCTCTATCAACCCCTTCCCAAAATCGTAGGAAAAAGCGGGAAGAACGAGGAGGCCTGCCGCCGTGGTGACCTGCATCATCACCAGCGAAGGTAGTTGCATGGCTCGCAGAATTCCAGCCGCCCCGAGCCCGAGTAAGCCAGCCGCCAAGTACATCTGCGTCTGGCTCGAAATGGAAAACAGCACCGCGCTCCCCACCAGCCACCGCCCGTAAGTCCAGTTCTCCCGAAGCGCCCCCCGCCATGAAAGGCCCAGCTCGATGTACGTTTCGCGCTCCACCACCCCCAGCCCCCACAGCAGTAAGCCTGCGGAGGCTAAGCCCCCACCCCCCATGAGCACAAACGCCGTGAACGAGTTCAGCCAAGCGAAGTGCGCCAGCACGAAGAGCCCAGCTGCGACAAGTCCCAGATAGAATGCGCTTCCCTGTATCGCCAGCGCCGGTCGCTGTATCACGTAGCACATTCGCCGCGCCAGCCAAGCCAGGAGCAGGAACGGCAGCGCCAAGCCGCCCCCCGTCACCGCGCCCACCAAGGGACTGCCCGGAACGATTCGCCAAAGAATAAAACCGCCAAGGAGCAGCGCTCCCGACAACGCCCCAACGAGTACCACATGCACTGCAATCTGTGCACGGAAGTACGCGGGCAGATTCCCAGAGTAACGCGAAGGGCCCATTACGCTCATGGGTTCCAGCAGCAACACGTTATGAAAGCCGGACACGAAGAGAAATCCTGCAAAGGCCACGGCGAATGCACCATAGACTTCTGGGGCCATCCATCGTGCCAGCAGCAAGTTCACTCCAAAACTGGCCCCCGACGTCAGCCCCTGGTCTACGAGCGACAGCGCCGAAAGCCAGCCCCATGTTCGCAGCCGCCCGGGCGTGATGACCACCTTCGCGCTCAGTCTTGCGGTTGAAGAAGCCGCCGCGGCTTGAACCGGTACTCCGACCCCAGCCAATTCGATGTCGTGCTCCGCTCGCATCTCTCGTTGCCCCTGGTTCCCTCAACTGGACCGTACCCCTGCGCCAACATGTCTCAAAATTTGTGAAACTCGGTATTACCACCGGACTTCGGGCCATTTCTACCGCTCACTTTCCCTCCGCCCGCAGAACCGCAGGGATCGTTTTCAAAAGAATCCCGATGTCCATCCGCAGGCTCCAGCCCTCAATGTATTCAAGATCCAGCGCCATGTTCGTTTCGAAGGAGGGGTCGCATCTCGCTGTCACCTGCCAGAGTCCCGTCACTCCGGGCTTGACGTCGAGCCTGCGCAAGTGCTCTAGGCTGTAGCGCTCGTAATCATCGACGGGATGCGGCCGGGGTCCCACCAAGCTCATATCGCCACGCAGCACGTTCATCAGCTGCGGCAATTCATCGATGCTGTACTTTCTCAGCCAGCGGCCGCACCGCGTTACCCGCGGGTCTTTTTCCATCTTGAAGAACGGCCCGTTCCGTTCGTTCGTCCCGCGCAAAGTCTCCTTGAGCGCATCGGCATCTTCGGCCATCGTCCGCAGTTTGTAGCAGCGAAACTTTCTCCCCTTTTTTCCCACGCGCAGTGCGGAATACTTAACAGGGCCACGTGAATCCAACCGAATCCAAAGACCCGCAAGCGCCAGTATGGGCGCAGCAAGAATGAGCCCGGCGCTAGCTACAACGACATCGATCAAGCGTTTCACCGCCAGCCCGAACGCCGGAATCGGCTGCCCATGCAGTTCTATAACCGGGAAGCCACCGAGCAATTTCAGCGGCGCACGCCAACCCAGGCCGTCATAGATATCCGGCACAACATTTAGGTTGAGACGCAGTCGCCGTGCTTCTACCCAAATTTCCTTGACGACTTCGCGATCCACGGGCAGGGTCACGAACAATTGGTCAACGAACTGTTGAAGAGCAACTTTCTTAAGGTCGTGTAGCGATCCGAGTACCCGTGCATCTCCGTTTGGATGCGCATCCAAGAAGCCGCAGACCGAGTAACCCAGTTGGCGGTTATTCTCGAGCCAGTGAGCCAGCGTCTGCCCCAGTCTGCCCGCCCCGATGATCAGTGAGCGGGATACTCCTTTTCCGCGGCGGGCGCGTTTTAAAACATAAAGCCGCTTGGCGTAACGCCAGCCGGCTAAGGTGCCAATATTTGCGACGCCGGCGCAGGCAACTACCAATCTAGATATTTCCTTATTGCCAGAGACGAAGATGAAAAGAACCAGCAACCCGGTAGCAAATCCGACCGCTTTGCCCACCTCGAAGCTTTCTTCCAACGCTCTAATTTCTCTTGAGGTGCGGTACAAATGCTGGCTCATGCAAGCCATCACGATCAGCGCGACGTAAAGCATTAGGAAAGCCGGGTAGGTATGTGTGTACGCCTGATGGATGAGCTGGCGAGTAGAAGCGACCTCTATTCCCAGATGGTGTGCGAATCCGAAACGGGCACCATATACAACAATTGCCCCAAGAGACACCAGGATGACATCGATCGCCACATAAGAGCCCTGGCGAACATATCCGATTCGCCGACGCTCCGACTTGGCTTGTAGAGAGGGGAGACCCTCCCCGCCGTCAAGCCAGGCATCTGGCGCAAATTCGCGAAACGAAGCCCATCCTCCGGTCGGTGAGGCTGGTGCTTGGCGTGCAGCTGTGCCGTTCATAGCCCAATACCCATCAGCTGTGTGACAATCGCTCGTAAGCGCGTCAAGTCCATTGCGTTTCGATTCCCTTACTGCTCACTTCAGGCCGCTTCGCGCCGCGTGCGAGAGTTCCGCAGCCGCTGGAGGCGCTTCCTGCACTGGCTCTTCTGCCTCTGGCTCTGTGGATCTTGAGCCCTTCCTCATTTTTGCCAGAGCCTGCGAAAGTTGAGCTCCGGCCGACACGAGTTGCCGTGCTTCAAGGCGCAGTGTGCTGACTACCTCTTCCGCGAACTTTTTCTGGGGATCCTGCGGGTCTATCACTTGCCAGCGTCGCTTCGCAAAGAGCCAAGCGCACACGACTAAAATAGCAAAAGCCGTTCCCGCAGTTATCAAGCTCAACCGATGCGGAAACGACTTCTTCGTCGGCACGACTGCGGTGTCTAAGATCTTTACGCTAGGGATCTCTTTAGCTTCCTGCACCTTCGCGAGTTCATATTGTTGCGTTAGCAGTTCAAAAACTGTTTCTTCAATTCTCGTTTGGCGATATAGATCGGCGTAAGTGACTCCCAGCAGCGGTAACTGGCGGATCGAAGGGTAAAGCGATGGGTCGCTCTTCGACGATAGGGCCCCCGAGGAGCCAGAATCTCCACCTATCTTCCCTAGTTGTGCGCGAAGCTCGGCAACCCGCGCGCGTAATGCCCGCACGCGTACATTCTGGTCCGTGTAGATTGCTTCCAACCCGCGCAGTTCTGATTCTGCGGCTATCAGTTGTCCCTGCAGAGCGGCCGCGGCTTCGACCATCGCCTTACCCTGGGCAGGGATATCGATAGCGGTGTTCTTGCTGGCAAACTCGCTGAACTTCCTCGCCGCGTCGTTGAGGTCCTGTTTTACTGCGGTGAGCCGCTCTTCCAGAAAGATTCGCTCCCGGCGCGCGGAAGAGGTGCTGACCTGGGCTACCAGGCGGTCCAGTTCCGTGACGTAGGCTTGTGCGAGAGCTGCAGCGCGCCGCGGGTCGTGGTCCGTGACTGTAATCGCGATAATCCCGCTCTTGCGATCCTCCGAGATGCTCGTGTGCTCGAGAAGCGCCTGGCGGGCATCCTCACTCTTCGATTCGCGATAAACGCGTTTTAATTCAAATTGTTCGACGAGACGGTCCCGGACGGTCCGACTCTGGAGAACTCCGACAAACAGTGCCCCTGAATTCTTTACTCCCAAGAGGTCGCCTGCGACTGTCCCGAGCCCACCGGCCCGACCTGCCACGGCTGAGAGTAGCGCCATGCTAGTCCCTGACTGGTTGTCTGGCGGCATCAGTTGAGTTGTGGCTTCGTATCGCACTGGGATAAGAAATGCGATGGCCGTGCTTGCTGCCAGAGCTAGGAGAAACGTCCGCAATAGCAGGCCGCGGTTCTCCCAGAGCAGGCGAAGCTGGGCGATCAGGTGTGCTTTGGAAGCCCCCGGATCTGTCGTTGCTTCGAAGGGAACGCTTGCACCGTCATTCTCCGGAGACCTGTCCAACCCAAGGTCTCTCCCTGCGCCATTCTGGCTCACGAAGGACCTCCGATCGTTGAACAGTTACCAGGCCCCATCGCGTCTCGAACTTGTGTTTGAAGCGCAAAGAGCGTGGCCCTCAGTGACCAATTTGTGTTGGTATTGCTGTTGTCAGCCAGGTCTGGCCTGATGTGGCTTCGCGGATGTCTCCCATGATGTCGCCACCAGGTACCTCTCGGCCCGGGCTTGAGAACCACAGAGCTTCTCATGCAGTTCACGGCCGGGCTCCGTTTCCGGATGTGCTTCCGGCTCCATCCATCGCACCAGCGGCAGAATGCCTGAACAACTTTTGCGGTTGAAAATTAACCTCGACGAAAGATGTCCAGTTTGTCTGCGCAGTCGGCGCCAAGATTGGAGCCTTCCATTTTTCATACTGAATGAAAGCCGAAATGCTCAAATCGCGGCGCACCAACCAATCGAGTTTTGCGGAAGCATCGTTTACTGTCTCGCCACCAGGGATGAAGTTGGCGTTTACCTTCGCGTGCCGGTACCCGAATTCAAGAGTGTTTCGTGGACTAAACCAGTACTTGCTCCAGGACTGAAATCCTTGACCATCTCTTCCGATCCAGCTACCGATGATGTTTTTATTTGTGGTGTACAAGTCGTGGTAGAAAAGTTCCCAGTAAATATACTCTCCGCCCTGATTGCCTACGACGCTGGGATCGCGCGATGGCGTGTTCGTGTAGACGGCCTCGAATCGAAAATCCAGCTTGGGCAGGCCGGGTATCTTTGGCATGTACAGGCCCGGGTTCACAGCGGCGCGCCGGGGTGAAGCAATGGGATTAGGATCATCCGGCGAAAGAGAATCCAGGTAGATCGTTAGCCAATCGCGAACGAACGGAACTTTGTAGGAAAACTCAAAGCCACCCGTTCGCTTCCCTGGGCTTTTATAGGCTGGGTAGCCCACTGATGTCACGTAACTGAAATAGCTCTCCCCAATTGCCCCTAGAGTCATTGGCCGCCCGACTCCGCCAAACTCTGACGTGCGCGAAAAACCAAATTCCAAGTTGGGTGTCGGTTTGAAACTGATTTTCTCACCATGAATGACAGGCCTGGGCGGGAAGCTGTTTCCAGAAAGCTTGCCGAAGAAAAAATCCATTTTCACGGGGCCAATCTTGCGAAGAATCCATGGAAGTGTGAATGGAGTCACACGACTGGCCCTGAACATGTAACTTGAATCGGCGTTATTACTGAACAGAAATGCTCCACCATACCCAGGTCCCCACCACAGACTTTGTTTCCCGAAAGTGAGTTCCCAATTCTCCAGATTTACGCCGACGTAGGCATCGAGCAGATCAAACTGATTGACTTCAGATACCGGCACAGAGGGCTGGAGTGGATTCAGATCGATGTTTGCGATGAGTTGCCGCACGGTCTGGGAATACGCTGGAGCGGACGGTGCATGCTGATATTCTCCTCGGACGTAGATGGAGAATCTGCCCTCCGTCGCATATGTGGAAAATCCAGTGACGTTATTGAATCCTTCCTGATAAGGACGCCCGTAATCGTTAATGAGCGTCTGGCCGAAGTGGTAGCTGTCAGCCAGCGGTTGGCCGTCGATATTCGTGACACGCGAATAAACTGATTCAAGCCGAAACTGTCCAGTCGGTCCTCCGCCCAGTTCGGCCATTTCAGGCGCAAATTCACTTTCGAGGTCACGAAGTGACGCATAGCTTCCCGTAGAGGTGCTTTCGGTGAGTCTATCGGATGCCTCAAGAACCAAATGCGCGCACCCGAGTCTTGTCCACGGTCGCTGCCCCAAATATCCCAGATCGATGTAGCCAAGAGCGATCAGGCGGTCAAAGACCGGATACACCCAGCTATCCAGTGGCACATACGGTGATCCAATGTTTGCTGGAGACAAGCTTCCATCACCGCGAAAGACTTGGCTGATCGATCTCCACGCCTCTCCACCAAGCTCTGGATCGTGATGCCGGCTGTATACGTTCTGCGCAACGAGGTTTCCGATCACGGTGCCAACGAAGACATCGGAGGGAAAATGTTGCTGGCCATGCACCCGCGAATAGCTGACCGTCGCCGCTAGACCGTAGACGAGCACCTTGGTGAGCAGTCCAGGGTATTCGTGTGCAATGACGCCAGCAACTGACCACGCGGCAGCAGAGTGTTCCGACGGAAAAGATGTGCCACTCTGAAAAAAGTTCCCGCTGCCATTTCCCTGCAATGGACGTTCACGTCCCAACGGATACTTCAATGCTTCAACCACCGCTAGACTGTTCAACGCCGCTTCACCAGCAAGGAATCCGGTCTCGCGCCAGTGCGCGTTGTGCGTAGCGTGGCTCAACAGCCACATCCCTCCTGCGCCTCCGATGAGTGCTCCCACGCTGGCGTTCGAGAGATTCGTGTATCGGCTAATCGTGCTTGGACTGTGAGAAAGATGGGCGTTGTAGGTGCTGTCCGTCACGAAAAGACCTGCCGTGATTCCACTCAGAGGCACCAGCCATTGCGCATCTGATACTCGGATTTTGGCGGGACTTGTCCATATCTGTGTCTGGTCTTGGAGAAAATCGTGTCCCAAGTCTTTCCAGCCGTGTTCTGCGGTTGGAATGGGCTCCTGATCCTCAACCTCTGCAATCGGTTTCGGCCGTTTCATTTTTCTCTTTTCAGGCTTCGGACTACTCTGCGTTTCAGTTGATCCCTGCTGTTGCTCTGCTTGAGGCGGAGATGCGGCCCAAGAAGAGGCTGCTGCTATCGCTACGCCCACTCCCACCCAACCGATCGCCCGAATGATGGCCCCTACCCGCATCGAATATGTCCTTCTTCACGGATGGATATAGGCCACCGCGAGGGCAACAGATGACGCGAGTTGAGCCGACTGCATAATCAACGCCCAGTTACGACCTCCGATCTTGGGCGCTTTTTCGGGCACGACAATCGAATCCCCTGCTCGTAAAGTTGCGCTCATTGGTTCGCCCCCCCAAAATCCGCCACTGTTGTTGTTCGCGGCGATCACAGAGCCGTCGGCGCGGACCACGAACGCGGCCTTCTTGTCCGCCAGCTGTGTAAATCCACCTGCCTGGCTTAGGTACCACTTGGCGCTGTGGCCGGGCCGATAACTGATTGCCGTTGGATTGAAGACTTGGCCGTTCACCATTACGTAGCCTGCTTTTTTAGGAACAAAGAGGACGTCGCCATCGCGAACCGTCACATCTGCCGCCGTGTTTTGCCAAGCCTTCATATCCGGCTGGATATGGATCACGACGCGACCGATCGGGGCACTAGCTTGCAGTTGAGCGAGTGTTGATTCTGTCTGACCGATTGCAGTCAACTTGGCATTCTTCTGGTCTGCATCTGTTTCCGGCAACGCCTTGAGCGTTACTTGCTCGGCTTTCACACGTTGCACCAGCTCCATATGAGACTTCATCTCCAGCTCGAGCACTTCGCGGCGCATCAACACCGCTCCGTAGGGATAGGCTTGGGAACCGAATCCCCCGGCTCTAGTGAGCACAGAGCTGAGATGCTCGCCTGGTTTAATCCCGTAAGATCCCGGATGCTGCACTTCTCCCTTCACAGCCACCAGCGCTCCGATGTCATTCCATCCAGGAGTTTGCCGGATGGTCAGTACGTCTCCGAGGTGCAGGGGAATGTCCTCATTGGTTTCGCCATTCATCGCCTCCAAGAGTTTGACGTCCATGCTCTTTGTGGCAGACTGCGGCAGATCGCCCTCTGCATATCGCGTGAGGTCGGCATTTTCGGAGTCCGCGCTTCTTTTAAGACCACCGGCAACGCGGACCAGATCTCCCACGCGCATATTGGTTGTCAAAGGATAGCGGCCCGGTTTGGCAACTTCGCCTTTTACATAAACAGTGGGGGGATCCGCATTGGCCGCATTACGATGCACCAAGATTCTGTCGCGTGGCTGGAGCACCAAGTTGTCTATGGGATTCCCCTCCAGCGCATCCCCCAAATTCACGCTGAAGATTTTCATCGTTCCATCGGGTTGTGTTCTGAATAGCTGTGCGGTATTAAGCGCCGCGTCGGGCGAAATTCCGCCAGCGAGATAGATCGCGTCGCGGAGATGTGCTTGACCTGATGTGCGGTACTTGCCCGGCTGGCGTACTTCACCACCAACCCAAACGGTGGGCGCTGGTTCAAAATCGTAGCGGCTGAAGATACGGACCGTGTCGAGTGGCTGCAACTTTGGCGCCGCCGCAGGATTGGCCAGCGCTGCGGAAAGATCAAAGCTCTCCACGCTTGGCCGGTAGTCCGGAGGATTGAGGCGCACAATTTCTGCGTACTTGCCCGCGGGTTCGGGCAGCAAATCCTTGTATGACACGATGAGATCCGTGAGCTTCATTCCATCTTTGTAGGAATATCGGCCGGGCCTGAGCACATGACCTTGAAGGTAGATCGCCATCTCGTTGTAAGGAGCAATCGGGAAAATGTGGATTTGATCGCCGTCTTGAATCTTGAAGGCGCTCAGCTGCTTCATTAGAGCATCGGCATCATCGTTCGGCGAAATGTCGAGACTGAGCATGGTGCGCTTTTCATGCGCCTCAAGTCGCTGCACTTCGATGTGCTGTAGCGTCGCCGCAGGCAGAATTCCCCCAGCCAGCTCAAGCGTGTCAAAGAGCGTGGTTTCGCCTCGCAACTCATAGACCGCTGGACGCCGGACCATCCCACTTACGGTTATCTGTGCACCCAGGGGAGCGATGACCAGAGAGTCGCCGTTCTCCAGTCTTTTCAAATCTGTGCCTACGCCGCGTAGCAAGAGATCATAGGTATCCACGACTTCAATCAGCTGCTTGCCGCGATAGTGTTTCAGCGCGCGTAGAGAACCCCGCGAGGTCACGCCTCCGGCTGCAAACAAAGCATTGAGTGGTGTCGAGAGGGAACTAATGTCGTAGGCACCGGGCTCGGCAACATCCCCCACAACGTAGACTCGAATCGTGCGGAGTCTCGACAGCGAAACGTCCGCAGAGGTATCCCGGAACTGTGTTCGGAGCACCTGCTGAACTGCCCCCTGTACCTCAGCTAGCGTGCGGCCACTCACAAGCAGCGGACCCGCTTCTGGCAAGTTGATTCGACCTTCGCGGTCCACAACGCGCACCATCCGCTGTGAAACACCGCCCCAAAGATCGATTGCCAAACCATCTCCGGGCCCCACTACATAATCGGGTCCAACCGGCAGATCCATCGGAATGGCATCCAGCTGTCTTGTCCCGTTACGGAAAAGACTCAGTCCAAATCGTTCTGGATCGCGATCGCGCGAAGCGGCTTGAACGTACATGTCGTAGAGCGAGGGAATGTCCGCATAGGGGTTTCGCTTATGGACCATTTCCACGGGCGCAAGTTCCTTCTCTATTCCCATGGTTGCAGTGCGTTCGCCGGTCAACCGCACCGTGCGGTTGACTTGTTTACCGGCGGCCATTGCCGCATCCGCGCGTCGATCTGCCGCAAGCGGAGAAATACTGCCTAAGTTATCCGTTCTCAAGGGATTCACTGTGCCGTCGACGGTGCTCGGAGGTAGCCCTCCGCTTAACGCATCTTGCGGCCGTCGCGAAGAATCCGACACTAACGTCATGTTCTGAGTTGCGCCGGAGGATTCTGGTAAGTCGAGCTCTTCGCGTCCGGCACCAGCTCGCAGAGTCCGCGCCGTGCTTGCAGGAGGTGCCTGCTGCGGCAAGTCGGGAACACCTGGTTCCGTCCCAGGCGTCTCCTCTGGACGAGAGCCCCCCTGACGACCGAGCGTGGTGGGAGGTTCAACGCAATTGTCTTGTTGTCGCGGATCGCAGGAAGCGCGTTCGATTCTCTGACCTTGATTCTCCCCCGATCCTCTGGGTAGTAGTGATTGAGAATCTTCTTGAGATTCGATCTGCACCAACCGGCGAGCCCGCTCTTTCAATACGAGCTCTTGTTCTTTGCCAATAGCCGAGTCTGGATTAAGGCTGGGTAACAGATAGCCGTATCGCTGAACCAGCCGCGTCGCCACTGACCGAAATGCAATATCACGATCCAGGCGTTCGAATATTGCCTGATCCGTGAGTGAGGAATCCTCAACGATTTGTCCGTTGTCCGTCGCTTCTTTGGCTACCCATCGCTTGAGTTCCACAAGAAGTCCGGCGTCCTTCACCAACACCGCCTGGAGCTGAATCGCGGATGCTGCTACACGCCCAAAATTGTCCTTGGCAAGGTCAGATTGTTCGGGCGTTCGAATCGAATGGGTCTCATCGCGGGGGATACTTCTCGGGTTATTTTCTTGGGCCCTTATGGAGGAGCAAGAGACTAGCGCAGCGATGAATACTAATATTCCTGTGTGCCTTCTGTTGGGTAACATGGCCATTACTCTCACTTCAGATCACACCACTGCGCTTTGTGGTGTTTTCTGCCGCGCTTCGAACGGCACTCAGAAAGCCTTCCTCGGAAGGCTCAATGTCATCGCAATGAATATCAAGCGAAGCCCAATAACAGACGCTGTAGTTTTGCAGGGGCGCCACGGCGATAATACGAAGATCGGGGTGCACTTGTAATAACAAGTCGCAAATCGGGGGCCGCTTTCCCGGCCCATCGGTGGCGATTACAAGCAAATCCGGCGCGGTCCGATGCACAAGTTCCGAAATCTCAGAATCATCGGTGACTTCTCCAATGATTTCTATCCAAGGCTGATCTGCCAGCGTGCCGAGAAGCAATTCCCGCATGAGCTTTGGCCGATTAGCCACTAGTATGCGAATCGCTTTGTCCATGGCTTTCTCCCGTACCTTGTGGACTGGAGACGCGAGTATCAGCGATACCATTTAAAATGGAAGGCTCAACTTGGACTCAATTCAGTTCCAGAGCCGGAGTTCAGCTGAGGAACTACAGGCACGAATGAGAAAGGCACGTCTGGAGACTATGGAAGGTATTAAGCGGGCACGAAAAGAACCAATCCGGAAGGCTCGGACCTGTAGGGCCAAGCACTAACGAAGTACCAATCGCATCCATCCATTGAGGGGGACTATTTCCCGCTCCGAATCACTTTTTCTTAGGAAAAACATGAGGCACTCAACGGAACCCAGTGTCAACAAGATACGACGCTATCTTGAACTCTAGACCACGCGACTATTGAAGTCCCATGCATGTTACTTGACAAACTACGTGACCGGCTCTTAGAATGCGCCAATTCCACCCGACTACTCTCCCCGAGTGGACGATCAGGTTAAGTTTGAGCCGCGTCTGAAATCTATGGGAAACGGAGTCCCCAATGCCATGGAACGGAACGAGACCGAATCAAGTTGTTCGGGCATTAATGTATTCCTCATAGCAGAAAATCGCCTTCTTCGGGAGACCCTAGCGCGTGTCCTACAGAAACGCGCAGGCATCGGTGTCGTCTGCTTCAGTCGGGCCACCGCATCCGCGCGGGAAGAAATTTACACTTCTAATTGTGAGATAGTTCTCATGGATTGTTTGATTTCTGGGCGCGACACTCACATCGTTAGCGAACTCTTCGAGCACATTCCTCAGATCAAGGTCATCCTTTTTGGAATGGATGAAGACCCTGATCTCTTCCTGAAATGCGCTTGTCTCGGAGTCAGTGGTTATATGCTGAAGGATGCCTCAACCGCTGAAATCATCTCCGCCGTCCGAGGGGTGGCGCAGGGAGAGGCGGCATGTCCACCAAGACTCTGCAAGACCCTCATTCAACATCTCGCGCGCGAATATAGGCAGAGGCCAAAGGTTTCTGACCGTCGAGATCACGCCAGGTGCATGTTGACCTACCGACAACTCGAGCTGTTGGGCCTGGTTGCACGGGGTCTAAGCAATAAGGAGATCGCAGCAAACTTACATCTATCTGAGTTCACAGTGAAGAATCACGTTCACCGCATCATGAAACAGGTTGACGCCGATGATCGCTTCGAAGCGGTAGAGGTGATCCGCGCAAGTGGCTTCTTGCCAAGCGCCTAGTGGACGTTTTTTCGAGAGTCCCGTGGGCACCAGCCGAAGATCGCAGCTGCTTTACGAACAATTTGCTAGTCTATTTAGGCGTGCAAGGATTTGGGAGATGTAGAGCCTGAATGTGGCAAGTGTGCCAATCAAAAACTGTCTCATCAGAGGGGTGCAATCGAAAAACTTGGGAACAAATGCCGCCAAAAACCAGCTAGAATCGTGTACTCCGAAATAGGAAAAGGGCAGACGGATCAACAACTTACGATTAGCTTACTCGCTTCTGAATTTGTCCTCGCGGCGGTATTTGCGCGCGAGCCGGAATGGGCGCCGGATGGCAGCGGGAAGCCAACTGTGTTTTTCTTCGGAGCCGCTTTTCCAATCTTCCTCGGTGGGTGACAGCGAGAGGCGCAGCAAATAGGCTGGGGCCGCAAGCACGCCACCGCGCATCCGCAAGCGAAATACAGCGCGTTCGAAAAGGCCCGGCGGCGCTTCGCCCGCGTCAGGAAGCCATTCTGGAACCTGGCCGGCGAGACGTGTAGCGACCGTATCTCTTCTCACCCGTGTCAACACCTTGCCGGGCAGTTGCGTCTTGAGCAGATCCGTTGCGAGGCGCAGCCCAGTGTGCAGCATGCGCTCCGCTCCTACTTCTTCTGCAGACGCGGTGACACGCTCCCAATCGAGGCTGGTTTGCCGGGTGACTAACGCGGCGACATCGGCAATCCAGATCAGACGCTCCCATAAATGTTTTGCACCGTGGATGCAAATCAGGACCAACTCATCTTCGACGGAAAGCGCTGGAGCTTCGCGAGCATCGAGCGGCACGCGAATTTGACGCGCGAAGAATTTCTCGATCGGGAGCCGGCGTGGAAAATAGCGCAGCGTAAAATCGTTGTGCAGTTCCACGAGCAATTGCGACTCTGGCCGACTGAAAAGATATTGGCCTGGGATTTTGCCGGCGTCGATGGCGCTAAGAGAAACTTGCGCGCGGTAACCAGAGGCGATCATCAATTGCGTGGCGCGACGAATGTCGCGCTGGCGAACGAGAAGATCGAGGTCGCCATAGCTACGCATAGCGGGATCACTGTAAGCCTGAATCGCGAGCACCGGCCCTTTCACGACTAGCGCTTCGATTTTCTCCGTGGCAAACAGATCCAGGAGGCGAAAGAGTTCCGCTGACATTCGCAAAGAAAAGAAAATCTGTGCGCGCTGACGTTCGAGCAGCGGCTGCATAATTCCCAGCGGGACTACACTTGCACCCATCCCACGCAGACCCGTCGCAAGATGGCCGATCAACCCGTGAGTTTCTGCAAGCGCGAGCAGCCGAGCGCCGTCCGCTGAGAGGACAAGCTCAGTGATGCGGCCCGGATCAGGGTGCGAAGAGGCGCACTCGAGCAACAGCGGCCACTCCGTGGAGACCACGCTCGATTCAAATGCAGGCAAGGCTTCTCCGTGACAATCCGATGGTAGTGTACGCGATCGGCTGCGTATTTAATTGGGGAGACGGCCAAGGGACTTCTTCGGATAGATTATATTGGACGTCAAACACACGCTCGGAAGTAATCCACTTGGACGACCAACGCGATTGCGGCTTGCCGAAGGCCCGCCCAATCGTGTGCAACGACTGCCCCGCCTTCCAACGGCACCATGGGTCCGTCTGTTGTACCGCAGAAAGCCTTACCTGCTCCCGTGGGCCATAAACACCACCTTTGAAGAGCAGATTTATATCAGATGGTGTTGCATCGACCTGTTGAATGCACCGCGGTAATCGGAAACTAGGCTGCGGGGGGCCCAAGACATGGCTGACTTGGCGAGATGGGACTGGGAAAAAGTGTGTTTTGTCCGAGTCAATTCATCGCAAACCGTGTTGATATTCAGCGAAGTACAATCCGGCAATTGCGAGGAGGTCCTTCTATGAATCCCATTCGTCCCTTATTGGTCCACGGTGCATTCCTCAGCTGGACCACACTTCTACTCTGCCTAAGCGGTTGCAACTCAGGTTCGTCAACTGGGCCAACGGGCCAGCCTAGCTATACGCTCAGTGCCACGTCTTTGAATCCAGAGTCCGTTACTGCCGGAAACACATCCACCTCAATCATCACGGTGACTCCTGCAAATGGTTATACGGGCAGCGTCAATCTTTCGTGCAGCATGATCAGCGGTGGCACTCCGGCTCCCACTTGTTCCTTCAGTGCGTCGGCCGTGACGATCAGCGGGGCCGCTCCAGGCACCTCCACGCTGACGGTATCTACGTCGAGCAGCACGCCCGGTGGCAACTACACCATCGCCGTCGCCGGTAACGACACCAAGAGTTTGGCTCCCAGCAACGGCTCTCAGACGCTGAGTCTGACAACGGCGGCAGTGTTCCAGCATATCGTTGTCATCTTTCAAGAGAACCGTACCCCAGATAATCTGTTTCAAGATCCTGTTTTGATATCCCGGGGCGCCGACATTGCCAGTAGCGGCTTGAATTCGACGGGCCAGACCATTCCGCTCAGCCCCATCGACCTTGGCACAACAGGCTCCAACCCCCAAAACTACGATCTCAGCCACGCCAATGCTGCTTTCGTTTCCATGTACGACGGCGGTAAGATGGACGGGGCGAATCTGATCCCCTGCTCTCCGGCCGCCAATTGCCCCCCGAACGCTCATCCCAATCCGCAATACATGTACGTCAAGCCAGCCGACGTTCAGCCCTACTTCGCGTTGGCCGAGCAGTACACGTTTGGCGACCGCATGTTTCAGACCAATGAAGGCCCAAGCTTTCCGGCTCACCAGTTTATCATCTCGGGAACTTCGGCTCCAACCACTGGTAGCAATCTTTTCGCCGCCGAAAACCCGACCCAGAGCCCTGCAGGATGCATCGCTCCCCTGACGAATAGGGTCAAGATGATCGATCCTAAAGGGAGCGAAACCAACGCGCCGCCGCAGTATCCTTGCTTCGAGCATCCCACGTTGACCGACCTCCTGAATACCAAGGGTGTGACCTGGCGCTACTACGCCCCTTCGCCCGGTTCCATCTGGACCGGACCCGACGCTATCCAGCATATGTGCCAGCAACAGACCGTCAACGGCACGCTCACGTGCACTGGGCCGGACTGGACAAACAACGTGAAAATCCCACAATCGCAAGTGCTGGTGGACATCGCCAACGGCCAACTCGCGCAAGTGAGCTGGGTCATTCCCAATGGCCTCAGTTCCGATCACGCCGTAGCCAACGACGGCAGTGGGCCTTCCTGGGTATCCGCGATTGTCAACGCGATTGGGAATAGTTCGTATTGGGCAAACACCGCCATCATCATCACGTGGGACGATTGGGGAGGCTGGTACGATCACGTCGCCCCCAAGGTCATCGACGACGGAGTGAGTTGGGGGTCAGGGTATGTTTACGGCTTCCGCGTTCCCCTGATAGTTGTTTCACCGTACGCCAAGACCGCCTATATTTCTCACACCACGCACGACTTTGGCAGCATCCTAAAATTCATAGAGAACACTTACAACCTGCCCTCGCTCGGGTACGCAGACACTCCAGCCGACGACCTCTCCGATTGTTTCAACCTCACCCATTCGCCCGTCACTTTCCGCGCGATCCCCGCGGCGCTCAAGGCCACCTACTTCATCAACGACAAGCGTCCTCCCACCGATCCCGATGATGAGTAGCGTCCGGTCGCAAGTTAAGTATCATCCTTGCTCGGTTCGAGTAGGAGGGAGGAATCGGGCTGGAGACCGTCTAGGCGAATCATCCCGCGACGGCCTCTCCACCACCGGAATCTGAAACCACTTGTAAGGTTATCCGACCTACCAGGAGTTGGCGAGACGGGAAGCGCCTCGATCCGGCAATAGGGAAGATTCTTGCGTGCTGCGCTGATACTCTTATCTAAGGCCGCTACGCACTTCTTCGTTTCCAGCGTAAGCACCAATTCCCAGCATGAATCCAAACTCATACCAACGACCGTTATTGTTCGTAGATGCTCACGCCAGTTGCGAACAAGCTAACGATAAATGTGATCGGAGCGATGATCCCGTGCCAGAGTCCGCCCCAAAAACCGGCCGCCGGGTTCCTCTTACTTAGAGTTTGCCCCAGCGACGGAGAGAGAATTTGCCATAGTGGGGTGCAGTGTACAAAAAGGATGCAAGGGTAGGGTCTATGCCGTTCCGAGAACAGAACAAAGCGTTCTGAAATCGGAAACATGATTCCATAACAACGCCCGGTTATGTGACTCCCCAGGAACCGCGTTACAACCCGTGAGCAGGCTGAGGCGGACGGGACGGAATGTGACTGGTTGTAGGGGAACCTTGATTCATGAGTTCTGAGCCGATGGTCGCGACGTAGATACCGAGAACGACAAAGCCGAGGATCAGGATGATCACGAGGTTCCAGCGCTGAAAACTGGTTTTGTGATCGAGATCGGGTGAGATCAGGTTCCAGGGCGGAGGACCAAAATAGGGACGGCGCATGGCACTACTCCCTTCTTCCCAGCGAACCTGGAGGGCCATGGAAGAACATGCGCGCAGCTTAGCGGAGGTTCGCAGGCGGAGATCAGAAGCAGCTCGAACGAGGTTGGGTGCGAAGCACTCTTAACCGCCTACTCTCTTTAGATGTATCGTGTTACGATATAGTTGCTCACTGCCTGATTAAATCCAGCGCCTGATTAACGCTGCCAGCTCAACTCGTCGACTCAATTTAGGCCATGTTCCGAGTCTTGTTCTGTTTCCGGAACGGCGATGTGGTGGTTTGACACGTTTCTAGACTGGAGAAGGCCGACTCAGCTCGTTTCGTCTGCGCCAGAAATAGACTCCAAACCCGAATGCAACGATCGGCAGAATCGCACCGAATTCGTCAATAAACCAAGCTGTCTTTCCGGTGTTGCGAGTAAGTGGAGTAAAAATGGCTTGAATGTAGAGATTGTGGCTCGCGTGAAGTATGGCCGCGGTCCAGAGACTTCCAGATTTCAGCCTCATCCACGCGAATACAAACGAGATGGACAAAACGAGGACGGTGAAGCAGGTCAAGCCGTACCACGTGGGCGTTCCGTTGTTGTAATCCCCCCAGATTAAGAGAGGAAAGTGCCAACATGACCAGACCATGCCGCTGATGAGAGCGGTGCTATAAGGCCACCGCGCAAATCGGACAAGTGACTCCCTGTGTCAGAATGCAGGGTGCGTTCTGATGTCTAACCTAACCCGAGAGTCATACCTTGCTGTAAAGCAACGACATGTCCCCACTCTTACCCTCATAGTGGATCGCGCGCCTAACCCAAGAACTCTGGCATGTGCCAGGAGGAATTGAGGCCAATTAGGACACCGCCAGTTGTGAATCAACAGAGATTCTTCCTTCGCTTAGGAGAACGAATTCGCGAGTTGCGAAGAAAACACCGCCATTCTCAAGAGGACATGATTTCATACGGCTTTTCGGCACGACATTGGCAACAGATTGAAGCAGGTCGGCCGATCACAGTTTCAACCTTGCTGCGTATCTGCGCTGTATTCGAGACTTCGGCTGAGCGTCTAGTTCACGGACTAGACAGGGGAATCTACGAGGACTAGCTCCACCCCTCCCTGCCAATCTGCACGTGGCTATTTTGCATGTAGCGCCTTATAAGACTCCCGGCTTATGTCCCGGAACCCTGCACGGGAAATGTTGATATGCCCAAGGTCAGGGTATTTCCCGACCCGGTGGTCTGCTTGGATTGCAGGGGCGCAGTTTATTGCTCCGTAATCTGAACGATGACTGAATCAGACAGGCAACATTGCAAGTGCAAGCTGACACCAAATTTGCGGAGGCTAGAGAGCCTAGTGCGATCTTGCAAGATTCTGGTAGTTGACGACTTTGATCGCTTCCGGCAATTTGTCATTCTGAGCCTTCGACAAAGGGCAGAGTTTCAGCTCATCTACGAAGCCTCAGATGGATTGGAAGCCGTCGAACGAGCCGAAGAGCTAAAACCGGACTTGATTCTGCTGGACATCGGACTGCCCCGCGTGAATGGAATTGAAGCCGGGCGACGAATTCGGAAAGTTTCCCCGAATTCCAAGATCCTCTTTGTCAGCCAAGTGTCCACTGCTGATGTGGTGCAAGAAGCCCTCCACCTTGGAGCACAGGGCTACTTATTGAAAGCCGATGCAGGAGGCGAACTGCTGCCTGCCGTGAATGCGGTCCTGCAAGGCAGGCAGTATCTCAGTCGTCGCCTAAGACCACATGTGATCAGCAAGACCCATGATGAATACCCCGCTGGCTCTCTCCGTTCCAAGGAGCATGTGCCCCCACTACCGCAAAAGGGGAACATCGTTCGCGTTCATAAAGTTGCATTCCAGCGAGATGATGCATCTATCGTGGATGACTTCACTGGTTTTATCGAATTCGCTCTGAAGATGGAGAATCCGGTCATCGTGATTGCGACTGAGTCACACAGGACCAATCTTCGGCAGAGATTGCAGGCACGTGGTCGGGATATAGCTACCGCAATCCAAGAAGGGACCTACATTTCATTGGACGCTGATGACATGCTCTCGGAAGTCATGGTCAATGATTGGCCTGACTCCACTCGTTTCTTGAAAGTGGCGAGCGATCTCATTATGGAGGCAGCCAAAGCTGCAAAAGGGAAGTATTTTCGAGTTGCCGCTTGCGGAGAATGCGCATCCAGCTTGATCGCACAAGGTAAGCCGGAGGCGGCCATTGAGCTGGAACACCTTTGGGACAAAATCGCCAGAAGCCATTACGTCGATATTTTGTGTGAGTATTTGTTGCGTGATTTTCAGACCGAGGAAGCCAGCCCCATCTTTGAAAGAATCTGTGTCGCGCACTCAGCCGCTTATACCCTCTGAAAGCTTACGAGTCAGCGGCTTAACACCCTTCGAAATGAAAGCTTGCCGACGCTTTGCTCAGAAATACTCGGAGGCTGAAATCAAGTGAGGATTCACGGCCGGTCGAAGCGGCGCATGAACAACCACGGGAGGAAGAATGCAGCCTTCTTTGCGTCCGGCGTGATTCTAATTTTTCCCGCAGCCATTGCGATTATGCACTACGTGATTCGGTGAAGCGAGCGAAATAGTTTTTTGGGGGAGCGCAGAACGATTTTCCCACGATGTTTGCGTACTGCACCGAGCTTTTGCCATTCGCTCACAATGCGAGTCGCGTTATAGAGGTTGATATTCACTGAATCGGCGAGCTCTTGGTTGGTTACATCGATTTCAATCCCATCCGAGACGACTTCACCGATACTGGGCCCCAGCGCCACGAGTAAATTGGCAAGCCTCTCTTTTGCCGACTTGGATACTAATGCTGAGTGGGCAGCGATATACCAAGAAACGTATTCAAACGTGAGATAGATTACATTCTCCAACAGTCGAGGGAAGCGTTCTCCGAGAGCGATGATAGTTGGACCATCCCAAGCGAGCACAACGCTATCCTGTACCGCTTCCGAGCTTGCGAGATATGGATAAGGCCGGCGAGAGAGCCCCGCAACGCCGAAGGTTTCTCCTGGCTTTATCCATCGCAGGATGAGTTTTTTCCCAGTGGGGGTTGTGTAGAAAAAACGCCCTCGGCCTTTCCACATCAACAGAAAATAATCCGAAGAATCGCCCTGGTGCGTCATTACAGATTTGGCGGAAAACCGGCGAGGGTGCGCCGCAGATAAGATCAAATCGATTTCCTGCGGTTTCATGCCCCACAATATATCGACGTTAGGGGGGCGTTTAGCAGGGCGAAATTCCAAAGTGGTCATGTTCTCTCCGCTAGTGGCGGGATGCTTTTGCAACTTGTAAAAGCTCACCAATGCGACATTTTGTTCACTGCACTCAATCTCCTAAACGCGCTTACCGGAGAAGTGGATTTCCAGCAAAAACCAGGTAAGTGGAAGAGAATCGGGAACCACAACCGCATTAATCGCTACTTATCGGCCATCTACTATGGCTCAAGCTCGCATTATAGGGTTTTTCCAGGAGAGATAGCCCCAATTTGCAGCGAAACCTGGGTTCCCGGAAATGGGCGATTTACCAGTTATAATTGCAAGGTGTAGCATGGTCACGTCCGACCTACCCACTATGGAAGGACGGCTTGTTCGTTTTCCAAATAAGCCGCTAACCGTTCCCCCTCATCGGAGGTAGGCCATGGAAGCCCGCCGTAGTCGCCCATCGTGGAACCTAGCGACGTTAAATTCGCCATTCCACATAGTGATTCTAGTGTGCCTCGTGGCTGTGCTGTCGTACTTTGCTCCAAAACTAACAGGCGCGCTGATATTACATCCCCAAACGGTCTGGCCTCTTTGGCCAGGTTGCGCGCTGCTGGTTTCCGTGTTGTTGCTGGTACCGCAGAGAATCTGGCCACTAGTTATCCCCGTGGCCTTTGCAGCGTTTGTTCTCTACGATCTGCAGGCAGGCGTGCCGATTGGTTCGATTGCTTGGTTTATTCCGGCCGATACGGTCCAAGTCCTCATCGCCGCATTCTGTCTTAACCATTTCTTCGACGGGGTACCCCAGCTTAATAGTTTAAAGGCCCTGAGCAAGTATTTGATCTTCGCGGTGTTTCTCGCACCATTCGCTGCGGCATTTCTTAGCGCGATTGGCATCCATGGCGACTATTGGACTAGTTGGAGGATTTCCTTTCTTTCCGAGGTGCTGGCTTTCGTCACCCTGACGCCGGCCATTTTGGGTTGGGTTAGCAACGGACCTGCGTGGGTGCGAAAACCACGTGCCTACCTCTTGGAATTTGCCGCGCTGGTCGCCGGGTTGGTTCTTCTGGGCTGTATCACCTTCACCGCCTCTGAGAGCAGCAGCGCGCCAGCACTGTTTTATTCTTTCGTGCCATTTCTGCTGTGGGCCGCTTTGCGTTTCGGATCAATGGGCGTTAGCACTTCGGTGATTGTAGTTGCTTTTCTATCGATTTGGGGTGCAGTCCATGGCCGTGGCCCTTTCACCAAAGGGGGGCCACTCAGCAGCGTGTTGTCGCTACAGCTATTCTTGGTTTTCGCTGCGACACCCTTCATGGTTCTTGCAGCCCTTGTAGAGGAATTTAAGCAGGCGGACGACGAACTGCGAGAAGGCGAAGAACGCTTACGTTTGGCGATGGAGGCCGGCAAATTAGGTGGATGGGAATGGGACCTCAACAGCGAGCAAAATCCCTGGTTCGGCGGGGCGCACCCACTGTTCGGAATAACCTCCACCGATCGTTCTGGATTTGTGCTGGATTTTTGGGATCGGGTACATCCGGAGCACCACGGCCAGCTGCGGAAGGCCATTGAGATTGCGAAGCAGAGCCACGAGGAGTTTGATCAGGAGTTCCGCGTCGTGTGGCCAAACGGGACGCTGCACTGGCTGCGATCGCTGGGCAGGTTTTTCTACGCATCCGACGGCGAGCCAGAGCGCATGCTTGGTATTTTGCGGGATATCACGGAGTACAAAAGGGCAGAAGAAGCCCTGCGAGAAAGTGAAGCGCGAGAGCGCGCAAGAGTGAAGGAGCTCGAGACCTTGCTCGATGCGGCGCCCATTACGATTCTCATTGCGACGGACCCCGAGTGTAAGTCCATAACGGCTAATCGCACTGGGTCTCAACTGCATCACGTCCCAATCGGCACGAACATCTCGAGGAGTGCTCCCGCGGTCGGACCCCCGCCTCCGTTTCGGATCATGCGCGATGGGGTAGAAATCCCCACGGACGAGTTACCGTTACAACGGGCGGCTGCCACAGGAATTCCAGTGATTGGAACGTTTTCTACCCTGCTGTTGGAGGATGGCACCGAGCATCACATGATTGGCAATACGGTCCCTCTGTTTGACGAGGATGGCAAACCACGCGGCGCGGTCGGTGCTTTCGTGGACATCACCGGGCGCAAGCGAGCCGAAGAGGCGCTGCGCGAGAGCGAAGAGCGTTTTCGCTTGGTGGCAAATACTGCTCCAGTGATGATCTGGATGTCTGATACGGATAGACTGTTCACCTATTTCAATACGCCTTGGTTGGACTTCACCGGTAGATCCATCGAGTCCGAGCTTGGAAACGGTTGGGCAGAGGGGGTGCACCCGGAAGACTTTAAGACTTGCCTGGAGACATACATAAAGGCTTTTGTTCGCCAAGAAAAGTTCAGCAAGGAGTATCGGCTCCGGCGGTACGACGGAGAATATCGATGGATTCTCGACATTGGGGTGCCGAGATTCAATCAAGATGGCTCATTTGCTGGTTACATTGGATCGTGTCTCGATGTTACCGAGCGAAAACTGGCCGACGAAGCCCTCTCAAGCGTGAGCCGCAGGTTGATTGAAGCGCAGGAGCAGGAACGCGCCCACCTTGCTCGAGAGTTACACGACGATTTGAGTCAACGGATGGCGCTCCTCCAAATCGGCCTCGAGCAATTCAAGCAGGATAGGCGCGGCCTTTCGTCCCGGGCCCGACAACAACTGCACACCATCACGGAAGTAGCCAGGGAAGTTTCGTCCAACATCCACGACCTGTCCCACCAGCTTCACCCCTCCAAGCTTGACACTCTGGGTCTGGTGGCTTCTTTGGAGGGCTTGTGCAGAGAATTCGCTGGGCAACACAACCTGCAGGTTCAGTTTGTCCACAATGACATACCGAGACATATTCCGAAGGATGTGACGCTGTGCCTGTTTCGGATCGCTCAGGAGGCCTTGCGGAACGTCGTGAAGCACAGCGGAGCGGTGGAGGCCAAGGTTGAGCTGTCGGGTGATGGCGATCGAATCGAGCTTTGCATTTCTGACTCCGGCGCAGGATTCAGCACTGAGTCTGCGAAGGGAATAGCCGGTCTTGGTTTAATCAGCATGCGCGAGCGGCTGCGTCTTGTCGGCGGATACCTTTCGATCGAATCGCAGCCGTCGCACGGGACGCGAATCCGTGTTCGTGTTCCGCTGTCCACGATCAACGCACGAGTTACGAGCGAGGGAAATGCGCACCAAGCAGGGGCATGAGCTTCTTCACTTGTCACAGCCGAGGATGTCATCAGACCTCGTGCCGTGGGTCACCAAGTCCCCGATCAGCGGTTTATCTATTTAGTCTGGCTGTCACACCTCTTTATCTATCTGTCGAATACCAAACAAAGACCGTTGACAAAGAAAACTCGAGAGGCAGGAATGGGCCTGCTACGAGACTCCGTAGGTCAATCACACAATAAAATACCGGGCAAGCTAACGTCTCTCTGTGGGGTGATTCAATTTGGCGCGATACGGTTGCGTTCGATTTCTGAAAACAATCGACTCATTTTACGAACTAGCAGCCGCTTCCGCTCAGCCAAGTCACCACACTGTGTGCTTCTTTGAAAGCTCGCCCTTGAAATGGCTTTCAACATCTTCGCGGCTAAGCGGGTTTACTGCTTTGGTCAATACAACCGAATAAACGACCTCATTACCTGCAAGCTGCGCGGTGATAAACGCCCCGTCTTTCGGCAGCTCTTGGTAGATGAATTTCACCTTTCGGCCATCTTCAAGTGTTTTGATCCACTCTTCGTCTGGCATTTTCGCATCTCTCCAGGCGGGACCAGCTTGGCCCGAGTATACGTCGTTCAGTGGCAGAAATCGCGGATACCCGCGACAATCGACACCCCAGGGCCTGGGAGGGCCGCCGTTCCGAAAATGGAAAAGGGGCTGACGATGTCGCCAGCCCCTTGCTACTTCGTGTTCAGTCTGATCTATTTAGCGGGCGCCGGGGCTGCCAGCCGATGCTGCCATTGCACGGGTTCCGGATTGCGTTCCGATGTTGACTTTGATCTGCTTCGGCTTGGCTTCTTCACGCTTCGGAAGGCTCAGCGTGAGCACGCCATTGTGATAATCAGCCTTAATGGCTTCCGAATTTACGGAGCTAGCCAGCGAGAAGCTGCGGCTGAACGAGCCATAAGCGCGTTCGATGCGCAGATAGTTGTTCTCGTTCACCTTCTCGTGGCCCTGGGTCTCAAACTTGCGTTCCCCACGAATGGTGAGGATGTTGTTCTCGACGCGGATGTCGAGATCCTCGGGATTCACGTCGGGCACGTCCGCCTTAACGACGAGTTCGTTCTCGGTCTCATAGATGTCGACGGCAGGAGCCCAAGCGGTCAAGTTCGACTCCTCGCTGGTGCGTCCCACTACCTCGCCAAATACGCGATTGATCTGTTCCTGCAAGGTTGAAGCCCCGCGGAACGGTTGTTCCAAACGATTCATAGTTCTCATATAAGCCTCCATTAAAGATTTAGGGCTGTCTGAAGGCAATTTCAGATAACTCAGGTCAACTCAGATTGCGGTTCTGCCTTGAGGGTATGCAATCAGCCTGCGCCACTGCACCGCGGTCGTCAAGCACAATCCCAACTCATTTTGTTCCCAGGTACGAATCCTTCGAATGGGGCAAATGGAATTTCGTGGGCGCCCCCCGCTGAGTTTCGTCGCGAAATCATCATCCTGCCGTAAGCGTTTTGCGCCCTAGCTCGGAACATTCATTCGCGACGAAGCGGGTTTCTTGCAGGTGCTGGCCAGACTTGATGGAACCGCCATCCTTATTTCAACGGTGAGGACAGCCTGGCCAGCAACAGGGCCGGCGCATTCCTTCCTTAAGTTCCGTGCGTACCCGCTCAACGTGCTGCCTTCTGGTTTCCGGTTTCTTGACGGAGATAACCCAGCAGATCCACTCATTACGCGCGAGTGGCGTAATATCCTCCCATTTTGCCCGCGCCACCGGGTCAGAAATGAGAACCTTTCGTAAATCCGCTGGCACACTGTGTACCGCGCCAGGGGAGATAGCTTTCTTGGTCATGAATTTCATTCTACATCGTTACGCGATCAGTCTGTGGAGTCCTCGGATGGTATCGGAATTGGGCCGCAGAGAAAAACTCTCTCGAAATTGAAACTAAGTCCCGATTACGGCGCCACATTTCCCACCTCGACGACTTCGGACCACGAACAGTCAAGCTCCCTGCCGTCATGAATAGCGGTTTGGCGCAGCGCCTTGCTAGGTGTCTTTGGTGTGTTCAACGGTTATGACGATTTTCCCTTGCGCGTGCCCTTCTTCAAGATAACGGAAAGCTTCAGCCACGCCGCTTAGCGGGTAACGTTTATCGATGACGGGTACAACTTTCCCGGCTTCAAGAAGTTCTTTCAAAGAAACTAAATCCTTCTGGTTTATATTCGCTATAAAGAAACGCGTCTTCTTGCTTCCGATCCGTGAAAGTAATGGTGCCAGTAACATACTTTGGAAAATTCGAGCCAAACCACCACCGACGATGACATAAACTCCGCCCGGACTCAGTGCACGCCTGTAATCGAAAATCGAATGATAGGCATTCGCACCCATGATCAGATCGTAGCGCTGCCTGCTTTTCGTGAAATTTTCCCGCGTGTAATCAATGACATGGTCTGCGCCAATCGACCGCGCGATGTCCACATTCCTGGTGCTGCACACGGCAGTGACTTCAGCCCCGAACGATTTGGCAATCTGGACCGCAAACGTACCCACACCACCAGACGCACCATCAACCAGAACTTTATGGCCTCGCTGGATCCGTCCCTTATCGCGAAAACCCTGAAGGGCAGTGATTGCCGCAATGGGTAGCGCCGCTGCGTCCTCAAACGAACTGTTGGCGGGCTTCAGCGCCAACTTATCTTCAGGAGCACACACATACTCGGCGAAGGCCCCACGGCAAGCGCCGAACACCTCGTCGCCCGGTTTGAACTGCGTTACGTTCCTGCCAACCGCTTCAACCTGGCCGGCCACATCAGCGCCTAGTCGCTTATCCTTTGGTGTGCGCAGGCCCGGGATCAGGCGGATCAACGGCACGCCTCTCATCAAGTACCGGTCCGCTGGATTTACCGATGCCGCGCGAACTTTTATCAAAACTTCATAATCCTTGGGGGTAGGTTTTGCTACCTCCGTGAACCGAAGAACATCCGGTGGTCCGAATTGTGTGTGTACAATCGCTTTCATAAAGTCCTGTTCAAGAAAGCTTCAGTCGGAACGTGCTGCGTTCTTGTCTATAAATTCCAAATTTTTAGTTTTCGTAACTCCTGTCAGGTGTTTAGAAGGCGGCAAGAGTCAGACTCTTCGTCGAGAGGTAGATCTGGCTCTGGGGGATCGGTTTGAGGAATAGTTGCTATGGAGCGCCCCTCCGCGGCCGGCTCGGGCGCTGGGGGTTCTGGGAAAGCCGGACTTCTTTCGTTGATGAGGGGCGTGAGCCAGGGGCTCTGCAGTGCGGCTAAGGCAAGCTCTTCCTGGAGGCCGTTGTAGAACGAATCTGCCAACTCCTCTCGTGCTTTGTCCACGTAGTCTTCTCCATGCTTTTTTCGGAGTGACTCAAAGATGGACCGTGCCGTCGTTGCGCCCATCTGTGCTTCGATGAGGTTTCGAGGTTTGCCGGACTTGTAGGTCCTGAGAGCGTTGCGGAACCTGAGGAGTGAATCGCCTTGGTGCTCATCGAGGTTTTCGGCAAGTGCCTGCACAAACTGCATTTGAAAATCGGATCGATTTTTAAGGTTCTGCTCGAGTTCTGTGAACTGTGCTGTCAGTGTTTCTTTCAGATTCTTGACATCGGCAGCATTGGAATCCCAAAGTTTCTGGACTTCCTTGGCTAAAGCCCGCGCGTATTCGTTGCGCATTTGAACCGTGGCTCCGGCCGTGGCGGTTTTTGTATGTTCGTCGATCATTTTCAGGCTGAATCTAGCAACAAGGACATACACGCCTGTCAGGAGCAATCCCATGATTCCCAGTGTCCACATTTGCGTGTTGAAGGCTTTTTGGTAGTAAGACTCGTACTGCTTCTGCGTACGCGTGATGTAGTCCTTTTCCATCACTGCGCTGCTTGCGGCTTTTTCGGCGTCATCGGCGCGCTCCTCGAGCTTCTTGAGGCGGTCTTCCGGGGTGGCGCGCGAGGCTTTTTGCGGCTGCTCAGATCGAAGGGCGGGGCTGAAAAAAGCGAGAACCGCAGCCAGAAACAGGATGCGTTGGCGTATGGTAGTCACGGGTCCGACTCCTGGCTGGGCCTCCCAATCTAGGTTCTGAGGGGTGTGGTGTCACTGTTTCGAGCCGGGAGCGGTGTCCGAAGGGATACCGGCCGGAAGGGCAAGACGTTTCGATTGGCGAAGGCCTCGAGTGTTCTCAACTCCTCATTAAGGCGGTTATCCGCATGAGGATTTGAATCTCGAATTCCATGCGATTGCCGGGAGCAACCATCGGAACGAGTTCGAGCGCGTGCTGTAGTATCTCGATCGAATCACGATAGGCGATCCCCTTACGTTGTGTGCCGTTGCGGCATTCGGCTTCGACAACGACGATTCGTTTGTGCGCTGGATGCAGCGCGTCCTGCGGAAAGAGGGCCATGTGGCTTTTGTGGAGCCGTGGCTGACTCCGTTCCTCCGATTCGTGCATGCCGTCTCAGAGAATCCCCTGGCACGTCGCCTTTCGAACCGGCTGGATGCTCTTGCGACCATGATCCGGTGCGGATACCCTCAGGGCTGATCGTCAAGATCTACCCATTGACCGTCCTTCTGGACCTCGATTTTCGTGATGGGATGAACCTCCCATACCGTTGCTCTTTGAGTGCCAATCACATTTACGTGCTCAGAGTCATACATTAACCAACCGCTGATTCGAACCTCTGTCTGCGAATCGACAAGCGGGGCTAGGAGGGCCATCGTCCACTTGTGCTGAGGCCGGGTACGTGGTGTGGTCTCGACGATGATTGCGCTGCTGATTTGTTCCGCCGGTGAGCTGGTGAGGTAGATGTGCCAATCGACCTCGTTGTTGGCAGTCAAATGGCAATTTGTGGACTCCCCGCTACCGCTGTTTTCGACGTTGATCTTGTGGGACAGAAATCCAACGACCCTGACGGGGGCGGACACAAAATCGCTGATTCGGTCGGAGGGTAGGCTCGCAAGATCGTTCCAGCCGATATCAACATAGTTAGAGTCCCCCGGCACGTCCGTCCGGTTCTTGTTAGTGTTAAGCGACTTGGCTGCTGCGTTTGTAGCGTCGCCTGTTGGGCCGCAGACTTGGTTACCGTTCTCAATGAGGGGCTCTCCAACCGCCGTCTTCCTCGCGTTCATGAGCTGGAAAAAAAGATCGCCGGATGGGGGCGGTGAAGGAGTGATTGGTCCCGGCGGATTGTGAGGGGTTACGGGGGCCGGCGTGCCTGTAAGAACTTTAATGTTCCGTGCCCAGACCCAGCCATTCTTACCGTCATCCGCTGTCACATGGTAAAAGCCGTTAGTTTTTTCAGGCTCCACCAACTGAAGTTGGGTCCCGGGCTTAAGCAACTCGATGATGTCGCTGTCTGTCGAGGCTTCGGATCGAAGGTTTACATCGCGCTTGACGACTGCCGTTTGAGCCGTGGCAGCGCTAGCCCACAACAGACAAAGGACGAAAACATACAGAATGCGTTTCATGGCGGGAACCCCTTTATTATTAGTGAATCAGTGAGGCAGAACGTATCAGCAATTTTGAAGAATATGTCGTGAGAAGTGCTGCCCGGTCCCTTCGCGGAGTTCTATGCGGAATTGTTGGGCTAAGGGCATGCGGCAGGAAATGGCGCGGCTGACACTGGCCACGAAAATTGCCACCATCGTTCTGATTGTGTGGAAGAGAGGAGTTGGCTGCGTGGTCTTCTTAGTTGTCGCCCCTCAATGCCCTGCCATCTAGCGCTGCGAAGTTGTTATCACTGATCATTATTATTGGTCAATGCTTGATTCAATCTGCCCGGCATGATTCGAGTTCATTTTCGCTGAACTCTTTCATCCCGGTCGGGTTACCGCGGCCACATGCCTTGATTAACGCACTACCAGAGAAGTGACCGCACTCACTTCGTTGATTCATGTGTCTTGCTATTCTTGGACCGTGTCCCGCGAATCGTGTTGTTTGTCAATGTCCTTCAATTCTCTAGCGCATTAAGCTTAGGATAAGAGCAATCAGACCGATAAAAACGATGGAATAGCCAATCCAAGTGATGGCCGTCTCAATCCGCTTCTTTCTCTTTTCATCCATGGAGGCAAGTTACACGAGTCTCCCACTACTCTGCAAACCACCCAAATGTCAGCCGTGCCAGGCAAGTCGGATTCCGGACAACTGGTTTTGGGCCGATTTGACTTGTCCTGTAAGAGCTGCCATGACTAATTTCACTAGCCATCCGAGAGAATAGGCCGCAGCAATTGCACACCTCGGGGGTGTGCAATTTTGAACATTCGGACGTTCTTTGGTTGCCTAGACTCATCCAAGGCAAGGGTCTTCTATGTCCCAGGCTCAGTCAGGAGGCGCCATGAGTCATCTGATGAGACTAGCTGAGGCACTTCGAGACATTGCGGAAGAATGCAGCCCGAGTGAAATTGAACAAGCTCTTGGACTGTGTATGGGATTTGCAGACCGTGTGAGCGGGGAGCCCGTGGAAGCCGCTGAATATCCTGAGTCATTGGGGCAGCCGATATCGATCACATGCTCCGGGCTTCCAAACTAAAGGTCACAATTCGTCGGAGGGCCCCACTTTTGCTGTTGTTCTTCCCCAGTTGAAGAAGGTCTTGGCTAAAACGAGTTGCTTAACGACGCTGTAAATTTTGAAGGCCAGCCCGCCCATGAGCATATCTTGCAAGAACGACTTTCCCCTTCGAGACGAATCTACTCGCGAGTCGAGGCACGGAGCCCTGTGTACGTCTATTGGCGTTCCTCTGGTGATGAGGATATTGCATGTGTGCGAAATCTAAGCATGGGCGGTCTATTCATTGAAACAAACGTACCCAAACCTCTGGGAATTTCTGCCAACCTTCATTTTCTGGTTCAAGAAGGTCAGATTAGGGCCGACGCGGTTGTACGACACACAAATCCGGGTCGCGGATTAGGATTAAGGTTCACGGCAGTACGCAATGAAGACCGCCAACGCCTGGCCGAGTTAATGAAAAGGCTTCGCCGCTCATCCTGATCGTACGGGCTTATCATTTCAGGACATCTGAAAATCAGTTGTCCGGTTATGCGTGCAAATCGGACAAGTGACTCCTTGTGTCGGAATCATGCGTTCCCCATCCAGTCAATGACCAGGTATGGGGTTTAGACATCTTCTAGTTGAGCTTCGGTCATCCCGAAATAGTGGCCTAGTTCGTGAACTACCGTCTGGCGGATTTCCCTTCGGATTTCGTATTCGTTGGAGCAGACGGCCTCGATGTTCTTCTGATAAAGCACGATGCGGTCGGGACCTGCAGATACGTCAAACACGCTTTTCTTAGTTGTTGGTACACCTTCGAAGACACCGAGCACCAAATTCTCAGCATCGTCCGAATCTATCGCCCCTGTATTTCGGGAGTGTCTGCGTGGCAACTGCTCGGGAGGCACGTTTTCGACTAAAACTACGACATTGTGAATCCTCTTGCGAAACTTCGTGGGCAGTGTGCACAGCGCCTCCTCCACCAGTTTGATGAACTTTTCTCGCTCCATCTTACGTTCCTCGGGCCACACGGCAGGCCGAATCCTTTTGTTTCATACTAGCTCGGATCTGCTTCCGGTCCAGAGTGGTCTGACCGGTGATCTCTGGACGTTCTAAAAAGAAGCGTTTCGGTTCAGTTGTCCGGCAACGCGATCACACAGCCAAGTGAAGAGAGTTAGGCACACTGCAACTTTCCACGGCGGAACTTTTGGAACAATTAGCGCGCTGCTGCTGCGGATCGACCACCAAAACGGAGTTGGAAACTGAATGACCTACTTCCGTGCCTTACACGGAAATGCACCCACCATCGCCAAGGAGGCTATGTAACGAGTTGGGCGGCGCGCTTTATCAGGATTGTCTGCGATGTATTTCCTAATTATTCGAACGGTCCGAATCGCGGTTACCCCATGGGGCACGCAGGCCATCCTGTCCTTTAAGGGGACACCCAGCAACTCGTCACGCACGGTGAACCCATCTGCGAAACCTTCAACCCAACCCAGACAGGTGGCATCGTTGTAGGCCCGGACTGGGTTTATGTTCTGTTCAGTATCTAGACTTGAACAGACTTCCAAGAAGTCGCTACCAGACCTGCTGATATCCGGTTGCTCGGCGGTGCTCTTTGGGCCAGCCCTACCAGACGAACAAACAAAGAAGACCGCAAGCAAGCCAAGAACAGATAGCAAACGCATGGAACCCCCTTCAGTTGGGCGATTCTACTTCCGATTTCGGATACCGAGAAATGGAATCAATCGCAAGGTTGGCCAGGGATTTGTCCGGTTAGGCGACTTACCAAGCAAGTGGAATCACTTCCGAGTCGCCGTCATGGTCCTTCGTTCTCAAGAGTCATTTATTTTTTGCCTACAATTTCGTACTTTGTTTCTTTGTTCTTTTCGTTGAGTACGTAGAAATGATTCTTGCCTACCCGATACCGTATTTTCTGCCCGACACTCATCTCTGTTTTGGTGCTGTGGTTCGCGATCTGGTAGACAGCGTCCCCCGACTGAATGAAATACACGACTTGGTTCCCGGCGATGTCACCACTCTGCGAATATGGCCTCATTTCTGACTTCAAGACGGTTCCGGTTTCATAGTCCTGGGCTTCTGACACTGTTACCAACAGACAAGTGACTAGCAGAATGAAAAGAAGTGTTTTTAGCATGTCTTACCCTCGCGTCTCGGGAGGGCTGTCCCCAAATTTCAATTTGCGCGGCGAGGACGACTTCACGCAGCCTGAAAATCGTGGGGCCGTGGCTTGTCGTGCCCCGACCAATCGAACAGAAATACCCTTCCCTGCTCAACTTTTATATCTATAGAACTCAGGTCCTCTGGAAACCCCTCTCCAGGCATTCCTGATTGTTGGCTAACAACAAGGGTATTTAGAAGTGGCCAGCCGCGTCGCTTACAGTAGTCGTGTATGAGCCCAAGAGCGCGATTAAGTCCCTGCCTAGCGATTCCGGTATAGCCTTCGACAGCCGCATAACTCAGAATCTGTTGATTACGAGCAGCCAGCGCCAGCAGCGGCCACAGAAGCACGGCTTGCTCTGCCTGGGTCATACGCTCAGGTTGAGACCCTTCTGACACCATGCGCTGAATTGTAGCATGCGCGATGACGCTGGAATTGATTGCGTGACGTCGCGACTGCGCCCGCAATCAGTCAGTGCCTGATAAACGCAGCGGTTACCGGACAAGGGAAACTTCGCGTTATCTGCCCGTAATAATTCCCTATAGGGCCTTCCCGGTATAACGGATTTTCCGCCATAGGTGTCGAATTTCCACACCGTCAGGGGTCAAGGGGTTTTCGCTTTCTTCCATAAGGTGCTGAACGGCAACAACTTCCTTTTTTCTGAACATGCTTGGCACAGCCATTGCACCTCTCCGCGTGGGTGATACATTCACCCAAGGAGAGCTGTATGAAAAAAAGACCATGCCGTAACGCCGGGCTAGCACTCCTAGCACTAGCCGCCTGCCTCTACCCGTGCAAGCACGGTCTGCTCCAACCCAAGACACGAGGCCGGTTCAAGATCGCGACGCCAGCCGCGAAGAACTGGTAAGTTTCGACCGCTTCCTCGATAGCCATCGGGAAATTTCCGAGCAGCTGCGGAAGGATCCTTCTCTAGTGGACAATCGGGAGTTCGTAAAGAACCATCCGGCTCTGCAGACCTATCTGCAGGACCATCCTGAGGTTCGCGAGGCAATCAAACAAGATCCGAACCGCTTCATGCAGGAGGAAGCTCGCTACGACCGCCGTGAAGACGATCGCAACCGCGACGCCAACCGAGCAGAACTGGCAAACTTCGACCGCTTCCTCGATAGTCATCGGGAAATTTCCGAGCAGCTGCGGAAGGATCCTTCTCTAGTGGACAATCGGGAGTTCGTAAAGAACCATCCGGCTCTGCAGACCTATCTGCAGGACCATCCTGAGGTCCGCGAGGCAATCAAACAAGATCCGAACCGCTTCATGCAGGAGGAAGCTCGCTACGACGGCCGTGAAGATGGCCTGGACCGCGATCGTGACAGCCGCCACGCGGACTTCAATCACGACATCACTCACCGGCACTTTGGAGAATTCCTCGGTGGCCACGCCGACATCGCGGAGCAGCTCTCCAGAAATCCTTCTTTGGTTAAGGACCAGAACTTCATGGATGGCCATCCCGAACTCAAGCAATTCCTGAATTCGAATCCCGACGTTCGCGAAAAATTGATGGCCAACCCTTATGACTTCGTCAAAGCATCCCAGCAACTCGGCACAACCAATGGCCAATCCGTGAAACCTCCGGCGCCCAAGCCCAATCCGAATCGGTAACACTCAAGAGCACTCCAGATTGGAAGGCCGCGAACTGGCCTTCCAATCCTGCGAGTGTTGGGATTCTTTGCGATCGCGCAATCGTTCGGTTGCGGACATGAACTCGGTTGTAAGTTCATTGCGGTCCAGATACTCGCTTAGGAGATTGTATGAAATTCAAGAGTTTTTTCGTTCTCGCTATCGTCGTGGCCATCGCAGTCCCCAGCAGGGCTGACAAGGACAAAAAGAAGAAAGAGCCCGATCGCGCCATGCTCGAGAAAATGGATGCCGTCCCATGCGGTGCCAAGCAGAAAGGCGTGACCGGCTTGGGTAGCATCTGGGCGTCCGTCGGTATTACGCATATGAGCTCCGATGAGAAGCTCTGCCCGCGCTATTTGCTGCGCACCGACGACATGGAGTACGAAATCCAGCCCAAGGATAAGAAGCATGCGGCGGTTTTGCCGGTCGGGAAGGAAGTCGTGTTTAGAATCAAGAACGACCACATGACCGTCAAGTGCCCGGACGGAGATAAGAAATCGCGGGACTATGAAGTAGTGGCAATGAAGCCGACAAACCCAGAACCGAATAGCAGCGCGCAGAGCTCGTCCGCCGGGAACGATAGACCTTAGCAACACGCACTGGGTCACCCAGCGTGCTTCTCCCTGCGCATTGAACACCTGCGGTAACAGGGGAAGGGGGGCTTGATAACAGTGCACCCCTACGGTTCGATCTTCGGCACCGGGGTTAGCGCTGCGAGCAGTGATTTGGCCGTTGGGCCCAACATTGTTGACGCAAGCCAATAAGGTTTGCAAATAGGATCGATGCTTGATTTCCATGCAAACTACACATCCCGCTCAAAATACAGACTAGGTATCCACGTCATCTTTTCTGCCGATAGAGACCTCGTCTGAACCTAAACCCAACCTAAGTCTCCCCTCAGGACTAAACAGCAGGACTGCGGCTAACACCGGGGCAGTACCCGGGAGGCCGCATGTCAAACTTCAAGATTCGTCTTCTCATCACGGCTTTGGTCGTTTTCCCCACCCTGGCGCGAGGTGCCAATCCGCCGGAGGAAATCCCGTTCAAACTCGCACAGGGATTTGGCATTGTCGTCCGAGGTGAAATTGGCTCTCTGCGGGATTTGAATTTTCTTCTTGACACTGGCGCTGTTCCAAGTGTTCTCGGCCAAAGAGCGGCTCCTCAGATTGGTACTAGGGGAGCTCTTGGGTCCCTGACGCTCCTCGACAAGGACAGCCAAGCACAATACGTAGCTGTCGATGAGGTACAACTTGGTTGGATTCGTGCTGCCCAGCTCCCGATGGTGGTGGTGGATCTGGCACACCTCGAGCACCTCCTGGGAACGCGAATAGACGCGATCATTGGATTGGACATGCTTGCAGGTCAAGACATCACAATTGATTATAGGCATCGAAAGATTACGCGCGGATTGTCTGGCCAGGCGCGGCACGCAGTGCCCGTGGAGACCTTCAGCGCCGCGGGCGCGCCCTACTGGGTTGTTCCCATTTCGCTGGGCGGCGAAAAATATCGGATGCTACTGGACACTGGCGCCAATGACGTAGGGCTGTATGCGCAGCATGCTCCAAAGGCGATCGCCAGTGCTGGCAATGGGACGATCGCCCACGGCAGCGCGACGCGAGAAACCAAGGCTATCGCGCTTCCCCCCATGACTCTGGTGCTGAGTGGCGCCACCTTTAAGAACCAATTGGCTGTCGTGGTCGGCGAACCACTTGGTGCTGTTCGGGAATTCGATGGGGTGCTCGGGCCAACCGCCCTGGGAATCACCCGAATCGAACTTGATTGGGGAGCAAAGTGCTTGCGGTGGGATACGCAATGACCATGGTCCGGCCGAAAACCAGCGTACTATATGTCCTTCCAGGAGCAACTGCGATGGAAGGAGATTTCCGGCTCGGCGAGTGGCGGATTTGTCCGCAACTCAATTCCGTTCAGAAAGACGGCACGACCGTTCGGCTGGAACATAAATTCGTGCAGGTGCTCGTCTGCTTGGCAGGCCGGCCTGGTGAGGTAGTTTCGAAAGAAGAGCTCATTCGCACGGTCTGGGTGGACACATTTGTGACCGACGACGTGCTGACGCGTGCAGTGTCCGAGCTGCGCCGGATATTGAAAGATGACGCCAAGCAGCCTCACATCATCGAGACCGTTTCCAAGAATGGTTACCGGCTCATTGCCCCCGTCCAGCGAACTCAAGTTAGTTCCTTGAAAACGGCGCCTGAGGTCAGAGCTGACTCTCTCGCCCGACAACCAAGAATAGCGCTCGTGGCGGCTGCGGTGGCGGTCTTGGTGATCGCGATCACTGTTGCTGTCGCGCTTCTTCGTAAGCCGGCCAAAATGCAATCCCACGGCCCGCAGCCAATTGCCGTCCTGCCTCTGCAGAACGCAAGTGCCGCTAAAGACCTCGACTTTCTCCGGCTGGGACTGGCGGATGACATCACCACCACTCTGAGCTTCTACCCTTCTCTCTCCATCCGTCCCTTTGCCGCAACCAGCAAATATAGTGGCCCAGACATCGATTTACAGAAAGCTGCCCGGGAACTGCGGGTGGCGAACTTAGTCACCGGCCATTTTCTGGTGGCTGGCGAAAACGTTGAAGTTACCCTGGAGGCCGTGGATCCCGCGGAAAACCGAGTGCTCTGGCGCGTCACCTTGCACGGCACTACTCGGGATCTTACCGGAGTGCAAGAGCAAATTGCTGCCCGCATCCAGCATGGCCTGATTCCCGCACTGGGAGTGAGCATGGGTGCCAGCGTGTCCTCGAACGCATCCCATAATGCGGAAGCGTACGAGCTATACCTGCGGGCCATGTCGGAAAATGCGGCAACGAATTCGCAGGGCTCTTCCTTGTCTTCCGGGAACAAGAACGCAATCCAGCTGCTGCAACGTGCCGTGGCTCTCGATCCCGGCTACGCCTCAGCCTGGGCGGCGCTAGGCCACTTTTATTACTACGAGAGCAGCTCTGAACCAACTAGATTGCAGTCCAAGGCCGCTCTCCAGCGAGCTGTGGCACTCGATCCAAACCGCATTGAAGCCGCAAGCGACCTGATCAATATGGAAAGTGAGGAAGGCGAGCTGAATAAAGCCTACGATGACATTACCGACCTTCTCCGCCAGCGGCCCGACAGTGGAGCAGTCCATCTGGTGCACTCTTACGTCCTTTGGTACGCGGGTCTTCTCGACGAGGCGGCCTCCGAGTGCGAGAAGACCCGGTCTCTCGATGCAGGGACCACGGACCTGGCTTCCTGTGGCAATGTCTTCACGGCCTTGGGTAAATATGATCGTGCCAGGGAGTATTTCCAATTGGTGTCGGGCACGGAATATGAAAAAATCAACAGAGTTGAGATTTTCTTACGCGAGGGCAAGGAGGAGGACGCACTTCGGGAGTTGAAGTCCTTGCCCCCTGCAGCCGATGATGGCCAGTCGCTGCTGGAGCCGTGCCTGCAACACCAGTTGCCGGCAAAAGGAGACGTGGCAGCGCAACAGCTCCGCTCCGGATTGATGGCAGGCCACGACCCAGGTCCGAAATACTGGCTTGCCGCATGGGACTCTTTCTGCGGTCAACCGGAATTTGCTTTCCGCGAGTTGCGCCGAGCCATTTCGCAAGACTACTGCGCCTATCCGCAGATGGAAACAGATCCTCTGTTGGCCAAAATTCGTGCCATGCCGGAGTTTGCCGAGATACGCTCCCTGGGCATCGCCTGCCAGCAGCGCTTTCTGGAACACCGCAAACAGAGAAGCCCGCAGTGATGGTTATCTAATTCAGTGGAGCCCGTCGAGATCTGTCATTGCAGCGCATGTCAGGTCGCCACCCCAGCCCCGTCAAGCAGTCGAAATGAGACTTGAATCCCAGAGTAACCAGAGCAGTGCGGTCATTTGTCAGGTAAGGCGACTAACCAGGAGTTGGGCCGCCACAGTTGAGCTGCAAACGAATATCTGGCAGTTATCCGTCGGCGAGTCGATTCAGGGCGTCTGCTTGTAAGAGGACTTGTCTCCATTCATCGAAAAACTCACCCCCCAACGATTTGTAGAATTTAATTGCCGACTCATTCCAATCCAGCACTTCCCAACGCACGCCGTAGCAGCCTTCCTGCCGCGCAATACGAGCAACCCGACGGAGAAGGGCTCTTCCGATCCCTCGACCGCGAAATGCTTCCCGTACGAAGAGGTCTTCCAGGAAGATTCCGGAGCCTTTCCAACTTGAATAAAAGCCAAAGAAGAGCGCATAGCCAATCGCTTCTCCGTCCCATTCCGCAATCAGGCTGCGGAACTTTGGTTGGGATCCAAAGCCGTCCCTGGCCAGCGTCTCCTCCTTAATGACCACCGCTTCGGGTTGGCGCTCGAACTCCGCGAATTCGCGGGAGAATCTCAACAGCAACGGCACATCGCTGACAGTAGCAGCACGGATTATAAGCATTAGGGATGTCTCCATCGCGCAAAAACGTAGTTTAGTCACAATCGAGCCAATCGCAAGCTGCCACCACGCTGGCGAGCACATGTCCGGTAAGGCGACTAACCCCTGTTCTGTTGGAAATGGATAAGGCGTTCGCTAAGATCGAGCAATGACATCGAATAATAGGAAGGCGCACAACGCGGGTGATACAGGTTCGGTTGAATCATGGCTAGTTTCAGCAGGACGCGACCGCCGCCCGGGCTCGCCGCTAAATGTCCCACCAGTTCCGGCGTCGAACTTCGTGCTGGGTGAGCGCCGAGCGTACTCTCGGGACGACGGCACACCGGGCTGGGACGCACTGGAAGAAATTGTCGGCGGCCTCGAAGGTGGCTCTTCGGTTTCCTTCGCCTCCGGCATGGCGGGGATAGCGGCGATATTCGATCGACTCCCCACAGGCTCAGTCGTGGCTCTACCGGATGACTGCTATCAGGGTGTCGCGGGACTCGCCAAAGCTGGCCAGAGTCGCCGTCGATGGACCGTGCATCGCGTCGCGGTCGTCGACACCGCGGGCTGGATCAAGATGTGCGGCGTGGCCGACTTGATTTGGTTGGAATCACCTTCAAACCCGCTGCTCACGGTGGCCGACCTGGACACCATCTGCGCTGCACCGCGAAAGCAAGGCGCGATCCTGGGCGTGGACAACACTCTCGCCACGCCGCTCAATCAGCGTCCACTGGCGCTTGGGGCCGATGTGGCTGTTCAATCGGCGACGAAGTTCATCGGTGGACACTCAGACTTGCTCTGCGGTGTTGTAACCGTACGCGATGCGAACTTGCTGTCGGCGCTGCGCGAGGCTCGGGAACTCGCGGGTGCGACACCCGGCACCCTCGAAACCTTTCTTGCGGTCCGCGGGGCTAGGACACTGGCACTGCGACTGGAGCGTGCTCAGCGCAACGCGATGACACTGGCCGAGCGCCTCGCGAGTCATCCAAACGTCACTCTGACGCGCTATCCCGGCCTGGCGAGCCACCCTACTCACGAAGCCGCACAGCGCCAACTCAAGGGCTTCGGCACGATTATTTCGTTCGACGTGCGTGGTGACGCGGCGGCCGCCGATTTCGTGTGCACCGGACTGCAGCTCATCCAGCACGCCACCAGCCTAGGCGCGGTCGAGTCCACCATCGAAAGGAGGGCTAGCGTTCCTGGACAGGAGCACCTGCCTCCGTCCCTGCTGCGGCTGAGCGTGGGTATCGAGGCCGTCGAGGACCTTTGGAACGATCTGCATCGAGCGCTGCGCAACGTGCCGAAACGTAGTGGGTCCTGATTAACGCGCTAACCGTCCAAGTAAAGTATTACTTCACATCTCCGGTAAGGCGACTTATCAGGAGTTGACTGCTCCCATGGTGTAGAGCGAGCATGACTGACGTTCTTGTCGCACGGCCTTTCTATGGCAACACGACTTAGTCTCAAGACGGTTGATCACGTTGACGCTCTATTCGCGCCTGAGTTCAGGGAAGAAGTAGCTGAGCTTCTTTCACATCAGTGCGGCAACAATCTCCCTTTTTGTGAAAAGAGTGATGAGTTTCAGCTTGAAAGGATCCGCTTCGCAGCTCTCAAGCTAAGCAGAGGCGACGTCCGGGAGTTACAAGAGGCTGTAAAGTTGGCACAAACGGACTGGCGCGACCTTCTGATGGCAGCAGGATTTGGACATGATGTGAATGCTCATAGGAGATGGTCTCCCGCCGATAGGTAGTGCCGGTACGAACATGTCCGGTAAGGCGACTTATCGGGAGTTGGGAAGCCATCGCACTTCTCACTGAGTTACGGATTCCATCCCGGCTGTAACCGCCAGCACGATTTACTCGTCATAGCGGTAGAATCAAATGAATTTGCGCACGCCCGTCTCATGATACTGACAATTCGTTCCACCAACATTAGATTGAGGCAAGCTGCCGGAGTGGAGTATTCATGGTGACCGCTCGACTCGGTCGATCTTCGAACAGTCTCCCAAGAATTGCCCTGTTCAATTATCTCACAATCATTTTCTTGGTCCTCAGTTTGGCGGTGGTCAGAGCCCAGACGCCACTCGCGACTTCGCAAGCTCATCAGCCAGGAACATCGCAAGGCGCCGCAAAACCGGAAACGAAGGCTTCCAACGATGAAATCGTCTCGCACGATTCTCCCGCGTCGTTCAAAGTGCGGGTTGATTTTGTTCTTGTTCGCGTGGTGGTCAGGGACGCGCAGGGAAAAGTGGTTCCAAATTTGAAAAAAGAGGATTTTCAGCTTTCGGATAACCGCAAGCCGCAAGTCATTTCCAGTTTTGCGGTGGAAACTCCGGCTTCGCATGTGCCTACAGTCAAGGTAGATACGGAGAAGGATGTCTCCGAGGGTACACCGGTGAAAGCAGCGGAACTGCCGCAGAGATTTGTGGCGCTCTTTTTTGATGATCTGCACCTAGCTGTGCAGGATGTAATGTTTTCCCGGCAGGCGGCAGCGAAACTGCTTGCGACGATACAGCCCGCGGAACGCATTGCGGTCTACACGACATCTGGGCAAGTGGAACAGGATTTCACTCCGGATCGACAGAAGCTTGAAGAGGCATTGCAGAAAATCGGTCCACGCGGTGTGACCTCCCACTCCGCGACCGATTGCCCGCCTATGTCGCTGTACGAAGCGTACCAGATCATTGAGGCTCACGATTCTGTGGCGCTGCAAGTGGCTACCGTGGATGCAATCGGCTGCGGGGGGAGCCCTTCGGCCGCGCCGCTGATTGCGCAGTCGTCAGCGCAACGGGAGCTAGGTGTAGGTGAGTCTGAATTGCAATTCTCGTTCGCCAACCTCGGTTCACTTATGCGCAGAATGAGCGCACTGCCGGGAGAACGGGTCATCGTAATGGTGTCGCCAGGGTTCTTCATGACACCCTCCATGCATGAATCCAGCGAGATGATCGATCGTGCGACCAAAGCAAACATTGTTATCAACACGATCGATGCGCGGGGGCTGTACGTGTCCTCAGCCGATGTAGACCTGGAAACCCACCGCTGCGCGGTTCCTGAATGTCAGAGTTTCATCCGAACGGAAGAGTTGTTGCAAGACGATGTGCTCGCGGAGCTGGCTGATGGCTCAGGCGGACTCTTTATCCACAATCGGAACGATATTGATAGAGGGCTTCTGCAGGTTGCCGCAGAGCCGGAAGTTTCTTATGTTTTAGGGTTCACACCTCAAAATTTGAAACTTGATGGCAGGTATCACCACCTCAAAGTTGCGTTCACGAATAAGGAGAAATGGAACCTGCAAGCTCGCCATGGATATTTTGCGCCGCGCGGGAGTGCAAATCCCGAAGCGGTAGCTAAAGAGGAGATTCAGCAGGCCCTTTTTTCCCAGGAAGAAATGCATGAGCTGCCGATCGAATGCCAGACGCAATTCTTCAAAAGTGGGAATGGCGTGCGGCTGACGGTTGTGGCGCATGTTGAAACGTACGGTTTGAAATTCCGGAAGTCCGAGGATCGCAACAACGACGAATTGACGGTTGCGACGGTGGTCTTCGATGAGAACGGTAACCTGCTGACGGGGCTGGAAAAGGTTGTCGACCTGCGTTTGAAAGATGCAACGCTTGACCGCGTAAACAAGACGGGGCTCAGCGTCAGATCGAGTTTTGATCTGCAGCCGGGAACTTTTCTAGTTCGCATCGTGGTCCGCGATTCCGAAGGGGCCCAGATGGCGGCCATGAATCGGGGAGTGGTGATTCCCTGACCGAGGGGTTCGACGATCCGACGAACAGGCTAACTCCCGATTAACGCTTATCGCACAAGTGAAATCACTTCCCTCGGCACATGTCCGGTAAGGCGACTACACAGCCAAGTGGAAATGAATCGGTAAACACCACGGCATTTTCGCGAACTGCCTATTGGGTCGCTGTAGAATGACTGTCCGGGACGAATTAAAACCTTGGAAAACACACAACGAGTCGTGGCTTGCTTTAAGGCGCTCGCATCAGGCGATGCCATAGGCAAACAGACCGAAATGCTGTCTCGTTCTGATGTCCTGCGCTGGTACCCGGAAGGGATCAGCGGATTCCATGGCCGTCCGGGAGACGTTATCCCACGCTACAGCGGCAATCTGAAGCATGAATGGCGGATTGGTGAAACAACCGATGACACGGAACAGACCATCGCGGTAGCGAGAGCGCTACTTAGCACGCAACAAGTGTCTCACACAGCAGTTGGCCGAGAGTTGCTCAAATGCAGGAAGTCCGTTCATCCCGGTGTGAAGTCGATGTGGACCTTTCACCAGTTGGGCGATCCAAGTCGCACTGCACTGGACGGTGATGGTTGTGGAGCGGCCATGCGGGTAGCACCTGTTGGAGTGCTCTATTCCCCGGACCGGTTGGACGAGTTGGTTCGTGGCGCTTACGAATCCTCCATCCCGACCCACGGCGGCCAACTGGCAATCTGTGGTGCAGCTGCCGTAGCCGGTGCGATCTCCGCGGCCTTGGAGGGGAGGCCAGCAACAGAAGTGTTGAATTTGGCCATACAGGCAGCCCGAAAAGCAGAAGCATTCAATTCGGCATCGAGGGGCAAGGTAACACCCACTATCGCCGTTTCGATCCAGGAAATGCACGACGATCTTTCTATGCATGACACTCTGGTAGTGAGCGAACTTGCGGAGAAGTACTTCCCAAACAAGGCCGAGACCAAGGTCCCCTTAGCAATCAACCTGGCCCTACTCACAGAGTCCGTTGAGCAAACGATTCTGTTTGCGGCAAACGTAGGCGGCGATTCTGACTCAGTCGCTTCCATTGGTGCTGCAATCGCAGGTGCGCTTTGCCCCGATACTGTGAACGAGGCCTGGTTCGATGTGGTTCAGACGGCTAACGGGGACGACCTCGTGGATATAGCTGAAGCTCTCGCCAAACTCCGCTGTTAAATAATGTGAAGTCGCGTCATGAAGAGCTTATTGGTTCACTTGGACGTGTAACGCGGTTACTCTGTCCATGGTGGGTACTGGGAGGGACTTGTCCGTTTTGAGGACGCCCGTCATAGGCCGTATCGCGGAGGTGGCACTATCTTGATAGCAACATTGTTTGCCACGGCTTGCCGAACGTGATCCCGCAGCTGTTGCAATGCTCCACGGTCAGGTCTGTGAACCAGGCGCTTTAGCAGATTTAATCCGGGATCGTAGTTGACCGAAATGACCCATTGAGCCGGCGCCTCTTGAGGTCCATCACCAACGTATGAGAGCGCCACCCAGAACGGCTCTCTGCCATGCCAAGCCCAAAAACCCCAGCCGTAGTCTTCCTGGATGATTTCCGAGAACTTGAAGCCAGAGCTTTCAAGAGCCGCAATCTGTTCTTTCAGCCACGCCGCAAAGTCCTCTCCAAAACAACATGGGTTAATGAAGTGCGGCTTCACCTCGCGGTGCTCAAACATCTCGGTTTCAACCGTAATTCCGTGATCCATATATGGATTCCTCATCGGGCCGGTGAGACCGTTTCCCTACTGAATGCTTTGGCCTTCGTAGGTGGCAGGCAAAAAATGAAACAGTGAAACCGCACAAAATATACGCCAATAAAGCAAAGTCCTGGTAAACGCCGTTACCGGAGAAGTGAAATCGGCCCGATCCTCAATGATTCCATAACAATGTCGGCTCCTCGACCCGAGTAAACTTTGGTTGCTTAACGACCACAGGCTCGGGAGAAAGGAGCCGAACATGCTGATTATAGGCGTAGATTATC